>Ga0181519_10000019_pt1 | contig 157975 bp, 129 predicted proteins | sample PEATcosm2014_Bin_26_FD_121102 | JGI IMG/M metagenome (GOLD analysis project Ga0181519, IMG submission 121102) | Peatland microbial communities from MTU Mesocosm Facility, Houghton, MI, USA - PEATcosm2014_Bin02_10_metaG | ecosystem: Environmental > Terrestrial > Soil > Wetlands > Peat | place...
CAAGAGAAGATACAGCGCGAGCCGCGCAGCCTATTAAAGACCTTAAACGCAGGCTGAGCGCGGGAAATTCATCGCGCGATTTCAGATAGCCCCTTGTCCTTGGTTTTGTTCGTGGCCTGATGCGCGGCTTCATGCGCATTTTCTCGTCTGCGGTGAGGTACGCCGCAAATTGCCCTGGCTCCCGATGGAGCCGCAGTACCGGATCAAACCTTGCCAATACGCCGATCGACCATCTCGCCTGTCAATCGCCGGAACCTCATCGGCGTGAGTCCTTGCGCTTCTGTGGGGATTCGTGAGCGCCGTCGTGTGTCTTTGCGTGCATTTTCTGCGCCGCATGTTCCGCCGGGGACGACCGAATGTGCGCACGTTTGCCCACGGTGTCGGGCGTCTTTCCCATTGCAACTGCCCGGCAATCGAAAACTTTGGAAATGATCTTTGGAGGTGAACCTGATGAATCTATCTGTCTTTCACTGCCTCAAGCGGGCGGCATCCCTGGCCGCTCTCGCATTGCTTCCCATGACCCTGGCAGCCCAGTCGCCCGCACCCGGGTCGGGGCCCAGCAATGATTCGCCCTCGCGCTGGGACATCTTCGCCGGGTACAGCGCCCTGATTCCCGATGGAGACATCTGCTGCTACCCCGCTGGACATGTATTCGGCTACAACTCCATCGATTACGGCGCGATCTTCAGCATCACCCGCTACTTCAACAATTATGTGGGCGTCAGAGTCGAGGGAGACGAGCACATCTTGCTTCCCGAGAGCAACATAACGTGGACGCAACCGGGCGACGATTTCAGCGGCGGATACGGGGGCGTGGTTTTCAGGATCCCCATGTCGAACGGAAAGGTGATCCCCTCCTTTCACGCTTTGGCGGGCGCCGAGCAAGTTGGCAGCATCCCGCAGACAGACGTTTTCGGCTTTGCATTCACGGCCGGCGGCAGCCTGGACGTTCGAACACCGGCCTTCGATCACCATCTGGCGATACGCCTCTACCAGGCGGATTATCAGTTCGTACATGCCAATTTCCCGGCCAGTCAAGGCGGGTCTTACAATTTCAATCCTCAGGGACGCTTGAGCGCCGGCTTGGTGTGGAACGTCGGCTCGATCGCGCCTCCTCCGCCGGTCGCGTTGGCCTGTTCGGCGAGTCCGGAATCGGTCTTCCCCGGCGATCCGGTCACGGTGACGGCATCAGCGGGCGCTCTTAACCCCAAGGACCACGTGATTTATAGTTGGTCGGGCACGGGCGTCACCGGCAACGGCGCCACTGCGACGGTGGACACGAGCGCTCTGGCGCCCGGTGAGTACACGATCACGGGAACCGTGAAAGAAGGCAAGCCGGGCCGTGAAGGCATGAAGCCATGGGAGACGGCGACCTGCACCGCGGGCCTTACGGTGAAGGCATACGAGCCGCCGACCATCAGTTGCTCGGCCAATCCCGCGACCATCGCCCCCGGGGGCGTCAGCGCCATCACGTCCACGGCCATGAGCCCGCAGAACCGTCCGCTGACCTACAGCTATACGGCCACGGCGGGCACCGTATCCGGCAGTGGGCCAACTGCGGAATACTCCTCCGCAGGCGCGCCCACCGGCACTGTGGGCATCACCTGCAATGTGTCGGATGATAAGGGACACTCGGCCAGCGCAAACACCAGCCTGACCATCGTGGCTCCGGTCGCTCCGCCTCCGCCAAAAACGCAGGCACTGTGCACCATCAACTTCGCGACCGACAAGCGGCGTCCCATGCGCGTGGACAACGAAGCCAAGGCCTGCCTGGATCAAGTGGCATTGGATCTGAAGCAGCAGGCCGACGCCAAGGCGGTGTTGGTCGGCGAGCAGACCACGGACGAGGCGGCCATCACGGCCAAACAGCAGGAGGTCGCAGCCCGGCACCCGCGCGCCACCGTCGATCAGTTCGCGGCGCAACGCGCGGTGAATGCCAAGGACTACCTGGTGACGGAGCAGGGAATCGATCCATCGCGCGTCAGCGTAGCCACGGGCACGGCCAACGGCCAAACAGTCGAAAACTATCTGGTGCCGTCCGGCGCAACGTTCACAAACGATGTGCAGGGGACAACGCCCGTGGACGAGACGGCGGTGAAGCCGCAAGCGCGCAAGCCGCTGCCGCAAAGGCACTGAGGAAGCCGGCCGCGGCGCAACCGGCCGCGTGTCCTTGTTTGACCTGTTAGATCCTGCGGACTCTTGCCCACCTGGGCGGAGTTCGCAGGATTCAACTAGACCACCGTCCCCCCGGCGGAAGCCCCGAGGCTGACCGGAACTCCGGCCGGTTTCGGGGTTTTCCGTTTGCGCGAGGGGCACAAACTCAGACTCGCCTCCTTCAACTCACCTCGAAAAGGGGTGCCCCACATCTCGCCTTTGCGATGTGGGAAACCACACACTCTACCCCTCCGTTCTCAACCCAGCACAAGGGCGGGTGGGGTACCGTCGCAGCTTCTCTCTTTTCGCTATTGCGCTCGGAATTGTCTATTCTTGATAGAGAACCTCGGGAGCTTTTCGTCTAAATGATCCGCTTGCGGTCTTTGCCTCTGAAATTGCGCCGGTTTGGCATTCCGGTCCAGCTCGTTTCTCTCTTTCTGTGCCTGTCGTGCCTTTCGGCTTTGCATGCGCAGGCCACATTCACCGTCGTCGGTCCCGACGGCGGCGATGCGCGCGCCTTCGCCTCCGTGCCGGGCCAGCCCAATCATCTTTATCTCGGCACTACCAACAGCTGGCTCTACGAATCCCTCGATGAAGGCGCAACCTGGCGTCGCCTGGCCAAGCTCGATCGCAGCGACGGCTTCGTTCTCGACAACATTGTGGTCGATTCCGCCAGCCCCTCCACGCTCTACGTGGGAGCCTGGAAGGACACCGACGACGGAGGCTTGTGGATCAGCCACGATGCCGGCTACACCTGGCATGAAATCGCGTTCTTCAAGGGCCAGCCGGTGCAAGCCCTGGCGCAAGCTCCCTCTGACCCCCACATTCTCTTTGCCGGTACTCTCCAGGGCGTCTATCGCTCCAGCGATTCCGGAGCCACCTGGGCCCAGATCAGCCCGCCCGGCAGTCATGAGATCCATGAAATTGAGTCGTTGGCCGTCGATCCCACGGATCCCGACATCGTCTATGCGGGAACCTGGCATTTGCCGTGGAAGACCACCGATGGCGGCCAGACCTGGAGCAACATCAAGCAGGGAATTATAGAGGACTCCGACGTCTTCTCCATCATCGTCGATCCCCATCAACCGCACATCGTCTACCTGAGCGCATGCAGCGGCATCTACAAAAGCGAAAACGCCGGCGCCCTCTTCCACAAGATTCAAGGCATCCCCACGGAGGCGCGGCGCACCCGCGTCCTCATGCAGGATCCTGAGAACCTTGAGGTGGTCTACGCAGGAACCACTGAGGGCCTCTACAAAACCGTCAACGGCGGCAAAACCTTCGCGCGCATGACGGACTCGGACGTGGTCGTCAACGACGTCTATGTCGATCCCGCAAACTCGAATCGCGTGCTCCTGGCCACCGATCGCGGCGGCGTCCTCATGAGCGACGATGCGGGCGTCACGTTTGCGCCGTCGAACCGGGGCATTTCCGAGCGCAAGATTGCGGCTCTGCTCGTCGACAACCGCAACTCCGGCGGCGACGATCCCCCGCGTCTCTATGCCGGCGTGGTCAACGACAAGCAATTCGGCGGCGTCTTCCGCTCCGTCGATGCCGGCGCGCACTGGGAGCAGTTCAGCGCCGGGCTCGACGGTCGCGACGTGTTTGCTTTGGCCGAAACCAAGGATGGCGCCATTGTGGCCGGAACCAGCCACGGCATCTTTGTTCTCGGTGACCCTCCCGCCTCCGCAAACGTTGTGGCGCCGCCCTCGCCCGAAAATGCCACCTCGGAAACGCCCGTTTCGGCGGAAGGCGCGCCGTCAGGCGACGCGCTGACGTGGCAGCCGCGCAACGCCATCGCCAACACCTTGCTCCAGGCCTCGACGGAAACGCACCACGGCGCCAAGGTCAACATTGAGAAAACCGTCAATGCGCCTGTGATTCAATTGCAGAGTCTCGTCAACGCGCTCGACGTCTCCGGCGACGTGTGGGTAGCCGCCGCCAATTACGGGCTGCTCACCAGCCACGATCAGGGCGCAACCTGGCAGGGCGGTCCGGTGATGGGCGAAGGCAACTTCCTCTCCGTCACCGCCCATGGCGACGATATGGTCGCCTCCAGCGACGACAGCGTAGTCATCTCGAACGATGCCGGCCAGTCCTGGTTCCCCATGGGCATGCCCACCATGCTCACCCACATTCACCGCGTCGTCTTTTCACCCGATGGCACACTCTGGCTGGGCGCGCGCGAAGGCGTCTACTTCACCCGCAACCTGGGCAAAACCTGGATGTGGTTCAATCGTCTTCCGTTCCGTGACGTCGACGATCTCAGCTACGACCCGGCCTCGAAGAGAGTGCTGGTCAGCTCGCGCAGCAGTGATGAAGTTTATGCCATCGACCCCAGAACCATGACCTGGGTATTCTGGCAAACAGGCTACCAGATCGCCTTCATCCGCGCTGCCGGCGACCGCCTCGTCGCGGCCTCGCTCGACGATGGCGTCCTGCTCGGCCCCAAAGTGCCGCCCGCACCCGCGCCGCCGCCGGATGCACCGGCGCCGTAGCTGCGTCATAGATCGTGAATCGTGAACGGCGCCTGGCTCGGAGGTTCAGTGGTTGGCCGGTGTGCCTGTGGCGCGGAAGGATTTTATGAAATTCCAACTGGCGAGATTGAAAAAATTGATCCGCCGTTTCACGTTACTCCCTCCGGTCTGGAAAACCATTGCAAGAATTCCCCAGGCACGGAACGTAATTTATCGCAATAAATCAGGCCTTTTTCGCAAGCATCCCATCGACAGGTTTTACTGCATCGATACCAGCGGCTTTGTCGATGTAGAGGCGATTTACGCCAACACCGATTTGCAGCAGGCGATCAATCCCTACGCCGGATCACAGCCCAGCGTCATACGCACGGCGCTCAGAGCCTTGGGCGCGGTCAGCGATTACAGCTTTATCGATCTTGGGTGCGGGAAGGGTCGTGTGCTTGCCGTCGCCAGTGAATTCCCGTTTCAGGAGATTTATGGCGTCGAATTGTCTTCGCGGTTAGCCGCCAAAGCTCGATCGAATGCAGCGGCGATGGCAATGCGCTTTCCCAATCGTCCCCATGTGACGATTGCGCAAACCAATGCAGTCGCGTTTACTTTGCCGCCGGGAAAACTGGTTCTGTTTAATTTTCACTCTTTCGGCGCGGGGATTGTGGCGCAGGTTGTGAGGAAACTTGAGGCAGCGCTTGAAGCCGGAACCAGCCATATATTTTTCGTATATTACAATCCCGTACACGCGGACAGCTTTGACGCATCGCCCGCCTTTCAGCGCTATTTTGCGGGCAATGTACCTTACGATCGATCCGAACTTGGTTTTGGTTTTGCCGGGGATAAGGATGATGCGGTTGTCATCTGGCAAAGCGTGCAAGGCGCCGTTCTTCCACAGCAGCCGGGAGCCGATAGGGAAATTGCCGTGATCGAACCGCTCTGGTTGGCCAGGATTGCGGATTGAGGCCGGGCGTGCGCCCCAGCACTTCCTCTTTTTAATTCGGCCCAAAGCCCCGGCCACCCGCCACAGTGGTCACGAACCACGAACCACTGATCACTGCACCTTGAACGCCTTGTCCACGATGGCGTTGGGGTCGCGGCCTGCGGGGAGCAGGGTGAAAAGCGATTGGCTTGCGGTACGCACCACGGCCACGTCGCCCGAACCGCTGTCTGCCACAAACAGCAAATGACCGGCAGCGGAGAAGGCCATCGCGGCCGGTCCGTCGCCCACGTGCAGCGAGGGGCTCACACGCTCGCCGTCGTCGATGGAATACACGGTGACTTCCTGCGAACGCTGGTTGGCTACGTAGAGCAATGCGTTATCGCGCGAAACTAGCCCAAAGACGGGATTGGCGCCGATCATGTAGGTGTCGCCCACTTCGTCCGTGGTGTTGTAGATCTCGCTCACCGAGTCCGACAGGGAGTTCGACACGAAGATTTCGCCGCCATCGGGCTTCAACGCGAGATCGATGGGTCCGCGGCCCACATCCATCAGCGTTTCCAGTTGGTCCGGCTGATTAGGACGGGCTTTGGAATTTGCCAGCGCAATCACCATCACCTGGTGACCTGCGGAGCACGCGACGAACGCTTTGCTTGAATCCGGCAGAATCACCGGACTGGCCGCTCCTGGGCAGCCTCCGAACACCGCGCGCACGTGGCCGTCCGCGGGATCCATCAGCGTCACGGAGTTGCCTGCCTGGTTCGCCACCACCAGCGTTTTGCCATCGGCGGCGAGTCGCGCCGCCACCGGCCCCTCGCCGGCGCCAAACTGCGCAATCTCCCGCCGCGTTTTCAGGTCGATGACAGAAACAGAATTCGATCCAGAGTTCGCGACATACGCGCGCTGACCGTCTCCATCCATGTCAATTGACAGCGGCTGGCGATGCACGCTGATCGTCGCCACCACTGTGTTGTGCTCGGCATCGATGACGGAAATCGACCCGTTCGCGCCCGCCGCGCCTGCGTTCACCACATAGATTTCGTTACGCGTGGAGTTTGCGGCGACGGCCACGGGGTGATGTCCCACGGCAAGCTCGCGATCGATGCGAACATTGACCACGTCCAGCACCGTCACCGTGTCGCTGCCGCCGTTTGTCACGTAGGCGTATTCGCGATAGTTGGGCGGGTATTGCGGAAAATCGTGCGGCCGGCAGCCGGTCAGCAACAGCGCAACAAGAACCACCGCGGCGAGGCTCGCTGCTTCAGAGACACCTGACACCTGAAACCTGACACCTGTTCCTTGATTACTGTCCACGGCACACGGTCCACGGTCCACGCTTCACTCTTTCACGCGTTCACTTTTTCACTGCAACCGGCACGTTCACGCCTCGCGCCAGGTTACGGCCGACGATCGGCGCAATCTGTTCGATCTCGTTCATCATGGTGTGGAACTGCGCGGGAAATAACGACTGCGGGCCGTCGGAAAACGCGCTCTCGGGATGATTGTGCACCTCGACGATCAAGCCATCGGCTCCCGCGGCGATTCCCGCACGCGCCATGGGCAGCACGCTGTCGCGGCGGCCGGTGCCGTGGCTGGGATCGACGAGGATCGGCAGGTGGCTGACGTGCTGCAACGCGGGCACAATGCTCAGGTCGAGCGTGTTACGGGCATGGTCTGAGAACGTGCGCACGCCGCGCTCGCACAGGATCACTTCGTAGTTGCCCTCGCTCATCACGTACTCGGCGGCCATCAGAAACTCTTCGAGCGTGGCGCTCATGCCGCGCTTGATAAGCACCGGCTTGCGCAACCGTCCGGCCTTCTTCAGCAGCGAAAAGTTCTGCATGTTGCGCGCGCCGATCTGGATTACGTCGGCCCACTCCGCCACCAGGTCCAGCGTCTCGGTATCGAGCGCTTCGGTTACGATGCGCAATCCGAATTTGTCTCTGGCCTCGGCCATGATCTTAAGCGCTTCCAGGCCCAGCCCCTGAAACGCGTACGGTGAAGTGCGCGGCTTGTATGCGCCGCCGCGGAAGAACTGCGCGCCCGTCGCGGCCACCTGTTCCGCAATGGCAAAGGCCTGTTCGCGGCTCTCAATGGAGCAGGGGCCTGCGATCACGGCCAGATCGCGGCCGCCAATGCTCGCTCCGTTAGCGAAGCGCACGATGGTGTCTTCTTCTTTTACATCGCGGCTGGCGAGCTTATAAGCCTTTGAAACGCGGATGACTTCGGCCACGCCGGAGAGCGATTCCAGGTTCCCGCGGTTCGCCTCGCCCTGGTTGCCTGTGATGCCGATCGCGGTGCGTTGCGCCCCCGGAAGCGGATGGGGACGGAAGCCCAACTGTTCAATATGGTCGCAGACCGCCTGGATCTCCTCCTGCGTTGCCTGCGCCTTCATCACCACCAACATGAGACGTCCCCCCGATCCCACAGTTTACCGGGTGGGAGAACGGAGGGCAATTTTCGGGCTGGATTTCTGCAGGTTTCGGGCGGTTCGGACGGTCCGTCCCGTCGTGTGGCCGTGCCGTCCTGTCGTGGTCACGTGCCGTCCTGTCGTGTGCACAGGCGCAACCCCGCGCATCCGGGGATGAACGCGCGGCCTGGCGGGTGGGGCTGTGCCTTGGTCGGAATCGTCTGTTGCCTTGATACAGTTCACGGCTACCACCGCGGGCGTTGCAATCATGGCGATGAAAGCCAAGGCGATGAGGATGTCGGGCATGGGGGACCTCCTTGACAGCATCGAAACCAAATTCCTCACAAGTGAGGGGGAAGCTGCGGCCAAGGCAGGCGAGGCAGGGAGGGCAGTATTGAGAGAAGACGTCTTTCAAGAGCATAGATGCGTTGCGAGAACCTTTTGGTTGGCAACGCATGCTTTGAGCAGGGCGGCGCGAGTGCTTGTGAGGAGTGTGTGCTAGTCGGAGTCGTCCGTGGCTTCAGTGCTTTTTGCGGCCACCACCGCGGGGGCGACAATCATACCGATGAAGGCCAGAGCAATAATGAAGTCATGCATGGCAGGATCCTTCGAGCGGCATCCGATAACCGCCCATACGGGAATCATCGGCGGGTCAGCGGGAATATCCAATACAACTAAACCGTGATGCGGTGCCTAAAGTGTTATTGCGGCGGAGCACTTTTGTGATTTGAAAGACGGGCAGAGCGATGGCAGATGCGAAAAGAACCGTCAGGCCGGGCGAGCCAAAACTCTCAACGTGAATGGGATTTGCCCGGAGGGTTCAGGCTGCCCATGCGCTCTGCTTCACACTTCAGCGCGCGCCATTTCATGCCCACCCATGCCAGGTAGCCAAGCTGGATGGCCCAGGTGACGGCGTAGGCCGCATGCATATAGAGGTGGTCGCGCAAGGCGGCGGCCGCATCGAGCTGGGCCTGAGTCAAATTCTGATTCCAGTCTGCCGGGGGGGCGGAGAGGATCAGGTGAAACGTCCAGACCAGGAGAGCGAGGGGGACGGAAAAGATGAGTCCGATGGTGAGCTTTTTCATGGATCTCCTTATTTCTCAAGCGAATCTGGTGTCGAGCAAGTCCGGGCGCAACTCAGGCTTCTAAAGCGCGTTGAGCTTCCGCGGCTGCGATCTTCTGCTGCTGCCGCTCGACACGATAGCGCAACACCAGGATCAGCACTCCCCACGCAAACCACGCCAGCATGTTCCACAAGAATGCGCCCAGCATCGAGGGGGCCATCCCCGAGTCGGCCCCCCCGCCAAATACAGGCGCGGGATGCTGGGTGGGAATCACTTTCTGGAAATGCGTGGAGAAATACACGATGGGAACGTCGAGGGCGCCAAAGATGTTGAGAACGGCAGCCACAGTCTGCATCTGCGGCCCTGCGGCAAACCGTCGCAAAAGCAGGTAGCTCACATAGATAAGCCACAGGACCAGGGTGGTCGTCAGGCGCGCGTCCCAGGTCCACCACATTCCCCACGCACGCCGCCCCCAGATGGGGCCGGTAATCAGCACCACCGTGCAGAACACCACCCCGACTTCAGCCCCGGCCAGTGCCCAGGCATCAAACATCTGCGCCCGTCCGGCGTGCGCGTGGCGCGAAGCCAGATATCCGATCGATCCCACCAGGCTGACCGCGAAAAACGCAAACGCCACCGACGCCGACGGCACGTGGTAGTAGAAGATACGAAAGAGTTCGCCCTGCCTGGCATCGTTGGGCGCGACATAAATTGCCTGGTAATAACCCCAAGCCATCAATGCCAGAGTCAGGAGGACGGAAACGCCGATGAGCAGCTTTTTCATGGGGAAACCTTGGTAAATCCAGTGTACGACGGCTGCCCGGCGGCAAGAGTGGCGCCGCCATCGCGTACCATGATCTTGCCGGAAAAAATTCATGCGTGACCACCTCGCCACATTGATCGACGACTTTCGCCGCTTCGACCGCGAGATTGCTGTGGTGCACTATCGGGGCAACCGGCGCCACGTCACCACTTATGGCGATCTGGCGCGCCTGGCGGGCCGTTTCGCCGCGTACTTGGCCGCGCAGGGCATCGTCCAAGGCGACCGCGTACTGCTTTGGGCTGAAAACAGCGCCGAGTGGATCGCCGCCTTCCACGGCTGCCTGCTGCGCGGGGTGCTGGCCGTTCCTCTTGATGCCGCTGGAAGCGCCGACTTTGCCGCGCGCGTGGCCGCTGACGTCCATCCCAAACTGGCCATCGGCGACGTGCTGCTGCTGAGCAAGCTGGCTGCGGCGTACGCCGGGCCCGAAATTCCTGCGTCTGACTTCCCCACTCTCGCATTCCCCCCGCTGGCCTTCCCCACGCTTGCCTTTGAGGACTGGCTCGACCAACTTCCCGCCGCGGAGATGGGCGCAGTCTCGGGCCTGTCGGCGGATACTCCGCTGCAAATTCTCTTCACGTCCGGCACCACCGGCGAACCCAAAGGCATTGTCATTACCCACGGCAATGTGTTGTCCAGCGTGGGGCCCATCGAAGACGGCGCCCAGCCCTACATGCGCTACGAGCGGTTCGTTCATCCTCTGCGCATTCTGCACACGCTTCCATTGAGCCATGTTTTCGGCCAGACCATGGGGCTCTGGGTCCCGCCCATCTTCAGGGCCGAACTGCACTTCGAGAGTCGGCTTGCCGCCCCGCATATTGTCGAGCTCATTCGCACCGAGCGCATCTCCGTTCTGGCTGCCGTGCCTCGCGTCCTGGCCCTCCTCAAGGCCCATCTGGAAGCGGCCCGTCCCAAACTGGCCGAACGCGCCGCGCGCTCGCAAAAACTTGGCTCCTGGCGCCGCTGGTGGCGCTTCCGTGGCGTGCATCGCGCGTTCGGCTTCAAGTTCTGGGCCTTCGTTTCCGGTGGCGGCGCGCTGCCCGGCCCGCTCGAGCAATTCTGGAACGCGCTCGGATTCGTGCTCATCCAGGGCTACGGCATGACCGAGACCACCGCGCTCATCACGCTCAACCATCCCTTCCACGTGGCCAAGGGCACCATCGGCAAGCCGCTGGCCGGGCGCGAAGTCAAGCTCGCGCCCGACGGCGAAGTGCTTGTCCGCGGTCCCATGATCTCTGGCGCGACCTGGCAGGGCGGCCAGCTCCGCCCGCGCCAGGATCAGTGGCTGGCCACCGGCGACATCGCGGAGCGGCAGGAATCGGGCGAGCTGCGCTTTTTGGGCCGCAAGAGCGAGGTGATTGTCACTGCGGCGGGGCTCAACATTCATCCGGAGGACATCGAAGCGGCCATCGAGGAGCAGCCGGAAATCGCTGCCTGCGCCGTGGTCGCCATGGAGACGCCGACCGGGCCGGAGCCGTGCGCCGTACTGGCTTGCCGCGGCTCGGGATGTCATGTTGCGACGGCCATCGAGCGCGCCAATGCCACGCTGGCCGAGTTCCAGCGCATCAGTAGATGGGTGCTGTGGCCGGAACCCGATCTGCCTCGCACCTCCACCGGCAAAGTGCGCCGTAAGCCTGTGGCCGCGTGGCTGGCCCGCATCCAGGCCGCGGCCGCCACCACCAGCAGCAGCGCGCCGGGCCCGGGCGACGGCGCATTCGGGCCCTCCTCCGACTGGCTGCTCGCGCTCATCGCGCAAATCACCGGCGAAGCCCACCCCGGCGTGGGTGACGAGTTGCGCCTCACCGAAGATCTGCACCTCGACAGCCTGGGCCGCGTGCAACTCTCCGCAGCCATCGAGGATCGGCTGGGCATTGTGCAGAGCAACGGACTGCTCGAAGACGTGCATACGCTTGGCGAGTTGCGCAGATTGGTGGCCGGAGCGGAAGGTGCAAAAGACGGGGACTTAGGGACTAAGGGACTAGGGACCAGGGACCAGGGGAGCGAGAAGACGGGGACGAAGGAACTAGGGATCAGGGAACAGAGAACAGCGATTCCGCCCGCGCCGCGCGTCCACTTTGTGTATCCCGAGTGGCCGTGGTGGAAGCCGTTCCAATGGCTGCGCGTGGCTTTTCTTGAGGCCATTCAGCGCCCGCTCACGTGGCTCTTGGCCGCTCCGCGCGTGGTGGGGCCGGCCAAGCCGCTGCCGCCGGGGCCGCTGCTCATTGTGGGCAACCACGTCTCGGCCTACGACGGCCCGTTGATTCAATACGCGCTCGCCGGCCCATTGCGCCGCCACATCGCCGTGGCTATGGCCGGCGACATGCTCGACGATTACCGGCACTGGCGCAATCCCGAGTGGCCGCCGGGGCACAAAGGCATTTATCTGCTCGGTCCGCCCGCTTATTGGCTGGTGACGGCGTTCTACAACGTTTTTCCGCTGCCGCGCCAGCGCGATTTCCAGTTGAGCTTTGCCCATGCGGGCCGGGCCATGGACCGCGGCTACAGCGTGATGGTGTTTCCCGAGGGCGCGCGCTCTGAGGGCCAACTGGCGCGTTTCCGGCCCGGCATCGGGCTGCTCGCCAAACAATGCGGCGTGCCCGTGGTGCCCACCGCCATTCGCGGTCTGGGAGAGATGAAATCCGGCCGTCGCCGCTGGTTCCGCTCGGGCCATCTCGAGGTACGCGTGGGCGAGGCCATCCGCTTCAGCCCTGAGGACAGCGAGGCCTCCATCACGGCTCGGCTGCACGACGAGGTCGAGCGGCTGCTGGGCGAGACCGCGAGTTAGCAAGTCAGCGAGTTAGCGTGTCAGCAAGTCAGCGAGCTGTGGGAATGCGCTCGCAAAGATGGCAAAGAGTTTCTTTGCCGATTGCGGGGGGACACGATGAGCAAATTGTTTCAGGAGATGGCCAAGGGAACGGCAGAAGCCCGCGCCTACATGGAAGGTAAGCGCAAGGGTTACAAGGTCACTTTGCCTGAGAGCGTGGACGTACGGGGCATCCGCAAGCGCCTGCGTCTCAGCCAGGGACGTTTCGCCGAGAGTTTCGGCCTATCAGTCGATGCCGTGCGTCATTGGGAGTCAGGCCGCCGCCAGCCGGAAGCTGCCGCGCGGGCGCTTCTAATCGTCATTGCCGCTGACCCCGAATTCGTCATGCGTTCGCTGGCCAAGAGTGCATGAACGCGCTTCATGAATGGGTTCTAGTCCTCGGCGGCTCTGCTTAAGAATTCCGAGTTTTGGATAAGAGCCGAGTTGTCCAGTTGTGCTCGAATTGAGCCGAACTCGCAGGTGTTTACCAGAACATTACTTCCGAGTAGGCGACCGACCAGGTGATGACCCATTTCCGGACCCCGCGGCGTTTCACAGGACTAATCACAGAACTGACGCAGATTGACGAAACAGTTTTGAAGACAAGTCGAATGATGCTTCGTTTGTGAATAGGAAGCTAAATGCGGTTACTTTATGTTTCCGTCCGGCTCTATGAGCGGAGGGCCAATTGGGTTGGCGTGAATTGCTTTGATCGCAGGAGTGATGTCGTAGGCCATGATCAGCCCGGAGTTCGATTCGACAACTTGCTTGGGTTGCTGTTTAGATTTTTGCCCTGGCAGCGGGGGCGGGGGAGGGATCGGACTTACGTAGGCTTGTCCTGGTTCGGGCGCGGGCAGGACCTCCAGCGGCTCGGCGTGGAAGCCGGAGACCACTGCGAAGACCTCCAAAGAAGCACCGTTTCCTGTCACCACTGGGCCGCCGGAGAAGCCGAGGTTATTGATGCCGTCGAGGACGAAGACGGTAATGCCGTTCTGGACCATGGAGGCGGAAAGAGTGCAGTGTTTTACGAAAGGCGACCAGGCCCAGGCAGTGGTCGCTGACAATTTGACTCCGCTTCCTGGAGCGGGCGGCTTCGAAGGTTGTTTCGCGGCGTAGCCAGGTATATTCGCCCTCCAACCGCTGCCATAGGGGTAGCCTAAGAACTCACAGTCTCCACCGATTGGCACGAGAGCGTGTTCGTCCGCAGGGTCGGCATCGCTTGCCAATTTCATGCTGCCTGCGGGTAGAAACTTGGTCAAGGAATGGTCGGGTGCTAGCACCAGGATGTCGATGTCTTTGCCAGGATCGATGGTAGTGAATTTGATCGTAACCCACTTCTTATCCTGTTCTTGATCGCCTCTGCTGTAAGGGAGCAGGAGATTGGCCTGAACGGTCTTCGTCGTGAAGATACCGGGCGGCGCATTCTCGATGCCAGTGAAGATGTGTTTCGCCGTGATCCAGTATTCGCGGCTGTCGACATTCACCACAAAAGCAGTGCCGATACTTTTCGTCGTTTGAATCAGCCGTGTTTGCAGGAGAGCAATTCTGTTGACGACGATGGATTGACCAAAGCAGGCCGCGCCGGACAAAAGCGCGAAACAAACGATAATCAGAACTGATCTGCGGGCCATCTGTCCTCGAAGAATGCTCCAAGCCCTGTATTGTATGCCGACTCGGGTTGCGTACTCCATCAAATGGCAATGGCGAATAAGGATTACTGCCGGCAAGTCAGCTTATGGTGAGTGAACCGTTCCGAGCGGATCACGGTCTACTCGGAAGTTGCCGGTTGAACACCAATCCTGCGCCTCTGACTAGTTACAGGCCGTGCCTCGTCGACGCCGGCGTGAATTCGTTCGTTGGATGTTTCCTTGGGACCAGATGGCAAGAGCGCACGGTCGAAGCGCAGGGCGGGCTCAATTTCCCCGGGCGCTACGCGTCTTTTTCCGCGGCGTGGTACTCGCGGCGGATACACTTCAAATCGACCGTGGGCTTGGGATACTGCATCTTCAGCGACTCCAGATGCTCGACGACGATGCGCGCGATGGCCAGGTTGCGAAACCACTTGTGGTCGGCGGGGATCACATACCACGGCGCATGGGCGGTGCTGCACTGGGAGAGTGCTTCTTCGTAAGCGGCAACGTAATCGTCCCAGAAGCCGCGCTCCTTGTAGTCGGCCTCGCTGATCTTCCAGTGCTTGCTGGGGTCGTCGAGCCGCTCCTTGAAACGCTTCAGTTGCTCTTCCTTGGAAATGTGCAGATAGAACTTTAGAATCTGGGTGCCGTTCGCGGCCAGGTTGCGCTCGAAGTCGTTGATCTCATCGTAACGGTGCGACCAGACCGCTTTCGGCACCAGATTGTGCACGCGCACCACCAGAACATCCTCGTAATGCGAACGGTTGAAGATGACCACTTCGCCGCGGGCAGGCGCGGCCTTGTGCGCGCGCCATAGAAAATCGTGGGCAGCCTCCACTGCGGAGGGTTGCTTGAATGCCGCTACGCGACAACCCTGCGGATTCATCGCGCCGAGCACGTGGTTGATCACGCCATCTTTGCCGCCGGTGTCCATGGCCTGCAGGCAAATGAGAAGTGAATGGCCGTGCTCTGCGTAAAGCAGGTCCTGGAGTTCGCGGAGTTTTTCCTGATAATGGGCGATCTCCTCAGCCGCCGACTTGTGGCTTTTGTGGCCGTCCGTGAATCCGGGATCGATCTTCTTGAACTTCACTTTGGATCCGGGCGCAACTTTGAACCGTTCCAGAGAATTCATTTCTCCCTCCGCTCCCAAGGTCATCGTACAGGTCCGTGCGAGGTTGGGCCGGGCACGCTCAGGCGGGTGAGAGCGCCATCGGCGCCTTTTGTGGCAGCGACTCTTCTTTTGCCACGCGATGCAGCGTGAGCACGGTGATGTCGTCCTGCTGTCCAAATTGCTGCGCAGCCTCAGCGATGACTGCGGCCGGCTGGCGCGCCATTTCTGCCGCGCGCTCGAAACCAAACAATTCGCCCGCGGCATTGCGGGCTTCGACCACGCCGTCGGTGAGCAGCGTCAGACGGTCTCCCATCTCCATTTGTAACGTGGACTCGCCGTATTTTGCACCCATGCTCAGGCCCAGCGGAAGGCTGTTGGCCACGGGCGTCTCTTGTCCGTTGAGGTAGGGCGGCATATGTCCGGCGTTGGCCGCTGATACTTTGCCATCCGCGTCCACGCGCACGATCAGGCAGGTGGTAAAGCCGTCCTTGCTGCGGCCTATCATGCGCGTATTCATGGCCGTCAGCAGTTGGGCGGGGCTGTCGGTGTGGCGAGCCTCGGCGCGCAACGTTCCCACCAGCAGCGAAACCGTCATGGCCGCCGGCATGCCCTTGCCGCTCACGTCCCCGATGACTGCCAGCACACCGCCATCGCCCAGAGCCACGATCTGGAAAAAGTCGCCGCCCACCTGGCGGGCCGGCCGGTAGTCGCTTTCAATCGCGAAGCCCTTCACGATGGGCAGCGCCTCGGGAATCAGCACCTGCTGCACGCTGCGCGCCTGCTCCATCTCGGATTCGAGTCGCTCCTTCTCCCGCTGGCCGCTGATGAACCGCCGCAGCAGGAGCACCGACATGACGGCCAGCATCAAAACGATCGCGATCTGACCCACGTTAAGCACCATGCCCAGGAAATGGAAGGTGAGGGGGACGCGCAACATAGTGAGCTCATCCGAGTAGAGCCAGAAGAACATGAGGAGGACAGCGGGCAGAACCAGCCAGCCTTCGGCTCCCTGGCGGCGAATGCCGCGGTAAGCGACCCAGAGGAAGAGCAGCCCCAGCAGCAGCTTGACGACAATCGTGAGCGGAAACAGCCAGCTTGAAGCCGCCGCCGGTATGATGCCGCCGTAAAGAGGCGCGCGCAGCATCGTCGTGGCCACAATCAGCACGGCCACAAGTCCCCAGGTAACCCGCCGCACCAGGCGGATCTCCTCGAGCCGGAACCAGTAGCCCCAAAAAATCATCCAGAATGCGAAGGGCAGGGTTCCGAAAATGACGTCAATCAGGAGATTCTCTCCAATCATCGACATCCAGGTTGTGTAGTAACCGATCAGGCTGGCAATGGAGTTGAGTGCATGGAAAAGGCAGGCCCATCCCAGCCAGATGTAGGCACGCTCCGCGCGGTCGAGCCAGTAGAGGGTAAAAGCCAGCAACGTAACCACAATCAGCAACGGCAGCCGGAGAATGATCGACGCCTGAAACTCGTCAACCGCAGCCCAATCGAGGCGCAGCATGGCGTCTATGGCCGGGGCCTGGCCCAAAAGCGGCGTTGCATGGAGCCCTCCAGCATCCTGCGCCAGGAAGGGCGTCGAGGCATCCATCCACATGCGGATGGCGATGGTGACCACCTGGTTGCCGGTGCCGGCGGGTAGCGGAAAAGTGCGGGGCTGGGAGTTGTAATAGGCGACGTGGCCGGGCTCGAAGCGCCCGAACTCTCCAATCAACTGTCCGTCGGCGTAGACCTGGTAGGCGTCATCGACGTTTTCGGGCATCTTGAGAGCCAGCGCCGACTGCGCGGCGGTGGCCGCGTTGTTTTCGACCCTCACACGCAGCCTGTACCAGGCAAAGCCTGTCAGCTTGGGATAGCCCTTTGCAGTCCAGCCGGGCACAAAGCCGCCTGAACCGAGGGTGGGATCGTAAGACCCTTCCGGTGGCGTCAGGTCCATCGGCGCCCATTTCGAGTCGTCATAGCCGGGCTGCGCCCAGGCCAGATCGTCGCCGGGATGGAACTTCCACGGGCCCGTCAACGCCACGACCGAGTTGCCGATCTGGGCCGGAAACGGCGCCTGCGCTTCAATTTTTGCGGTGGAAAGGGTGACAGCGAGAAGAAAGAGCGGAAGCAACGCGGTTCTCGAACGCATGACGTCCTCTTGCTGGAACGATCCGAGCCAGTTGATCTGGAAGACTAGTCAGGATACTACTACGGCCGAGGCGCGCGATTGCAGATGAGCAGACCCTAGCTGGGAATCCGCGGACGGTAGTAGCAGGCCCCGCCGGCGAGGGCGGGTTTCCACATTGACATGTCTGTGGGCTGCTCGCTGGAGCCGAGGAACAGCGTGCCGTCGGGAGCGAGCAGGCGGTGCATGCCGGCGAGGAGCGTGCGGCGCGTGGGCTGATCGAAGTAGAGCATGACGTTGCGGAGAAAGATCACATCGAAGCAATCGCTGGTGCGGTTGAACGGCAGCGATCCGCCGCAGAGATTGGCCTGGCGGAAATGGCACAGCTTGCGGACCTCGGGTTTGACGATCCAATCTTCGCCGGCGCGGTCAAAGTAGCGGACTACGTAGCGCGCGGGCAATCCGCGATTCATCTCGATGCGGTGATACAGGCCGGCTTGCGCGCGCTGGATGACTTCATTTGAGATGTCGGTGCCTTCGATCACGATCTTCCAGCCGACCAGCATGGGAAAGTGCTCGAGCAGCATCATGGCCAGGCTATAGGCCTCCTGGCCGGTAGCGCAGGCGGCGCTCCACACGCGGAGCGTGCGGTGAAAGCGGCGCGCCTCAATGAGTTTGGGCAGCAACTCCTGGCGCAGCAGATCGAAGGGGCGCAGATCGCGGAAGAAGCTCGTCTCATTGATGGTCATGGCCTCCGCGACCTCGCGCTCCAGCGCAGGATTTCTCTGGGCGCGCAGCTTGCACACCAGTTCGTCGAGCCGCGTGATGCCCTGGTTGCGCAGCACCTTGGTGAGACGGGTGTCGAAGAGGTAATCGCGCGAGGCGTCGAGAACATTATGCGACACGCCGAACACGAGCTGGCGGAGGTAGCCGTACTCGGGGCCCACGCTTTGTTCCATCGCTAAACCACCATCCGCGCAAAGTTGCGCACTTCGGCAGGCAGTGCAGCAGCGTGGCCGGTGACGCGCAGGATCTCGGGAGCGATCGCGGCAAGGGGAAGCACCTTGTAGGCGAGGCCGGCCTCGGTCACGGCTCCGGGCATGCCCCACACTGTGCTCGTGGCCTGATCCTGCGCCAGAACGGATCCGCCCTGTTCGCGAACCATGCGCGAACCCGCGAGACCGTCATATCCCATCCCCGTAAGCACCACGGCCAGTACGCCGGAGCCGTACACGCGCGCTGCCGAGCGAAACAGCGTGTCCACGGAGGGACGGCAATGGTTCTCCGGCGGATCCTGCGCCAGGTGAATCGTGGCCGGTGCGCCGGGACGTGCCGCGGCCACCGATTCCATGTGCCAGTTGCCACGCGCAATGTAAATGCAGCCGGCAGTTGCGGGCATGCCTTCCACGGCTTCCGAAACCCGCAAAGCGCAGCGGCGGCTCAGGCGGTCGGCAAGCAGCCGCGTAAAGACTTCGGGCATGTGCTGCACGATGAGAACCGGAAGCGGAAAGCCGGCGGGCAGTTCCGGCAGAAGAACGTCGAGCGCCGCAGGGCCGCCGGTGGAGACGCCGATGGCGAGCACCAACGGCCTGGCAGGCACATGCGGCGCCGGGGTCATGGGCAGCACCGTACGCGGCACGGCAGAAGCAGCGGGCCGCGCTTGCAGGTGGCCGGTGAGCGCGCGAATCTTGGGAATGAGCTCCTGCGCCAGCGCCTGCATGGCGGATTCCCGCCCCGCCTGGCCGCTGGGCTTGGCTACATAGTCGCTTGCCCCGCCCGCCAGCGCTTCCATGGTCACTCGGGCGCCGCGCTGCGTAAGCGAGCTGCACATGATCACCGGCACTTCGTGGTCGCGCGTGCGCAACTCGCGCAGCGTCGCCAGGCCGTCCATCACCGGCATCTCGACATCGAGCACAATCAGATCGGGACGCTCGAGCCGGAGAGACTCCAGCGCCGAAGCGCCGTCGGCCGCAGTTCCGGCCACTTCCAGGCCGGGATCGGAGAGGATGACAGAGCGCAGCAGGCTCCGCATCACGGCGGAGTCATCCACGATGAGAACCCGAATGCGGTTTACGGCCGTCATAAGTCAGGCTTCCACCAGGCCAAGCATGGCCAGTTTTTCGTTCAGGGCCTCGTCATCGAAGGGCTTCATCAGATATTCGTCGGCTCCGGCTTCGAGGGCGCGCACGATGTATTCGTTCTCGGCCTCGGTGGTCACCATCATCACCTTCAGGTCGCGGTAGCCATCGGCGCGCAATTGGTGCAGCATCTCCAGGCCGTTCATCACCGGCATGTTCCAATCCACCAGCGCCAGGTCGAAGCTCAAGTTGCCGCGCAGCAGTTCCAACCCCGCACGGCCGTCGGCAGCCTCGTCGCACGCGATCCCGCGTTCCTCGAGCATGCCGCGCAAGTAGCCCCTTACGAAGCGCGAGTCGTCGACGATCAATGCGCGCATGATGTTCCTCCTGGCACAGATGCTTGCAGCAATCTCTAAGCCGCCTGGGCCGCGCCTACGCGCGCCGCGTCAGGTCGCGCTGGGTCCAGCCGCACTGGATCGAGCCGTTCGGGATCGAGCATGACGAGCAGGCTGTCTTTGAGCTTGTACGCGCCCGCCAGCAACGCCCGGCGCCGCTCGTCGAGAATTGAGGGATTGGGCTCGTAGTCGATCCCGGAGACGGTGAGCACCTCGCCCACCGAGTCCACCAGCAGCCCGAAGCATCCTCCCGCGCTCTCCAGCACCAGGATGTCCTGCGCGCCGTCGAGGGGAGGAAGGTCGAGCAGATAGCGCAGGCTTACCGTGGTGAGCACGTCGCCGCGATAGTGCATCAGGCCGCCCACAAAGCCCGGCGCCAGCGGAATGGGCTGCGGACGGGCCGAGCCCACAATCTCAAGAATGTGCTGGATGGGAATGCCGAACAGCGTCGCGCCTGCCCGCACGGAGCACACCTCCACCAGCGCTTCATTCTTCTGCTCGCGATCGAATGCGCTTATCCCCTTACTCATCGGGAAACCTCCGCTGTCGGTTGCCAGTCCTCAGGCGCGCCTTCATGGGCGGGCAGCGGCGGCACGCCGCACAAATCGACCACGCCGGTCACGCGATCCTTCAGCAGCGTCACCCCCTCCGTGCGCGTTCCCGTCCCGGCCGCGGAAAGATTGCTGCCGGAAGTTACGTCGAGCACGTGTGACACCGCGACGCCCACGTGGCGATTGCCGTCGCGGCAAACCACTACCACCACCTGGGCCTCGGGATTGCCCTCGGCCGCGGCCGCGGCCAAAACGCCGCCCGCGTCCTCAACCGGCAGCAGCTGGCCTTCGAAGTTGAGCACCGGCCGGCAGCCGATGTATTCGACCCGCGAAAGCGGAAGCTGCTCGATGCGCAGCACGTCGGCTAGCGGCACCGCGGCCTGACGCCCCGCCACTTCCACCAGCAGAAAGCGCATGTGAGCGGCTTCGTTCTCGCTCTCCTCTTCCGCGCCTTGAGCGGATTCCTCCTCGTTGCCCATGGTCACGCCGGTCTTGATGGCGATCAATCCGGGATCGAGAATGAGGGCAAGATCGGCATTGCCCAGAACCGTGGCCCCGGAAAATATTCCGATATCCTTGAGCACTGCGCTCAACGGCTTCACCACGATCTCCTCGGGATCGGCAAGTGAATCGACGACCAGTCCGAAGCGGCGGCCATCGGCGTCGAGCACGGCGATGAAGTTGTCGCGATCGGTGTAGAGCTTGCACTCGCGGCCCGGCATCAGCAGCCGGTCCAGAAACACGAGCGGAAGCAGACGGCCGCGCAACCGGTAGAGCGGCGCGCCTTCCATCCATTCGATGGCCGTGGCGGCCCGCTCGGGCGGAATGTGCACCAGCTCAGAGAGCGCGCCCTGCGGCAGCGCGAAACTCTGGCTGATGCTGCGCACGATGAGCGCGGGAATAATGGCCAGCGTCAGCGGAATGCGCATGCGCAACGTGGCGCCCTTGCCCAGGCGCGAATCGATCTCCACCTTGCCGCCGATCTTTTCCACGTTGGTGCGGACCACGTCCATGCCCACCCCGCGCCCGCTTACGTTGGTTACCGCGGCCGCCGTGGAGAATCCGGGCAGGAAGACAAGCTGTAGCAAATCGCGCTCGCCCAGCTGCGCGGCGCGCTCTGCCGAAAGCAGCCCGCGCTCGATGGCCTTGTTGCGAATTTTGTCGACCGCAATGCCGGCGCCGTCGTCAGAGACCTCGATGACCACGTGGCTGCCCTCCTGGGCCGCGCGCAGCGTCAGGGTGCCTTCGGGATCTTTGCCCGCGGCCTCGCGCTTGGCCGGCGGCTCAATGCCGTGATCGAGCGCATTGCGCACCGCGTGCGTCAGCGGATCCTTGATGGCTTCGAGCAGGCTCTTGTCGAGCTCCGTCTCCTGGCCCTCCATCTGCAGGCGAGCCCGGCGGCCCAGCGCATGGGTCAAATCGCGGACCAGGCGCGGCATCTTGGAGAAGACGTTGGAGACCGGCTGCATGCGCGCCTTCATCACGGATTCGCGAAGATCGGCCGTGACCATGTCGAGGCGGCGCGAAAGCAGCGTCATGTTGGGATCGGCGGCCGTGGCCTGCAGCACCTGGTTGCGGGTGAGCACCAGTTCGCCTACCAGATTCATCATGCGGTTCAGCAGGGTTACGTCCACGCGCAACGTGCTTTCTGAAGCGGCTCCCTGCGCCCGTGCTTTGGCGGCTTCGGCGGGCGTCAGGGCCGCGGCGTCGGCGACAGCTTCCACGGGCTCCGGCGCCTGCAGTTGGACCGGGGTGGAGGACGCAGCGGTGACGTGGGCCGGTTTTGCGGAGGCCGGCTCCAGTTCCGCGGCAGCAGCAACGGCACGGGCGCCTGACTTGACCGCGGCAGCTTCGCGAGCGAGGCGCGCGCCCTGCGCTTTCACCTGCGCTGCCGGAGCTTGCAGTGCTTCGAGCTGCGCAATCAACGCGTCGTCGTCCCCGTCGCCCTCGCTGCCCGCGGCTTCAATCGTTTTCAATAGCTCGCGCAAACCGTCCAGCAGATGCAGCAACACCGTGATCACAGTAGCGCCTGCGGTCATTTTGCCGTCGCGCAGCAGGCCCAGCAGACTTTCGCCGGCGTGCGCCAGCTTTTCCAGGCGCTTAAAGCCCAGGAATCCCGTGGTGCCCTTGATGGTGTGCACGGAGCGGAAAATTTCCGCCAGGAGTTCCTTATCCTGCGGCCGCTCCTCCAACTGGGTGAGGCAGCACTCCATGCGGTCCAGCCCTTCCTGGCTCTCGATCAGGAACTCCCTAGTCAGATCGTCCATGGCTCCCACTCGTCCGTGCGCCGGGTTCGCACTCCGGGCCACGGGCACTCAAGAGCCTTATCGGAAAGACGGCGCGCAACTTGAGAAACGCGGGGACAAGGGGTCAAGGGAACGAGGAAACAAGCCGATGGAGACGGCCCGCCTTGGTCTCTGACCGGTTGAAGAAAAACCTTCCGTGCCCCATCCTTTCGCCCATTTTGGGGCGAAAGGATGGGACAGCACGAACTCAACAAATACGAATTCATGCGGCCACCGACCTAGTTGGCCGACGGCATCTCCGCGTGGTCGATGACCAGAACCTGCACCGGACCTTTGGCGGGCTCCAGTTTAAGGCCCAGTTGCTCCTCGAGCGCGGTGAAGAGCGAAGGGCCGGAATCGGCAGCAGCGTCGTCTGGAGTCCATTGCAGCTTGAGGTTGTAGCGGCCGGTGATCCCGGTCTTGTCCACCACATTACGGCCGGTTTCCTTCGACAGCTCTTCGGCGAGAAATGCGACGCTGTTCGACCCATCCACCTCGATATGGCCGCGGCTGTAGTTGAAGGTAGTGCCACTATACTTCGGATCGCCGAGTTTTGCGCCGCCCTTGGCGACAACCAGCGCGTAAATAGGGAGTTCCCGTGTCTCGATATGCGTCACGAGCTTGAAGCGGTCGGCCAACAGCGCCTGCACCATTTTCTCTTTCTGCTTTTCGCCAGCGTCCGAGGTCAGTTGGTGCAATGCGGCGTCTACCGCAGGATCCGCTGTGGCATCGATGTTGAAATGGGTTGTGCCGGCCCATCCCGGCGCATCGAGGATTCGTGTTTCCGGCATTTCGTATGCCCAGTGGATGAGCATCACCACGGAGACATTCTCCGCTCGAAAGTGGCCGTCGAAGGGTGAGCTGACGATGGAGTTGTGCTCATGTGGTTCGGGGATGTGGGGATGGATGGCGGCGACATCGAAGACCGGCGCGGGAGCGGCTAACAGCGCCGGCGCGGATTGCTGCTGCGGCGCTGCGCTCGCTTTGACCTGCGCGACGATAAGAACCACGACCGCCATTCCGCTCAGGAACAGAAATGGCAGCAGAGCACGCTCGCGGCAGTTGAATCGGCATTCGCCGGGTCTCCTCATTTGCATCATCCCGCCTTCTTGGTCCCTTGTTTCCTCGGTCCCTGCTGCTCTCATGTATACATCCAGAGGCAAATGCATTAGCCTCTAATATCTGCCCCATCTGGAGTGTCGGGGCAATCACTATGACGAACCAGACCGATGCGGCGCTCGACGAACTGCTCCAGCTTGCCGAGCAGGCCGCGCAGAACTCTTATGCGCCTTATTCCAAATTCCGTGTGGGCGCAGCGCTGCGGCTCACCAACGGTGAAATCGTGACCGCGACCAACGTCGAAAACGTGAGCTTCGGGCTCACCATCTGTGCTGAGCGCGCGGCGCTGGTGCGGGCCGTTTCCCAATTCGGCCCGGAGATTCGCATTGCAGCCGCGGCCGTTGCTAATTTGAACGGCATGCCCAGTCCGCCGTGTGGCGCCTGCCGGCAGGTATTGGCCGAGTTCATCCTGCCCGATGCGCCCGTCGCCTTCCCGGCCAAAGAAGGCACGCGCATCATGCCCTTCAGTGAACTGCTGCCGCTGGGCTTCGAAATGAAATTGAAGTAATGGCCGGCTGGGACTGTCGATGCGGGCCTTCTAGGCGGCCTTCGACTTGAATCCCTCATAGGTCAGGTACGCGCCCAGCACTAGCAAAAGTGCCGTTACCGAGTACAAGCACGCTCCGCGGTTGATCACTGCCTGGAAGAATCCCGCCAGCCACCTCGCCGGCAGAAACAGATAGGCAATGCCCTTGAGGAGTGTCAGCCATCCCAGAACAGTAATGATGACCACCACCGGGCATTTTGACCACACATTGTGCGCGAGAACCATCGCCAGTCCGGCGAGCGTAATCATCATCGCGATCCACCGCATGGCCAATGGGTTGTACGCAACCGTGGCGAGCGCGGCCGTAAAGGCCTGTTTGTGAAGCAGCATCGCCAGGCCGCAGATCAGGAAAAAGAGTCCAAGCAGCCGGCTGAGGAACAGAGTGCGGAAGGTCATGGCGTCCTCCGTTGTGCAAAAGATTGTTGCGAACATCTTACGCCTTGACGAAACCCAGTGGCGCAGCGGCGCTTGCAAGCCGCGGCACAACGCGGCAGGGCCTTGTGCGATATTCTTATTGCCTTGCACCTCAGGGCAAAAAACATGCAATCGGACTCCAATACACCGCTGCACATGATCGATATTCTCCGCAAAAAGCGCGACGGCGGCGCGCTAAGCGAGCGCGAAATCCAATTCGTGGCGCGTGGTGCGGCCGACGGTTCCGTGCCGGTCGATCAGCTTGCCGCGTGGCTGATGGCCTCGTGGATTCGCGGGCTCTCGCGCGATGAAACGCGCGCCCTCACGCTGGCCATGCGTGACTCGGGCGTGAAGTTCGCGCCCGCCAACCTGGGCAAGCGCACTGTGGACAAGCACTCCTCGGGCGGGGTGGGCGACAAGACGAGTTTCCTGGTGGCGCCGCTGGCGGCGGCGTGCGGCGTGGCCGTGCCCATGATCAGCGGGCGCGCGCTCGGCCACACCGGCGGCACGCTCGACAAGCTGGAGGCGATTCCGGGTTACCGCACCGCGCTCACGCTGGCCGAGTTTGAGGCCGTGATTCAGAAGTGCGGCGCGTCGATCATCGGCCAGACCGATCAACTGGCGCCTGCCGACCGCAAGCTCTACGCATTGCGCGACCGCACCGGCACGGTCGAAAATCCAGGCCTCATCTGCGCGTCGATTCTGAGCAAAAAACTGGCCGCGGGGTTGAATGGGCTGGTGCTCGACGTGAAGACCGGCTCCGGCGCGTTCCTGCGCAAGTTGCAGGACGCGGAGTTTCTCGCCGGCCTGATGGTGGCCACGGCCGAGTCCGCCGGCACCGAAACCGTGGCCCTCTTGACCGACATGAGCCAGCCGCTGGGACGCGCGGCCGGAAATTGGATTGAACTTGTCGAGTGCGTGGAGCTGTTGCGCAGCGCGCGGCCGGCGTGGAGTGAAGACTTGCGCGAGCTTTCGCTCATCCTCGCCGGATGGATGATCCATCTGGGCGGCAAAGCCCAAACCCCTCAGGCCGGTTACTCGCTGGCTGAAGCGGCACTCACCGACGGCGCCGGGCTTGCTGCCTTTATGAAGATGGTCGATGCGCAGGGCGGAGATGTTACGGTCTTCGACGATATGGAGGGCTTCCACAAGCCCGGCGCAACTCTGAAAGTCGATGCGTGGGAGAGCGGCTACGTGGCCGAAATGGATACCACCGCGCTGGGCTGGGCCGTGCAGCGTACCGGCGCGGGCCGCGAGAATGCCGGCGAGCCGGTCGATCCGCATGCTGGGATTCTTTTTCACGCGCGGCGCGGCGCACGCGTAGAGCGCGGCCAGCTTTTCGCAACCATCTATGCGACGAACGCGGAGATGCTCGCTGAGCCAGTGGAGATCCTTCATAAGGCGATCCACTTCTCCAAAACTCTGCCGCACGCAGTGCCGTTGGTGGGGAGGGTGTTTACACGCGAGGCGGCGGAGAGGTATCTCAGAGATCAGAGATCAGAGATCAGAGATCAGGCTTCAGCCCGATGATCCGCGTTTGCAGTTCTCGGCTTCAGGACGGGAAGCAGCTTGTTATGGGAGTCGATCGGTTATCATTTTTCATCTTCGGAGTTTTCGATGTTACGAACAGGGAACCGGCCGGAACCGGCGACTCCCACTGGGTCAACTGATCTCTGATCTCTGACCCCTGATCTCTGTATTCAGGAGGCAACTGCATTGGGGCGATTCACCGGAGTATTAGGAATTCTGGCCGTTCTACTGGCCGCGTGGCTGTTTTCTACTGACCGCAGGCGCATCCGTTGGCGCACCATTTTCTGGGGCCTGGGGTTGCAGATCACCTTTGCCTTCCTGGTGCTGCGCTTCGGCCTGGGGCGCGATGCCATGTCATGGGCGGGCGGCGTGGTCACCAATATGCTGTCGGCCACTTTTGCCGGGACGAAGATCCTTTTCGGCGAACTCGGGCTGCCCAACTCCGGCGCCTTCGGTGCCCTGCTGGGCCCCAACAAGGGCGCGATTTTCGCCTTTCAGGTTCTGCCCACCATCATCTTCATCTCCGCGTTTTTCGCGGTGCTCTATCACATCGGCGTGATGCAGAAAATCATTCGCGTGATGGCCTGGGTCATGCTCAAGACCATGCGCATCTCGGGCGCGGAAAGCATGAACGTTGCGGCCTCCATCTTCATGGGGCAGACCGAGGCACCGCTCACCATTCGGCCCTTCCTGTCGAAAGCCACGCGCAGCGAGCTCATGGTGATCATGACCAGCGGCATGGCGCACGTCTCTGGCGGCATCATGGCCATGTACATCTCGCAGGGCGTGGAGGCGCGCCACCTGCTTTCGGCCGTCATCATGACCTCGCCGGGAACCATCCTGATCGCCAAGATGCTGGTGCCCGAGACCGGTGTGCCGGCCACCGAAGGCAAGGTCGTGATTCCCAAGGACGAGTTGCACGCCGATGAAAACCTGATCGGCGCCATTGCCCGCGGCACCATCGACGGCGGCAAGCTGGCTATGAATGTCGGCATCATGCTCATCAGTTTTCTGGCGCTGGTGGCGCTGCTCGACATGATGCTGAGCTGGGTGCACGGCATGCCCTGGACGCACTGGGTGCCCGGCTCGCTCGGCCAAATCCTGGGATTCCTGTTCGCGCCCGTGGCGTGGCTCATCGGCGTGCCCTGGCACGACTGCATGGCCATCGGAAATCTATTGGGCACGCGCATGGCGCTCAACGAGGTCATCGCCTACATCGGTCTGGGCGCGCAAAAAGCCACGCTCATGCCGCGCTCCTTCACCATTGCCACATTCGCGCTGTGCGGATTCGCCAACCTGGGATCGATCGGCATGCAGATTGGAGGCATCGGCGCGCTGGTGCCCGAGCGCCGCAACGACCTGGCCAAATTGGGCGTGCGCGCCATGCTCGCCGGAACCATGGCCAACCTGATTTCGGCGGCGATTGCGGGAATCTTTCTGGGGTGAGCGAACAGGATGCCGGCCGCGGCGTCGTGTTTGCTTCGCCGGCCGTTGCGTGGTAGTTTGGTTGCGATCTCCGGAAATATGAAGCGGCGGCATTCCTCGCAAGGGACTTCCGCGCCGCTGCCGAATGAACCGAAGAAAACTCAATGGCTGTGGAGCTTGTATGCCTCGGATCGTTCTCGCCGGCGGGTTTCTGCTCGCCGTAATGACTGCCACCGTCGCCTTCTCACAAGACCAATCGCCGCAATCTGCTCCTGCAAATGCCAGTCTCGTGTCCGATTATCCGATGGACAGGCCCGGGATCTTCATTCAAGACTCGTCGTGGAGGGAAATCGCGAATGAGATGCCGGCCAAGATGAAGACCGCTCACGGCGTTGCCGCCTCACTTTCCTATGGTGTGGTTCCAGCCAAACTTGTCGAAGAATACGGAGGCGAACATGCGGCAACTCAGGTGGGCTCCGCGCAGCCAATCCTTTGCATCTGTCACATTCTCTCCTTGCCCGGTCAGCCTGTCATTGTGCGCCTGCACCCGAAGAAGGGGAGCCGCGAACTCGATGGCGGGAGAATGATTGTTTATCCGGTCGTCGGCGGGAATAAGATGGTCGACGCCAACAAGAGCGATCTGATTCCGGTGGACCAGGCGCGGCCCGAAGAACATGTTTGGCTGGTGCGTCCTCAGTCTCCCCTCGCTCCGGGCGAATATGCATTGATGCTGGGAACGCAAAACATCAACATTTATTCGTTTACCGTCACCGCGACGCCGGCTGAATCTACCGGGGCAAAATAAGAGCGGGTCACCGCTTAGAGGTTTATAACTCCAAGCGGCGTGCATGCGCCGTGCTGGCCGTTTGGGTCAATGGAGAAAAGACAACCGCAAGATCCTTCGACTCCCATCGCTGCGCCGTTCCGGCGCGCTTCGGTCGCTCAGGATGACAGGTCGTTGTTGGTGCGAAGTTCCTCGATAAGACCTATCCCGGATACGCCCCCATGATGTAGCCCTCGAGCGCCTGGATGGCGTGCTCCTGGCCGCTGATCACCCACTTCACCATGTCGCCGATGGAGATCACGCCCACCACCTTGTCGCCGTCGAGCACGGGCAGGTGGCGGAAGTGGCCCTGGGTCATCAGGTTCATACAATCGTCCACAGTGTGCTGCGGGCTGACCGAGATCACCGGGCTGGTCATGATCTCGCCGACCTTGGTGTCCCTGGAGGCGTGGCCCTTGAGAATGCCCTTGCGCGCGTAATCGCGCTCCGACAGGATGCCGACCAGCTTCTGCCCCGACATCACCATCAGGGCACCAACATCGTACTCGGCCATCAGCGACAAGGCGTGGTGCACGGTCTGCTCAGGGGAAATGGGCAGGATTTTGTTGAAGGCCTTATTCTTGAGCACCTGGTCAACGGTGTCGGTGATCTTCATTGGTTCCTCCATGGGCCTCAGCCAGGGATATGCCGCATGACCCCCGTGGTCATCGGGGGCCTTTGCCGTGGAAGAGAAGTATACGCTGGATTGCATTCCCCTGTCGTACCCCCTTTGCAGAACATGGGATGTGACACAGGTCACAAATTACTGTTCAGGTGGCATCTCAGGGGTTCATCGGGGTTTTCCGGACGTTCGATCGGGCTGTCAGGCAGCCGCTGTGCTCCGCAGACGCCGGATGCGGTAGATAACCGTCAGGAAGGTGACGGTTCCGCAGGTCAAAAAGCTGGCGCCAAGGCCGACGATGAGGGAGTTGTCGTGCTCGTAGACGCCGTGCACCACCCCGATCACCTGCAGAATGCAAAAGCCGCCGAAGGTGACCAGCGAAATGCCCTCATCGCTTTTCTTGCGCCACACGGCAATGGCTTGGGGCACAAAAAGAGCCGCATTGCCCAGCAATGCCAGGCCGAAGACAAAGGTAACGATTTCTCTCATAGATTGGAACCCGGATTAAGGGGAAGATTCTCCTAGTCGATGTTCTCATTTTTGAGCCGGGAAGGGGATTGGGCGGGCAATTGCAGAACGAAAAACCGTGGTCGCGAAATCAATCGCCAAAGCGTGCGAGGTTGCGGGCTCGCGCTTTTGCGGCTTCGTCTTCGCGGTTACGTGGCGGCGCCTGGGTTTGAAGCTGGCGGAGAAGGCGCTCGGATGCGGCGGCAACTTCGTCTACGGCTTTGGCGAAAGCTGCCTCGTTGGCTTTCGATGGCTTGTTGAACCCGCTGATCTTCCGCACAAACTGCAGGGACGCGCTGCGGATTTCATCCGGCGTGGCGGGCGGATCGAAGTTGAAGAGCATTTTGATGTTGCGGCACATGGGCGACCTCGCTTGATGATCGCAGAAAAACAGGGAGCAGGGAACAGGGGAGCGAGTCAGCAAGTCAGCAAGTCAGCAAGTCGGCAGGTCGGTGGCGAGTGGAGAGTGGTGCGATCCCACCCTTCCGGCAAAAGGACGCCGGAAGGATGGGGCACGGGGCAGTACGCTTCATCGGGACGCGCAGCTGCGGCTAGGACTCGAACGTGGCTCTGAACTGAATCTGCCGCCACGTTGTCGAAGTCGCCGCGATCACGCCCGCGGCGGGCGAAATCCCTGGTGTCACCGAGCAAAAAACGCGGGCGCCGGAATCCGCCGTATCGTTACTAGAACAATATCTTTAAACCCAGTTGAATCTGGCGGCTGGTGTTCGCCGTTGCTGAGATGACGCCGGGTGAGCCAAAGGCTGCGGCCGTGGTCTGATTGGCTGTGGTTCCCTGCGTGGGCCCTGCTGAATACACAACCTCGTTCGGCAGTTGAAGATTGGTGTGGTTCAGCACGTTAAAGAACTCGGCGCGAAACTGCACATGCAGCCGCTCCGTGGCCTGCGTGGATTTGAGCAGCGAGACATCCCAGTCCGCATAGCCGGGCCCCACCAGCGAATCGCGGCTGACATTGCCGACTGTTCCGTAGGCCGGGGCGGAAAACGCATTGGGGTTGAAGAACTCGGCCACGCGTGCTGCGGTGTTGCCGCCCGGATACAGCGACCCGTTGAAGCTCGAATTCCAGCTTGGCCGCACCGGGTTGCGCGAGTCGCCCGAGCCTGTGGGGTTGTAACCTAACTGCGGCGAAAAATGGAATCCGGTGAACAGATTCGAGATGGACGACAGCGACCATCCTGACAGCAACGCTTCCGCTGCGTGTCCGTCATTGGCAAACAGGGTCTTGCCGGCGCCAAAAGGTAGCTCGTAGGTGGCATTGATTGCAGCCGCGTGGTGAATGTCGGTGGCCGCTGAGCCGTAATCCAGATGCGGCAATGAAGGAACTTCCACGAATGCCGGGGTGTTGGATGAGACCGACGTGTTCCACGCTGAGCCGTCGTCAAGGTTCTTCGCCCATGTAAAGTTTCCCCGCAGTTGCAACCCATGTGCCAGATCATGCCGCACGTCAAGGATCAGGGCGTTGTAGTTGCCTGAGCCACCGGCCCACCATGAGGTTGTATTGGCCACCGCAGTGTTGGCCTTGGTGGTGTTGGGGTAGTAGATGGCGCCGTTCGCCAGCACGGTATATGCGGGCTCATTCAAGTCCCCATTCAGAATCTGGTGGTAACTGTGCGAGCCGTCGTAGCCAATCGAAAGCGACGTCGACGGGGCGATCTGCTGTTCGATTTTGAGGTTGTAGGCTAACAGCGTGGGCGTTCGAATACCGCTGTCAACTGTCGAAGGCGACACCAGCGGAGTGCTGCTGATTGGGTTCGCCACCGTGGTGCTGGAGTACGAATACACGGTGTTGAACGGCGCAGCCTGGTCGAGCCGATAGTCGAGAGCATCGAGCAAGGAATGGTGCAGGCCGGCTCCCGCCGTGACGCTGGTGCGGCCGTCGCCGAAGACGTTCCACGCCATGCCGATGCGCGGCTCGGGCAGAAAGATAGCGCGATTGTTGGTAATGGCGTTCCCAAGAATAGTGGGCGTGCTGGCGATCACGCCATTCGAAAATGTGTAGACACCGGCACGCCCCTGCGACTCACTCCAACCCGTCGAAGACTCGCTGCGAAATCCTATGCGAACCTCAAGCCGCGGAGCAGTGTGATAGACGTCCTCAATAAACGCATTCACAAACAAGGTCCGCCAGCCGAGCTCGGTGGTTTGCGGCGCGTAGGTGAAAGTCTTAATGGTGCCCGCAAGGAAAGTCGTCAGCGAAGCAAACGATGCCTGCCCATACTGATCCTGCGCGAGATTGTCGTTCGACTGAAGGCGCTGCAACCATACCCCTGCCTCAAGGCTGTGCTTGCCTTTTGTGTAGTAGGCATGATCGTCGTAGGTAAAAAGGTTGCGCGTAATGCCGTTGTTCGCACCCACGTTGGCGCCTGCCGTGGTGATTGACGATGCGCCATTCGAGGCAGTCGAACCCGCAATCACCACGGCATAGGTCGGCACGCCGGAGCGAACGCTCGGCGCCAGCGCCTGCTGGGCAGCAGGGACGTAGCCATAGAAGTAGTAGCTAGCCCGCGAAAAGCCGACGCGCGCCACATTCACCGCCCTGTTGAACGTGTGTTTCTCTTCGCCGCTCAGCACCTGCTCACGCAGCCGCTCCGATACATAGGAGTAAGGATCGGCCGATGGCGAAACGGCCGAGGAGTCATCCACGGTATACACGCTGGTGAAGGTGTCCTTCGAGGTCAGGTTTTGGTCAAAGCGTGCGGTGCCGAAGTCTTCGCGAATGTTCTGCGGCGCCGTTCCGATCCATTCCGCGATACCGGATGCCGAGCCATTGGTGAGGATTTCGGGACCGTTCGCGACCGGCCACAGATTCAGGAGCGGCTGCACGCTGCTCACGGCCTTGCCACGCGAGGTTGCATCCGGCACCAGTGTCACGAGGCTCTCGCCAAGGTTCTGGCGGAATCCTTCGTAGTTCGCGAATAGAAATGTCTTATCCTTCCTGATGGGGCCGCCCAGCGACGCGCCAAAGTCATCGCGCTGGAACTCCGGGATGCGCGTCCCGTCGAAGTAATTCCGGGCATCGAAGTAGCTATTGCGCTCAAAATCGTAAACCGATCCATGGAGCTCATCCGTGCCACCGGTTGTGATAATCGAAACTTGTGCTCCATCGCGCTTGCCGTATTCGGCTCCATAGGTGTCGGTCACCACGTTGAATTCGCGGATACCGTCGATTCCCAGCAGCTGTCCAGACGTTCCACCGGGAGTCACGTTGATCAGCGACGCGCCCGTGTATTCAATGCCGTTCAGTAGAAACAAATTGTCCTGCGGCCTGCGCCCGCTGGCGCTGAACATGTTGCCTACTGACGAGTTGGATGTGCCGATGCTGCCGGAGCGCTGGCCCGTATAGTTCACCGTGGCCGGGTTGAGCGTGATCAACTGGTCGTAGCTGCGGCCGTTCAGCGGCAGCTCCTTCACCTGGCGCGCATCGATGAGGCCGGACACTTGCTGCGAGGTGACGTTGACGACGGGGTTGCCCGCATCGACTACCACCTCTTCGTGCACCGAGCTCACGCTGAGCGTGAAGTTGAGCTGCACGCTCTGGCCGACGGCTAAATCGATGCCCTTCTGCTGTTGCGGCTGAAATCCGTCGTGCGCCACGGAGACCGTGTAGTCGCCTACGGGCACGCTGGGCGCAGCATAGCGGCCATCCGCGCCGGTTACGAGCGTTCGCGTCGCGCCCGTCTCCGTCTGCCGCACCGTGACCGTGGCGCCGCTCACCGCGGCCCCCGTGGCGTCGTGGACGGTTCCGCCAATGGTTGCGCCCACAGTCTGTGCGCCGGCCGGAATTGCGACGGCGGCTGGGATGGCCACCACGAAAACAAGAAGAAATTTGCGAACCAGTCTTTCCTGAAATGACACGCTTGCCTCCTGAAGAATTTGCCAGGCCCGTTGCTGTGGGCTGCTGGGAATTTGCACCCGGCGAAAGCTCCCGTATAGGGGTTTCGTGCCAGCGTGCGTCCAAGTTGAAAAGGCGCTTGGGAATTTGCTAGCGGCTACAACAACAGCAGCGACAACAACGATTGGCCCGCCGGGAGGCAGGCACAAGCGGCCGCGCATTAGAGAGAAAACTCATCGTTGCATGCATTTTTGAAGAAGGGCCGAGTCTGGATGGCTATTCCGCCAAAGACACGAAAGCCGCGTCAGCACTTGGGCTGTCACGCGGCCTTGGAGTCGAACCTTAAAGTCAGCTCACGCACAAGGCCGGTGTGACGTGCAACAACACGCCCAACACACCAACGCTCCGAGCCCAAAACTCATATTCACTACGATACTGGCGGGTGCGATTTTGGTCAAATCAATTCACGGGGCTTCACTTTTCCGGGCGGCGGGTACGCGTGAGCATGCGCGCGCCCAGAGCGCCCCCCGCGATGGCAAAGAGCACCAGGGTCCCCATCAGGAAAGCGATCGCAACGAGGACCAGGCCGGCACGCCCTTCCGGAGAGATCAGAACGGTCTTGAATGCGGCAACGTTCTGCGCGTCGGCGCCGGTAGCGGTCACTTGCGCCTGCCACTGATTCACAAGACTCTGCCAGAAATCGTCGAAGGCGCTGCCCTGGTGCAGCCAGAAGCGCATGGCATAGAGGGAAAGCCCGCTCACGGCGGCGGCCGTCCAGCTTCCCACCACTCCAGTCACAAAACCGATGCGCGCGCCGGCGCCGACCGTGATCCACGTCGGCCGATGGCTGCGCGTGTAAAGCGCCACCACCCATGCAGCAGCCCCGCCCATCATGAGTAGCCCGATGATGCTCACCGGCGAAAGCATCGAACAGAGAATTCCGGTCGGAATCGCCAGGGGAAGGGTCGACCGCAGGGCCGAACTCCAATCGACCGAGTTCGCATCGCGTACGGCCTCGCCCCAGCGTTCACCCTGTCCGGCGTCGCCAGAGTTCTCGGCGGAGTAGACCAGCTGCGGCAGCCCGCAGTTCGGGCAAAAGCAGTTCCCGTCCTGCACAGTCTGGTGACAGCGGCTGCAAGTTAACTCCATATTCAAAGCCTATAGCATTGCGCCTGGCAACGGGAACTCGCGCGGAGGTCAGGCTGCATCGCGGAGGTTGCATTGCTGGATTGCGCGCGGCGAAGGTCGGGGGTCATGGGACGATCCCACGCCACAATCCACAGGAGCCAGCATCGAGACGGGGATAGATCGGTTGCAACAGAGCGGAGTGTTTGCGGGACGAATTCTGCGCAACGTCAGGAAGAAATCCCCGCCGCACGCAGTTTGCCGGCCACAATGTTCACGGCTTCTGCCACGGCCTGGTCGACCGTGAGGTGGGTCGAGTCCAGAAGCACGGAATCCTGCGCGGGTTTCAGCGGCGAATCGGCCCGGTTGCGATCGCGCTCGTCGCGGGCGCGCAAATCGCGAATGATCTCGTCCGGCGGCGGCGCTGCCGCGGACTCTTGCCCGCCCAGTTGATCGTAACGGCGCAGGCCGCGCACTTCAGGCGCCGCATCCAGGAAGATCTTCACCTCGGCATGGGGGAAAACCACCGTCCCGATGTCGCGGCCCTCCATCACCACGCCGCCCTGAGCGCCCAGTTGCTGCTGCAAGCGGACCATCCAGGCGCGAATCCTGGGAAAGATGCTTACGCGCGATGCCGCTTCCGTTACTAAGGGATTGCGGATGAGTCCGGTCACGTCCTCATCGTCGAGCACTACGCGATTTTCTTCTTCGCCGGGCTCGAGTCGAATCGATGTTTCCGCGGCAAGCGCTTCGAGGCCACTGCTCTGGTCCAAAGGCAGCCCGGCCCGGAGGGCCTTCAGGGCGAAGGCACGGTACATGGCGCCGGTCTCCAGATTGAGCAGGCCGAAATGCTGGGCCAGTTGACGGGCGATGGTGCTTTTTCCCGCTCCCGCGGGTCCGTCAATAGCGACAATGATCCTCGGCACTGAGATGGGAGATTGGTTGCGGTTTTCGTCCACGCTCATCCGCGTTTCCGTTTACCCGCGTTTCTTTGACCGCTGCCTGCTGGCAGCGGTAAATCCGTAACGCGTTCTGTTGCCCGCTTTTGCGGATGCGGTCAGGGCCGGCTTGCGGCGCGAGCGCGCGTCGGTGCGTGCGTCTTTTCTGGCAACCGCTGGCCTGGTGACCGCCGTGCGCCGTGAAACCGGCCGCGCCGAGGATTTTGCCGCCGGCTTGCCGTTGGCCGTGTGCCCGGTGCGCAGGCCGTGTGCCGTGGCCGGCTTGGACTTGCGCGAGCCGTTGGCCCCATTCGCATGGGCGCCATTCTGCTTGCTGTGGCCGTTGCCATTTCCGTTCTTGACCGTGCTGTGCGCCCAGCGCGCCGGCGCTGCATGGCGGGAGCTGCCATTGGAGCGCGCGACGTTGCTCCGCGTCGCGCCGCGAGCCACGCGGCCCTTCGAGGAACTTGATGCGGGCTTATGATTGCGGGCGTGCGCCGGCTTGCGGCTGAAATGCGGCCGCACGGCAGACGGCTTTTCTTCGGCCTCGGCTGCGATCCGGGGCGCGATCTCCGCCGGCTTGGGAGTTGGGACTGGAGTTGAGATCGGCGCGACATGCGATACCGGCGCAGATGGCTCGTGCGTATCGAACTCCCGCTCGTAGGAGCGCAGGAATTGCGCCGAAGCCGGCATTGACGAACTCGAGTAGGAGCCGCCGTAAATCGCGCCGGGAACCGTGAACTCGGGCAGTGTTCCCGCCACGTAAAAGTGCGGGGCGTGTCCCATGGAAATCGTGTGCACCTGCCGCGTAGCAACCAGTCCGCGCAGCACCTCGCGCACCTTGCTGCGCGCCGTCAGCGGAGCCAGGAAAAGTTCCACCTCTTCCATGCTGGCGGCGATCACGGCCTGCAGATAAATCGAAGCCAGCACCGAAATCGCGGTGACCTGCGACGTGGACGCGCCCTCGGCGATGGCCTTCTGGTAGCGCACCCGCAGCAGTTGCCATTGCGGCGTGCGCCCGGGCGCGGCAATCACAGGAATGATGCGCAGTTGCTGCCACAGTTCGGTAATGGCGCGCAGAACCGCCGATTCCGTCACCTCCCGCCCCAGTGTGTGCTTCAACTGCGGGATGGTGGCGTCGCCGGCTTCAAGATGCTTGTAGGCCTGGATGGCGAGCGGAGAAACCGCGCGCGAACCGGTTAGTTGCGGGCTACGCCGCCAGTCGCGGTCGCCACGCAGGGCGTAGACGTAAGGCAGAACCCAGCTGGCCACCACAAAATCGGGCTGCTCGCCAGGCTGCCCCTGCAAATTCAGGCGCACAGCAACGCCGTCGGTCTCCAGGCGAACCAGCAGGTCCTCGGCCAGGGTGACCATTTTGGCAGCGGGAGCCGCGCTGCGTTCACCGGCTACAGCTTCAACAAAAGAAGGAGCGACAAAGGTGGCAAACTGCTTCCGTGGGAGGAACAGGCACAATCCCGTCTCCTCGATCCACGTCCGGGCATCCTCTAAAGTGAGAGTCCCGACACCGTTCTGGCGCATCCTTTCGGCGCGCGATGCTTCCAGTTGTTCTGCTGTCAAAGAAAAACCTCACTTCCAAGCTGGCGAAATCACCTGCCGGGCGCTCCTGAGAGCGACCGGCCGCCTACCAGAGATCCCAAGAACCCTTCGAGGGAGCCTAAAGACGGTGGAAGGCCCGCAAAATTTCCTTCCAGGAATACAGCAAAGCTATTGGACGTCCATGCGGGCAACTGGTTGGGTGATCGGTCTTCGCAAGCTCTAACAATAACCATTCTATACGTTTTTCATCAAGAGCGGTATTCACTTTGATGGCCGAATGGCAGGCAATGGAGGCGGCGATGCGCGAACGCAACCGGTTAAGGGCCTCATTCGGCGCGGGTTCGCCCGCTTCGGCGGCGGATTGTTCGATGACTTCGCTCAGCGTCCGCTCCAGCTCCGCGCCCTCCAGACCCACTGGAGCCGCTTTTACGGCAAGTGTCTGTGGCCCAAAGGGTTCCATCTCAAAACCGTTGGTTTCAAGCTCCTCGGCAATGCGCGCGAACACCACCATCTGCTCCGGCTTTAGCTCCACCAGCAAGGGCATCAGCAGGCGCTGCCGCTGCACCTGTTCTACCTGGCGATCGCGCAGGATCTTCTCAAAAAGCACACGTTCGTGTGCAACGTGCTGATCGATGATCCACAAGCCGTCGTCGCCGGCGGCCAGAATGAATGACTCGCGCAACTGCCCGAGGGGTCTCAGTGAGCCCAGCCGGTTCAGGCTGCTGGCCGCCTGCTCGGCTTCAACTCCGGCTGCTGCCGCCTCCGGATTCTCGTCGTAACCTATTGCGCCGTTAAGACTTGGGCTGCACGTTTCAGCCCCGGGAACCAACGTTTGCGGGAAGAGCGCTTTGGCCGCTTCGCCCCATGCCCCGCGGTCGAAGCTGCCGGCCCCGAATGGCTGATTGCCGGGCAGGCCCTGGCTTGTAAACGGCAGTTTGCCGGGAATGGGAGTCGGCGCTGCCGGCGTCAGCCGGAAAGGCTCGGCGCCCTCGTGACCGCCCGCAAACGCCTCCGGATCGGAATCGGGCGGAAGTGGGGGCGCGGCTTCGCCGGGAGGCCCCGGGATGGGCGAAGTCGCCGGGGGCATCAGCGAGGGGCTGGCCGAGGGCTGAGAGTCGAGCGCGGCCAGGAATCCTGCCGCCGGCCGCGCCTTGATCAGCGCCGTGCGCAAACTGTCGCGCACAAAGTCGTGGACAAGGCTCTGCTGGCGAAAGCGTACTTCGGTCTTGGCCGGGTGCACGTTCACGTCGACTTCTTCGGGCGGCATCTCCAAAAACAAAAGCACCACCGGGAAACTGGTTGGCGGAATCACGTTGCGATAGGCCTCCGTAATCGCGTGCAGCAGCAGCCGGTCTCGGATGAGGCGCTTGTTCACGAAGATATAGATCGAGTTGCGATTCAGCTTTTGCAGCTCGGGCTTCGAATAGAAGCCGCTGAGCCGCAGCGTGCCGGGCTGGCGCGGCGTGTCGTCAGGATGCTTTTTCCACGGCGGCGGTTCGGGCAGGCCCACATGCGCCAAAGGCGCTTCGGCGGCCAGGGGCAGTAGTTGGCCGAGCGTTTCTTTGCCAAAAATCTGATAAATGCGCTCAGCGGTGCGCGTCACCGGTGGCGCGGAAACGATGGTGTGGCTCGCCGAAACCAGCTCGAAATGCTTCTCGGGATGGGCCAGCGCGTAATGCGTCACTAGCGCCGTCACGTGCGCCAGTTCGGTCGATTCCGCGCGCAGAAATTTGCGCCGCGCCGGCGTGTTGAAGAAAAGATCGGAGACGGCGAGCGTGGTGCCGCGGGGCAGAGCCGCGTCTTCCACGCGCAGGATTTTGCCGCCGGCGATTTCAACCCGAGTCCCCGCCGATGCTGGGTGCCCCATCCATTCGGCGGCTTCATCGCCGAATGGGTGGGAAGGCGCAGATCCGGCCGCGGACTCCAGCGTAACCCGCGCCACCGAAGCGATCGAGGGCAGCGCCTCGCCGCGGAAGCCCAACGTGGCAATCGAAAGCAGATCGTCGGCCGTGCGCAGCTTGGAGGTGGCGTGGCGCTCGAAGGCCAGCAAGGCATCGTCGCGGTTCATGCCCTGCCCGTCGTCGCTCACGCGGATCAGCTTGCGTCCGCCGCCTTCCACCTCCACACGAATACGCGTAGCCCCGGCGTCCAGCGCATTCTCCAGCAACTCCTTCACCACGGAGGCAGGACGGTCCACCACTTCGCCCGCGGCGATCTGGTTGGCAACCTGGTCGGGAAGAATGCGGATCCGGCCCATAAGAGATCAGGGTAACGCAAGAGGCAAGAGAGCAAGTCCGCAGGTCGGCGGGTCGGCTTGAAGTGCCGGCGGTTTCCGCCGAGGCGTTCGCGATCGGGAACGCGGATTCACATCGGCTATTGCTCGCGATTCAAATTGCTCTCCACTACCTTCGTCGCTTCTCCAGGCTCTCCGCCGCCAACCACGATCAGCGCAACCTCGCCATCCGGCTGGATCAATACCAATGCAGGTAGTTCGGCAAAATAGTCAACCGCACTCACTCCCAATTGGACCGGGAGTTGCGACATGGAGTTCATCGCGGCGACCGGAATCTTGATCTGGAAACGCTCGATCATTTCCTGGACCGCTTTCGGCCTGTAATCCATCTCAACTGCCACCACCGCCATTCGGTCCTTCTCCTTCTCGGCCAGCGAGAGAATTTCCGGCAGCCTATCGACCGAAGGGGGGCACCAGGAGGCGCCGAAATCGATCAGGATCCATTTGCCTCTGTACCGCTCGAACGTAATCGACCCATTGTTGACGGTCTCGAATTCCACGTCTGGAGCGCTGAATCCTTTTGCTACGTGAGCAAATAGCTTTGTCCCGGCAGGCGAGTAATCTCGCGCGGGCATGTCGCGGATTTCGATCTCCCGGCCAAAATCCGCCCGTTTGATGTATGCGGTGATGCCGCGCCGATACCCCTCGTTAAAATAGCTGGCCATCTGCATAGGTCCGGTTTCAGATGCATTCTTCCCGTCGATTCGGATGATCAAATCGCCCTTCATCAGGTTCCAATGAATCTGTCCGGGCTTTTTCTCCTGCACGCGCCAGCCGTGTTCCTCATGAACAATCGAAATATTGCTCACCACTACAACAGGTTGAGGATGCGCTGCGGCATACTGCGCGGCAAGAGCCATCGCTGGCAGCGATAACAAACATTGCACTGCAAACGTAATCTTCATTCTCGATCCAGAATTCAGGCAATTGTACCGCTCCTGAGATGGAGGACAAAGCGAGATAAGCTTTTGTGCCGAAAAGGACAGCGCTTCAACTGGAAAGCAAAAGAAGTACCGCCGGCCAGGAGACTGGCGGTGCCGTGTTCGGCGACCTGTGGGGAATCCGGGCTAGTTCGATGCCGGCGTGTTGGCCTTGGACGGCGGCTTCACCTGTGCCGTTGCCGGCTTGGCTTTGCCGCGCATAGCGGGCGTCGCCGGCGCCGGTGCAGGCGTCGTCGGGCCCTCCAGCATCGATGCCTTGCGGATCACCGCTTCCGGCGCCGTGGTCGTGAAGCCCGGGTTGTTGGTCAACTGCGCCCCGTACCACTGCGGCGGCAGAAACCACCTGGTATCCCCGGCCGCGCTCATGTAGTCGTAGATCAACTGCATGTTGGCGGGCAATCCGGCGCGATCCCGCTCCGAAAGCGCCACGTAGGCCTTCAATTCGCTTGTAACCTGATCCTTGTTCGCAGGATCGCCCTCTTCGATGAGGGCCACGGCGTATTCCATGTGGGCCGCCGGGATGGCGCCGCGGTCGGCATCCAGCTTGAGAGCCGTAGTCAAATGACTGATCGCATCCTGCCGCTCTCCGGGGGTGCGCGCCGTAAGCCGTTCCAGCTTGGCCAGATAGAAATGAGCCGACGCATCGTCGGGCCGCTGCGATACGGCGCTTTCCAGGTTCCTCTTCGCCACCGCGAACAGATCGTAATCCATGGCCAGGATGCCGTTGTCGCGACGCACCGCGGCGACTATGGGCGTGAAATCGGGACTGGCGGGATTGAACCCCTTGCCCTTCACGCGCAGTTCGATTTCGGCCTTCAGAGGGCCACTGATGAGCGTCTCCAGGTGAGCCTCGCGCCCTTTCACGCGCGGTGCGCTGCCCATGAATCCCAGGCCCATGCGCGAGTCCGCCGTCACCACCTGGTTGAGGGTGGTGAACAGGTGATCGATCTCGCGCGGATCGTATCCCTCTTCCAGCAACAGGTGCATCGCCATGTCGTCGGCATCGTCTTCTTCCTTGGTTCCCCAGATCACCGGCTCCAACTGCGGATGAATGAAGTAGTGCCCCACTTCCATGCCCGTGGCCAATCCCGCGCTGCCTCCGAGCAGGGAGCCCATCCGCAACGGGATCAGCGCGCCGCCCAACCCGGCGCCCATGACCATGGAGCCCACGTCGCTGACAATCTTTTCTTTTTCCGCCTTCTCCTTGGCCAACTCCATCTCAACGTGTTTGTCGCGAATCCGCAGGTAGGCCTGCCGCAGTTCCACGTGCGCGATCTCGTGCGCCAGCACATAGCTCAACTCGCCCTCCGTGTCGAGCATGGAAAGCAAGCCGGTAGAGATGTAGATGGTTCCCGTCGAAAGCGTCAGTGCCTTGGGGATGGGATCGTAGAGGACGCGGAACGTGTACACGTTGCCGGAATTCTTGGGAACCAGCCGCTGCCCCACATGATTTACGTAGCTCTGGATCACCGGGTTCACGTACAGCCTTTGCCGGTCAAACGAGTCGCCGGCAATCGTGTCCTGCGCCATGCCCCAGTTCTCGGTCAGATTGATGCCATACGCCAGCTGCATATCGTTCTTGCGCAGCTCATCCCATTCCTGCTGAATGGCGTCCGCCACTTCGGGCATCTGCTCGATGCGCGCGATCTTGTCCTTGTCGACGTTACTCAGATCCGTTGCCGCATTCGGGTCCTGCTGAGCGTTTTTCTTCTTGCCGGTAATGGCGTTGCCGAGATTACTGATTTGCGAAATGCCAGACGAAGACGTGGATTGCGCGGGCAAGATCGCACACAGCGTCAGGGCACAAAAGGCGCTCAAGAGAAGTCTTTTCATAAGACTCTCCTTTCACTTGTGGCTCGGCGCCGGGAAACGCCGCCGACCTTGGGATAGCTGGGGGGAGGCCCGGTATCCCAGAGTATAGGCTTGGTGTTTTCGAGCGTCAACGAGAGTTTGGCCGCGTCCTTGGCGGCGTTCCGGCCACAGAATGCGTCTCAAAAATGGGACGGATGGCGCGCCGAAAATGACGCTTGCGCCCTCACGGCGCCGGCAGGATACACTGCCGCGTTGATACCGCATGTAGAGACGCATGCCCGTAGTGTGACCCAAGGCACATGCCCATGACGGCCGCCACGCGAGAATGATCTTATGAGTCCCGGTGTACCCACGTTCTGCCGGGGAGGAGAAGCGATTCATGAGCGATCTTGCCACGTTGGCTGAAGCCGGTGCGGTTGATCCCCTTGTTGGGCATCCCGCGGACTATCACGTTTTTGATAAGTTCATCGAGCGTTGCAAAGCCCTGCCCGCCATTACTACGGCCGTGGTTTGGCCATTGAGCGATGTGGCGATGAAGGGCGCGGTGGAAGCCGCTGCTGCTGGTCTCATTGAGCCCACGCTCATCGGCCCCGGCGCCGCCATGAAGGCCCTGGCTGCAAAGATCGGCGTCGACATCGGCAAGTATCCGATCTTGGAAGCCGAAACTGAAGCTCAGGCGGCTACGGCAGCCGTGGTGATGTGCCGCGCGGGCGAAGCGCTGGCGCTGATGAAGGGCAGCCTGCACACCGACGAGCTTTTGAAGCCGGCCATGCAGCGCGATACCGGGCTGCGCACGGCGCGGCGTATCTCGCACGTGTTCATCATGGATACCCCGGCCTACGCGCGCACCCTGCTCATCACCGACGCGGCCATCAATATCACGCCCGAGCTTGAAGACAAGATTCACATCGTGCAGAACGCCATCGACCTGGCGCATGCGCTGGGCATTCCCGAGCCCAAGGTGGCGCTGCTCTCAGCCGTCGAAACCGTGAATCCAAAAATCCAGTCCACGCTCGACGCGGCCGCGCTCTGCAAGATGGCCGACCGTGGCCAGATCACGGGCGGCATTCTCGACGGGCCGCTGGCTTTCGACACCGCGGTCAGCCAGAAAGCGGCTGCCATCAAGAAGCTGGTTTCCCCGGTCACCGGCCAGGCCGACATTCTCGTGGTTCCCGATCTCGAGAGCGGCAACATGCTGGCCAAGCAGCTCGAGTACCTCGGCGGCGCGCAGCTGGCCGGCATCGTGCTCGGCGCACGCGTGCCCACCATCCTTACCAGCCGCGCCGATTCCGCGGAAACGCGGTTGGTCAGCTGTGCGGTCGCAGTGCTGCTGCACTACGCCGCGCATCCGGCGGTGAAGGTCTAAGTCTTTAAGAGCCTTTAGAGGAACCCACCCGTGCCCCACCCTTTCGCCCGATTTTGGGCGAAAGAGTGGGATAGCACTTGCCCGGTTCTGCGTCTGCGCGCCTTTTGGAGCTTTCGCGGCTCTCTGCGAAACTCGAAGTATGTCGCAATCGTTGCCCACGCTGATTTTTGACCTGGACGGAACCCTGACCGATTCGAAACCCGGTATCCTCGGCTGTCTGCGCGAAGTCCTGGAGGCTCGCAAAATCAGCGGCTACGGCCCTCTCGACCGCTTCATCGGGCCGCCGGTGGAGGAGTGGGCTGCAGCGTTATTGCCCCACGGCAGCGCGGAGGATCACGCGGCGCTCGCGCGCGACTACCGTACCTGTTACGACCGCGCGGGTTGGAGCAACAACTCGGTGTATCCCTGCGTGGTGGACATGCTGGCCGAGTTGCGCAGCAACGGCTATCCGCTCTACGTATGCACTTCGAAGCATGAGCACTTTGCCGTGCGCATCCTCAAGAGCTTCGGCATTGCGCAGCATTTCAACGCCATCTATGGCGACAGAATCGACTACGCTAGCCACAGCAAGAGCGATCTCCTGGCGCTCATTCTGAACGAGCACGCGATCGACCGCGCATCGGTCTGGATGGTGGGCGATCGCAGCTTCGACATCGAGGCCGCGCACAACAACGGCATTCGTTGCCTGGCCGCCGCGTGGGGCTACGGTGCCCCGGAGGAATTGGCGCTTGCCGATGCGGTTGCGGCCACGCCCGCGGATGTATTGCCGATTGTCCGGCCTCCGGCGCCCGCCTCCGCCACGGCGCCGCACATCGCTCTGGCTTAGAGCCGTTTCATCACGGCTGTACCCATTTTGGGGTGCCCCCGGTCCCTCGCTTCTGGGGACCGGGGACGATGGCGGTAAGAGCGCAGGCTACGCCTTTATTGGAATCGTTCAGCCGCGCGGTTCGCGACAGCATCTAATCTTCCGTGTCAACGCCAGCGTCTATCATGAGGCTGGCCCTTTCGATTCGGTGACAGGAGGCCGCGCGAGACTATGCCCTCGACCGACGCATCCCCCATTGCTGCCGCTGCCGGCGGCAGTTTCTTGCTTGAAACCCGCACTCCCGCCGAGATCTTTACCCCCGAAGACCTGAACGAGGAGCAGCGCCAGATCGCAGCCACCGCGGCTCGCTTCGCGCGCGAGGAGATTCTGCCTCGCGTTGCGGCCATTGAGGCCAAGGAACCGGGCGCGATGCCGGCGTTGTTGCGCAAGGCCGCCGAACTGGGGTTCGCCGCCATCGATATCCCCGAAGAATATGGCGGCATGGGGCTCGACAAGGTGAGCTCCACGCTCATCACTGACCACATCTCGGTGCTGGCCAGTTTCTCCACCGCATTCGGCGCGCACATCGGCATCGCAACCCTGCCTCTGGTTTGGTATGGAACTGAAGCCCAGAAACAACGCTGCCTGCCGAAGCTCGCCACCTGCGAGTGGATCGGGGCGTATGGGCTTTCCGAGGCTAGCTCAGGTTCCGACGCCATGAACATCCGCACCCGCGCCACGCTTTCGCCCGACGGCGCGCACTACATCCTGAACGGCGAAAAGCAGTGGCTCACCAACGGCGGCACCGCGGACCTCTACACAGTCTTCGCCAAAATCGACGGCGAGAAGTTTTCCGCGTTTTTGATCGAACGCGGCACGCCGGGCATGACCGTCGGCGCTGAAGAGCACAAGCTGGGAATCCGCGGCTCGTCCACCTGCCCATTGGTGTTGCAGGACTGCAAGATCCCCAAAGAAAATCTTCTCGGCGAAGCCGGCAAGGGCCACCACATTGCCTTCAACGTGCTGAACGTGGGCCGCTTCAAGCTGGGCGTGGCCTGCATCGGCGGCGCACGGCACGCGCTCGAGGCCATGATCCGCTACGCCAAAGAGCGCCACGCCTTCGGCAAAGCGATTGCGGAGTTCGGGTTGATTCAGCGCAAGATTTCGGCGGCTGCGACCAAACTTTACGCGGCTGAAAGCATGGCCTATCGCACCGCGGGCCTAATCGATGCGCGTTTGGCAATGCTTACTGCGGAGAATCCCGAACAGCGCATCGATGTTGCGCGCAACATCGAGGAATACGCAGTCGAGTGCTCGATCCTCAAGATCTACGGATCGGAGATGCTCACGCTGGTGGCCGACGAACTCATCGCCACCATGGGCGGCTACGGCTATACCGAGGAGTATCCCGCGGAACGCACCTACCGCGACGCCCGCATCAACCGCATCTTTGAAGGCACCAACGAGATCAATCGGTTGATCATCACCGGCTGGATGATGAAACGCGGCCTAAGCGGCAAGCTGCCGCTGCTCGCGGCCATCAAGCGCGTGATGGACGAGGTCACGGAGCCGCCTTCGTTCGACACCGCGGCAAGCTCGGGAGAGCCGCTGACCCGTGAAGCAGAGATTCTGTCCAAGACCAGAAAAACAATGCTCTTCGCCGCGGGCGTGGCCAGCCAGCGATTCCTAACCGGTCTCGAAGACCAGCAGGAGATTGTCGCCGACCTGGCTGACATGATCAGCCAAGTCTATGCGCTGGAGTCGGCACTGTTGCGCGCGCGCAAGTTGGCCGCAGCCGGGCGCAATTCTGCCGAACCCGCCGCAGCCATGACCGCACTGCTGGCCGATGAAACCATGGCGCTGGCCGAGCAGGCGTCGCGCCGCGTGCTCGCAGCCTGCGGCGAAGGCGACGCGCTCATGACGCAACTCGCCATTCTGCGGCGGTTGGTGCGCTTCACTCCGGCCGATGCTGTGGCCTTGAGCCGCACCGTGGCCAGGCATGCCATCGCGCTCGAACGCTACCCGGTCTGAATCGCATGCCGCCCACGCCAGACGCTCGCCCCACCCTCCGCCTCGCCCTCGATGCGGCCGAGAAAGTTCTCGCCGAAGGTGCGCATCCCGAGCGCGCGCGGCGCGACACCGAAACGCTGCTCCTGCACGTGCTCAAAATGAATGTGCCGGACGCGAACCTGGCGTGGCTCATTGCGCACGATGGCGAGCCGCTTGCGGCCGATGCCGCCGCCACGTTCTGCGATCTGATCGAACGCCGCCTTGCCGGTGAGCCCATCCAGTACATCACCGGAGAAGCCGAGTTCTACGGATTGCCCTTCCACGTAAATGGCGACGTGCTGATTCCGCGGCCGGAGACGGAACATCTTGTGGAGACGGCGACTGCGCTGGCCGCGAAGCTGAGGCTTACTGGCGCGATTTCCGAGGTGCGGATTGTGGACGTGGGCACGGGCTCGGGCGCGATTGCCGTGGCGCTGGCCCATGCGCTGCCGTTCGCCCAGATTGCGGCGACCGATATTTCCGCTGCGGCTCTCGCCGTGGCCAAAGCGAACGCCGCGCGCCACGGCGTGGCGGATCGCGTGCGCTTTTTCGAGGGCGACCTGCTGGAGCCGGTAGCGGGCGAGCACTTCGACATGGTCGTCAGCAATCCGCCCTACGTGCCGGAGAGCGACCGCAACACGCTCGACGTTGAAGTACGCGATTACGAGCCGGCGCAGGCGCTCTTTGCCGGTGAGGACGGCCTGGCAATCTATCGCCGTCTCATTCCCGCTGCTTTCGAAGCGCTCGTTCTCGGCGGATTTTTGGCGCTCGAGATCGGCTACGGGCAGCAGGAGGCCATGCAGGCGTTACTCAAGAAAGAAGGCTTCGCCGGAATCGAATTCATCGCCGATCTCCAGGGCATTGCCCGCGTGGCCGCTGCCCGGCGTCCGTGAATCCGATTGCGAGATAGGTTCCCCCTGGGTCCGCGCCGGCAAGCGGCCTCCAGCCGGACGTCAATCTGGCAGCTAGGGTTTCGGTTCGGGCGAAGGTAGTTGATCCGAGCTGGGCGGTTCTCGCTCCACCATGACGATTTGTTTAACCTGGTTGCGATTGAAGTGCTGAAGATTCCCACCGATTCGCACAACAACATCCATTCCGGTAATCGAATCAAGGTCGCCGTTGAGTACGCTGCCATCGCGCAGCACGATGGTGTCGTAGCGCGACGCACCCAGCTCATAACTGACCGAGCCTCCAGAGACGTCGTCCGGACCGACTTCAAGTGGGAATGTTCCTGAGTTGAAGCCATCCTTGCTGAATCCAAGTTGATGCTTGCCGATCCCGACGCCAATCAGTTTCGGTGTCGCACCGACGTCAATTCCGTCAACCTTAAGGTTTGCACCTTGCGGAACTGAGTTCACGGTCATTGTTATTTTGCGCGGGATGTCGGATGGGGCGAGAACCGACACCGATACGGGCGCGCCTGACGCGTTGAATGATATCTGGAACTTGGCTGATTGGTCCGGCCCGAGGTTGTCAACCTGCATCCAAGCCTCGCCAATTCGCACCTGCTTTTTGTCGAGCACATAAATCGAAAATTTCTGGCTAGGAATGAGCTTTCCTGAAAGGTTCTCGGCGGTGACGTCGGTGACAAATGTCTTCTGGCCGGCCATAGAGCCAACGTCCTTGAACCTGTTGAACGTGAATCGCAGAATTGGCGTTCCGGTGCTGGGCCAAGTGACGACCTGCGCTGGCTCAGCAGCAAACGCTCCCATGGAAAAGGCAATCAGGAAGACTGGGACGAAGAACTTGCGGATGAGCATTGACGGCTCCAGGTGGAAAAGGTGGGGAAATTATATCAACGCGACGGGTTGTTTCCAGTATCCGGTCCTCAAGCCCGCCCAGTCTTGTTCAGTTCCTTGTAGAAGCCGAGGTCTTTGCCTGAAAGTAGCTTGGCGATGTAAGCAATTTGCCCGTAGTGCATGCCGAAGTGCTCGACTACGTGATAGACCACATAGACCCCATTCGTGTGATAGCCCTGCACTTCGTACTTCGCCAGCAGCTCGGCGGCCGTCAGGCGATCGAGCACTTTGGCCGCTTCGTCAAGCGTGGCGCCCAGCCGGTCCAGCAACTCCTTCACGGTGCCGCCTTCCTTGGCCGCGAACTCAGCAGGGCGGTCGCGCTTGTCTTCGTCGCGGTTGAACGACGTCACCAGCCACTGGCGCACATTGCCGTTCAAGTGCAGCAGCAGATTGCCGATCGAGTTCGAGGCCTCGTTGGGCCGCCACCAGATCTGCTCCGTGGTGAGCGATTCGACGCACGTTTTTATCCGCGGCCAGTGCTGGCCGAAGAGAAGTGTTCGCGAGGAATCCAGAAACAGTGCGGTTAGATCCGACTCTTTTTCCGCCATCGATGTTTCGTCCTTCCCAGCCGCGTCCGAATGCAACAGGACCGCCGCCGCTAGATCAGCTCGTAACCCGCGAACCAGTAGCCGATCTCGAAGGCGGCCGTGTCTTCGCCGTCGGAGCCGTGGATGGCGTTCTCCTGGATCGATGCCGCAAACTTTTTGCGGATGGTTCCTTCCTCGGCGTTCGCGGGGTTGGTGGCGCCCATCAGCTTGCGCAGGTCCACGATGGCGTTGTCCTTCTCCAGGACCATCAGGATCACGGGTCCCGACGACATGAAGTCCGTCAAGGCGTCGAAGAACGGCTTGTCGCGGTGCACGGCGTAGAAGCCCTCCGCCTCCCGCTTGGTAATGGATTCCTTCTTGATGGCGACGATGCTGAATCCGGCCGTGTCAATTTCGGACAGGATGGCGGCGGTCGCGTTTTTGCGGACCGCATCCGGCTTGATGATGCTAAACGTGCGTTGTGGCACTGGAAACTGCTCCTCGAAAGGGAAATTTACGCTGATTTCATTGTAGGGGTGCCCAGGGAGGGTCCGCCGCTGCTCTGTGCCCAGCGCAGCCGGCGCGGTTTTCCACAGCCCGAAACGCGGTACTTTGGTAAGGGGGTATCGGCCCTCAAAACATTTATTACAGGCACGTTACGAAAGTTTTTTCGGAGGCCGAAAGGCCCCAGGTCCCCCCAAAGTTACCATCGCGCACTGTCCGCCGGATTAGGGCTATATACCACAAAAGGCGTATGTAAGCGCCTGTTTTTGTGCTTTCAATTTCCCCGTTTTCTGGTAAAACTTGATTGTGTTCAAAAGTGTTCTGGGCGCGGTTACCAGGTTTCCGGTTACCAACGACCCGATTTTGGGGATCACTTAATGATTGCAACTGTCCTACAAATTGCAGCTGTCTTGGCCGCCGTGCTGTATCTGGCTCGTTGGCGCAATAGTGTGCAGCGTCGCAATTCGCAAACGTGGGAAACCTTGCTGGCTAGCCTGCGCCCCGAGTGGAGCGCACGCGAGTTGAGCGAGCAATTTCTATGGAAAGAGGGCTTGAGCGCCACGCCTGAAGATGCCTGGCAGCGTATGGATGGTCCCCGCGGCCTGTGGGTGATGTACCAGAATGCGCGCGTCATGCTCGAAATGGCGGATTACGCAGCCAAGCATTGCGAGGGTGTCGATCGTCTGCTCATCGAAACCCTGCGCAGCGACGCGATGCAGATTCGCGTGTGCGTGCTGACGGCTCTGGTGCAATACGCGTTCACTCACGCCGGCGAAGGTGTTCGCGTGAATGCCTACCGCGCCGCCGCGATGTACACCGGCATGGCGGCCCGCATGACGCAACTGCTGCAGGATTACGCAGCCGTCATGGTTCCGGATTTCGTCGCAGCCATGTAACCCGGCATCTCCTCCCTCACAAACACCGAACCCCGGCCAAGGCCGGGGTTCTTCATTTGGTGCGAGTTTTCTTGTGCGGCCTTAAGCCTGATTTTCCTAGAGGAACCTGTTGATGGTTCCGTACTCGTCGTCCGTGAGCCGGAAACAGAGCGCGGCTGCGGTTTCTTCCACCTGCCGCGGGCCGCGGCCGCCCACAATGGCCGCGGTAATGGCGGGGTTGTGCAAACACCACGCCACGGCCACCACGCCGGGCGTGACGCCGTGCTCGTTGCCGATGGTGCGCAGCAGTTCCACCAGGCGCAGGTTGCGGCTCTGGCGCGGCTCGCTGAACTCCACGTTCTTGCGGCGCCAGTCGTCCGGCGGCAGACCGGCAATGCGCTCCGCGGTCATCTTGCCCGTGAGGAGGCCTGAGAGCATAGGCGAATAATTGACGACGCCGATGCCGTTCTCCCGCACGAAGGGGAGGATCTCCGCCTCAATCGCACGGCGCAACATGGAATAAGGCGGCTGCAGGCTGGTGATAGGCGCGATCTTTAGGACGCGCTTCATCTGGTCCACATTGAAGTTCGACACGCCGATCCACCGCAGCTTGCCCTGCTCGCGCATACGCGATAGCGCCTCCCATCCCTCTTCGATCTCGCTGTCGGGATTGGGCCAGTGGATTTGATACAGATCGATGGCTTCCACTTGTAGCCGCCGCAGTGAGTCTTCCACCTCCTCGGCCAGCGACGCGGCCTTGAGCGAGTTGTAAATGCTGCGGTCGGCGTGCCAGCGCATCGAGCATTTCGTGAAGATGTAAGGCTTGTGCGGCGAGGATTTCACGGCGCGGCCGACCACTTCTTCCGAATGGCCCAGCCCATACACGGCCGCGGTGTCGATCCAGTTGATGCCCAGGTCGAGTGCGCGATGGATGGCCGCGATGGAGTCGTTGTCGTCCTGGGGGCCCCAGCCGTATTTCCAGTCGCCCCCGCCGATGGCCCATGCGCCAAAGCCGATGGGGCTGAGTCCGAGATCGGAGTTGCCGAGAGTGCGCAGAGAAAGCGAACCGGCGCGTGTCATGTCACAAACATAGATGATTGCGGAGGGTGGAGCGGCGCGAAAAAATCGGAGAGCTGGTCAAAATTGCACAGCTTTTATTGCCCCGACATCGTACTCTGCCGACTTGTGCACTCCCCAGAGCGGCGGCAGCGTAGCCGGACGATCCGGCCTTCCTCCAGAGGGCAGCACACCCTTATTCGTTGCCGCCGCACCTGCTCCAATTCCGCCCCGGTAAAGAGTCCACAGATCAGCTTGCACCCCGGATCGCGGATGATGCGGCGCACTCGGTGTGCCGTTTGAATGGAACGAACCCGGGATGCAACGCGCCACTATTTCGATTTGGCAGCCAGAACCAATGCGATCGTCGAATTTGCCTTTCCGCGCTGAATCGTCACTTCGAGCTGATCGCCGCTCTTGCCAAACAGCATTTCGTTGGCGGCTTCTCCTTTGCTGGCGGTTAATGGCTGGCCCTCGACTGCGGTGATTTGGTCGCCAGGCTGGATGCCGGCCGTGGACGCGGGAGAGCCGGACGCTACCGTTGTGATCAGGGCTTTGCTTTTATTGGTGAGGTCGATCTGGAAGCCTGTTGAGCCCAATTGGTCAGCCCTGATAAATCCAAACGGCTTGAAATGCGAGTAGCAGGTTTCAATGGCGACGGGGGCGGCCGGCCCCGCGCCGATGCAAGGAGCGAACTGGTTTTGCCAGTCGATCATGTCCTTGACTTCAACCATAAAACCGGAAGCCGTAGGTCCTTTTGGCGCTGTCTGCGAGCCGCGAACCAGGCTCACGCTCACAGCGGAGCCACCGCGCTGCAACGTCAGGTGCAATGTGTCGCCGCGCAGGCCGAACACGGCCTTGGTGGCCATCATGCCTGGAGTGGGCGCCACCGGTTTGCCGCCCACCGCTGTGATCGTGTCGCCCACCTTGAAGCCGGCGCTGGCGCCCGGCGATTGCGGATCGACCGCGGTGATTACGCCGTCGCTGCTGCCGCTGGTGCTGACGGTGAGCCCCGAGTATCCGATCTGGCTGCTGACGATGAAGCCCGCCTGCTGAAAGATCGTGATGCACTTCTTGACCACAGGAGCGGCGACCGGGCCAATGCCGATGCAGGGCGCGGTTGCACCTTGCGGGTTTATCAGTTCAGTCTTAACTTGCCCAAACCCCTGGGCCACTGCGCAGGCCAACACTGCTGCAGCCAGAAAACATCCATGCGTACGTGCCAAGACAACCTCCAGATCGCGGCGAATTCGGTGTGCCCATCCAGCGCTTGCTGGTGGATCGACAGAGAGGGGATCGCCGGTAGCTGTTTTGCATGGTACGCAATCCAACTGCAAAACGCAGCAGAAATATTTGAAAATTGGGAAGTGGCTCTGACGGGGGGCGTCGTGAAATGCAGGTTCTTCGATTTGTTCGCCGGCAACCGTCTCGCTCAGGAATCCGGCAGTTCCTTGTTGCGCCCTTTAAGTCGCGGCTCTAATTCAAAAACATGGTGCGGTACAGCGTGTCCCGTTGCACGGGCTTGAATCCGGCATCGCGGATGATTCTCCGCAGCTCTTCTTCCGTAGTGCAATTCGAGGTGCCCGCCGCCTTCACCACATTCTCTTCGAGCATCACGCTGCCCACGTCGTTGCCGCCGAAGTGGAGGCCCACTTCCAGCACCTTCAATCCCTGCGTCACCCAACTGGCCTGCACGTTCTCAATGTTGTCGAGATAGAGACGAGAAATCGCCAACACCTTGAGATATTCGACGCTGGTCGCTTCGTCCCAGCCGCGCCCGCCCAGCGCCGTGTGCTTGGGCTGGAAGCTCCAGGGGATGAAGGCCGTGAATCCGCCAGTCTCTTCCTGCAGGCGGCGCACCACATCGAAATGGTTAACGCGCTGGTCGAAGCTCTCGCCCACGCCGAACATCATGGTCGCCGTGGTGCGCATGCCGAGCTGATGCGCCGTGCGGTGCACGCTCACCCAATCGTTGGTGTCGCACTTGAGGCGCGCGATGCGGTGCCGCACCTCGTCGTCGAGAATCTCCGCGCCGCCGCCGGGGATCGAGTCGAGCCCTGCGTCGCGCAGGCGCGCAATGGTGGTGCGCAGGTCCAGGCCGGAGTACTCGGCGATGGCCAGCACCTCCGATGCTGATAAACAATGCAGCCAGATTTGCGGAAAGCGCTGCTTGATGCCCTTGAACAGCCGCTCGAACCAGTCGATCTTGAGATCGGGATGAATGCCGCCCTGCATCAGCACGCCGGTGCCGCCCATCTCGAGAGTCTCTGCGATTTTGTCGAATATCGTTTCGAAGTCCAGGATGTAGCCCTCGTCGGCGCGAGGGTCGGGCTTGCCGGCTCGCGGCAGCGGGCGATAGAAGGCGCAGAAGGTGCAGTACTCGGTACAGAAGTTGGTGTAGTTGATGTTGCGGTCGATGATGTAGGTAACCACGCCCTCGGGGTGCAGGCGCCGGCGCACGGCATCCGCCTCAAATCCCAGACCGATCAGGTCGGGAGAGTGGAAGTAGTCCAAGGCTTGCTCGCGCGTGATCGGCATACGTCGATTTTACAGGGAACAGGGACCAGAGATCGGGCGGGCTCATCTGCGGCGGAACAGGAACAGTCCGCGCGTCAGCAACGGGCGGCCTTGTGTCCGCGCCAGGTTCGACGCCGTTGAAACCCCGCTAAACAGAACGAAGAAGTCGAGAAACGCCCTGAAAAATCCTTTGTTCTTTTCGGAACTCATCGGGGAAGAACCTCACGCATCGATGCTTTGGCTTGCCCATCCTATCCCCTGATTCGATGGCCGCAAGGCCCGCGCGGTTGCAAAATGGCTTCCGGCCTCGCCGTGCCCAATTCCATGCGGCTAGGCCCACACAAACGTGGCTTTGTCTTTGTCCTTGCGGGCGTAGCTCACAGGAATAACCTGTCCGTGCATCACGATATAGACGCCGGGTGCGACGAGGCGCGCCGCAAGCAGGCTTTCTGTCAGGTTCTGCAGGCCGTCCGAGCCCTCGAACCCCAGCGGCGTCATGGCTCCGGTCAGAATGATGGGAACCCTGAGATCAGAGAGCGATTTCTCGAGGAAGCGGCCCGTTTCGACCATGGTGTCGGTGCCGTGCGAGATCACGATGGGCGCGCCTTCCGCTATCAGCCCCGCCACGCGATCCCTGACCTCGGCGCGATCTTCATCCGTCATCTCCAGGCTGTCTTTGTTCATCAGGTGGACCGTGTGAATCTCGGCGTCGGGCAGGCGCAGCATGCGCAGATAGCGCTCCAGTTTGGCCGCGCGATTCTCCACCACGCCGCTCTGCTCGGAGTACACCTTCTCAATGGTTCCGCCTGTCGAGATCAAATAGATGCGCTGCATGGCCGGTTCCTGAGTCACTTGAACTTTATGCACGATAACGCTTCTGATGCCAGATCCACGCGGTGCGAATGATGTCGTCGAGTTCGGTGTAACGCGGCTTCCATCCCAGCTCGCGCATGGCTTTCGCGGAGCTTGCCACCAGCACCGCCGGATCGCCCGGCCGCCGCGGATGAATCTCCGCAGGAATGGGGTGTCCTGTAACGCGACGGGCCGACTCCAAAACGTCTCGCACGCTGAAACCTTGACCGTTACCAAGGTTGTAGATGAGGGGGTGCTTCGGCTCGCTTCCGGTAGCCAGCGCGGCCAGCGCCAGCAGGTGCGCGTCGGCCAAATCCGAGACGTGAATGTAGTCGCGAATACAGGTTCCGTCGGGCGTCGGATAGTAGTCGCCGTAGATGCGAATCGAGGCGCGCCGTCCCAGTGCGACATCGAGAATCAGTGGAATCAGATGCGTTTCCGGCTGATGCGATTCGCCACGCACGATGCCTTCAGGACCCTCCGCGGCGCCGGCCACATTGAAGTAGCGCAGCGAAGCATATTCGAGCCCGTGAATGCGATTCAGCCACGCGAGCATCTGCTCCACCAGGAGCTTGGATTGGCCATAGGGATTGGTGGGAGCAAGACGCGCATCCTCCTGAATCGGAATGCTTTGCGGTTCACCGTACACGGCCGCCGTGGAGGAGAAAACCAGCCGTCGCACGCCGCATGCGAGCATGGCCTCGAGTAGCGAAAGGGTAGAGGCGGTGTTGTTGCGAAAATAGATTTCCGGCCTCTGCATTGACTCGCCCGCCTCGATGAGCGCCGCAAAGTGGAGAACTGCATCAAACGGTTCATGACCATTGCGGGCGGTGGTGAAAATTTCCTCGAGGTGGGACCGGTCGCTCAGTTCTCCCTCAATCAACTCCACGCCGGCCGGCAGCAGGTCGCGGCGTCCGTGGCGCAGGTTGTCGTAAACAACGGCCTTATGACCGTTTTCTGCCAAACATCCCGTAACGGTACTTCCGATGTACCCCGCACCGCCGGTAACCAACATCTTCACGAAAAGACTGTCCTTTCCAAGACGGTTTAGGTTACTTTGAGTCTATAGGAGCAGTGCCTGACCGGGTGGTGATAAGAGCCTCCCGGCGGTCATTGCCGATGCCGGGAATTGGCCCACGCGAGTAGCAGATGTACGGCGCTATCGTATTCCGAGCGTGGGGAACCGGAACCCCGATTTTGCACTTCGGAATCTTCGCTTTTGCCGATTGCAACGGCCCGATTCCATAGTAGTTGCCTTGGATATGTAGTGGAGGGATTGAATGTCCGAAGGCGGGCCAGCGGGTCGTTGCGGCGGCAGGCTATGCGCGGCGAGAATGCGCCGGGGTTGCTCCTTATGGGTCGAGTCCCCAATTGGGCTCCGGACGAGGACTGCGAAAAAACGTATAATGGTGTCATCCCCCTTCCCAGCTTGGCAGCCCAGCTTTAGATGGTTCGATTGGTGGGGTTTGGCCCTCCGAATCCGGGGAAAAAAAAGGATGCCGTGTTGCTTTGAACGCGGAACTGTAACGGCGCGGCATTTTTTTGCCGTCATATTCATGGGCGGAAGCGCTCTCCGGACGCCATGGTGGCTTTACCAGAAAATCAATGAGCGCAATTCGGGTTCCCTGGCGAATGGTCGCCATTGTTCTTGCCGATATTTGTGAGCGTGCTATCGATTTTTAGGCCGCTGGCAGCGGCCCCAAGCGAGGATTGAAACATGTCGATGAAATATTCCCCTGGGCGGACGAACTTTGGCCTGCTTCCCGAGCCGGAGGGAAGGTCTCTTTCATTTGTCATCAGCTCGAGTCTTAACACGGCGATTCTTATCACCCTTTTGCTCGCCGGCATGATGGCAAAGCACGTGATCCAGCAGCACTATGAGATGACGGAGCTGATTATCCCCAGCACTCCGCCGCCTCCCGAGCACATCAAGCAGCCTCCGCCGCCCCAGGTGCCTCCTCCACCGGAGCCGCCCAAGGTGGAATTGCAGCCCCGCCAAATTGAGATGCCGAAGCCCAAGCCGGAGCCAAAGCCCGTCCAGATGGAGGCCAAGGTGAACATGCCGGCGATGCAGGCCAAGCCGCAGATCGTTCTGGCGCCGCAGCCTCATGCTGCGCTCACCGCCGCCATGCCCGCGCAGAACAACAATAACAAGCCCTCCACCGCGCCGGTGCACCTGGGTGAAACCTTCGGCGTCACGCCGAACCCCAATGCGACGCGTCCGGCCACCGTCTCTGCCATCGGCAATCCCTACGGCGGCATGAATGGTCCCGCCATCGCGCCCCACGGCGTGGTGGGATCGACCGGGATCGGGAACGGAACCAGGTCCGGCTCCAACTACGGCACGGTGGGCAGAGTCGCCTCGGCCGGCATTCCGGGAGCCACCGGCACCTCCAATTCTGGATCGAACTACGGCCATGTGGGTTCGGCCGGAATTCCCTCCACCACCCAGGTTGCGGCCGCGCCCAGGCAGGCTGTGGAACCGGTGGCGACCAATCTCGAAGTGCTCTCCAAGCCACCGGTGCAGTACACCGCGGAGGCGCGGCAGTTGAAAGTTCAGGGCGATGTGGTTCTGCGCGTTACGTTCCTGGCTTCAGGCCAGGTTGTAGTGCAGGGCGTCGTCCACGGGCTCGGCCATGGACTTGATGAAGAGGCGCGCCGCGTGGCGCAGCAGATTCGTTTCCGTCCGGCAACGCGTGACGGCCGGGCCGTAGATGTCACCACCACCATTACCATTACGTTCCAGTTGGCGTAGCATCAAGATTGTCGGTTCACGTGGACTGTGCTCAGCCCCTTCCCCAGCAATGAAGCGCCGCAAGGCGCGGTCGGGGCAAGGCGCGAAAGCCAGATATTATTTGGCGATGTATTAAACCAGGAGTTTCACATGACGTTTCGGAAGATCCCCCTCGCCCTGCTGATCATCAGCCTCGGAGTGGGCTGTGCGTACGCAAAGAAGGAACCCAAGTACGAACAGGCCCGCCAACTGACCCCCGAGCAGGCTGCGCTGGTCCAGAGAGCTATTGCTCAAGAGAAGGTGCTGATCAAGAACATTCAGCAGCGTACGCCGCTGGTGGAAACCTACATTCAGGACACCAAGCCGGACGTGAAGCTCTACGAAGTCCCCATCGCGGACTACTACATGCTCAGCCGTGTGGACTTCGGCAAGGGCTTTTTCGACAAGACGTACTTGCCCAAGCAGGAGCAGGCCAAGCGTGGCTTCTTCAAGAGCTCGCTGGAATCGATCTCGTTGCTGACCAAGGCGCTGCATCTGGATACGCAGTTCACGTATTTGCCGAACGGCTTCATGGAGATGATGTTCCTCGATCCCAGCGGTTTCGATCAGCAGCATTACGTCTTCAGCTTTGTGCGCCGCGAGTTCCTGGGCTCGGTCCGCACCTGGGTTTTCGACGTGCATCCCAAGGCCGAGGTCAAAGGCATGGGCCGCTTCTACGGGCGCGTCTGGATCGAGGATGAAGGCGGCAACGTGGTGCGCTTCAACGGCACCTACACCGGTCCCACCGACGAGGATTCATCCAAGCACTACTTCCACTTCGACAGCTGGCGCATGAACGTGCAGCCCGGCATCTGGCTGCCCGTGGCCGTCTACGTGGAAGAAACCCAGCGCACCGAGGCTGACAAGTCCGTGGGCCTGAAGGCGCAGACCCACTTCTGGGGCTACTCGCTCAAGCTGCCCACCCGCGACAGCGAGAACGTGAGCGTGAAGGTGGATGACGCGGTGGACAAGAGCGAGGACTCGCAGGATGTGGGTCCGCTGCAGGCCTCGCGCATGTGGATCACGCAGGCCGAGAATAACGTGATTGACCGACTGGTCGAAGCCGGCCTCGTGGCGCCTTTCGACGCCGGCGGCTATGAAGACAAGGTTCTGGGCCAGATCGTCATCAACCTGGTGGTGCCCAACAATCTGGCCTTCACTGACCAGATTCATTGCCGCGTCCTGCTTACCGACACCGTTGAAGCCACCACAGTAGGCAACACCATTCTCATCAGCAAAGGGCTTCTCGACAGCCTGCCCAGCGAGGAAGCCATTGCCTCCGTGATCGCCATGGAGCTGGCGCACATCGCCATGGGCCACCACATCGATACGCGATACGCCTTCAACGACCGCTTGCTCTTCCCGGATGAGGCGACCTTCCAACGCATCCTTATGAACCACACCGACGTGGACAACGGAACCGCCGCCAAGCAGGCCATGATTTATTTGCAAGCCTCCATGTACAAGGACAAGCTGCCCAACGCCGGCCTCTACTACGAGCAGCTCGCGGATCGCGCCAAAGTGCTGAAGGCGCTGAACTCGCCCCGGCTGGGTGATTCGCTGCTCAAGCCCGACGGCACGCCGTGGTTGGGCGATCTGGCCCACATGGCGCCCAAAATCAATTGGGACGATCTGACGCAGACCGCGGCCCTGCCCCTGGGAAGCTGGCTCAAGACGGATCCGTGGGACGACAAGGTGCACATGCTCAACGCCAAGCGCTTTGCACCCATGAATGCCCGCGACAAGATGCCGTTCGAAGTCACGCCGATCTTCTACAAGCTGCAGCGTTATGACGAGGCAGCCGTAACACCGCCGCCTCCGGCAGCGCCAGCCCCGGCCAGCGCCGACCAACCCGTGGCTGCGCCTGACAACACTCCGCCGGCCCAGCCGCAGGCACAACCCCCGGCGCCACCCCAGAGCGGAGCTGCACCGCCGCCCGATCAGCAACCGGCACCGACGGCTGCGCAAAATCCGCCGTCATAATACAATGAACTCTCCGAGCCCAGGTGTGGTGCACCGCAGTTTCAGAGTGCACTCCGCCGGGCTCGTAGCGTGAGTCCGAGTGGATGTCCCCGCCGTTCGACGATTCACAGGAAGTGGATTTGCGTTGTGCTCATGAAACGTTGGATAGTAGCGCTTTCCTGTATCGCGTTTTCTTTGGCAGCGATCGTTTCCGCACATGGCCAGGTGGTGCCTGCTGCGACGTCGCGGGTCCTGGACGTCCGCGCCGGAGCGTTTGCCTCGGCGTTTCAGCCCGACTACGCAGGCGGAGGGGTCCAGTACACCAGCCCCCAGCGCCTCTATGGCGTGGGTGGCTACGTGGACGCGCGCTTTACCCGCTGGATACAGCCCGAACTCGAAGTCCGCTTTCTGCGCTTCAATGAGTTCACCTGCTATGGCCAGTGTGCGGGAATCGATGAGAACACCTATTCCATCGGCGAGCGTGTCCCCATCAAGACCTTCCATAAATTCACGCCCTACGGCAAAGTGCTGGCCGGACTTGGCAATGGCAGTTGGCTCAACGGAAACGCCCTGGTGCTCACCTATGGCGGCGGCGTGGATTACCAGCTGAACCGCAAGTTCACCATTCGCTGCGCTGATTTCGAGTATCAGCAGTGGCCCGTGTCGAGCACAAACGGTTCCTTCAACATCTGGCCGTATGGCCTCAGCGCCGGCTTGAGCTACAGGATCTTCTAGAAAACAGGGACCAAGGGAACAAGCAATCAGGCGGCGGTTCTTCAATGGAACCGCCGCTTGTGTTTTCACGGCCGCTTTTCTCTATCGCGCGCTCGCTCCGTGCCCCGTCCTTTCGCGTTTTTTGCGAAAGGGTGGGAGCGCACACATCTCAACCCACATCTTCCAACTCAGCACGAAAATGGACGGGTAATCCGATCAAGGCGCAACATGCAGCGGCGTCGCCTTCGCAGTCGGCATGGCTACGTGCAACATCCCGGCCACCGTCGGCGCAATCTGGCGCATATCCACCACGCCCAGATCGCGATGGTGCGCGATGCCGGCCCCCACGGCAAAGAACGACGCGCGCATCTCCGGGTACTCCGGCGAAAATCCGTGCGAGCCGCGCGCGCCGGGAACCAACGTGACCAGATTGCCGCTGGTGTCCGTGCCGAAGTAGTAGCCAGGCTTGAAGACCGCGAGGAACGCTGCATCGGGAAACGCGCCGCGCTCACGAATGGCGTCATGATCGAGCACCTGCGCGATTCCGCTGTCGGGATCGGCGGCCAGCTTGTCGAGAAACGCGCGCACCTGCTGCGCGGTGGCTGCGTCGTTCGGGTCGTGCAGCATGATTGGGGCCATGCCACCCGCGCCGCCCCAGGGCTCGGCCCTCCAGGAACTCACGTTGGGAACGTTGCCCGGGCCGACGGTGGCCTGGATAAATCCGGCTTTGACAAAGGCGTAGGCAAGATTCACATAATGCGTGATGTTCATGAATCCATGATCGGAGACGATGACCACAACAGCCGCAGGATCATTGGCAATCGCCTGATGCACCAGCCGCTGCACCATGCCGTCAAGAGCTTCGAGGTCGGCACAGGCTTCGGGACTGAAGGGTCCATGGGCGTGCTGGGCATCGTCCAGCGAGCTCAGGTGCAGTGTCATCAAGGCCGGCTTATAACGCTTGATAATCTCCAGTGCGTAGCGCGTCTTGGTCTCGTCGCCTCCGATGCTGGTGTCGTTGCCGTCCATATACGGACCGGCAGCCGGCTCCAATTGTTGGAGCAGCGTATCGGGCCGCGCCAGCGCCGCCATCAGCATGCGGTCCTGCGGATCCGATGAGCTCGAGACATTCTGGCCGCGCCAGTACTCGGGAATCAGCACATCCACGTCCGTGGCTCCCACGCTCACCGGCCAGCCCACGCTGGCCGTGCGCAGGCCGGCCTTGTGCGCAGCCTGCCACAGCGTAGGCACGCGAATCCCCGCCGCATACCAGTTCCACGCGCCGCCGAAACGCTGCAAGGGATCGAACTCCAGATTATTCGTAATGCCGTGCTCATCGGGCCAGACGCCGGTGAGCAGCGTGACATGACTTGGATAGGTGACGGTCGGCCAGATGCCCACCACGCCCTCCGCGTAGGTGCCATCGCGCAGCAGCGTGCGCAGGTAAGGGATTTTCATGCCGTGCGCGTCGGCCTGCGTGATGTATTCGGGCTTGAGCCCGTCAATCGAAATCATCAACACCGGCGCGGCGTGCGCAGCCGTTGCCATGAGCAAGAGAATCAACCAAAACCAGAAAAATACGGAAGAACGGCGGACGACGGCGTTCATGCGGAGTGCTCCTCAAGAGATTTTGATGGGAACAAACGGGCCGGCCGCGACTCTCGGCGCACAAGCGAACGAATTCCGTCTGCGGGGGAAGTATACAGGGTTCAGGTTTCAGGTGTTAGGTGTCAGGTGTCAGAGATCAGCAGTCAGCAGACAGTGACGAAGGGCAGCCTGGAGGCCAGCGAAAGGGGCTACTCTTTCGAGCAGCCCCTTCTGTCCACTGTTCACATGCCGTAGTGCTTGTTGAGCGAGGCCTGCAGCTCAAGGACCTGCAGTTGCACCTGCTTGACTTCCTTCAGTATCTCCACCCGGCTTCGCAAGACGAATTCCTTCAAAATCTGGAACAGGCCGCAGACAAACAAGCCGATTACAACGAAATTGAATATGCGGCCATTGGGAGTGGTAAGCCACCTTTCTCCGCAATTGAAGAGCACCGCCCAATAGACAAGCGCAACAATCCAGGTGGATCGCGCCATCCACTTCACCCAGATAAGCTTCCTGTCGTTCTTCGCCAGAGCTAACGCTGTTTCTTCCCGGTAAGCCGCGAGATTTTCCGGCTGGGGCAAGCGCGCCATCAAGCGGTCGCGCAGGCTTTCATTTTGCTTTTCCATAATTCCCTCCACTCAGAACTTCCTTCATTGTTCGTTTTGCATAATGCATGCGGGATTTCACTGTTCCTTCGGAACACCCTATGACCTCGGCGATCTCGGCGACCGACAGGTCTTCAAGAAAATGCAGAACCAGGACTTCGCGATGCTTCAGGCCAAGCTCGCTCAAAGCCTGATGAACCGCCTCCGCATCTTCTTTCTCAAACCACGGCTCCTCTGCCTCGCGAAAGTCCTCCATCTGAACCTTCTCGGCCTTCTCCCGTGAATAGTTCTTTCGCACCCGGTCCACTGCGACTGCATGTGCGATCGAATACAGCCACGCTCGCAGAGAACTGGGATCCTTCAACTTGTGAATGCCGCGAAAGACCTTGAGCCACACGTCTTGCAACACATCGAGCGCGCTGTCCGCATTCCCAGTCAGGCTGGCCGCGTAATAGAGCAACGGCCGCTCCATCACCGCGATCAGGTCCTCGAATGCATCCGGATCGCCGGCCTGGCATCGAAGCGCCATCCACTCATACTGCGCTCGAGTCTCGCTTTCCATTTGCATTCGTTATATATGTCGCAGCAGAAACGCGGCCGGTTCAATCGGCGGAAAGAATTCGGCCCGGTCATGCAAAAAGGGCTGCTCCTTCGAGCAGCCCCTTTTTGATTCCTGACACCTGACACCTGAACCCTGTCTTCACGCCGGCGAAGGCGAACCCTCCGGAATGCTTCCGGTGCCGCCGCGGCTCTCGGGTTTGAGAACCTGTTGCGGTGTACCGTCGGAGTCGCCGGGCCCTGCCAGGTTGGAGCGCATCGCAGGCAGTTCCTTGCCTTCGATCAGCAGCTTCAGCTCCTCGGCGTCGATGGTCTCGCGCTCCAGCAATGCCGCTGCGATGCGGTGCATGGCGTCCTGGTTCGCTTCGAGAATCGTGTGCGCCGACTGATACGCTTCGTCGATCAGGCGGCGGACTTCGAGATCAATTTGCCGCGCCGTCTCTTCGCTGAAGTCGCGGTGCTGCGCGATCTCGCGGCCCAAAAAGATCTGCTCTTCCTTCTTGCCGAAAGTGAGCGGTCCCAGCCGGCTCATGCCGTACTCGCACACCATGGAGCGCGCCAGTTCGGTGGCCCGCTCGATGTCGTTGCCCGCCCCTGTGGACATTTGCTTGAGGAAGATCTCCTCGGCCACGCGTCCGCCGTAAAGCATGGCCAGACGCGTTTCCAGATACTCGCGCGTGTAATTGTGACGGTCGTCGGGCAGATGCACGGTGACGCCCAGCGCCATGCCGCGGGGAATGATCGTGACCTTGTGCACCGGGTCGGAGTGTTCGCGCTTCGACGACACCAATGCGTGACCAGCCTCGTGATACGCCGTCACGCGCTTCTCTTCGTCGCTGAGCAGCATCGACTTGCGCTCGGCGCCCATCAGCACCTTGTCCTTGGCCAGCTCGAAGTCGTACATGGTCACTTGCTTGCGATTCAGGCGCGCGGCATTCAGCGCCGCCTCGTTCACCATGTTGGCAAGATCCGCGCCACTGAAGCCCGGCGTTCCGCGCGCCAGCACGTTCAGGTTGGTATCTTCGCTCACCGGAACCTTCTTGATGTGGACCTTGAGCACTTCCTCCCGCCCGCGTATGTCAGGCAGGCCCACAACCACGCGGCGGTCGAACCGGCCGGGGCGCAGCAGCGCAGGATCCAGCACGTCGGGGCGGTTGGTCGCCGCCACTAAAATTACCCCGTCATTCGACTCGAAGCCATCCATCTCCACCAGCAGTTGGTTCAGCGTCTGCTCGCGCTCGTCGTGTCCGCCGCCCAGCCCGGCGCCGCGATGGCGCCCGACTGCGTCAATCTCGTCGATAAAGATGATGCAGGGCGCGTTCTTCTTGCCCTGCTCGAACAGGTCGCGCACGCGGCTCGCGCCCACGCCCACGAACATCTCCACAAAATCAGAACCCGAAATGGAAAAGAAGGGAACATTCGCTTCGCCGGCTACGGCCCTCGCCAGCAGCGTCTTGCCGGTGCCCGGAGGTCCAACCAGCAGCACGCCCTTGGGAATGCGCCCGCCCAGCTTCTGAAACTTCTGCGGCTCGCGCAGGTACTCGATGATCTCTTTCAGCTCTTCTTTGGCCTCATCCACGCCGGCCACGTCTTTGAATGTCACCTTCTTCTGCTGCATCGAGAGCAGGCGCGCCCGGCTCTTGCCGAACGAAAGCGCCTTGTTGCCGCCCGACTGCATCTGGCGCAGCATGAAGAACCACACCAGGATGATCAGGATGAACGGGCCCACGTTGATCAGCAGGGGAAGCAGGAAGTTGCTCTGCTCGGGCTTGACGGAGACGTTGACCTTGGCGACGACCATCGCCTTCAAAAGATCCTCGTAGTTGGCCGGCAGAATGGTGTGGAACTCGTCTTTGGGCGAGGTCTTGAGATGGCCTTTTAGCTCGTTGCCCTGGATGACGGCGTCCTGCAGTTGGCCGTTTTGCACCTTATCGTAGACATCGGAGTAGGAATACTCCACCTCTTTGCCCATGTTGGCGCTTCTCTGCACGATGGCCCACAGCATCATCAGGCAGATGGCGATAAACACCCAGAACATGATCGTTTTAACGCTTGAGTTCACCAACCACTCCTTTTCGCGGCGAAGGAGGAGCCGTTCCCGCGACCTCCGTCATTCGTCTCTGGCAAAGCCACCTCTTCCTTAGACGCCTAAATGTCTGTCAAAGTGGCAAGAAATACACATTTCCCGCAGGCGCGCAGCAACAGATTGCCGCCCCAGGAAGCAGTAAGCAAATTGTACTCCCTGGCCAGAAAAACTGGCAGCAAATCCGCTGCCGCGAAAGGGGTACAGCGGTTCCAGGATTGCCATACCCCGAAGGCACTACGCTCAAGTCGACCCGACCTCCCGGGGTCCCCAACGACTGGTCTTGGTCGTTGGGGTGGGACCCCAAGGAGGGGCGACCTGCCACAAAAGCGGGATAGAGCAAGTCGATCTTGGAACCGCTTTAGAACCCGCCGCATCACCGTTACTTTGAGCGGCTAAGCGACGCGGCCTCCGAGCCTTCCGGCGTCGTCTCCACGGCGATAATTGCAAGGCCGGGTTCGCGCTCCAGCTCCACGCCCTTCATCCAAACCACGCGCCCGCCAGCCTCCAGCACTGGCCAAAGCGACCGTTCGCTGCCCGTAACATGCTTGCGTTCCAGCACCTCCTTCACTTTGCGCAGCCCACTCGAGTAGCGCAGCCGCACCCTGTCGCCGGGTTTCCAGTTGCGCAGCGTGGCCGTTTGCGGCAGGTCGTCTCCGCCAACCGCCTCATTTTCATGCACTTCTGGGTTCGTAAGCCCGATTTGAAGGCGCACTCCAAACTCCGGCGCGTCGATGCTGCCGGGAATGGCCACGCTGTACTCCGCTCCCTCGCTGCTCCCCTTTGCGGCGAGTTCAGCAGCCACGGAAAGCCTCAGTTCCCGCGCCGTCCGCTCGGCGCACAGACCCTGCGGCAGCGCCAGCCTTTGCCCGGCCCGGCCGCCGAGCATCAGGGACCGCACCGCTTCCGTTGCCGCAAAATCGAGCCCACCGCCCAACTGCTCCGCTGCATGGCGCACCAGTCGCCGTTGCAGCGCCGGGGTCAGTGCCGCCAGACGGCTTACTTCAATGGCCAGGCCCTCACTTCCTGCCCGGCCGCCGCCACGCGCCGGCTTCCCCGGCAGAATCAGTTGCGGCGCCAGCCGGGCCAGCTCTCCCTGCCACCATGCCTCCTCGTCGTGCGCCAACTCCGCCATCTGCGCCAGATGCTCGCGCAGCCGCGGGTTCCAGCCCTCCAGCAGCGGCAGCAGTTCGTGGCGGATGCGGTTGCGCGTAAAGGTCAAATGGCGATTCGAGCTATCTTCGCGCCAGTCCTGCCCCAACTCGCCCAGAAACGCTTCGATCTCGGCCCGCGTGACGCCCAGCAGCGGCCGCACAATTAGGCCGCCCTCCGGGCCGTCGAGTTTTGGACTGATTCCTGCTAAACCCTCCGTCCACGCGCCTCTCAGAAACTTCGCCAGAACCGTCTCCGCCTGGTCGTCAAGCGTATGCGCCGTCGCCATTGCATGGAGCAGCTCTTTGGACATGAGCTCTCGGAACCACGAATACCGCAGCCGCCGCGCGGCTTCCTCGATGGTCTCGGCCGGCTTGCCCGATTTTGCATCCGCCCGCGCTTCTTGAGCCGCATCCACGCGCGTCTCGTGAAACGGCACACCCAGCTTTGCCGCCAGGGCGCGGCAAAATTCCAAGTCGCCGTCGGCCTCCGCGCCGCGCAGCCCGTGGTGCAGGTGCGCGGCATGGAGCACCAGCCCCAGCTCCTGGCGTCGCGCGGCCAACGCGCGCAGCAACGCCACCGAATCCGCCCCGCCTGAGAGCGCCACGGCCACACGCATGCCGGGCTTCAGCAGGGCGGTGTCGAGCGGCAGACCCCGAACAGGATGCGGCGCAGTTTTCGACTTGGGCAGACGGGGCACGAGAGGATGATAGCGCGAGGACGAGCCGTTAGCTCTCAGCTCTTAGCTCTGGAGTGCCGGAATCGGCGGCATTCAATCAAATCCGCACTCGCCGAATTGCGATTCATTTACGGCAGAATCAGGTGGCGCAAGAGCAAGAGCTAAGAGCTAAAAGCTAGCGGCCAAGGGCCGCGGGCCGCAGGCTCGGCCCGGTGCTATACTCGCAGAGCCATGCAAGTCTTTGTCATCCTGCCTGCCGCGGGGCTGGGAACCCGCATGGCGGGTCCGCAGCCCAAGCAATTCCTCGCCCTCGATGGCGTGCCCATCCTCATTCACTCGTTGCGCGCCTTTGCCGCTGCGCCGCGCGTCACGTCGATTTACGTGGCCGTGCGCAAGCCGGAGATGGAGCGCGCCGAGGCGCAAGTAGCTGAGTACGGTTTTGCCGGCCGCGTGCGCGTGGCGGAGGGCGGCGAAAAGCGCCAGGAATCCGTGGCCAACGCGCTCAAGCTCCTGCCCGCCGAGGCGGACGATATCGTGCTTGTCCACGACGCCGTGCGCCCGCTCATCGACGTGGCCACCATCGAGCGCACCATCGACGCAGTGGCCGAGAACGGCGCGGCGATTGTCGGCATGCCCGCCACTGACACCATCAAGCAGGTAGAGCGCACCGCGCATGGAGCGCTGATCACCGCCACCATCCCGCGCGAGTTCGTGGTGCAGGCGCAGACCCCGCAGGGCTTCCGCTACGGCCTGCTGCAACGCGCCTTTGCCGAGGCCAACGCCGACGGCTTTGTGGGCACCGACGAGGCCTCGCTCCTTGAGCGTGCCGGAATTCCCGTAGCCGTGGTGCACGGTTCTCAGGTTAATCTGAAGATTACGCAGCCCGGCGACCTGGAGCTGGCCGAGTTCTATCTGAAGCAGCGGCGCTCACGGAGTTAGCGACGACCCGGGAACACCGCACCGTCGCCGCAGTACCGAACACACAGCTCCATTGCCCCACGCAGGCTAACGAACATGGGAAAGACGGACATACGCATCGGTTTTGGCTATGACTCGCACGAGTTCAAGTCCGGCGTGCCGCTGCGCATTGGCGGCATGACGCTCGACCACCCCGAAGGCCTGGCCGGCCACTCCGACGGCGACGTGCTGCTCCATGCCATTACTGACGCATTGCTGGGCGCTGTGGCTGCCGGCGACATCGGCAGCTTCTTCCCGCCCGGCGATCCGCGCTGGAAAGATGCCGACTCCGCCATCTTTCTCAACCTGGCGCTCGAAGAGTTGCAACACGCGGGCTATCGCGTCGCCAACGTCGACACCACCCTGGTTCTGGCCGCGCCCAAAATCTCGCCCATCGCCGGAGAAATGTCAGCCCGCGTCGCCGATCTCCTGGGTGTGGAGATCGACCAGGTGAGCATCAAAGCCAAAACTCCTGAAGGCCTGAATCTCGATCACGTGGCCCAGTGCCACGCCGTCGTGCTGGTGGAGCGCGTGCAGGAGCCCGAAGAACTCAAGAGCATGGAAGCGGTGATTGAGACCCAACGTCAGCTCGAAGACGTGGTCGAAGATCTGCTCTCGTCGGTCCACGGCGTGCCGAAAAAGCGCGTCGTCACCCCCGTCTACGACACCGAAGACATCACGTAGAAGCACGGATCAGGGAACAGGCGTGCGAGCGCGATTCAATGCGCCGGCATTTCTCAGCATTCTTTCTGCTTCAAGCCCCCAAAAGTGCTAGCATGGTGCGCAAACCTCTGACATCGGGAGATTGACATGTCTTCAGCCGTCAAAGCCGTCGCTTGTTGCGCGCTTATTCTGCTTATTCCGCTTTGTCTGATCGTGCTTTGGGCCGTCGTGCAGAGAAGCGCGAGCATGGGCAAGGATGCGGAGTATTCCTACTCCGATGTCTACGATAAGGTTCAATTCGGAGAAGTGCTGGACGCGGTCATCCAGGGCAACGAGCTAAGAGGCCATCTCAAAACTTCGCCCAAAGACGAGTTCCGCACCATTCTGCCGGCGAATTACGACGAACTTCTGAAGGCGATGCTCGCCGCCAAAGTGAATTTTACAATCAAGCCTGCGCGAAGCAACTTCCTGCTTCCGCTGCTAATCAATTTAGGTCCAATCGCACTTGTCTTACTTCTGCTCGTGCCCCCGTTCTGGAGGATCTTCAAAAGAGCGGGATTCCAGCCAATGCTCTCCGTTCTGATGATGGTTCCACCAGTGAACCTGTTCCTGCTCTACTTCGTGGCTTTCTCCGAATGGAAGGCCGGTCCGGCGCAGAAATCGTAACCTCTCCGAATTTCATTGCAGATTCACCAGTTTGGCTGTACCTTGGCAGCAAAGTTTTCATCCCACTCCGGAGCGCTCTCTATGAACTTTCTGGCGATGCTTTTGCAGAACACGCCCGATACGACTGTCGTGCCGCAGTCCATGCAGCAGGCCATGATGTGGATGATTCCCATCTTTATGGTTGTGGGCATCGTCTGCCTGGCGATCATCCTCATTCCCTTCTGGTTCATCTGCAAGAAGGCCGGAATGTCGCCCTGGCTTACGCTGTTGAACATCATTCCGCTGGGTAACCTGGTGCTCATTTATGTGTTGGCCTTTGGCGAGTGGAAGGTAGTTCCGGTCGCGCAGCTTGCGCCGTATCCCGGCGGGTATCCGCCCCTTCCGCCGCAATATCCGCCCGTTCCGCCCATATCCTGAGACGCGTCCTTCATCCGGCGCGGCGCTCCTTCATGCTTGCGCAGGCCTCCAATGTGCTTGTACGATGAAGCCGCGCGAAACCGCGGACATTTGGGGGTGAACAATGGGCGATTTGCTGCAGCCGTGGCACCTTATCGTGCTCGGCGGCTTTTTTGTTTTTCCAACCATCGTCATCGGCGTCATCCCGTTCTGGTTCATTTGCAAAGAGGCAGGATTTTCGCCGTTTCTCTCCCTGTTGAATCTCATCCCTTTCTGCGTGGGCACACTGGTGCTGGTCTATTTCCTGGCTTTCTCACCATGGAAGCCGACCGGCGAGCCCCAATCTGCTGGCTCGCCGCAGTCCTGAGACGGGTTCGCACTGCGGTGCGATAGCATCGTGAATGAAAGCCATCGTCACGATGACCGACCAAGCTACCTCTGTTCCCGCGCGTCCGCGCGTCCGATTTGCGCCCTCGCCGACCGGTTTCCTTCACGTCGGCAGTGCGCGTACGTTTATCTTCAACTGGCTCTATGCCCGCCACAACGGCGGGGCGATGATCTTGCGCCTTGACGACACCGACGTTGAGCGCAATACCAACGCCAGCGTGCAATCCATCTTCGAAGGCCTGCGCTGGCTTGGCCTCAACTGGGACGAAGAGTACAAGCAGTCGGAACGCCTCGAACTTCACCGTGCTGCCGCCGTCCAAATCCAGGGAAAAAACCTGGCCTATCGCGACTTCACCCCCGCCCACGCGACAGATGAAGAAAACTCTTCCGCGCAGGGAGCATGGCTTTTCAATCCCGGCATGCGCGAAATGTCGCGCGCAGAGAGCGACCGCCGCGCCGCCGCGGGCGAGCCGTTCGCCCTCCGCTATCGCGTCCCGCGCGGCGAAGGCCGCATTCTCCATTTTGTCGATGCGGTCTACGGCGCGCAATCCCGTCCCGCCGACGAGGTCGAAGACTTCGCTCTCCTCCGCTCAGACGGCATGCCGACCTATCACCTTGCCTCCTGCGTCGACGACGCCGATCTCCGCATCAGCCACATCATTCGCGGCCAGGATCACCTCACCAACTCCTACAAGCACCTGCTGATCTTCGAGGGGCTGGGTGCTGCAGCGCCGCAGTTCGCGCATCTGCCGCTGCTGGTCGCGCCCGACGGCACCAAGCTGTCGAAGCGGAAACATGGTCCGGTGGTCAGCGTCACCACCTATCGCGATGCCGGCTTTCTGCCCCAGGCCTTCGTCAATTTCCTCTGCCTGCTGGGCTGGTCGCCCAAGAACGACCGCGAGTTCCTTACACTCACTGAGCTTACCGGGCTTTTCACTCTCGATGGCGTCAACCGCGCCAACGCCGTGGTGAACTTTACCGAAGAAGATCCCTTTGACGCCAAAGCCGTCTGGTTAAACGCCGAACACATTCGCGCGCTGCCCGTCGAAGAGCTGAGCCGCTGCCTTGAGCCGTTCCTCGCTCAAGCAGGATTCCATCCAAAGCCAGGAAAACTGGAAGTTGTTACGCCGCTCATCCGCGAGCGCATCAAGCTGCTGCGCGATGCCGTCTGCGCCGCCGACTTTTTCTTCCTCGACCAGCTCGCTCCCTACGATCCCGCGGAGCTGATCCCCCTCAAAAAAGGTGAATCGACGGGCGACCCTGCTCTTGCTTTGCGCGTGCTTCAAACCGCGCAGCAGGTTCTTTCGACCACTGCGTTCGATCACGATGCGCTGGACGCGGCTCTTCGAGCCGCCGCCGCTTCACTCGGCCTCAAGGCCGGCCCCATGTTCCAGCCCATCCGCGTCGCCGTCTGCGGACGCAAAAACGCGCCGCCGCTTTTTGAAACTTTGATCGTCCTCGGCCGCGACGTCTGCCTCGCCCGCATCCGCCAGGCCGAAGAACGACTGCAATCGCTCACTTGACGCGCAGCGTACGAAGCATCAGCAAAGCAGGCGCCTGCTCTGCATGGAACTCGAGGGGAACGTGAAGATCTTAATCGCTGTTCTTGCCCTTTTCTTGTTTGCATCCACCAACTCCACCAAGGCTCAAACCACGATTCCGGGCCCCGGAGAGTCAATTGCGGAGGGTCCGGTTGCCTATCCCGGGGGGCCGGCATACAGCGTGGGTGCGTTCACGGGTTCCATAGGTCCGCATTACCTTGGCCACGATTTGCAGACCATATATAGCGTGCTCGAAAGCCGCCTCAGTCCCAGGGGGGAGTACGAGAAGACCTCCGAATACCAGGAAAGATTGCGGCGCGCCATGATCGAGCCGATCGTAGGAGAACTCAGGCCAAGCGGCCTCTTCGCATTTGTCTTCAGGCCAACGCGAGGCTCCGATATTGAAATGCCCACTCTGCACTACGATGCGGATCGAGAAGAGATGATTGTCAACGTGAATTCCGTCGAGGACAATCGCCAGTACCCGGATAATCGCGAAGGCGAATACAGCAGGGCAATCATCTGGATGAGCGCGTCGAGTTCGCGGTCCTATGAAGGATCGAATGCGTTTGGAGCCACGGCGGAGGTTACGTCAATCAACGGCGAGCGATACGCCTTATTGTTCGACCAGAGCACGCGGCAATTCATGTCCGACGTCGAGAATAACAAATTGTCAACCAGCGGGGAGGTGCGCTTCCATCTGTCCGTTGACGAGGCGAGAGACCTGCGCGATCGACTGCGCGTGCTGATTGTTTGCAGAATCAAGGAGCCTCCGGTAACCAACGGAAGCGCCTACAACCAACCGACGATTTCGGACCCGACGGAGATTGCCATCAAGGACAATTATCTGCACGTTGCGCTGGATTCGATTTGGGTGTTCGATGACGAAACAGGCAAAGTGTATGCGAAATCGACAGATGCGATTTCAAGCGTGCCTTAAAGATGCCGCGGGCGGGAAACGGGGGCGTCGGCTCTCGTCTTTGAGTCGAGGCTCGTGAGGCCCGGCTGCACCGGGGCGACCCTATCGAGCGCCACATTGATTGAGTTGAGCCCCGCGGTGGAATAATGAACAAAAGCCATGTCTAACGAAAATCAGGAAAACTCGGCCTCTCAAAGCCCCGAAGCCCGCACCCCCTCCAACTTCCTCAGCGACATCATCGCCGAGGATGTGCGCACCCAAAAGTTCGGCGATGCCCAGATCCAGACCCGCTTTCCACCCGAGCCCAACGGCTACCTGCACATCGGCCACGCCAAGGCCATTTGTATTGACTTCGGGCTCGCTGACGAGTTCGGCGGCAAGACCAACCTGCGCTTCGACGACACCAATCCTGAGAAGGAAGAGACCGAGTACGTCAACGCCATTCAAAAAGACATCCACTGGCTCGGCTTCGACTGGGAGAAACTTTGCTACGCCTCAGACTACTTCGGCCAGCTCTACGAATGGGCGATGCAACTCATCAAGGCGGGCAAGGCCTATGTCGACGATCTCACTGCCGACGAAATCCGCCAGCATCGCGGCACGCTCACCGAGCCGGGCAAGGACAGTCCATATCGCGATCGCTCAGTCGAAGAAAATCTCGACCTGTTTGTCCGCATGAAGCAGGGCGAGTTCCCCGACGGGTCCCGCGTCCTGAGAGCAAAAATCGACATGGCCTCGCCCAACCTGAACATGCGCGATCCGGTCATGTATCGCATCCTGCACGCTACGCATCACCGCACCGGCGATGAGTGGTGCATCTATCCCATGTACGACTACGCCCATGGCCAGTCGGATTCCATCGAGCACGTCACCCACTCCATGTGCTCACTCGAGTTTGCCGACCACCAGCCCCTCTATCGCTGGTTCATCGAGCAGTTGGGCATCTTTCCCTCGCAGCAAATTGAATTCGATCGTCTCAGCATCACCTACACGCTGATGAGCAAGCGCAAGCTGCTGCAACTCGTGCAGGAAAACCGCGTCAATGGGTGGGACGATCCCCGCATGCCGACGCTCTCCGGCGTCCGCCGCCGCGGATATACTCCCGAAGCCATCCGCGCCTTCGTCGCCTCGGCCGGAGTTTCGCGTACCAATGGCATTGTTGACATCGAAATGCTCGAGCACTTTCAGCGCGACGACCTCAACCACCGCTCGCGCCGCGCCATGGCCGTGCTGCACCCGCTCAAGGTGGTCATCGACAATTATCCCGCCGATCAGGAGGAGTTCGTCGAGGTAGCCAACAATCCCGAAGACCCCGCAGCCGGCACCCGGAGGGTCCCTTTCTCTAGAGAGCTTTACATCGAGCAGGACGACTTTCGCGAAGTGCCTCCGCCCAAGTATTACCGCCTTTCGCCAGGCAAGGAAGTTCGCCTGCGCAACGCCTACTTCATTACCGCAAAGTCCATCGAGAAGGCTGCCGACGGCAGTCTCGAAGTCCACTGCACCTACGATCCTCTGAGCCGCGGCGGCCAGTCGCCCGACGGCCGCAAGGTCAAGTCGACCATGCACTGGGTCTCGGCCGCCCACGCCATCACGGCCGAAATTCGCCTCTACGACAAGCTCTTCTCAAAGCCCGACCCTTATGATTTGGAAGAAGGCCAGGACGTTCTCGACAATCTCAACCCCAACTCGCTCGAGATCGTGAACGACGCGAAGCTCGAACCCTCGCTCGTCGGCGCCAAACCGGGCGACCGCTTCCAGTTCGAGCGTGTGGGATATTTCTGCGTCGATTCCGACTCCGCCGAAGGCAAGCTGGTCTTCAATCGCACCCTCCCGCTGAAAGATACCTGGGCCAGGATCGAAAAGAAGGCGGGAGCGTAGGGCTTGGCCGCAGGGCTCAAATCCGCGTGATCTGCGCCAGCGCATCAAAGTGCGCGTCGCGCGCGCACAGCACCAGAGAATGCTCAAGCACCAGCGCCGCGATCCACATATCGTTTGTGGGGATAGGAGTTCCTTGCTTCCGGAGCTGTCTGTACACGTTCGCGTAGTGATGCGTGGTCTGCTCGCCGGCATAGAGAATTCCCACACCCGGCTTAAGTAGAAACCGTCGCAGCACAGCTTCGTTGCGCGCCTCCTGGGAGCCGGCTGCGAAGCCCGCCCGAAGTTCTCCGAGGACGACAAACGGCAACCAGATCTCATCGGCGGTCGCAACTAGATTGACAACGAATTCTTCGCCTCGAGAGAGGTCTGTGTAGCGATTAGTGTCGAGGGCCACTCTCATCGAGCTGCTCGTTCCGGCGATTCCTCAAAAATCATCACCGCCACATCGCCTCGTCGATTTTCTGCTGCTCAACGATCGCGCGATCGAATGCGGGATCCTCCTGCCATGTGCCTGCGATGTCGCTCAAATCTCGCTTGACGCGTTTGCGCTCCGCCAATCCGGCTCCGCGAGCAAGCGCCGCAACAGCCACCTGATTCAGGCTCTTGCCTTCGCGCCGCGCAAAGTCCCGCAAAGTGGCGTCAAGATAGTCTGGGATATTGCGAATCGTATACTGCATGCACTTATTGTAATCTATGCAGGCATTTAATGCAATCAGCATGTCAATCATACGTAATGTATTAAATATAAATAACTTATCAATCACATCAATCGCCACCGTGATCGCCCTCGTGGGCACGCACCGATTCTGGTCGCACTCCTGGTAGTGCAACGTGTTCTGCAGGTGGCGCCTTCGCCGCCTCACAAGTTCGGGATCTTGACCACCTGGGCAAACCAGTTTTTCACCGAATCCACGAGTTCAGGATGCATGTGGCCGTAGACCAACGCACACGCCAGGATCACGGTAAACAAAGCCATCATGATCAGCATTGAATTCGACGACGAACCGGCCATTCACTGTCTCCTAGAAAATCGACTTCTGTCGGGTGCCCAGATCTCGCCTCTGAGAAAAGGGGAGAGCACACGCTGGTAAGCCTCAGAAAAAGCTAACAGCTAGAAGCTAAAAGCTGAAAGCTGCGTCTCACTTCCCAATTACATCAATCGCCACCGTGATCGTCTTCGGCGGCATGCACTGGTTCTGGTCGCAGGCCTGGTAGTGCAGCTTGCCCTGCACCAGGTGGTTGCCCGCCGTGGCCACAAGGCGCACCTGGATGATGAATTCGCCGGTGTACACGCTCAGCTTGGTCGTGGGATCGATGGGCAGCGTCATCACCGTGCCCGCCGGATACGTAGCGCTTTGGAGCTGCACGCCTGAGCCCTCGGGAATCGCGAACGTCGTCGGGATCAGGAAGTCGTCGCTGGGCGTGTGAGAGTTGATGTGCAGTCCCTGCGCGATGCGGAAGTGCAGCGTCACCTGGCTCGGCTTGCCCGCCGGCACGCTCACCTGCTCGGGAAACAGATACGTCACCGCGTCGGTCTTCACCAGCGGCCGGCTCTGCGCGTTCGAACTCAGTCCCTGCCCGTACGCGACCGCCAAGCCAATTGCAAAGACCAGCATTGGAGCAAAGAGGTTTTTCTTCACATCAAGCATTGATCTCGAATCCCTCGTTCGTCTTAAAGGCCGGCCCGCTGACTTGCCAACTCGCTGACTTGCTGACTCGCTCAATTTGCCAGTGCCTTCTCAATCTTGCTTTCAATGTCGCTCTCCGAGGTCAAACCCACTTGCGCCGCAACCACCACGCCCTTGCGGTCCACGAAAAACGAAGCCGGCAGACTGTCGAGCCCGCCATAGTCGCGGCTGATCGCGTCGCCGTCGAGCAGCACCGGATACGGCACCTTCTCCTCAGCGACAAACTTGCCCGCGGCGGCTGTGGCCTTCACCCATCCGGCTTTATCATCGGGCTTCAGGTCGTCGCCTTCTGTGTCCACGCCCAGCACCTCGAAGCCCTGCGCTGCGTATTTCTGGCGCAACTCGACGATCCACGGCGTCTCGATCCGGCAGGGTCCGCACCACGTGGCCCAGAAGTTGATCAGCACAGCCTTGCCGCGGTAGCTCGCGAGCGAGACCTTGTTCCCGCTCAGATCGTTGAGCGCAAAAGCCGGCGCGGGCTTGCCGTCGAGCGGTGAGATGTATTGCGGTGTGCCGCCTCCGGGCGCGGGCACCAGCTCGCCCTGCGCGGCGTTGGCGAGCAGGCGTTCGGCCTCCTGCCGGCGATACTCCCAGTTGGCCCACCCCGCCCACGCAAAGATGGCCAGAATCAGAAGCGTAGCGCCCAGAACCAGTGTGTTGCGCCGCACGGGGAAAGACTTCATAAATCCATTCTACGAGGCGCTCCCAACCTCCACGTCCCTTAGTCCCGCAGTCCCTTGGTCCCTGTCTTTTGTTACCATCAAAGGCCGATGAGTACTCACAAGCAAGAGGCCACGTTCCAGCCGGCGGCGTTGGTGCGTACGGAGGCTGCCGCGCTTGAGGTGCTCGCCGTGCGCCTCGAGGGATCCATGGCCGCGTCCTTCGCTCGCGCCGTCGACATGATCCTCCGCTGCGGCGAGCAAAACGGCCGCGTGGTGGTTACCGGCATGGGGAAGAGCGGCATCATCGCGCAGAAGATTGCCGCCACGCTTAGCTCCACCGGCTCGCCCGCGCTGTTTCTGCATCCCGCTGAGGCCGTGCATGGCGACCTTGGCGTGCTAATGCCCGGCGACGTGGTCATCGCCCTCTCGGCATCGGGAGAAACCGAGGAAATTCTGCGCCTGCTCGCCACCGTCAAGCGCAAAGGCGACGCGCTCATCAGCTTCTCGTGCAATCTGCAGTCGACGTTGGCGCAGGCGAGCGACGTGGCCCTCGATTGCTCGGTCGAGCGCGAAGCCTGCGGCCTGAATCTCGCGCCCACCGCCTCCACCACCGCCATGCTCGCGCTCGGCGATGCGCTGGCCGTCGCCGTCAGTCTGCGCAAGGGCTTCCGCGCCGAGGATTTCGCCGAACTGCATCCCGGCGGCAAGCTGGGCAAGCAACTCGCCAAAGTGCGCGAGCTGATGCATACGGGCGAGGACATCCCGGCTGTCACGCCGTCCACGTCCATGTCCGATGTCATCTTCGAAATGTCGTCGAAAAAGCTCGGCATCACTACGGTGCAGCAGAACGGCCGGCTCTGCGGCGTCATCTCCGACGGCGACCTGCGGCGCCTCCTCGAGCGCGAGGGCGGTGCGGCGCTCAGCAAAGCCGCCGGCGAAGCCATGAACCCGCATCCGCGCACGATTGCCGGCGATGAGCTCGCGGCCCGGGCGCTCGCCATCCTCGAAGAGCGCAAAATCACCTCGCTCGTAGTGGTCGATGCGGACGGAAAAGTAGAAGGCGTCGTCCATCTGCACGATCTGTGGGGCGTGGAACTGATTTGAAGACATGCGCCGGAGCCACGCCGCCCGCACCTCACTCATCGAACATTTAGAATAGATCCTGCTGTCGTTTGCACTTCGTCCGCGCTCGGCGGACGGGAAAGTTCGCTTTTCTTTCTATGCATCGTTGGTCAAAACTCTTCATTCCCACTCTTCGCGAGGCCCCGGCAGACGCCGAAGTGGCCAGCCACAGGTTTCTGCTGCGCGCCGGCTACATCCGCCAGCTCGGCGCCGGCATTTACAACTACCTCCCTCTCGGGCAGCGCGCGCTGAACAAGATCATCGCCATCGTGCGCGAGGAGATGGACAAGATCGGCCAGGAGTTTTATCTGCCCGCCATTCAGCCGCGCGAGCTGTGGGAGGAGAGCGGTCGCTGGGCGACCATGGGCGACAACATGTTTCGCCTCAAGGACCGAAAGGGCGCCGACCTGTGCCTGGGCATGACGCACGAAGAGAACATGACCTCGATTGCGCGCGGCGAGTTGCGCAGTTACAAGCAGTTGCCGCAGATCTGGTACCAGATTCAGACCAAGTTCCGCGACGAGCCGCGCCCCAAGTCAGGCCTGCTGCGCGTGCGCCAGTTCATCATGAAGGACGCGTATTCCTTCGACATCGACGCCGCGGGTCTCGACAAGAGTTTCGATCTGCATGACGCCGCGTATCGCGCCATCTTCACGCGCTGCGGCCTCAAGTTCGTCGCCGTCGAGGCGGATTCGGGCGCGATGGGCGGCTCGCAATCGCAGGAGTTCATGGTCTACACCGACGCCGGCGAAGACTTTATCGCAAGCTGCCCGGTCTGCGGCTACGCGGCAAATTTGGAAAAGGCTACTTCGCGCCTCGACGCCGTCGCGGAGATGGAGCCGACAGGCGACGGCAAACCGGAGTTGGTATCGACGCCCGGTTGCGCGGCCATCTCCGATGTGGCCGCGTTCTTCAAGATTTCGCCGGCATCCGACATCAAGTGCGTCGCCTACATGGCGCTCAAGCACGGGGCGAAAGCAAAAGATGGCAGCCGGAAAGATACCTGGCACGGCGTGGCAACATTCCTGCGCGGCGATCACCAGGTGAACGAGACCAAGCTTCTGGGCGCCATCGGCGCCGCGGAACTGCGCACCATGCAGGCCGAAGAGTTGCAGCAATTCTTCAACGGCCCCGCGGGTTATCTCGGGCCGGTGGGGCTCAAGCACGATGCTGAGCCGCTCGGAGAAGGCCTCACGGTCATCGTTGACCGCGCCCTCGAGGGCCGCAAGAACATGGTCTGCGGCGCCAACCAGCTCGACTACCATTTGCGCAATGTGATGCCGGGCCGCGACTTTACGTGGACTCTCGCCGCCGACATTCGCAGCGTGAACGAGGGCGAGAACTGTCCGAAAGATGATTGTGCGGGCAAGCTCGTCGTCGGCCGCGCAGTCGAAGTGGGCCACATCTTCAAGCTCGGCGACAAATATACAAAATCCATGGGCGCGCGCGTGCTCGACCCGAACGGCAAGGAAGTGACGCCGATCATGGGTTGCTACGGCATCGGCATCGAGCGCATTATGACGGCGGCCATCGAACAGGCCAACGACGCCAACGGCTTTTGCCTGGCGGCTTCGATTGCGCCCTTCACGGTGGTGGTGACCATTACCAACGTGGCCGATGCGGCGCTGCGCGCAACCGGCGAAAAACTTGCCGCCGAACTCGAAGAGGCAGGTCTCGACGTGCTGCTGGATGACCGAGACGAGCGTGCCGGCGTCAAATTCAAAGACGCGGACCTGGTCGGCATTCCCTACCGCATCAACGTGGGCAAAAAGGCCGCCGCGGGTCAGGTGGAACTGGTCGCGCGTTCCACCAGCACCAGCGTAGATGTAGGCTTGAACGATGTGGTCGCCTTGGTGAAGAAGCGCGTCGAGGAAGAAAAGCTGCTGGAAGACATCGACTAGCCCGCGGACTTCCAGCCTTTCGTGTGCGTACTTCGATGTTGACGTTGGCCAATGACGCAGAGCCTTATCGAAGCAAGAATGGCTGTTGATGGCTGCATGATGAATGTCCTGATAAGCGCGCCGGAGGCGCAATGTTAGTTGGCCCCGCGCTTCAGCGTGGGGAACGCGAGCCGTCCAGATGAACTCGGGAGTCCCGTAGGGACGGCGCAAGGACATTTCTTTTGCAGGAATCAATAGAAGCTAGGAGCTAGCAGCTAGGAGCTGCATTTATGGCGTTAAAAATCCGGTTCGCGAAGCCCGCAGCGGGTCATGAACTCAGATCGCGGATTCTGTGGTACCTGCTGGCAGCCATCGGCTGCGTCGTGCTCGTGGGCATCTGCGTCTTCACCTTTTTCTATATCAAGTATCAGGGCATCGTGAATGAGCGGCTCAAGCAGCCGATGTTCGCCAGCACCGCACAGATCTTCGCCGCGCCGCGCGAGGTGCGGCCGGGACAAAAGCTCAGCATCCACTTGATCGCCGATGAGCTGCGCGAGGCCGGCTACACCGGCGACGGCGCTGCGCAGGCATCGCCTCTGGGCACGTATAGCGAAGGCGTGCAGCAGATCACCGTGCGGCCCGGCCCGCAGTCGTATCACGCGCCCGACAGCGCTAACATCCGCGTCAGCGGCGGCGTGGTCGAGGCCATCAGCGACGAGCGCGGTCAGCCGCTTTCGAGCTATGAGCTCGAGCCGCTGCTCATCACCGGCCTGAGCGAAGGCGCGCAGCGCACCAAGCGCCGACTGCTCACCTACGACGAGATTCCGTCCAACCTCGTGCATGCGGTCATCGCCATCGAGGACCGGCGCTTCTTTGAGCATAGCGGCATCGATTATTGGCGCATCCTGGGCGCGATGCGCAACGACATCTTTCACCTGCACCGCTACAGGGAAGGCGCATCTACGCTCACGCAACAGTTGGCGCGCGGATTCTTTCTTACGCCTGAGCAAACCTATTCGCGCAAGATGCGCGAGGCCGTCATCAGCATCATCCTCGAGCACCGCTTCGATAAGAAGCAGATCTTCGCCATGTACGCCAACGAGATCAACCTCGGACAGCGCGGCAGCTTCTCGATCGATGGCTTTGGCGAGGCGTCGCAGACCTATTTCGGCAAAGATGTCGGCCAGTTGAGCCTGTCGGAATGCGCTCTGCTCGCAGGCATTATCCAGAGCCCGAGCCGGCTGAATCCCTTTCGTCATCCCGATGCTGCCATCGAGCGCCGCAACCTGGTTCTGGATGCGATGGTGGAAACCGGCGCCATCACCAAGGATCTGGCCGAATCCGCAAAAAGAGAGCCGCTGCACCTGGTCCCGGGCAGCGTGGACGCCAGCGAAGCGCCGTACTTTGTCGACCTGGTGCACGATCAACTGACGCAGCGCCTCGGCGATCGCGATTTCAATCGCGAAGGGCTGCGCATCTACACCTCGCTCGATCCGGAGCTGCAGCGCCTTGCCACAGCAGCTGTCGAGTCCACGATTCACGTGGTCGATGAGCAGGTGGACAAGCTACATGCCCGCGATAAAGCGCTGGGCAAGCCGTACATTTATCCGCAGGTGGCGCTTATCGCGCTCAATCCGCACACCGGTCAGGTGCTGGCGCTGGTGGGCGGGCGGGATTATGGCAGGTCGCAGGAGAACCACGCGGTCGCGCACCGGCCCACCGGCTCCATCTTCAAGCCGTTCGTCTACGCAACCGCCTTCCAAACCGCCGCCGAGGGCACCATGCTGCCCGGACAGAACCATCTCTTTTCTCCGGTCACCATGCTGAGCGACGCCCAGCAGACCTACGGCGAAGGTACGCAGTATCAGTACACGCCGCGCAACTATAAGGGCGAGTATTACGGCGACGTGACGGCGCGTTACGCGCTCATGCGTTCTGACAACAACGCAACCATCAGCCTCGCCGGCATGGTGGGCTTCGATCGCGTGGCCGCGCTGGCGCGCAGTGCGGGCATCAAGAACGCGCAGGGCACGCCCTCCATGGCCATCGGCTCCTACGACGCCACGCCCCTCGATATGGCCGGCGCCTACACCATCTTCTCCAACAACGGCATCCACATCGATCCCTGGATGCTGGCCAGCGTGCGCACGCCCACCGGCGACATCATCGAAGACTACTCGCCCACAACGCGCCAGGTGCTCGATCCCCGCGTTGCCTATCTCACCACAAACATGATGGAAGCCGTGCTGCAAGGTGATGGCACCGGCGCCGGCGTGCGCGGCATGGGCTTCATCTCGCCGGCCGCGGGCAAAACCGGCACCAGCCACGATGCCTGGTTCGCCGGATTCACCAGCAGTCTCCTCTGCATTGTCTGGGTCGGCAACGACGATTACACCAGCATCGATATCGAAGGCGCGCACGCCGCCGCGCCCATCTGGGCCGCGTTCATGCGTCAGGCCGTTCTGTTGCCGCAGTACTCCGACACCAACGAGTTCACGCCGCCTGAAGGAGTGCAGATCGTCACTCTCGACAAGGTCACCAACTTGCTGGCCGACGGCGCCTGCCCCGAAGATTACTCCGCGGCCTTCCTCGACGGCACCGCGCCCACCGACACCTGCGACCACAAAGGCATGGGGGGCGACGACCACCGCAATATCCTGCAGAAGATCTTCGGCGTCGGCAAGCCGGGGAACTGAGACTTAACCTGCACTTCTCGCCGGTCGTCGAGAAAAGTAGCGCGGGTCTCCAGACCCGCACATCAACCGTCCACGTCCGATCCATCCGGCATCGCCTGGCATCGCGGACACCAGAAGGTGACGCGCGCATCCACGCCCTGAATGCGGCGGCGGACGGATTCGCCACATCGGCGGCACGGCTCGCCCGCCCGCCCGTACACCCACAGGCTCTCGCTCGGGTCCGACGCATGCGTCGTTCGCCGCTGCTGCCCGCGATAGGTCACGATCATGCCGCCTGAATCCTCGAGCACGTTGGCCCGGAGCAGCTTTTGCGCGCTGGCAATGGCCGCTGCGGCCTCGTCGCGCGTGAGCGATGCGATGCTGCGAAACGGATTCAGGCCGTTGACGAAACAGATCTCCGATTTGAAGACGTTGCCCACGCCAGCCAGCACATTCTGATCGAGCAATGCATCGGCAACAGCCTCATTGCCGCGCGACCTCAGCCTTTCGAGAGCCGCCGCAGCGTCAAACTCCCCGCGCAGCAGATCGTTCTCCGGGACGGCCACGCGCAAATCGCGATCGAGTGACTGTTGCGTGTGCATGCGCGCCACCGGCACGCGAAACCCCACCGCCTGGTACTCAGCGTTCTCGATCACGATGCGCATGTGGATGTGTGCAAGCTGCCAGCGCTCGCCGCGCCGGTAGATGTGCCAGCGTCCGTTCATCAGCAGATGCGACGCCAGAATGCCGCCTCCTGAGAAATGCACCAGCAGCCATTTGCCGCGCGCCTCCACGCGCTCCACCGTCTGCCCGGCAAGCGGTGTGTCGTCGTTGAAGCGCATGAGCCACGGAAACGTTGAGCGAAACGCCGTGACGGGTTTGCCCACCAGCGCGCGGCCCAGGTTGCGCGCAGCGCGAAAAATAGTGTCGCCCTCAGGCATGATTTACTGCACCTCGGGCCGGGGCGGCTGCGCCTGCGCCACCGGCAGCGGAATCCGCCGCAGGTGCATGCCCAGCGGGCCGGGATGAAATCCCGCATCCATGAGGAACCGCGCCAGAAAGTGCGCGGCAACGGGCTGGCCGTTGACGGTCGTGATCAGTACGCCCTCGTGGCTGTGCGTGTGCATTCGCGTTTGGCCGCGCGTGCATAGAAAATGCGCCAGCGCCGACGCCGTTTGCGAACGCTCCGGCTCCTCGGCGGGCAAAAACACCAGCAAATTGGGATTGCCGCGCTTGAGCCACGCTACCAGCCGGCCGTTGCGCAGAATCACTTCAGCGTACGCCGCACGCGTAAGCACGCGTGGCGCGCTCTCCGAATCCTCCTCGGCGACCGGCAACTCCGGCCAGCGCAGGATTGAACCATAGGGGTTTGCCGGATCGGTAGCAGCCAACTGCACGAATTCCGGTTTCTCGGCTGGCGGCTCGGTGCGCAACTGGCGCAGCAGGTCCACGGCAGCCGGCAGCGCGAATTGCGTAGCGCCCAGGCCGCCGACAAAATAACCGCGGCGGATGCGCCCGCTTTCTTCGAGTGCCTTCAGCACATCGTAGACCGCGCTGAATCCTCCGGGCACGTTCTCTGCAGCAACCGATTCGCGCAGCAGCACTCCGTAGCGGTGGAGCAGTTGCAGAGCCAGTGTGTGGCTGCGCTCGGTCGCAGTTGGCGCTCTGTTGCCGGAGGTACCGCCGGTCTCCAGACCCGCACTTTGCAATGGCAGCTGAGACCATCGTCCCTGCGCCGTCGGCGGCGTAGTGCGCCGCGAGCGAAACACCATTCCGGTCTGCAACCGTCGCGGTGTCCGCGCGCTCTCGGGCCGTGCAGTGTACGCGCGCAAAGCGTGCAGCGAGTCGTTGGTGATGAGCCCGCGCCACACCAGGCTCCAGAGCGCCTCGATCGTCTCACCGGGGTAGCCCGAGCCCGTCGCCTGGTGCAGTGCATCGAAGAAACTCGCGCCCGTGGACTCGAGCACTGCCAGCAGTTTTTCCTCGCGTTCGGTCAGTGGTTCCACGATCGGCCGCCTCTGCGCCAGCAACGGCAATTTGTCGGCAAGAAACAGCGCGATGCGGCCGTCGCGCTCGCCGATCGGTTCCACTCCGGCCCACGTCACTTCTCCCGCGGCAACGAGCGTGTCCAGCCCCGCGGGCGTGTAATCGACAATGCGCGCGGGCAGAATCGACGTTTCAAGCAGCGACGCAGGCAGCGGCGCGCCCTGCAAGTTTTCAATAGCATCCAGCAGCGCATCCAGATGCGCAGTGCCCGTGCGCCGCGGCGCCAGCAAGCCCTGCCAGTGCGTCAGGAAGCGCGCCAGCGTGTGCTGCTCTACCGGTTCCACTTCGCGGCGCAGCCGCGCCAGCGACTTGCGCCGTATCTGCCGCAGAATCTCCGCATCGCACCACTCGCGGTGCAGACCACCCGGCCGGAATCCGCCTTCCAGCACGCGGCCCTCCGCTGCAAGCTGCCGCAGCACATGTTCCACGGCCTCCGTGTCCAGTGCAAAGCGGTCCGCAGCCTCGCGCAGCGTGAACGGCCCGTGCGTGCGCGCGTAGCGGCGCACCAGTTCGAGCACGGGATGCGCCACAGGCTCGAGCAATGCAGCCGCCAGCCCCGGCGGCAACGGGATGCCCAGCCCATCGCGGTAGCGCGCGGCATCCTCGGCGGCGATCAGCCGTTTTTCCCCCGCGATACGCAGCTCCAGCAACCGCCGCGAACGAATCAACCGGTCGATATGCGCAAGCAAATCCGTAGAGATTACGCGCCGCGCCAGTTCTTCGCGCGAAACATCGCCCAATTTCAGGCACAAATCGTGCATGCCGTCAGCCGAGCGCGCGCGGTAATTTTCCGCAAGGCATTGCGCGGCCTCTTCCACTTCAGCAATCGCTGCGGCATCGAGAAGCTCGCGCAGATCGGCCTCGCCCAGCAGTTCACGCAGTTGATCCTGGTCGATGGTGAGCGCCTGGGCGCGGCGCTCGGCCAGCGGCGCGTCGCCGTCGTACATAAAGTTGGCCGTAGCTGAAGAGCAGCGACGAAGCAAACGGCGAAGGCTTGCGCGTCTCCACCACGTGCACGCGCAGCTTCCGCTCTTCTACTTCCTTAAGAATCTCGATCAGCGCCGGCATGTCGAACACGTCGCGCAGGCACTCGCGATAGGCCTCCAGCAGCAACGGAAACTTGGGATACCGCGACGCCACACTGAGCAGATCGTAGGAGCGCTTGCGCAACTGCCACAGCGGCGAGCGCTGGTCGGCGCGGCGGCGCGGCAGCAGCAACGCGCGGCCCGCAGCCTCGCGAAAGCGCCCGGCAAACAGTGCCGTCGAGCCCAACTGGCGCAGCACAAGCTGCATGGCCTCGGCCGCCTCCACCAGGATCCAATCCGCATCGGGCGGCTCGTCGGTATCAGGAAAGCGCAGCACAAAGCCGTCGTCGCCCCACAGCGTCTCCACCTCAGGCCCGCCGGCGGCGCGGATGCGCGCGCTCACCGCCATGGCCCACGGAATGTGGATGCGGCTGCCGAAAGGCGTCAGCACGCACACGCGCCAGTCGCCCAGCTCGTCGCGGCATCTTTCAACCACAATGGTCCGGTCGTCGGGGACCTGCCCGGTCGATTCGGCTTGATCGGCCAGAAAGCGCAGCAGATTCTCCGCCGCGCCGGGATCGAGATCGTGGTCATTCACCAGCCGCGTTAGCGCAGCCGCCTGCGGCAACGCGCGCAGCTCGCGCACCATGGCGCCGATGCGCCGGCCAAACTCCAGCGGGCGTCCCGGGCCGTCGCCCTTCCAGAATGGCATTTTGCCGGGTTCGCCAGGCGCGGGCGTCACCAGCACGCGGTCGTGCGTGATGTCGACGATTCTCCAAGTTGACGCGCCGAGAATAAAAGTCTCGTTGGGGTGCGACTCGAAAACCATCTCTTCATCGAGCTCGCCCACGCGCACCGATTTGCCCTCAGTGAACGCGAGAAAAACGCCATAGAGACCGCGGTCGGGGATGGTCCCGGCATTCAGAATGGCCAGCCGCGCCGCACCGTCACGCGCCGTAACCACGTTGCGCACGCGGTCCCACGTCAGGCGCGGGCGCAGCTCGCCGAACTCATCGGAAGGGTAGCGCCCGCTGAGCAAATCGAGCACGCCCTCGAAGGCCGTTCGCGAAAGCGATGCAAACGGCGCGGCCCGGCGCACCAGACCGAAGAGAAAGTCGACCGGGACCTCAGCGGAAGCGGAATGAGCGGAGTTGGCGGTGTTAGCGGAGCCGGCATCTTCTCCAATTGCAAAGTCGAATCCTGGCTGTGCGGCCGATCTCTGATCTCTGATCTCTGGTCTCTGTCTTCTGTTCCCTGACCCCTGATTCTTGCTCCCTGTTTTTCCTGCACTTGCAACAATCGCCACCAACTGCTGGCACAGCACATCCAGCGGATTGCGCGGAAAGCGCGTGGACTCGATGTGCCCCTCGTGCATGGCGCGCGTCACGGCGCCGCAGGCCACCAGATCGGCGCGGTATTTGGGAAACAAAATCCCCTCGCTCACCGCGTCCACATGGTGGCCGGCGCGGCCAATGCGCTGCATGCCGCTGGCCACCGATGGCGGCGACTCGATTTGAATCACCAGATCCACTGCGCCCATGTCGATGCCCAACTCCAGCGTCGACGTCGCGCACAGCGCGCGAATCTGTCCCGCCTTGAGCTGCTCCTCGATCACCGTGCGCTGTGCCGCCGCCAGCGATCCGTGATGCGCGCGTGCAATGGGTTCGCCGGCCAAGTCGTTCAGCGCTCCTGCCAGCCGCTCGGCGGTTTGGCGCGCGTTCACAAACAGAATCGTCGAGTTGCGCTCGCGAATAATCTCCAGCAGCCGCGGATGGATCGCGTTCCAGATGGAGACGCGCCGCGGCGTTTGCGAAGCCGGACCCGAAGGAATCTCCTCCATCTCGCCGAGGCGCGCCATGTCCTCCACCGGAACCTCGATGCGCAGCTTGAGCTGCTTGCGCGCAGCGGCGTTCACGATGGTTACGGGACGATAACGCAATGCGCCGGAATCCACCACCTCGCCTAAATCGGGCCTGTCACCCTTCAAATCATGGTTGTCATCCTGAGCGACCGAACTTTGAGCGAAGTCGAAGGGGGAGGGAGTCGAAGGATCTGCGATTGCTCTTCGCTCGTTCTCCGAAATTGCATCGATTTTCGCCACCGCTGAATCTGCGGAATCACCCCTAGGCGAACCATCGGACGCAGCCGATTGCCTAGCTGACTCGCGGACGCGCCGTCTTTCTGATCCCTGATCCCTGACCCCTGTTCCTTGTATTTCCACCCCGCCCAGAAACCGCGCCACTTCCTCAAGGGGCCGTTGCGTGGCTGAGAGGCCGATGCGCTGCAGAGGTCTCGCCGTCAGCGCCTCCAGCCGTTCCAAAGTCAGCGCAAGGTGCGCTCCCCGCTTGGTGGGCACCAGCGCATGAATCTCATCCACAATCACGGTTTCCACCGTGCGCAGCGCCTCGGCAGCCTGCGAGGTCAGGATGAGGTAGAGCGACTCGGGCGTGGTAATCAAAATGTCGGCGGGATGACGCGCAAAGCGTGCGCGCTCGCGCTGCGGCGTGTCGCCGGTGCGCACGCTGATCTCCGGCTCGCGAAACGCGACTCCCATGCGCCGCGCCATATTGGCCATGCCGGCCAGCGGCGAGCGCAAATTCCGCTCCACGTCCACTGCCAGCGCCTTCAGCGGCGACACATAAACAATCCTGCAACCTTTCCGCGCGGCTCCGGCCGTTTTCTGATCCCTGATCCCTGATCCCTGACCCCTGTCTTCCAGCATCAGCCGGTCCAGGCACCACAAAAACGCGGCCAGCGTTTTGCCCGTGCCGGTCGGCGCCAGGATCAGCGCGTTCTCTCCGCGCGAAATCACCGGCCAGCCCAGGCGCTGCGGCGCTGTGGGCGCGTCAAAGACCGCTTTGAACCACGCCGCCGTCACTGGGTGAAAGCAGGCGAACGGATCGGTGCTGACCTCGATCTTCGGACCGAATTGGGGTTTTTCGTCAGACACGCTTTTCTGAGAGTAGCGCAAGAGGGATGGCGAATACAAAGCGAATAACCTGGGGCTAGCCACCCCTGCGAGCACATCCCGCTCGCCGCGGGCCCCGGCAGGGGCCAAGGCAAAATTAGACTAAGCAAGCCGTGATCAAAGCAGAGCGATCAAGGGAGCAAGCGGCCGATTTCTACTTCCTACTAGCTATTGGCTACTTCCTGCTTTTTGACCCCACCGTGCCACGCTGAACTGCGCTCCGGCGAATAGGATCAGCCCCGAGACATACCCCCAGAAGAGCAGACCAACCGAGACGTAAAACGGACCGTAGAGTGCTGTCAGGTCGAGGTGCGGCAGCACGGCCACAAAGATGAATCGCGCAGCCAGCCAGATGATGCCCGTGATGATCGAAGTGCGCAATACCGGCCGCCAGGGGACCTTGCGATTCGGCAGCAGGTAGTAGACCGAAAAGAAAAAGGCAATCGACGCGGCGCCCGTTGAGATCGCAAGCCAAATGTAACTCAGAACACCGTAAGAGAACTTCAGAACGCTGAAGAACCAGTTGCTTGAGTCATGCACGAGTACCGTAGCGAGCACATTGTCCACGCTCGCGTTCGCCACCATGCTGCCCACTCCCAGGCACACCATCAGCAGCGCGAGGCCAAAGGCGATCGTCTGGTTGAAGAGGTAGTTGCGGCTCTTGGCCACGCCCCATGCTTGGTTCAGCGCCACTTCAAGTGGCAGAAATATACCGGTGCACGAAATCAAAATCATGATCAGCGAAACCGCCTGCACGCCGTGCCGCGATGAGGCGGCTGCCGCGGCCTCCATGCTGTTCGCCAGCCAGCCCTGCGTGTTTGTTGCCGTGGGCAGAAAGTAGTTCACCATGTCGTTCACCGCATTGACCATGGGGCCCTTGGGTGACGAATGGAAAACGCGCAGCGCCAGCGTGTAGAGCAGGATGACGAAGGGAATAAACGAAAGGATCGCGTTGGCCGCCACGCTGAATGCGAAAGTGTGCACCTCGCTGTCGAGCAGGTAGGCGATGAGCGCGGTGCCATCTTTTCGCCACTGGTACCATTTGGTGCGCGTCACCGGCTGCGCGGGGCCAGCCGCAGCGGCAGCCAGCGTCGCGCCGGCGCTCTCAATGCCGCTCGCGGCCCCGGAAGCAATGCCGGACACGGATTTTAATTCATCAGCCAATTGTCAATCCTTCTTGCGCCCCGGAATTCTCACGAGTTCAACCGCAACTTTGCAATCGCGGGAAGGCGCTGATCTCAAGGATAGTTGCTCGGGCCGGAACCGTGCTGGGCTGTGCCACCGCTCGATCCACTCGAATTCACGGGCGATTCATGCCATCGCCTTCGTTCCGCAGCCGGCTCAGCGCCCATCGCGCGGCCACGCGCAAGCCCTCGTCGCTCGCCGCGGCCCACTCTTCGAGCTTTGCTGCGAACTCAACCAGACCGCTATTGCCCATGGCAATGGCCACGTTGCGGCGCAAGCCCTGGAATCCCGTGCGGCGCACCGGAGAGCCGTTGAACTCCCGCTCGAAGGACTTCTCGTCGAGAGCCGCCAGCCAGTCCAGTGCCGGGTTTACAAGCTCCACGCGCGGCTCGAGCTCCGCATCGACGCGGGTCGGTGGGTGCCCCATCCTTTCCGCGCTGTTTGCGGAAAGGATGGGAGAGCATGCATTCGTCATGCCGCGTAGCGCCTTCCCATTCCACGGGCAAACATCCTGGCAAATGTCGCAGCCGAACACCTGGCGCCCCATGCCCGGCATCAACAACTCGTCAATCGGCCCCTTGTGCTCGATGGTCAGGTAGGAGATGCACCGCGTGGCGTCCATCCGGTAGGGAACATCGAGCGCATGCGTGGGGCACGCCTCAATGCAGCGCCGGCACGTACCGCAGCGATCTGGAACCAGTGTCGGTCCACCAGTTTGCCAGCTCGCCGACTCGCTGACCCGATGACTGGCTGACTCGCTGACCTCGAGTGACGTCAACAGCACCGCCAAAAATCCCCACGAGCCTAGCTCGGGATGAATCAGGCACGTATTTTTGCCCGCCCATCCCAGCCCCGCCGCCACAGCCAACGCGCGCTCCACCACCGGGCCCGTATCCACATACGCGCGCGATTCGAACTCGCCCAACTCCGCATGCAGCCGCGTCTCCACGCCGCGCAGCCGTTTCAGCAGCACCTTGTGATAATCGCTCGGCCGCCGCTCACCCTTCGCGTCCTTCCGGCTGCTCCACGCATACCGCGCAATCCACCCACGCCGTGGGTTTTGCGTTTTGGTGGAAAGAGGTGCGTCGGGGTAGAGGTAGCTCGCAAAGCACAACAGCGCCGAGCGCGCCCACGGAAAGGGAACGTGCACGCTCTCGCGCGTCAACCGTCCGTCCTCTCCGGTCCGCGCGAGATACTGCATGGTTCCCGCGTGCCCCGAGCGTATCCACGCGGCAAACCGCTCCGCATCGCGATCCTCGGCCGCATAGGGAATTGCCACCACTCCAGCCTCGGTAAACCCCGCAGCCAGAGCCACTTCCAGCGCCACCTCCCGCGTGAGCCCCCTGCCGCTCACCGTTGCCGGCGCGCCCATGGAACCGGGATGTGCGTCTTCGCGTATCAAAGGATGAGCAGTTCGCCCCCTTGCGATTTCAGCATAGCTCCCGCGATGGCATTGCAACGCGCTTTACGCGGCTCTAAGTGCGAACGGTTCCGTGACGGAGGTTTCATGACCACTGCAAGTGTTTCCCAAATCGCTTCGCCCATCGCACAGCCCGGGTTCACTGAACTCGTGCGCGGCAACGAACAGCAACTCCTCGAACGCCTGCAGCCGCTGGTGCGCAGGCACAACGTCACGCTCGATCTCGAAAACATCGAGCGCGTCGACGCCGCCGGACTGGCCGCGCTCATCACGCTCTACTGCGACGCGTGCCAGGCCGGCTACACGTTCGCTATCGAGAATCCATCTCCGCATGTCCGGAGCATTCTTGCCATCGTGGGGCTGGAGCGGATTCTGACGACTCAACCCGAAACTGAAACCTATTGCGAGAGCGTTGAGTTGCAGGAATCCGCCGCCTGAGCAAGTCGGCTCAGCGAGCCCGTTCCCTCCATCACGCGGACGTGTTGAAGAGCGAGCGCGGGCTCGTAGAAGAAATTTGAGCAGCAGCCGCAATGGCAGGCAATAAACATTCATGCATGAACGTTGGACGCGTAAAAACACCTCGATGGGGACGTGAAGGCGGAAGCTAACACGTTGATTCTATTCGATAGAGCAGTCGTCGCTACGCATCCCTGAATACGGTACTCTTTCCCGAATCCAGAGAGATCCGCCCTACGCGCGCACCCCTTGTGACCCATGGCACAGGCAGCCCTAACCCGCAGACGATATTCATAGTTGCGACACTGCCCGCTTGGCGCAGTCCCATATTTTTGAGGGGTCTCGTTTGCTCAGCCTCTTTGCACCTTCCAATTGGCGCGCTGGGCCTCCGTTCCTTTACCCTTTCATATGGACCGCGAAGCGGAATCCTACCATGGAGATTTGATCGAATGACTCAAGCTGTATTGGAGCAACCTCTCGCCGATGCGAGCGCAGGTTCGACTGAACAGTATGTGTATTTCTTCGGCGGCGGCAAGGCCGATGGCAACGGAAAAATGAAGGATGTGCTGGGCGGCAAAGGCGCTGGCCTGGCCGAGATGACCAACGCGGGTCTGCCGGTTCCTCCCGGATTCACCATCCAGACCGAAGCCTGTCGCGAATACATGCGCGGCAACGTGAGCCCGAAGATCGACAAGGAGATCCTCGCCGCTCTCGAAAAGCTCGAGCAGTTGCAGGGACAGAAGCTGGGCGTGGGCGAGAATCCGCTGCTGGTTTCGGTTCGCTCCGGCGCCAAGTTTTCCATGCCCGGCATGATGGACACGATTTTGAACCTGGGCCTCAACGATAAGGCTGTCGAGGCTCTGGCCAAACGCAGCGATAATCCCCGCTTTGCATACGACTCCTACCGCCGTCTTATCCAGATGTTCGGCGACGTGGTCCTGGACATTCCCAAAAAGAAGTTCGAGCACATTTTCGACGGCGTAAAGGCCGCGAAGAAGGTGAAGTTCGACTACGAGCTCCAGCCCGACGCGTTGCAAAAGATCATTGCCGAATACAAAAAGCTGATTAAGAAGGAGACCGGCAAGGACTTTCCGCAGAATCCGCTGGAGCAACTTTTCGCTGCCCGCGATGCCGTTTTCCGCAGCTGGCAAAACGAGCGCGCCAAGACCTATCGCCGCATCAACCACATCGACGACTGGCTCGGCACCGCGGTCAACGTGCAAGCCATGGTCTTCGGTAACCTGGGCGAGAACTCCGGTACGGGCGTGGGCTTCACGCGCAATCCCGCCACCGGCGAGCACGTGTTCTTCGGCGAGTACCTGATGAACGCGCAGGGCGAAGACGTGGTCTCGGGCGTGCGCACGCCCAACCCCATCAGCGAACTTGAGCAGGGCATGCCCAAGGTCTACGAGCAGTTGAAAGACATCACGCGGCGCATGGAAAAGCACTACCGCGACATGCAGGACTTCGAGTTCACCATCCAGGATGGCAAACTCTACATGCTGCAGACGCGCAACGGCAAGCGTACCGGCCTGGCCGCGGTTCGCGTCGCCATTGACATGGTGCGCGAGGGCCTCATCACCCAGGAGGAAGCCATCTTCCGCGTCGAGCCCAACCAGCTCTACGACTTCCTGGTTCCGCGCCTTGTCGAAAAAGGCGAGAAGATCGAAGTGCTCGCCACCGGTCTGCCGGCTTCGCCCGGCGCGGCTGTCGGCCAAATCGTCTTCACCGCCGAGGAAGCCGTCAAGCAGCACCAGAAAGGCTGGAAGTCCATCATTCTGGTCCGCGGCGAAACCACACCTGAGGACATTGCCGGCATGGAAGTTGCCGACGGCATTCTCACCTCGCGCGGCGGCATGACCTCCCACGCCGCCGTCGTCACCCGCGGCATGGGCAAGTGCTGCGTGGCCGGCGCCGGCGACTGCGTCGTCGACGAAGCCAGGAAGGAATTGCGCGTCAAGGGCAAAACCTTCAAGCACGGCGATTACCTCTCGCTCGACGGCACTACCGGTCGCGTCATCGCCGGCCGGCTCAAGACCCTCGAAGCCCAGCCCGACGATCCCGATCTCGTCAAGTTCATGAGCTGGGTCGACCCGGTTCGCAGGCTCCAGGTTTGGGCCAACGCCGATATTCCGCGCGACGCCAAAACCGCGCGGGCATTCGGCGCCCAGGGCATCGGCCTTTGCCGCACGGAGCACATGTTCTTTGCCGAAGACCGCATCGAGCACATGCGCGCCATGATCCTGGCCGACAACGAGAAGGACCGCCGCGCGGCCTTGAAAAAACTGTTGCCCATGCAGCGTTCCGATTTCGCCGGCCTTTTCAAGGCCATGGAATCGCTGCCCGTGGTCATCCGTTTGATTGACCCGCCGCTGCACGAGTTCCTGCCCAAGCGCGAGGACCTTCTGGTTGAGATCCAGCACCTCGTAGACACCAAGCCGCGCTCGCCCAAGCTCAAGGAACTGCGCACGCTTCTCGCGCGCGTTGAAGAGCTGCACGAGCAGAACCCCATGCTCGGGTTGCGTGGATGCCGCCTCGGCATCACCTTCCCCGAGATCACCGAGATGCAGGCGCGCGCCATCATCGAGGCCGCGGTTGCAGGCAAGCTGAAGGGCGGCGATCCCCATCCCGAGATCATGATTCCGCTCATCGGATCGATCGAGGAAATGCGCAACCAGGCCGCCATCGTTCGCCGCGTGGCCGAAGAGGTCTTCGCGGAAAAGAAGGCCAAGGTCGACTACAAGGTGGGCACCATGATCGAGATTCCTCGTGCCGCTTTGACCGCCGATCAGATCGCCGAAGAGGCTGAGTTCTTCAGCTTCGGCACCAACGACCTCACGCAGACCACATTCGGCATCTCGCGCGACGACATCAACAACTTCCTGCCCGCGTATCTCAAGCTCGGCATCTTCAAACAGGATCCCTTCGCCACCCTCGATCAGGTGGGCGTAGGCCAACTGGTCAAGATGGCTGTAGCCAAGGGACGCAACACGCGGCCGAACCTCAAGGTCGGCATCTGCGGCGAGCACGGCGGCGATCCCGAGTCCGTCAAGTTCTGCCACAGAATCGATCTCAACTACGTCTCCTGCTCGCCCTTCCGCTTGCTCACGGCGCGTCTCGCCGCCGCGCAGGCCGCTCTCGAAGAGAAGACAGGGATGGCGCACACCAACAAGTAGCCCTCTCCGGGATAACCCAGGGGCGTCCGCTGCGGCGGGCGCCTTTGTTTTTTTGCGCGCGGCAACTCCGGCCCTGGAGGGGCCGTACGAGAATAGCCCAGGGTGTAGCGTAGCGGAACCCTGGGAAAGGAACCACAAAAGATTCCTCGCAGCCCCGTAGGGGCGGCGCGAGAGGCGCTCATCGAGACAAATTGACCCGAATTCTACGCGAACCAGTTCATGCGGAGCACGGCCAAGGGCCCACGAGCAACCGCGAAAACGGCTGTCATCCCGAGCGAAGGGGGCAGGTGGCCCGGTCATGAAGATCGCAGAGCCGTAAGAGTTGTGCCCCGTTCATCGCGTTCTTTGCGATGAGCGGGCGTTGGCGGCTGGCCCCTGATCCCTCGCTCCATTTCCCAACCACAACGAGGGTGCCCCCGGTCCCTCGCCTTCGGGGACCGGGGACGGAAGCGGTTCCGGGCAGGTGGCCCGGTCATGCGAATCGCAGTGGACGGCGGCGCGGCGTGGCAACCAGCCACCGGAAGGGGTACGCTTGAGAGAAGGCGAACGTTTGTGCTTCCCCACCCAAGCCGCAAATGACGCTGCTTGGATGGGGCACAATCCACCTGGGAAGAACCGGGAGTGAAAAACTTGGCCGGGCCACCTGCCAGTTTGCTTTTCCATCCAGCGTCGAACCATTCAAGGCCATCGAAGGTTCAATTCAAGCGATCAAATTTCTACATATAGGAAAGGAGCAGCAATCATGGAAGCCTTAACGGAACAGACAGAGCGCATCAGTGCGAATATAAAGCTGGTCAAAACACTCTTGGAAGAGTCGTTCAAGGACGCGGAGATTTCACACACGCCACTGCGAATTGGCGGTACGAAATTCAAAGTCGAATTAAACCAAGAACGGATGTTCCTATGCATTTCCTGGGAATATTTGATGGATCAATGCGAAGCCCGGATTCGAATGGATTTTGAAGTTCAGAAAGTGAGAAAGGCGCTATCAGCAAATCCGGGGCAATATATTCTGCTTAACAAGTTAGGATTGAATCGAATTGAAGCAGATGATGTGGAATCCTGATTACGGGCAGTTTCCAACAACTACCGGAAGATCGTTTGCCACCAGGGATCAGGATTCCATTCGTCAACCCCACCATGCCAAGAACAAGTTCCACTATGGTGATTGGAGCTACTATAGGTGCCATCGTTGCAGCGGGCAGTAGGTGGGAAAACAACGTCATGGCACATTCCACCCAATGTCAACGCAACACAAGCGAGCATCCCTAGCAAATAGATTCGCAGTTTCCTTGCAGCAATAAGGCGAGATCGAATGCTCTTAATGAGCAACGCAACGCCTGCGGTAACCCAAAGAGCAACAATAAACGGGCTGGACGGCAAGAACAAAAAGCTGAAGACAATCAGCCCCGCAAATGCTGCGGTCGAAAACGCAACGCGCGGATTGTCTTTACACTTGCCCACAATCCACGCCTTCAATTCATTCCGACGAATCCAGGCAATCTTCAGAAAACCTAAGGCAATGACGACCAAAAACACCGCAAGTGCGACGGCAACCACACCAAGAATGCCGTATTCGCGATAGACACTGGCAACAATCCCTCTAAGGAAAATTTCAATATCTGCCATTTCGTTCCTTTTCAAATCATCGCTATTGAATTGTAGGGCAGGTGGTCCGGTCACGAGAATCGCAGAGAGCCGTAAGAGTTGTGCCCCGTTCATCGCGTTCTTTGCGATGAGCGGGCGTTGGCGGCTGGCCCCTGATCCCTCGCTCCATTTCCCAACCACAACGAGGGTGCCCCCGGTCCCTCGTTTTCGGGGACCGGGGACAGAAGCGGCTCCAGCAGGATCGCCGCCCATCCGCAGACTCGAGCGGTCAGTCCCCGGCAGTCGGCTTGTATCGTCCGACACCCCATCGCTTTCATGTCAACCGCCCGGGCACCCGCGTTCTCCCTCATCCTCCTGATCGCACTCCGGATAAATTTATGCAGAGCGCTGCAGAATAATTCCGCCCGAGGCGCACAATGGAGATGCAGAGGTGAATGGAATGCCGTGACCCGGGGGCTCTGGCTGCTAAACTCTTTGAATGGAAAAGTTTGCATATAACTCACTCGATTGAGGGACGTTAGAGCCCAGCCCCTTCGTAACCGTCATGATAGGACGACTTTAGCTAAAAATTCCGGAGGAGGAGGTAGGGGGGGTAGGCAGTACCGAACAGTAAACACCCCGCCTCGCCGGAAACAGGAAGGATTATGCCCAACTTCCCGCACGCCATGTTGCGCGAAATCTACGAGCAGCCCCAGGCGCTCGAGCGCACGCTCGACCTTTATCTATCCGGCGGAGCCTTGAAGCCGGAGATGGCCGCGCGCCTCGCGAGCTGGCCCAACGCCGCGGGCGAAGTCCTCATCGCCGCCAGCGGATCCAGCCGCCACAGCGGCCTCTACGGCGAAATTCTCCTCGAAGATCTCTGCGGCCTGGCCGTCGATGTGGAATACGCGAGCGAGTACAGCGTCCGGGGTGGACCAGGCTACATCGACCTGCGCCATCCCAGCGTGCTCGTCCTCTCGCAATCCGGCGAAACCAGCGACACGCTCGCCGCGCTTGAAGAAGCGCATCGCCAGGGCCACAAGACGCTCGCCATTACCAATCACGCCGAGTCCACCATGGCCGTCGAGGCCGATGTCTCCATGCCGCTGGCCGCGGGCGTCGAAAAAGCCATTCCCGCCACCAAAAGCTTCACTTGCCAACTGATTGTGCTCTACCTGCTTGCACTTTATGAAGGGGTCCGCCTGGGCCGCATGGATTCTGCCGCCGTCTCCGCGCACATCGCAGAGCTCACCGCCCTGCCCGGCGTCCTAAGCTCAGAACTTGACGCATGGCGCGAGCAGGCGGCCGCACTGGCGCGTAAATATGCATCGGCCGTAACTTTTCTCTACCTCGGCCGCGGCATCCACTACGCCATCGCCCGCGAGGGCGCACTGAAGTTGAAGGAATCCTCTTATGTGCACGCCGAGGGCTATCCGGTAGGCGAGCTCAAGCACGGCCCCAACGCTCTGGTCAGCGATCGCGTGCCGCTCGTCGTCCTCGCCACGGTCGATCGCGCGCTCGAAGCCTCCGTGTTGCGCTACGAAAAAACGCTTCAGCTCCTTGCCGACATGAAAGCGCAGGGTGCCCGCGTCATTGCACTAGCCGATGCGGGCGACGCAGAAGTTCCCAAGCTCGCGGATGACTGCATTTTTGTCCCGCAAGCCAGTGAATACCTGTTGCCCATCCTCGAAGTTGTCCCGCTGCAGCTCTTCGCCTACTTCATGGCGCTCAAGCACGGCGTCGACGTCGACCGCCCGCGCAATCTCTCCAAAGCCGTCGTCGAGAAATAAGACCGAATCGGCTTGATTGAGAACTGCATAAGTTAAGGAATGTCCTGTCGGCCGCTTAAGAAATGTTTTGGTATCCGCGTAAGAAATGTCCTGGCAGCCGCGCCGTAGGCGCAGTGTTTGTTAGCCCCGCGCTTTAGCGCGGGGAGAGCGATTTCCACAAACGTATTCCGGAGTCCCGTAGGGACGGCGCTAAAAGCTAGCAGCTAGCGGCTGGAAGCTGCCTTTCCTTCAAAGTGCGTCTCAATCTCCTCCAACGTTTTTCCCTTCGTCTCCGGAAGGAAGAACGCCGCCACGGCAAGGTAAACCACGGTGCATCCCGCGAACAGGAAGAAAATCGACGAGTAGCCGTGTTTGCTGACGAAGGGCAGAAAGATGGCGGCGAACGTGGTCGACACCATTTGATTGAGAACCAGTGCAATGCTCATGCCGTTGGAGCGGATGCGCGTAGGCATGAGCTCGCTCAACGCTAGCCAAACCACCACACCCGGTCCCAGGGCGTAGAAAGCGATAAACAGGTAAAGCCCCATCGCCACCAGCCAGCCGTGTCCGGCTTCGGGCACGCTGCCCACCAGCGCCTTTTCGATTTTCAACGGCGCCGTCTGTGCAGCCGCGAAATTGGCGAAGGGATTCTTGAAAAGCGCCTCAATCTTGTTCGCGGGCACGCAACGGTCGCGCGTGATTTTGATGGGCGCGGCCGCTGCATCGTCCGAACGCACAAAATTTGTTGCCCCAGTAAAGTCGCCATAGGAGTAGATAATCGCCAGCGACGCGCGCTGGCTGTCGATCCCGCCGCCTGCGCCGCTCAGCAGTTTGTTCGCTTCCGCCACATCGAAGCGCAAAGTCAGTTCCTGGTTGGGCCCAGCCAGCGCCTGCACGGCACTGCGGCAATCCATGCCGACTCTTTCCGTCGTGCGGAAGAGCAAGCCCACACTCGCCGAGGCCACGATCACGCCGCATGTGCCCATAATGATCAGGAATCTTCTCCCCTTGCGATCCACCAGCACCATGCCGATCGTGGTGGCGAGAAAATTCACCACCGTGAAAATCACGTAGCCCCAGTGCGATGCGAGATCGCTCAACCCGCTCTGCAGCAGAATTCCCGTGTTGTACCCAATGACGGAATTGATGCCTGTGGCTTGGTTAAAGGCTAGAATCACGCACGCCAGCAGGAAAGGAATCACATACTTGCGCCGCAGCAGCGAATCGCGAACCCGCTCGCCGGATGCGGTAGCGGCACTGTGCGCCGTAGCCACCATCTCGTCAATCTCAAGCGATGCTTGCTCGGGGCTCCGCGATTTCAGCAACGCCGCGTAAGCGCGCTCCTGCTGATTGCGCTGAAACAACCATCGCGGCGACTCGGTAACGAAGAACCCGCCGAGTACAAACAACAATCCCGGCGGCAGCGAAACCCAGAAGATGCTGCGCCATGCATGATCCTCGAATTTGAGGAGAGCCGATGCGTCGTTCAGCTTCGTCACCGCCGCGACGCGATAACTGAAGTAGATTCCGATCAGCGCCGCAACCACGATGCCCAACGTGAGCAGCCATTGGAATATAGCCGTGCCCTTTCCGCGATCTGAAGCGGAGAGACACTCGGCAAGATAGAGCGGAACCACTACGCCGATCAATCCGCCGCTCATCCCCTGCAGCAAACGGCCGCAGAGCAGCGGCGCATAGCCCTGCGAGAGCGCGATGACTGGAATGCTCAGCGCAAAGGTGCAGCCGCTCAGGATCATCAGCGGCTTGCGGCCCATCCAATCGGCCAGCACACCGGCAAAGAGCGTTGACAGTACGCCGCCCGCCAGCACGGCCGCCACGACGGTAGATAGTTGCGCAGGTGTCAGGCCCGATGTATCCGCCAGATATGGGTATGCGCCGCCAATGATGCCGACATCGATACCGTAAAGCAGGCCGCCCAAACCCGCCACCAGCAGCAGAAATGCGTTGTAGCGGCGTAGCGCGGCAGAATAGGACGGCGCGAATGCGTGCGGAGAGCCGGTAGCGCTCATCTCTTTGATCGACTCCCTCCAAAACTCGGTGTGCGGTCCGGGCAGCGCCGCTTGCCGAAGAGCAAAACCTGGCGACTCCTCAGTCTACAATGGTCGCATCGGGTCTTCCTGCTCAAAACCCCTCAACGCAAGGCGGTCGCAATTGGTGAGTTTCAAACGCTTCTCCGTCATCCGCTTCCTCGCCAGCGCAATGTCTTTCGCCCTTGTTGCCGCGTCAGCGCTCTGCTCCGCACAAACGCAGGTCAAGCTTCTGCCCGCGCCGCGCGAAGCAAACTTTAGCCAGACCGCCGATCTCCCAGCCAGGATTCTCGTCGCCGTTCCTGGCCACGATGCAGAAGACGAGTTCGCCGCGCGCGATCTGGAGGACGCGATTAAGCGCATCGCCCCCTCCGCCGACGAATCCCACGTTGTCACGCAGTCGCCTTATCGCGTCACGCTCCTGCGCACCGACTCCGCGGAAGCCAAGGCCGCCCTGGCGCGCAACAATCTCGTCTTTGACTCCGTGATGGAGTCGGAGGGCTACGTCCTCATTGTCGAAGCGCACGAGGCCACCATCATTGGCGCCACCGGCCCAGGCGTCTTTTACGGCGTGCAAACCTTCAAGCAATTGCTACCGGTGCCCGGCGCGGCCCGCGTGCTTCCCACGGGCACGGTGCGCGACTGGCCGGCAATGAAATATAGGGGCATTGACGACGATCTCTCGCGCGGCCCGTTTCCTACGCTCGAATTCCAGAAGCACCAGATTCGCGTCTTCGCCGCATTCAAGATCAACATCTACTCGCCCTACTTCGAGCACACGCTGCTTTATCCCGACCAACCGCTGGCCGCGCCGCCGGGCAGCTCGCTCACGCCCGCCGAGGTCGCGGAGCTTGTGGCTTACGCGCGCCAGTATCACGTCACCGTTGTGCCTGAGCAGGAGGCCTTCGGCCATCTGCATCACGTGCTTAAATACGAGCTCTACCAGGATGTGGCGGAGACTCCGCACGGTCATGTTCTCGCGCCCGGCCAGGACGGTACACTCCCGCTCATCAAGGATTGGTTCACGCAGATCGCGCAGGAGTTTCCCTCGCCCTTTATCCACATCGGCGCCGACGAGACCTTCGATCTCGGTACAGGCCGCACCCGCGAAGCGGTCGAGCAGAAGGGCTACGGGACGGTGTATGTCGACTTCCTCAAGCAGATTCACGACGCCCTCGCGCCGCTCAACCGCCGCCTGCTCTTCTGGGGCGACATCGGCGACGCCAATCCCGACGCCGTCTCCGCTCTGCCCAAAGACATGATTGCAGTGCCGTGGAATTACTGGAGCACCAGCGGCTTCGACAGAATGATCGAGCCCTTCGCCAAAAACGGCATCGAAACCTGGGTTGCGCCGGGCGACGCGAACTGGAACGAGGTCTATCCCGTCGCCAAAACCGCACTGTGGAACATTCAGGGATTCATTCGCGACGGGCAGCGGCTGGGATCGACCGGCGCGCTCACCACCGTATGGAACGACGACGGCGAAGGCCTCTTCAACATGGATTGGTACGGCGTGCTCTTCGGTGCTGTAGCCGCGTGGCAGCCCGGCGAAAGCTCCATCGCCGATTATCAGGACGCCTACGGCGCCATTTTTCATCTCGACCCCACAGGCAAGATGAACGAAGCCGAAAAAGAGTTGATGGCCGCGCAGGAGGCGATCGGTGCCGCCAAGACCCACATGAACAGCGATGAGCTTTTCTGGCTCGATCCCTGGAGCGCGCAGGGGCAGGAGATTTCTTTGAAGCTCCTGCCGCAGGCCCGCGATCTTCGCCTTCATGCCGAACGCGCCATCGTGTTGCTGGCCGAGGTGCGCGCCGGCAATCCCAAACTCGCAGAGTCCGACGCGCTCACCGCCATGGACCTCGGCGCGCGCCGCCTCGATTTCATCGGCCTCAAGTTTCAGCTCGCCCAGGAGATGGCTGCGGCGTATGCACAGGCCTTCGCGCAGCAGCACGACAAGTCGCAGCGCACGGCTTCGAGCCGCATGCTCGAGGAGATGAGCAGCGACAATGGCCACTGCCAGGACCTGCGCGACGGCTACTCGGCGCTCAAGACCGAATACAGCCAGGTTTGGCTCGGTGAGAATCGCCCCTACTGGCTCAACAACGTCACCGTCCGCTACGACCTGGAGATCGAGCGGTGGCAGCGTCGCGGCAACCAGATTCAAACCGCAGTCCGCGCATGGCACGGCGGCCAGGATCTGCCCGCAGCCGCTTCGCTGGGCTTGCCCACGGCGGCTGAAGGTCCGCATTGAAGCGCAGCCTAAGAAGGGGGAAAGAGCAGCCCGGTCTGCGCCTTGGAACCAATTCGATTACCATCGATAAGAATTCTCGCCTCACCGTCGCGTCCAAGATGCACACTAGATATATGTTCGAGCGCACCTCTCAGGACGCGCTCCCCCTGGTCCTGCTCATTGACGATGACATGGTTAGCCGTGAAGTCACAGCCACGGTTCTCACCATGAATGGCTACACCGTTCACACCGCGGAGAATGGCGCCGCGGCCCTTGTGTTGCTCACTGGCGCGGACGACCGGCCGCAGGCGATCAAACCCGAACCCCTTCGGCCCGATGTGATCCTGATGGATTCGCAGATGCCCGGCCTGAACGGAACGCAGTTGATCGGCGAGCTCCGCGCGCGCAGTCAGGCGCGCATCTATGTCGTCAGCGGCAGTAACCCGCTGCCTGAACTGACGGAAGCCGCCGAAGGCTTTCTGCTCAAGCCCTTCAGCGCCGAAGCCTTCCGCAAGCTTCTCGAAGGCGGCAAGCCCGAGGCTGCGGTATCGCGGTTCGATCCCAATGAACCCGTTGTCAATTTGGAAATCCTCGCCCAGCTCCGCAAACTCATGCCTGAGCCCGCGGTGCGCCAGGTGTACCAGGCCGTTGTCACCGATCTCGGCCGGCGCATTGACGTGCTGGCGGACGCCTTGGCCAGGGGCGACTTGGCAGAGGTCCGGCGCATTGGCCACGCCATCAAAGGCGGTTGCGGCATGGCCGGGGCCGTCGAGCTGGCACGGCTGGGCGCGCTGCTCGAGTCTGGAGCAAACCGGTCTGAAGTGAACCAGCCCGGGGATAACCAGTTGGATAACGGTGCGGCTTTACTCCGCGATTTGCGCGTCGCTACCCGGCGGTTGCAGAATATGCTGGATGCTGAGATGCCTTTCTGACCTGTCGCGTCTCACCATGAGCGGAGGCACGTAGCCAAGATGGATCGACCCATTCGAATCGTTCTCGCAGATGACCATCCCGTCGTCCGCATTGGCGTCCGCAATATGCTCACCGAATCCGAGGGCTTTGAAGTGGTGGGCGACGCCACCGATGGCGACGAGGCCATCACAGAAACCCTCGAAAAGCAGCCCGATATTCTTCTTCTCGATGTTTCCATGCCGCGCTTGCCTGGCCTTGAGGCCATGCGCGCCATCATGAACGGACCATCCACGGCCAAGATCCTGCTGCTTACCTCCACCATCACCACGCAGCAGATCATTGAAGCGCTGCACATCGGTGCGCGCGGCATCGTGCTCAAAGACGCGCTCGCCAGCCACTTGCAAACCGCCATCCGCACTGTCCACGCCGGCGACTACTGGATCGGCGGCAAGCGCGTGGTCAATCTCGTCTCCGCCTTGCACGATCTGATGCAGCAGGCTGCTGTCCCGCAGCGCAAAACCTACGGCCTCACCCCGCGTGAGCTCGAGGTCGTCGGCTGCATCGTCGAGGGCTGTTCCAACCGCGACATCGCCAAGCAGTTTGGTCTGAGCGAAGAAACCGTCAAGCGCCACCTCTCCAACATCTTCGACAAGACCGGCGTTTCCACGCGCCTCGAGCTGGCGTTATTTGCCATTGCGCATCACCTGGTCAATCCGCAGTAGCCTTATGAGAGGGTACGACTTCAGAGGCTGCATAAAAACCTTCATGGCGTATTGTTTTGTATCAGGGCGCGAGCGGGGAACCCACCTAATGGGTGGGTCGCATGCCGCAACGCCAATAGAATGCTAGCGGGCTTTAGCCCCTGAGGGAAGATTCCTTCAGACTGGCCCAATCCCGCTTCCCTCCAAAGTCATTTTCAAGCAGGTGTGTGCATGGGTGAATTAAGCAGAATCGGCATTGCCCTCGATTCCGATCTCCTCAAGCGATTCGACCGCTCCATTGAGAAGAGCGGATACACGAATCGTTCCGAAGCCTTTCGCGATCTGATCCGCGACCGGCTGGTCCGCGAGCAGACCGCCGCGCCCGACGCCACCGTTGTCGGCACGGTCACGCTCATTTACAACCATGCTGCCCATGGCATTACCGAGAAGCTCACTGAAGCGCAGCACGAACACCACGGCCTGGTTGTTTCTACCACTCATGCGCATCTCGATCACGACTCCTGCCTTGAAGTGCTGATCGTTCACGGCAAGGCTGAACGCGTCCAGCATTTTGCCGACATTCTCATCGGTCTCAAAGGCGTGCAGCACGGCCGCCTGGTGATGACCGTCCCCTCATTCGATGCCGAGCACGAGCACAGCCACTCGCACGACCATCCGCACAAGCACAGCCATTAGCCCTTCGCATTCGTCAAGAACCCGGCGGCAGCATGCTTGCTTCAGCGGCCGAAACTGTAGCGCAAAGTGAATCGCGCCTGAATCGGTTCGACGGGGTGCATCACTCGTGTGAATGCCGCGATGGCATCCACGGCAGCCGCAACCTGCTCCTGCCCTGCTAATGTTGTTGGCGGAGTTGAAGGCAGACCCAGCCCGGCTGCCGGCGTAATTTGCGATACATAGGCGTAGTCCACGTCGTGGTCCCGGCGGTTGAACAAATTCAACACTTCGCCCACCGCGCTCCAGTTCCTGTTGAATTTATATGTGGCGCCCAGGTTCACCAAGGACGTCGAGGGTGACTTATAAATCGCGTCGGAGGTCAAAGGCCGCGGCCCGAAGTAGCGCAGGCGCAAACTGGCTGAAAGGCCATTCCAATCCTCGAGCGTGACGCCGGACGATACCACCCAGCGAACCGCTTCGGGCACTTCCTTACCGTGGGGATTCTGCAGATAGCCGCCGTCGCCGAAGCCGACGGTCGAGGAGTTCACCGTGCCCGACGCCGTGGACCCGGTCGGAATTACTCCGTAGCAGTTCGAGTTTCTAGCGCAAAGCTGCTGCGTGCCCGATGCGTTTGTGTAAAACGTGGAATCGTATGGGTCGTCCTGGGTGAAAATGGCGCGGGAGTCCGCAAAGTCCGTATCGAAAACCCAATGTTCCGCCGGCGTGTAGTAGTTGCCAATTTCAAATCCATAGCGGTTGCTCGACTGCATGGAGGGAGTCGTGCCCCCGGTGTCGCCATCCTGCAGCAGCTCGGAGTTGCTGTGGAGATACCAGACCTCAATTGTGCTTTGCAGATGCGGGATGGCCGCGGTGCGCACGCCAACTTCCGCGCCCTTGGTCTGGGCCAGGAAGGGAACTGGAACCGGGGTCCGCGAATTGTAGTAAGGGTAGTCCGGCGAAACCGGTTCATACGGTTGCGTTGAGCCGCGCACGTCGTTTGTGTGGTAACTGAATCCGCCTTGCAGATAGATTTCGGTACTGGCCCACGGCCCGAAGATCAAACTTGCTTTGGGGCTGGGCAGGAACTTGGCGATCGACTGGTGAGTATTGGGATTGACGTTGGCAGGGTAGGGATCGAAGGGATAGCTGGGGTTGGTGGGGTTGGTAAAGCTGGTGACGATGCCTTTGCCGTAATCGCCGCGCAGGGCAAGAATGGAGCGGAATTTGCTTGCCCACTGGATCTTGCTCGACACCCAGGGACTTGCGATCGTCTCGGTAAATTTGTTCAGATCCGTGGCCGCGGGCAAGACCGCAACCTGATCGAGCGTGGAGCAGTTACCGTTCGAATCGCAGTCGCCTTGATAGTTGGCGGTATAGTACGTTTTGCTCGTACGCACGCGATCTTCTGTCCGGTAAAGGCCGTTGTGGATCCAATCGTTGCGCAGTTGCATACCAAACGTGGTTTCCGCCTTGCGGCCCAGGAATTGACCGAAGATTGTGTGCCGAAAATCGAAGCCGGCCACCCAGCGGCGGTCCTGCTGCTCGAATTGGTCGCCCTCGTAGGGGTCGACCAGATAGTAGGTGAAATCGGAAAAGAGATTGAGATCGTAATAGAACCCGTAGGCCATGATCTCTGTTGCGGAATGCGCGCCTCTATGGTGCCATTCGCCCTGCAAGCTGTAACGATGGGAGTGGCCGCCGTCTTCCGGGTTCAGCGCGCCGAAGAAACCGACGAGAGGTACGGCCGTATAGGGGATTTGATCGGTAGAGTTCCAGCGCGTTCCGGCGTAACCGCGGGCGGTAACGCAGAAGCCGTTGCTGTCTCCGCCCTGGCTGTAGGTCATGAGTCCGTTGAACTTGTAGTAATTGTCCGGATGCACCCACGGGCCGCCATCGTGGTACGCTTCGCCGCCGTAGAGCAGGTTGCCTCGCCAGAACTTTCGCGAGATGCCGAAAACGAACCGCGCAAACTGGTACATGCCGCCGTCGACCTGGACGAAGTCCTGGGGCAGCGTCTTGTAGGTTACCACGTGGGCGTTTCCCGCCGAGCCGTAGTCGCCGGCTTCGGCGTAGTAAGGACCCTTCTCGGCATCCACCCGCTCCACAAACTCCGGAATCACGGTGTTCATGTCGGAGTAACCCTCGCCATGCGCGTGTGACGGCAGATTCAGCGGCATCCCATCGATGAATATGGCGAAGTCCGTGCCGTGGTCGAGATTGAAGCCCCGCATAAAATATTGGTTGGCCTTGCCGCCGCCGGCGTGTTGCGTGATGATGAGGCCGGGCAGCGTCTCCAGAATCTCTCCGGAGCGAAGAAGCGGACGATTCTTGAGTTCCTCTGCGCCCACCGTTACCTGGCCGGCGGACGAGGCGATTCCGATCAGGTCGTCCGCGCGGCCGTGCACATTGACGGTGGTGCTCAAGGAGCCCACTACCAGGGAGATGCGGAGCGCGGCCGGCGCCTCATTGTCGCCGATGGTGACGACGATTTCTTTGGTTTCGAAACCAGGACTCATTACGACGAGCCGATAATTGCCTGCTGCGAGTCCCGTAAACAGGAAGGCTCCGTTCGTGTCCGAATGCACCGTTTTTTGCACAGTACCGTCCGCGCTCAGGACATGCACGTCTGCCCCGGCAATGGCCGCGTCCGACGTGTCAACAACGGTTCCCGATAGCTGAGGCGAAGAAGCCTTATCATTCGTGGCAAGCGGCGTGCCCCCCTTCGCGGCAACCTGTGCCGGCAATCCCGCGAAAAGCGCAAATGAACTGAGTGCTACGATTTCAAGGAGTTTGCTACGCATAGAGTTACCTTAAATGCGGCTTAGTGTCCCGCCTGTGACGATTGTCACACGATTTCTTAATTCGTGCTACGAGATGAGAGAATCATATTACGAAATCTGGAGTCGTGCTACAGATTGAACCTGTCCCGCGCCGTAGGCGGTGGAGAATGGATTCAGGCTCTCGCAACCCCATTGAAGGAGAAGCACATGCGCCGATTTTCCTGGTGTCGCGGGCCGGCTTTTGCGGCCTGCTTGCTCATTGCCGCCGCATCTATGTTGTCACAAACGCCGCCACCGCGGCCGCTGACGGTTCCGCTCGCGTGCTCACGGGGCGGTTGCCCTGTGCTCACGGGTGCGCCGCAAACCACGGGCATGCGCAGCGGCTTTGTGCGCCTCATGCCGGGGCAAACCGTGGGTTGGCACACCACCAGCAAGAATGAAGAAGCCCTGGTTGTATTGCATGGAAAAGGCAAGGCGCTCATCGACGGTCAACTCGGTCTGGACTTTGCTGCTCCGGCCCTCGTCTATATTCCGCCCGCCACGCGCCACAACGTGGAGAACACCGGAAGCGATCCGCTCGAATATGAATATGTGGTCGCCCTGGCGAAGACGCGGTAGATCTACTCTGCGCCCGACGCTGGGTGTGCCGCACTTTTGGCGGCAGCTTTGCCAAGCGCCAGCAACGTGTCGCGCGGGAAGTCCGTCGACCGCCGTGCGACTAACCGAGTTTGAATCGGCCACTCCCGCTGCGCCGCCTTGGGGTGGTCCGATTCGATCCCGGCGCGCAACGCTTCCACGGCCGCCGCGGCCAGGTCTCGGCACGACATCTGCACCGTCGTCAGCGGCGGCAGCATGAACTGCGCCAGGTGAATGTCGTCGAATCCCACCGCGGAAATATCCCGGGGAACCTGGTACGTGGTTTCGTCCAGCTCATGCAGCACGCCGATGGCGGTCATGTCGTCGGAGCAGACGACCGCCGCGGGCAGTTCCGCCGACTGCAGCAACTGTTCCGTCGCCGCCTTGCTCGCCTCGTTTTGTCGCTCCCTGTCTTTAAGGATGGTCTTGCCCGCCGGCTACGACTTCAAGCCCGTGCCGCAGCAGCGGCAAAATCGCTTCCAGGCTCTCTGCGGCGCCGCGTTTGCTGCCCGGCAGATTCACGATCAGCGTATTACCGCGTAGTCCCGCCACGCCGCGCGAAAGCCACGCGAAACCATTGCGCTCCGCGCCCTTCGCGCGCATGGCCTCAGCCAGCCCCGGCGCTTCGCGGTCCATCACCCGTAGCGTCGCCTCGGGCGTACGGTCCCGCGGCCCCAGCCCTGTGCCGCCCACGGTCAGCACCAACGCCGCGCCCTTGCGCTCAAACGCCTCAAGCGCAGCGACAATCGCATTCTCGTCGTCCGGGAATAGGGCCGTTTCCATTTCGGCCTGCGGCCACGCGCCGCGGAGCAACGCCACCACCGCCGGACCCGCCGTATCGGCAAGCTGTCCGGCCGAGCAACGGTCCGAGATGGTCAGCACCGCAAGCAGCATGACCTGATTCTATTTCCTCATTGCGCCGGCAGCACCTTGATCGTGTGCAGCCACGTTTCCACAAGCTTAGGCCAGCCCATGATGGGGAAATCCCTCGGCCGCAGGCCGAATCCGTGGCCACCTTCCGCGTAGATATGCAGTTCCGCCGGAACCTTCACGTTCTTTAGCTGCATAAAATACACCACCGAGCTCTCCACGTGTGCCGTGTAGTCGTCCTCGGCTTGCAGAAGAAACGTGGGCGGCGAATTCGCCGTGGGTTGAATATCGGGATTGGACGCGAAGTTCTGGTTCGCCATCGCAAGGTAGCCGGGATAAAGAACGATCGCGAAGTCCGGCCGGCAGCTCAATGCGTCGGCCGCATCGATGGCGTCGTAGATCCGCTTGTCGAAATGGTTGCTGACAGCTACCGAGAGGTGCGCGCCCGCCGAAAATCCCATCACGCCCACGCGGTGCGGATCGATGCCCCACTCTGCCGAGTGTAGCCGCACCAGGCCCACGGCGCGTTGTGCGTCCTGCAACGCCGCCGCCGCCTTGGGATACGGCCCGCTATCGGGCACGCGATATTTGAGCAGCACGCAGTTGACGCCGATTTGATTCAGCCAATCGCAAACCTCCGTGCCTTCCAGATCGATCGACAGAATCTGATAGCTGCCACCGGGAAACACTACGATCGCCGCTCCCGTGTTCTTGCCCTTTGCGGGATACACCGTGATGGTCGGCGTGGACACATTCGTGAGGCGCATGTAAGGCCGGCCGGCCATCACTCTGGATGGCGCATCGGTCTCAGGCGGCATGCCGGCTTTGGCGCCCGGCGGCGTACCCGGCCAGATCGGCATGGTCACCAGCCCGGCAGGTGGCGTCCATTCCAAAGCGGAAGTTGAAGTGGCTGCTGGAGTCTGTGCCAACGTACCAGCGGTACTCAATGCAACTGCGGCAACAAGCAGTTTCTTGTTCATGTTTGGGACCTCCCGCGCAAATCTGCGCAGCGATCATCGCAGCCCGATATATGCCTGCGCAACCCTCCGTCGCTTCCGGCCTCAGCCAAAGGGACACTCGGCCGAAATGTGATCTAACTCACGTTTTACGGTGCTCTCCGGCACATCCCGGTCCTTGCGCCGGTGACACGCTTGCGCATATGAGGTGTTTGCCATGCGGGATTCTGACACCCGCCGCTGGACGCGTCTGGAAACCATTCTAGTCGCCACTGACCTGAGTGATCTGGACCATCTCATGCCGTTTGCTCTCGAAGAGGCGGGCAATACCGGTGCCCGCCTCATTCTCCTGCACGTGCTCTCCACCACGTCGGCCTTTACTGCCGATGTCACCGGCATGCCCTACTACGACACCGGCGGAGCCTTGGAGATTGCCGAGCAGATGATGCATCCCTGGTGCGAAGTTGCCGCCCGTCTCGGCATTCGCAGTGATTCCCTGGCCCGCGAAGGCCATCCCACGCAACAGATTGCAGCCGCCGTTCGCCAGTTCCATGCCGACCGCGTGCTGCTCGGAACTCGGAGCCGGGGCAAGCTTGGCAGGTTGCTCATCGGCTCTGTGGCAGAACAAGTGCTGCGCTCGGTCTACCTCCCGGTCATCACCGTGGGACCCGAGGCTCATCTCCCGGTGGACATGGTCGGGGAGCGTGTCGTCCTGCATGCCACCACACTTCGAGAGACCTCTCGCCCGAGCGCGGCGCTTGCCTGCCAGATGGCCGCTGCCCAAAAAGCAAAACTGGTTCTGGTGCACGTCCTGCCGCCCATCTCAGAGATGGAGCGCAAAGGCCTGCCCACTGGATTGCACTCCTCGGTCATGTTCGAGCTGCGCATTCTCGCCGCGCAAACGGGCGCCGAATGCTGCTCCGCCGTCGAGCCGGTCGTCGTCCACGGCAATCCTTCCATCGAAATTCTCGCCTTGGCCTCCGAACGTCGTGCCAGCCTCATCGTGCTCGGGGCCACGCAACGCCCCACCTTTGAGATCCTCACCCGCGACCATACTGTCCATCGCGTGCTGGCCCACGCGCGCTGTCCCGTACTCACGCTGCGCGAGCCGCACACCATGCCGGAAGAGATGCACGCCGTCGCGGCCAGTGCCCATCGTTAGCCCGTCGCAACCGCCAGCTTGAAATCGCGTAATGAAACCGCGCAGCGCTTAGGCTGGCTCGTTGTCAAAGAGCGTGGGCCCATCGCGGAGAGTGATGTTGCCGGCGGATTTGCGGGAAGAGATGCGTGTAAACGGCAGCAACCGTTTCAGGCATCGTTCGTGCAGGTAACGAAGTTGGCGGAGAAGTCCCAGTCCATCCTGCTTCCGGCCGCTGGCATGCGCGTTGTAAATTTCCGCGGCCAGGGCGTGCAGTTGCTCATGAAGAGTTTCGATGGCCTGAATGGAGGGCGACATACCTCCCGCGGATTGTCGTTGCGACTCGATCCACGCAACCAGGCTGCATGGATCGGCATCGAGAGACGGCGGCGTCGGCCGTGTGCCCTGCAGGTACGCCAAAAAATGTCCTTGCCAGGCGCGGTGTTCGACCATGGCGAACAGCACCGCACGATTGCTCGCGTGGACCGCAGGCACTTCCACCCACAGTGGATCGGCGCGCCATGCGGCCGCCCAGGCGGGCAGTTCCTGTGCGGGCATGGGCCTCGCGATTCCGTATCCCTGTGCGAAATCGCATCCCAGCTGCAGCAGCATTAGGCCGTGGTCCACCGTCTCCACTCCCTCCGCAATCACTTGCCGGCGAAATGCCTCAGCCAATCCCAGGACGCCTTTCAGGATGGTAAGGTTCTCCGCATCGTCGAGCATATCCCGCACAAAACTCTGGTCAATCTTCAAAATATCGGCAGGCAGTCGCTTCAAGTAGACAAGGGACGAGTAACCGCTGCCAAAATCGTCCACGCTGATCAGCACGCCGGCTGCACGGCAGGCCGCAAGCACTTGGGAGCTGAGTGCCACGTTCTGCAAGGCGCTGGTTTCCAGCACCTCCAACTCCAGATGCGATGGCTTGACGCGGGGATGCGCCGCCAGCCGTGCGCACAGCCGGTTAACGAAATCCGGCTGCTGCAATTCGAAAGCGCTCACATTCACGCTCACCGGTATTTCCAATCCGCTCTCCTGCCAGGCTTCGATTTGCGCCAGTGCGCTCTCAACCACCCACTCGCCCACCTCGGCTATGAGTTTATGGTTTTCAATGACCGGCAGAAACAGGCCCGGCGGCAGCAGGCCGCGTTCCGGATGTTGCCAGCGAATCAGAGCTTCCGCGCCGATCACCTTCCCCGTGCGCATGTTCACTTTCGGCTGGTAGTACAGCACGAACTCATGCGCCGTCAGCGCCCGGCGGATGTGCTCGATGTTTGCATGGTGGCTGCGCGCGATCAGGTCATGGCTGGGATCGAAAATGCAATAGCGGTTCTTTCCCGCCAGTTTGGCCTCGTAGAGCGCCTGAAAGGCCTGGCGCAACAGCAAGTCCGCGTCCACCTCCTCCGCTTGCGGGTAAAGGGTCACGCCTGCACTGGCTGTCACCCGCAGCGGCAGGTCTCCAATCTGCACTTCCTTGGCGGCGGCTTCGAGCATGCGCGCCACTGCCGGCAGGCAGGCGTCACGGTCGGGCAGATCGAGCATCATGGCAGCGAATTCATCTCCGCCCAGCCGCGCCAGGGAGCCTCCCTCGCCCAGTGCGTGCTTCATCCTGAAGGCCAGGGCCGTCAGCAGCGCATCGCCGCTGGAGTGGCCGTACCCGTCGTTGATGGCCTTGAATTCGTCGAGATCGAAACATACCACGCCGAGCAATTGATTGTGGCGGTGCGCCTGCGCCATCGCCTGGCGCAACCGGTCGGCAAACAGCGCCCTGTTCGGAAGCCCCGTCAGCGCGTCGTAATGCGCGGCCAGTTCCAGTTGCTGCTCGTGCTCCTTGGTCTCCGTGATGTCGGTGAATAGCCCCACATACTGCTTCACCTGTCCGCCGGCATCACGGATCGCGTGGATGGATAGCATCTCGGGATAGATTTCCCCGCTCTTTGTCCGGTTCCAGATCTCACCCGACCAGCTGCCATCCCTGAGGAGAGAGTCCCACATGTTCCTGTAAAAGTCCTTGCCCTGCAAGCCCGATTGCAGCACGCGCGGATTTTTTGCCAGCACCTCTTCCCGCGTGTAGCCGGTAATGCGCGTAAAGGCGTCGTTCACCTCCAGAATCGTGCCCGTAGGATCGGTAATCGTGATGCCCTCGCGGGCGCCGGTGAAGACCATGGCGTCCAGCCGCAGCCGCTCCTCGGCCAGTTTTCGCTCCGTGATGTCTTCGGCGAAAAGGACGATGCCGCCCACCGGGCCATCGGCGGTTCGCCAGGGGATGACCTCCCACCGGATCCATTGCACCGTGCCGTCGGCACGGTCGAAGCGCTCCTCGTCGGCGCGCAGCGACTCGCCCGCCAAACCGCGCCTGTGCGCCTCCTTCCAGCGCTCGGGAATGTCGGGGACGATCTCGTAGTGCGAGTGCCCGATAATCTCGCTGCCGGCAAGCGAGTATTCCTCCAGCCAGCGCCGGCTCACGGCCACGTAGCGCATCTCGCGGTCGAACATGGCCAGCGCCGCAGGCGCGCGATCGATGAACAGTTGCAGCAGGTTCCTGCTTTCGCTCAGCGCCGCCTCAGCCAGCTTGCGTTCTGTGATGTCCTCGTAGTAGATCACGATGCCGCCGACAACGCCATCGTCGCTTCGCCACGGCGTGATCTGCCAGCGAATCCACTCCACCGCACCGTTGGCCCGGTCATACCGGTCCTCTTCCACCCGCTGTGTCTCGCCCGCCAGGCCGCGGCGGTGCGTCTCTTTCCAGCGCTCCGGCACCTCGCGATTCACCTCGTAATGCGAGCGCCCTAAGAGCTCCTGCCCGTCGAACGAATGGTCCTCCGCATAACGGCGGCTTACCGCCAGGTAACGCATCTCCCGGTCGAACATGGCCAGAGCGACCGGGGCGTGCTCGATGAAAAGTTGTAGCAACTCCTTGCTCTCGCGCAGCGCTGCTTGCGCATGTTTCCTTTCTGTAATGTCCTGAATGGTGCCATGCATCGCCTCCGGTTGCCCCTGGGCACCGAAGGCCAGTCGGCCCATCCCATGCACCCAGCGCTCCACTCCATCGCTGCGGCGAACGATGCGGTACTCCTTGTCGAAGGGTTTCCCCTGGGCCAGAACCTCATTCTCGAAATAAGCGCTCATCACTGCGCGATCGTCGGGATGAACCAGATCCAGCCATCCGGCGAAGGTGCGCTCATACGTGCGGTCGATTCCGAAGATGTCATCCAGGATGTCCGAGCTCGTCCATACCCCTGAAAGAATTTCCAGAGCGTAGCTGCCTAATCCCGCAATCTTCTGCGCTTGGCGCAGCGATTCCTCGCTTTCGCGAAGTCTCTCTTCCGCTTCCACGTACACAGTAATGTCCGGTGCGATTCCAAGGATACCGATGGTCTCGCCTCCAGGGCCGTTGATCGGGTATTTGCGATTGTCAATCCAGCGCTGTGCTCCATCCTGGGTCGGCAGCCGCTGGAGTTCATTCACGCGCTTCCTCTCGGCGAATGCCTTGCTCTCGAGCCGGTAACCGACGTCAGCGATTGCTTCCGGATGAATTTCGTAGTCGGTTTTTCCCACGAGCTCCGTGACTTGCTTCGCCGATTCGGTAAGGTTTGCCAGGCTCCGGCTGGCGGCCAGAATCACGTGGTTCGAATTTTTCAGGAAAATGTAGTCGTCCGTGTGCTCGATCAGGGTTTTGAAGCTGACGATCAGCCCTGCGTCGCCGGGCTCGCTCACTTTCCGCGCGTCTTCGATCCACAGATTGAGCTTGGGGCCGCCACCCCGCTTGTGTGTCTTCGCGTACCGCACCTTCAGGCAGCGAATCCTTCCGTCGGCGTGACGGATACGTAGGTTCACCGACCCTGACGTTTTCGCGCTCTTTGGGGAAAACAAGGCTTCAGCGACGCCGGCATCCTCCGGGTGGATGCGATCCTTCAGCTCGACGCGTGCACTGAGAAATTCTTCCTTGGCGTAACCGAGCAGGGCTTCAGCATCGTCGCCAACTGAGACGAGCTGCGGCGGGGGATTCAAAACGAAGCAGAAAGTTGCATCTGACATCTATCCCTGAACTTCTGCGTCGGCCTGCACTCGCGCGAAGCAGATTACCATAGCAAAACCTGAATAAGATATGAAAATCGTAGGCCATCGCCGCATGCGATCCATCGCCCACGCGATAGAGCTTCATACAACTTTCCGGCAGAGCGCTCCCCGATAGTGGCAGACCGCAACAGGCGGGGCCGATTCTACGGCCGCTTCGCCCACTGCGCGGTTTGATGCAAATCACCCTTTCCGTCGCGCAAAGCGGCTCCTCGTTGCCGCGGCAACACCTTGAGCATCGGCGCCATGGCCGCCAACTGCAGTTGCATTTCAGTTAAAGCGCCTGACCCAGAGCTGATTTGAACCAAATCGTGCACCCGTTATCCACGTGTTTTTGTTGCATCTATGGGTTCCACCCCGTTTATCCACGCTCCAATCCGGCTCGAACTTGGCATAATCGCTGCAAGAGCGCTTCCTGCGTGACTGTTCAAGAACGTCGCGGCGGGATCGGGAGCTCACCATTGCATTCTCTGTGGCATGGCGGAATGCAAGGCGCAACCCCGGCACTGCCTCGCACTACCTGTGGGAGCACACGAGTGACCACTTATCGGCGTCAGGACGTTTTGCGCATCTTCGAGATGAGTTCCCGTCAATTGCAAGCCTGGGAACGAGCCGGATTGATTCCCCAACTGGAGATGTATAGCTTTCAGGATCTCGGGCAATTGCGCATCCTGTGTGCGCTGCGCGCTGAAGACGTGCCGGCAGCCTCCATCCGCGACTCCATCCGGGCCATGAAAGCGGTCTCCGGCATGGCCAACCCGCTCCTCGAGACGGGCGTGGTGCGTACCGGTACCCGCCTGGCCTTCCGCCATCACGGCGCCATGGTCGACCCCATCCGCCGCCAGTTGCTCTTCGACTTCGAGCGAGGCGGCGAACAGCCATTCGCTGCGGCTGCCGCGGAACCCGAACCCCTTCGCCGCCCAGTGCCCGCTGGTCCGCGCGACCTTCCGGAACGTTTTCTGGCGGCGGTTCGTGCCGAGGAAGCTGGCGAAAAGCCACGCGCCATCGCCCTCTATGAGGAGATTCTCGCCCTCGATCCCGACTACGCTGCGGCCTCGATCAACCTCGGAACCATCTACTTCCATTTACGCCAGTACGGCCGGGCTGAGGAATTGTATCGCCGCGCTACCGTGGCCGATCCCGGCTACGTGCTGGCCTATTTCGATCTGGGCAACGTGCTCGATGAGCTCGAACGTCTCGACGAATCCATTGCTGCCTATCGCAAAGCCGTCACCCTCTCGCCGGCCTACGCCGACGCCCACTACAATCTGGCGCTCGCCTATGAGCGCAGCGGGCAGCAACGCCCCGCGTTGCGCCACTGGCGCGCCTATGTCAAGCTCGACAACCACGGACCCTGGGCCGACCACGCCCGCGGCCAAATGCGCAAGCTCCTCAGCCGCGAAAAGCTCGCCATCGTTTCCCGCGCCCCGCGCTTCGTAGCTCCGCGCAAGGGCATGGCCGCGTTGCGGCTCGCCTAGTACGTATCGGCAGAATCCATCGCTCCCGCGTGGCTGCCTTTCTTGCGTAGCGCAGCACCCCGGCCTATACTGCTGCCACAATGAAAACTCCAGCCGCTTTCCTGCTTTGCGGGCTACTTGCGGGTTCCTCTGGCGTGTGCCATGGACAAGACATGGCCAACATACAAGAAGACCCTGTGCTCACAGGTTATGTGACGCGTGCGGGCTCCGGTTCCGATTTCGACGTCAACGGCGTCCACATCGTGTGCAGTGGGGTGAAGAGTTGCGTAATCGAGTCCATTTGCAGCGTGAAGCAATCGGCCGTGGGCTGCCCGGGGTACCCGCCTTTCCTCGGCGAGCGCTTAAGGGTTTATGGCTTCCGGCATACTGAGCTGGAAACTGTTGACAGGGTCGAACCGATTATCGCGACCCGCATCGAATATCAGCCCACGCTGGCCCGCGAGCTATCCGGTTCAGCCGTGATCGACGCCACACCCTCTCCGGAGCCGGCGGCGGCGGTGGCCTCCGGATTCCTGGTTCGCGCGGACGGTTATCGGATTCACATCTCCGGCAAGACAAAGATTCAATGGAATCCACCGTTGCGGTCGCTTGCCGATGTGAAGGCCGGAGACTGGATCAAGTACAAAGGCAAGCAAGATGCGGCCGGGGCGCTCAACGCTGTCTCGGTCGTGATTGGTCCCAATGCAACCGAAACCCGGGAGAAGGCGCTGCGCACCAAAGAGGAATACGACCCATCGGCGGTCCCGGCGGATGCAAAACAGAATTTCCTAAAGGATGCGGTTCGAGTGGGGTACGATCCGAAGAGGTTTCCACCGTTCAAAGACAATGCGATGCAGGCGCGCCTCGGGAGGATCGGAGACAGCCTCATTCCCGCCTACCAGCGCGCTTTGCCCGACTCCGATCCTGCAAAGATCCATTTCCGGTTCCAGCTCATCGATACCAAGTTGTTCCGTGGCGGGCTCGCGCTCTCTAACGGCATCATCCTGGTTCCGCATCAAGTCGTGGAGCGCATGCAAAACGACTCGCAGCTTGCGGCCGTCCTAGCATACAGTATTGCTTGTGTACTCGAGCGGCAGGAGTATCGGTTGCGACCGGCAAAGCGAGTGGCGGCGGCGGTGACCATTGCCGGCATTGTCTCAGGCGGTTGGGTGGGCGACGCCGTCCCCAGTTTGACCGGCGATGCGATGATGATGGGCGGCGCGGAGGGCTATCGCAAAATCCAGTCGGAATCGGAAGAGCAGAGCGGACGCGTTAGTTTGGAATTGCTATGCGACGCCGGGTACGACATCGATCAGGCGCCGATGGCATGGTGGCTACTCGCCCCGGGAAAACCAAAGCCACTCTTAGAAATTGAAATGCCTGATCAAGCTGGCTATCTCTATAGCATCCTTGGCGAAATCTGGAACAATCCGGCAGCCAACGCGGGCGCTAACGACAAACCCTAGGAGGGTTGCTGCGCCGCGTCGGCGATATTTGCTGGTCGCGTGCTACTGCAGGCACGATCTGCACTCCAGCGCGAAACCACCCGGCAGCTTGAGCGCCAAACTCCACTGCCTCGCTGGCACCCGTTCGGCAGCGCCGCTCGGCATCCCATCCTACGTCGGGGCGGCGATCCTTGTTAGTTGGCGGCGTCTCTCTGCCGGGTGGCCTTCACAGCCGACAGAATCCCAACACCGATCATTACGATCGCGCCGACAAGAATCCAGTGCGCGGGCATACGCAGCAGGTGCGCGGCATACACCAGCCCGGCGATGACGATGGCGAAGCCAGCGGCATACAGTCCAAACGACATGAGACCTCCTTAGCCGTGTGCTGTGCGGTTACGTGAAATCTCGCACACCAGTCCAGCGTCGCACCGCGAGCGGACCTGGTCTGAGCAGTTCAGACCACCTGTTGCGTTTCTCTTGAAAGCGCCGATGCGCTATCCGCAAAAACGGCCCGCCACTCTTCGATGTTGGCATGGAATGGGAAACTCGACCTACGGCGAACAAGCTGAAAGCTGCTCTTACACTTTCTGCGTCCGCTGCACCTGGCGCACGCCGCCCACGCGCTTTAGCCCCAGCACCATGCGGTTCAGGTGGCGTACGTCCTCGGCCTCGACAACAAACTCGATAATCGCTTCGCCTTCATCGTCGCGCTTGAGTTCCACGCCGCGAATATCGGCATCCTCGTCGGAAATTACCGCCGTCAGTTCCTTCAGCATGCCGGTGCGGTCGTCGCAGAAGACGGTGATCTTCACCGGGTAGCGCTGCGGCTTGCCCGCGGCATCGGGCGTGCGCGACCACTCCACGTTGATGCGCCGGTCGCTCTCATAAAGCAGGTTCTGCACGTTGGGGCAGCCACGCGCATGCACGGCCACGCCCTTGCCGCGCGTCACGTAGCCCACAATTTCCTCGCCGCGAATGGGGTTGCAACATCGTGCGCGATAGACGAGCAGATCGTTCTGACCCTCCACCTGCAGCGAATCCGAACTGGTCAGTTGCAGCCGGCGCACCGCGTCGGACACTCCCGTCGTGCCCGAGCCCGCTTCTCCCGGCTTGCCCTCCGTGCCCGTCTGGGCCTCCAGTAGTTTGGCAAATCCCGGCGCCACCTTGCTCAGCACCTGGTGCGCGGTATGTTTGCCCTGGCCCAGCGTCGCCAGCAGATCCGATGCCGTGGCCACGCCGAACTCCTGTGCCACGCGGCCCAATTCCTGGTCGTCGACCTGCGTCATCGGCACCTTGAATTTGCGCGCTTCGCGGTCCAGCAGCTTTCTGCCGATCTCCACCGCCCGCTCCCGTTGGTCCTCGTTCAGCCAGTGCTTGATCTTGTTGCGCGCGCGCGGGCTCTTCACAAACGTGAGCCAGTCGCGGCTCGGCTTGTGATCCTTCTGCGTCACGATCTCCACGATGTCGCCGGTACGCAGTTTGGTGCGCAGCGGCGCCATGCGCCCGTTGATCTTGGCGCCTACGCAGGTGTGGCCCACTTCGGTGTGAATCGTGTACGCGAAATCTACCGGCGTCGACCCCGCCGGAACCACCACCACTTTCCCCTTCGGCGTGAACGTGTACACCTCGTCGGGATACAGATCCATCTTCAGGCTGGAGAGAAATTCGTTGGGGTCCGTCATCTCCTTCTGCCACTCCACCAGCTGGCGGATCCAGTTCATGCGCTCTTCGTCGCGGGCCGTCACGGCGGAGCTGCCGCCCGACTTGTACTTCCAGTGCGCCGCAATGCCTTCTTCGGCGATGCGGTGCATCTCTTCGGTGCGGATCTGCACTTCGAACTGATGTCCGCTCGCGCCCATCACCGTGGTGTGCAGCGATTGATAACGGTTGGCTCGCGGAATGGCGATGAAATCCTTAATGCGTCCCGGCACCGGCCGCCACAACGTGTGAATCAACCCAAAGACCGCGTAGCACGACGCCACGTCCTCGGTGATTACGCGTACCGCGAGCAGGTCGTACACTTGGTCGAAAGAAACTTTGGTGCGCTCAATCTTTTGGTAGATGGAGTAGAGCCGTTTGATTCGCCACTCCACGCGCGCCTGCACGCCGTTCTCGCGCAGCTGCTCCACCAACGTGTCCTCGACACCGCGCAGAAACTGTTCGCCCTCGATGCGCCTCGCCTCCACGGCCGCCGACACCTGCTCGTAGCTCACGGGATCGGTGTAGCGGAAGGCCAGGTCTTCAAGCTCACCGCGCACTTTGCCCATGCCCAGCCGGTGCGCCAGCGGCGCATAAATATCCAGCGTCTCGCGCGCAATCGCCTCCTGCCGATCCGGTTTCAGGTGCTCCAGGGTGCGCATGTTGTGCAGGCGGTCGGCAAGCTTGATCAGGACCACGCGCACATCGCTCACCATGGCCAGCAGCATCTTGCGCACATTCTCGGCCTGCCGGTCCTCACGGTTGGCAAATTGGATCTTGTCGATCTTGGTTACGCCCTCAACAATGTGCGCCACCTGGTCGCCGAATCGTTCGCCAATCTCCTCGCTGGTCGCCGGCGTATCCTCCACGGCATCGTGCAGCAGGGCGGCGGCGATAGCCGTAGCATCCAGCTTCATCTCTGCGAGCACCTCCGCCACCTCGAGCGGGTGCGAAATATAGGGTTCTCCGCTGGCGCGTGTTTGCCCCTCGTGGTGGCTCACACAGAACTCCCACGCCTTTCGAATCAATGAGATATCTTCATGGGGCCGATTGGCATGGACCTGCCGCAGAAGCGCTTCAAAACGCTCTCCAATCGGCCGCGGATCCTTGCGGTGAGCCGCTGTGTACGGGCTCACGGCCGGCGCCGTTCCCGATTCGCTCTCGGGGGCGCTCGGAACCTCGATTGGTGCGGTGTGGCGGACAGTCGCCATGCTTCATTATAGGCCGCTTGCATTCTGCAGGTATGAAAGGGGCCTATTCACCCCAGTTTCTGCGCACGAATCCTGTGATCGCTCCATGGATTCCCGCTGTTACCAAATTCCCCACTCAATGTGTTGCGTGTCACATATCTTCATATGGAAAAAGGCGCTTAATGTCTCTCCCTGGAGGTTGAAACGGAGGAAATCATGCTGAAAAAACTCTTTTTGGCCGGGTTGGCCGCAGCAGTCGTTGCGGGCGTTGGATACGCCAATCAGTCGACAGCAAAGACGGTCATCATCCCGGTAAGCAAAGCGCCGGCGAATAACGGCAAGCAGATGTACGTGAATTTTTGCGCCCCCTGTCACGGTGTGGACGGCAAGGGAAACGGTCCGGCGGCCGCTGCCTTGAAGAAGCAGCCTACCGACCTGGCCGCATTGAGCAGGAACCACGGAGGGAAGTACCCCTCGACTCATATCGTTTCGGTGCTCCAGTTCGGCATTGCGCATCCATCGCACGGCTCGGCGGAAATGCCGCTGTGGGGGCCCATGCTAGGGTCAGCGAATTCCGCTCCGAGCGAAACCGACGTGAGAGCGCTCAGAATCAGTAACCTGAGCCGTTATCTGCAAACGCTACAAGAGAAATAGCCGCTCGGCCCATTGGCTCCCCGCCCCATGCGGTTAACCTTGGGAGGGGAGCCAATGGCAAAGCCACACAAACCGAACACGGCCGCGCCGTCGCGCAAGCGCCGCGCCAACACATCGGCGCCCGTTGCCGCCGAGAGCGGCCCGGCTGCCGCATTCCCTCGCATTGCGTCTCGTAGTCTGCACGCGCGCCGCGAAGATTCACCACCGGCCCGCGCCGCTGCACGCTCGCCTTTAGTTGGCGCCATCGTGGACCGCCGCGCCGCCGACCGTTTGCGCAGTGGCCATCTCTGGGTCTACGCAACCGACGTGGTTGCCGTCTCTCTTCCCAACCCGGAAGAAACGCTGATCCCTATCGCCGACGAGCGCGGGATTTTTCTTGGCACGGCGCTTTATAGTCCCGCATCGCAAATCGCGTTGCGGCTGGTCTCGCGCCAAGCGCTCGATCACGCTGCGTGGCTCAATCTGCTCGCAGCGCGTCTGCACGCGGCCATCGCGCGCCGAAAACCCTTGCTCGACGTAGCCAACGACGCCTGCCGCCTCTGCTTCAGCGAGGCTGACGAGCTGCCTGGCCTGATCGCAGACAAGTACGGCAAGATTGTCGTGGTGCAACGCCTCATTAAGGGCTTGCTTGCCTCGGGCGTTAGCGAGGAGTGCGTGCGCGTCTTGCGCGAAGAACTCGCACCTGCGGCCATTTTCGAGCGCCCCGATCCGCGCATCCGCGAGCTTGAGAGTTTGCCCGCGCCCAGTCCGGACCCGTTGTGGCTTGCCGATCCCGCGCGTCCTGCCGCAGCCACCGAGTTTCATCTAAACGGCCTCGTCTTTCATTACGACGCCAACGCCGGCCAGAAGACCGGAGCCTTTCTCGATCAGCGCACCAACTACGCCGCCGCGCAGCAGTGGGCCCAGCGTCTCGGTACGACCGGTCGTGTGCTCGACGTCTGTTGCTACCAAGGCGGCTTCGCCCTGCATCTTGCCCAGGTTTGCCGGCAAATCACGGGTATCGACGCTTCGCGCGCCTCGCTGGAAGTGGCGGAGCGCAACCTCCAGGCCAACCGCGCGCGCATTTCCGCCGATGTCGACTGGATTGAGGCCGATGCCTTCGAGATTCTCCGCGACTGGTCGCAAGCCGGCGAAACCTTTAACACCATTGTTCTCGATCCGCCGGCCTTCGCCAAAACCAAACGCGCCGTCGAAGGCGCGCTGCGCGGTTACAAGGAGCTCAACCTTCGCGCCCTCAAAATGCTGCGCCCCGGCGGTCTGCTCGTTACCTGCTCCTGCTCGCATCACGTGAGCTGGGCCGATCTCGAATCGGCCGTGGCCGCAGCCGCTGCCGATGCCTCGCGCCGCGTGCGCCTCATCGAGCGCTGTGGCGCCGCTCCCGACCATCCGGTCGTCCTCAACCTGCCGGAAACTGAATACCTTAAGTGTCTGGTGCTTGAAGTGGAATAAGGAAGGGACCAAGGGAGCAGGGGAACCAGGGAGCGAGCACTACAAAACAGCGAGGCAAAGGTGCGTTACGGGTCGACACAGTGTCCCACGCGATGGATCCTTATATTTGTTACAGGGTTTCTATATGTTTCCCTTAGGGCTCCCGGGTGACGCTAAAGCCAGAGCGCGGAGGCGCACGCATCCATGATGGCTCTGGCCGTTCTTCGGTATACGCTGCTGCTGCTGGTGATTCCAGCTTACTTCATCGCCCTGTCACGCCGCTGGTGGACGACGATTCCGTTGTGGCTGGTTTCCACCGCTGTCATGCTGACGCAATTCCTGATGGCCGCGCAGCAGAGTGCCGCATTCGGAACTGGGGCCGCGGACGATTTCCTCGTCTACGTGGGAGAGATGACCAAGATCATGCTCATTCCCATGGTTGTGCAGTTCGCGATCGCACTGCGCGGCATGGGAATTAGGGCGGTTCCAAAATTTATGTGCCCTTTTGAAAGTGGCGAAAGGTGTGATTTTCTTGAGGAAAATGCCACTCAGCAGTGATGGTTTCGGGGTGCGGCAATTCTGGAACTGCTGTGGCGCTGGCAGTCGAGCCAACCACGGCTCGCGAAGGCTGGCCGAAGCTTTCCATGTCAACGAGCGTTGATCTGTTGAACCCGATTGCGGGCAGCGATCATCGTCCGCGTCTTATGAGCCACCGAATCCATCCAAAGAAGTTTCGCCTCTCCGGCTTCTTGCTCCGTTGCTCGCTTGCTCCCTGCCGAGGCCCCCGGCAAGCGGTCTGCGCTTGCTGGGGTGGCTTGCTCCCTGCCTTTAACTCCGCCAGCGCCTGCTTCACCTGGGTGCGTAGCGCTTCGGCTTCGAGCGCGCAGGAGCGCAAATACGCCGACACCGTCAATCCGGCTTCAGCGGCGCGTCGATGCAACCGTGCGCACTCGGCTTTGCTCAGTCGAATCGTCACGCTCGCCGAGCGTAGATCGCGGTTCAGAGCAATGCCCGATTGCCACCCCGTCGCGGCGTCCGCTTGGGCGGCAGCGCCTGCGGCATGAATGGCGCCTGCAACATCGAAATCGATCGGCGTCTCAGCGCTTGCGTCTAATGTCGGTTCGCCCGCCGATATTGGCGATCGATCCAACCGATCCGAATCCCTATTCGCCGGCCGGTAACGTGCATGCGTGCGCAAGGCGCGTTCGTAGCTGAGCGTGGCCACGTCCTCGCCCAAATCGCTGCTGTCCCACAGCGGCGCATCGGTTGCGGCGTCAGGCGCGGGCGAAGCAAGTGTGGCCAGCAGTCCCGCAAAGCTGGAAAGAGAGGGGGAGGGTTGCGATGGAGCGGGTTGCTGCATGGGTTGGAGCATACTGTAGCTCCTGCCCGCATGCGTGAGAATGTTCCAATGCAAAGTGCGGCATCATCCCAAATCGGATACAACCGCGCACCATTTCCAAATCGGCACGCTCCCGTCGACGCGGCTCAGCCGGCCGTCAGTTTACGATGGCTCGAGGCGCTGGATCCGGGAGAATCCTGCCTGGCAAGCGCAGCATTGCGCTGATCGTTTCTGCCGGTACGGGGCGCGAAAACAGAAATCCTTGCCCGAAACGGCAGCCCAGTTGCCGCAGGAGCATGTACTGCTCGTGCGTCTCAATCCCCTCCGCCACCACGTCCATGCCCATCACTCGCGCCAGCTCCACAATGGTGCGCACAATCTGCAGCGGCTGCTCGCCCTCTGTCATGCGCATTACAAACGAGCGGTCGATCTTGAGCACATCGAAGGGCAGCGAATGCAGATGGTTTAGTGAGCTGTATCCCGTGCCGAAATCGTCCATCAGCAGCGAGACACCTAGCCGTCGCAGGCTACCGAGCACCTCCATCGCCGTGCCGGGATCGGGAATCAGGCTTGACTCGGTCATCTCCAGGCCGAGAAGCTGGCTTGAAATGCCCGACCGTCGCAACAGCGCCTCGACATGATCGGCCAGTCCCTGGCGCGAGAATTGCCGTGCCGAAAGATTTACGCACACCCGCGGCGCGGCTTTCTCGGGATTCTCGACGCGCCACTGTCCGATCTGGTGGCAGGCTTCCGACAGTCCCCAGTCTCCGATCGGCAGAATCAGACCTGTCTCTTCGGCAATGGGAATGAAATCCATCGGCGGAATGAGTCCGCGATCTGGATGTTCCCAGCGAATCAGCGCCTCAAGGCCAACGATGCGCCGCGTGGCCAGCTCGACCTCCGGCTGGTAATACAGCACAAACTGCTTCTTCTCCAGCGCCTGCCGCAAGTCCGACTTGCGCGGCCAGATTCCTGTCGCCGTCTCCACCGGGCCGGCCTGTCGTTGGCGGTGTCCGCTGATCGCCTTGCGCAATCTGCGTAATTCCAGTTGCCCCGCTGCGATATCGGCCAGGCTCTCCAGCATGTGCAACTCGGTCACTGCCATGGGCCGCCGCGGCTGGCATGAAAAGATGGTCAGCACGCCGAGGATCTTGCCATCCGTTGTGCGCACTGGAGCGCTCGCAAACGAAAGTGGATCGAGCCGGCGGAGCGGCAGCCGTCTCACTCGCAAGTCGGGATCTTCGTTGATATTCGAAACCACCACCGGCCCGTCCTCGGCCAGCACCCGCTCAAAGATCGATTGCTGTCGCGGCAGCTCGCGCACCGGCTCGCCCCAGTACGATTTGATCCACACCCGGCTCTCGTCGGCAAACCCTAACAGAACTGTGTCGGCTTTGAAATACTCGGCGGCCAGGTGCGTGATGGCGTCAAAATTCGCCTCCGGTGCTGTGTCCAGAATCCCTGTCGAGGCCAGTGCTTCGAGCCGCGCGTCCTCTTCCTGACTATCCAACTTGCCAATCGCGAGTTCGGCTCGTGGCATGCTCTTCTCCAGGACCAGGGATCCCAAACTGGCAGCCCGATTGCAATACAAAACGCACCCCCGTCTTTCCCCGGTTCGATGCGCATTGTACGTTTCCCCTCGCCAGCACGTTTTCCCGGGTAACTGCGCAGGAAAATCCGCCGCCGGCCAGCGTCTGGGCATAGCCGTAGGTTCCGTATTCTTCCTATCGGAAAATATGGTCAGTTCATGAGGTTACGCGCGGACATCCGCTCTTGGGTACCGCTTGCTGTCACGGCGTCCTGCTGCCATCACCTCTGTTTGTCGGGTTGTCCTGTTTCGGTCCACAGAAACGTGAGCTGATCCGTCCCATCCTGGATTTCCTGTTCAACGCTCACTCCGGATGAGTGTCCGCCGGCGACACTGTAGTGCAGCAAAATCGGCCGTCCGCTCGACGAATCCGTCTGCAGCAACGCCGTCATCTTGCGCGCGTGCAGCGGATCCACCCGCGTGTCGCTGGCTCCGGTAAAAAAGAAAACCGCCGGATAAGCCGTGCCCTTCTTCACGTTCTGGTAAGGCGAATACTTGAGCAGATACGCAAACTGCTTCTCGTTCTCCGCCGATCCGTACTCTGTCATCCAGAGCCGGCCTTCCTCGAACTTCTGGTAGCGCAGCATGTCGAGCAGCGGATAGCCGCACTCTACCGCCGCGAACAGATCAGGCCGCTGGGTGATCGACGCGCCCATCAGCAGCCCGCCATTCGATCGGCCCATGATGGCGAAATGCGCTCTTGATGTGTACTTGTTCGCGATCAGGTACTCGGCCGCGGCGAACCAGTCGTCAAAGACATTTTGTTTTTTCTCAAACATCCCCTGTTCGTGCCAATTCTCGCCGTACTCGTTCCCTCCGCGCAGGTTGGGCAGCGCAAACCAGCCACCCTGTTCCATCCACCATGCGTACACCGGTTTCCATTCCGGCAACTCGCTGATTTCGAATCCGCCGTAGCCAGTCATTAACAGCCGTTCCGTTCCGTCCTGCTTTAACCCCTTCTTGCCCGCAATGAACATGGGCACTCGCGTGCCGTCCTTCGATGTGTAGAAGACCTGCTTCAGTTCGTATTGGCTGGTGTCGAACGGAACCTTGGGCTGGGCGAAGACGTCGGTCTTGCCGGTCGCCGTATCTAGCCGGTAAATGGTGGGTGGCGCAATGAACGACTGGAAGCTGTAGAAGCCATACTTGTCTATGGTGCGGCCTTGCACCACCGTCGCCGAACCAATGCCGTCATACTCCACGCCCCCCGCCGCTTTGCCGTCCAGTGCATACACCGTCGTCTCCGTTTTCACATCGTGCAGCCGCTTCACATAGATCTTGTTGCCCACAATATTGAAGTCGTCGATCGCATCCCTCGCTTCCGGCACAATGGTGGTCCACACATCGGGCAGGATGCCCGGATCGGCCTTCAGAATCCGCCCGTTGGGTGCTTTGTAGTCGGTCCTCACATACCATGCGCCCTTGGCGTAGATGGCCGAAAACCGCGACTCCATGCCCCAGACCAACACATCGAAAAAGGCATTCGGTTTGGTCAGGTCGCGAACAACAATATCCACGCGTTTTGCCGGCACGCCCCGATCGATCTCTACTACCAGGTAGCGTGCGTCATCGGTCACATAGGCCGCAATCAAGTCGCTCGGGCCCAGTTCTTCGCCGCGAAACTCATTGCCGAAGAGCATCGTGTCGTGGGAAACGCGCTCGCCCCAGGTGTGTTCGAACAAAAGCGAGCGCTTCGCGTCCATCCGCGAGTAGTAGAGCCCGTGTCCATCCGGAGTAAAGCACACAGAAAGGTAATTGGCGCTCGGCAGCTCATCCTGCATCGTCTTTCCGGTCTTCACATTGAACACGTGCACCGTAGTTTCGTCCGAGCCACCCTCGCGAACCCCGTACGCCATCAGCGTTCCGTCGCGCGACACATCGTCCAGTTCAATCGACGTATTGGGATCGCGGCTGAACTGCGCCGGATCGACAAGCCGTTTGTCATTTTCCGTCCATCCGTGCCGCACGTAGATTGACGCCTGGTCCTCTCCTGCCAGCAGCTTCTCAAAAAACAGATCGTCGCCGCGGGCAATCGGCACGGTCCACGTCGTCACGTGTTCCAGTTGGTCGAGATCGTCGGCAATCTGAGGACGGATGCGCGCCTGCTGCATGTAAGTCGCCGTGTACGCGTTCTCGGCGTCGATAAAATCCTTGGTTTCCTGGCTCTCCGCATTCTCCAGCCAGCGATAGTTGTCCACCACCTTGGCGCCGAAATAATCGTCTGTCACCGGCGTCACTTGCGCGTCGGGCGGAGCCGGGAGCTTGATTCCGCCACGCCCTTGAATGGTCTGGCCCGCGGCCATCGTTCCCACGCACAGGATTAGTCCAAAGCCCGGAAAAAATCTCATGGCAACAGCATACGCGCGGCGGCGGACGGCCTCCCGTGATACGCAGCGGCCCTTATAAAATCGTCTGCAGTGGCAAGCTCGCCCCCATCCCAGCCCCCGACCCCGCCATTGTCCAGCGCACGCTCCCGGTGGGTGCGCTTTCTAGACGCCCTCCATCCCTCCCACGCGCACAGCGTCTTCTCGGCCACGGTTGTGCTCATGGTGTCCACGTTTCTGTCGCGCATCATCGGGCTGGTGCGAGTCAAGTACATTGTCTGGCTATTCGGCCGCGGCGCTCAAGCCGATGCCTTCAATGCCGCCTTCGTGCTGCCCGACATGATCTCCTACTTCCTCGTCGGCGGCGCGGCCTCCATCGCATTCGTCAGCATCCTCACCCGCTATCGCGAACAGGACCGCGAGGACGAAGGCCGGCGCTCGCTCTCCGTCATCCTGAGCACCATGTACCTGGTTCTGGGCGCAGCCATTGTGCTGGCCGAAATCTTCGCCCCCTGGTATGTGCGCTGGTGGTTCAACGGTTTCGACCCCGCAAAAGCCGCGCAGTGCACCCTGCTCACCCGCATTCTGCTGCCGGCGCAATTGTGTATGTTCGCCGGCGGCGTCTTCGGCTCGGTCCTGTTGGTGCGCAAGCAATTCAGCGTCCAGGCATTGGCTCCCGTCCTCTACGGTCTCGGCCCCATCGTCGGCGGCTTGCTGCTGGTCAAGCGGATCGGAGTCTCCTCGCTCGCTCTGGGCACCTTGGCCGGAGCTATTTTCGGGCCGTTTCTTCTCAATTGGCTCTTCGCGCACCGCGCCGGCACGCGCTACCGCTGGACTCTCGACTGGCACGACGCAGGTTTACGCGAGTGGGTGCGTCTCTCGCTGCCTCTCATGGCCGGCGTCTCGCTGGTCACCGCTGATAACTGGATCATCGCCCACTTCGCCTCCACCATCGGCGGCGCGGTCTCGCTCATGAGCTACGCCAAACAGCTCTTCACTGCGCCCATGGCCATGCTGGCTCAGGCCGCCGGCGCCGCCTCCATGCCGTTTTTCGCCAGCCTCTGGACGCGCGACCGTCACTACGAGTTCGCTACTGGCGTTGCAAATTCTGTCTCGCGCGTGGCCTCGCTCGGATTGCTCGCCGCCTCCGGCATGGTGGCGCTGGGTTGGCCGGCCATCGACCTCGTCTTTACCGGCGGGCGCTTCTCGGCCGCAGACGCGCGCGAGTGCAGCCTCTACTTCGCCATCTTCTCCGTTTCCATGTTTCTCTGGTCGGCGCAGGCCATCTACGCGCGCGCCTTTTACGCCGCCGGAGTCACCTTCGCGCCCATGGTGGCCAGCACCATCGTCACCGCGGTCTCGCTGCCCATCTACAACTCGCTCTTCCACTGGTGCGGCGCCACGGGCCTGGCGCTCGCTTCCGATGCGGGCATCGCCCTGCAAACCCTCACTATCGCCCTGCTCCTGCACCAGCGGCGCATGGTTTCACTCGCCAGTCTTGATTATGCCGAGATGGGCCGCTGCCTGTTGGCCGCGTCAGCCGGCGGCGCCGGCACAGGTCTGCTCGTCTGGGGACTCGGTGATCTCTCACGCCATCTTCCGGCTCTTGCCGCGCTCCGCCACGCCCGTTTTTTCTGCGATGCTGTCATCCTCATTGCCGGCGTGACTCTCTGGACGCTCATCGCCGGGTGGACTCTGGAAAAATCCGGCTCCGCCCTGCCACGCGTCGTCCTTCGCCGCCTCGGTCTGGCCTAAAGATCGCGCAAAAAACACAAAAGCGCCTTTGACCTGCAAAGGCGCTCTCGTGAGCAATCTTCTGTGCGGCAGTGCTTACTGGACGGGTTTCGGCACCTCTGGTGCTGCCGCCATCGACAACTGGCCCGGAGCCGCTCCGGCATGGGTTTGCACCGGTTTGGCATCGGGCTTGCGGATATCGATTCCGCCCTTGAAGAACGCGCCATCCTCGATGCTGATGCGCGCCGCCGCAACATCGCCGCTCAACGCGCCTTCGGCACGGATGTCCACGCGGTCGGTAGCCGACACGTTGCCGCGCACCTTGCCCATCACCACAACCTCGCGCGCGGTTACGTTGGCGCCCACTTGGCCGTTGCGGCCGATGGTCACGCGGTTGCCGGGCAGGCTGATCGAACCTTCCACCTTGCCGTCGATATAGAGAGATTCAGTGCCGGAGATTTCTCCCTTCACAAACAGGCCCTTGCTGATCACAGCCTGGTCGCCCGCAGGTGCCGCATTGCGGCTTGCGGACTCGACGCTCGTGACGGATGCTGCTGGACGCTGCGGTTCCGGGCTGGAGACGGGAATTGAAGGTTCAGGCTGACTTGGTTTCCACATAGCGCTCAAAGTAGGTTCCTTTTCTGTCCGATCAGGACTGGGAATTGCCAAGGCAGGGCCAATGGCTCGAACCCCAAAAAATGAATAACGATGCCAGGCGCAGGACTTGTCGCGCGCCGAAACTGCTCAACGGCCGAAATCCAGACGAACTGCTGTTTCGTTTCGCCGCCCTCGACCGTCTTCCACATTCTACGGCAAAGCGCAATTTCCTGCGCCTGCTCCGGGGCGACATTCTGTTGCCTTCTGAGTTGCCTGGAGCCTGTTCTTCACTTTGTCACGTGCGCAAGTCAAGAGCACGCTCTAATCTTGGCATATGACCGATCGCGAACTCGTGGCGCGCATCGCCTCCCTGGAGGGACGCAGGGCTGGTTACAAGCAGTTGGTCCGCGAATTGGGTCTGGGCGGCGGGCGTGAGCGTCGGCTTCTCCTCGAGCAACTGGCCCGCCTTACCGTCCGCGGCCAACTCGTCCAGCTCGATCGCGAGCATTGGAGTCTTCCAGGCTCCCCCTCTCGCTCGGGATCGGGCCACGGTTCAGGTTCATCCAGCAATTTGCTGGCAGGCCGTCTCGATCTGCACCGCGACGGCTACGGCTTCGTGCGGCTCAATCGCCGATCCGGCGCACCGGGAACAGCGGAAATTGAAGATGTCTTCATCCCGCCCAATGAGATCGGCGACGCCATGCAAGGCGATCAGGTCCTGGTTGACCTCGATCCGCCCAAAGCCGACGGCCGCCGGTCGGGTCGCATCCGTCGGGTTCTGGAACGCCGCAACCCCACCGTCGTCGGCACATTTCACTACGCCGATCCAGCCCGCGGCCATCGACAAAACGTCGTCATTCCCTTCGACGAGCGCATGACCCAGCCCATCGTCATTCCTCCAGGCGCGGAGATCCCTCCTGAAACTGCTCGTCACGACGATCCGCGCCACGATACAGCTCCGTGCCCCATCCATTCCGAATCCGCGCAAGCGGACCCGGAATGGGTGGGAAAGCACAACACGCCGCATCGCGTTCTAGGCCGTGAGGCACTCTCTCGTCCAAAACCCGAAAGCCCGGAGGGCGTTGTCGTGGATGTCGAGATCACCAGTTGGCCCACGCCCACGCGTCCCCCCATCGGACGCGTCATTGAAATCCTCGGGGCTCACGACGATTTTGGCGTCGACGTGGAAATGATGATCCGCAAGCACCAGTTGCCGCGCATCTTTCCCGAGAATGTCCTTGCCGAAGCCCGCGCCGTCGCCCATCTCGACCCCGAAGTCGCCGCCCGACGCGCCGACTTTCGGGGCGATTTCCGTGATTTGCCCATCGTCACCATCGACGGCGAGACCGCCCGCGATTTCGATGACGCCGTTCTCGTCACCGATCGCGCCGACGGTGGCTACGAGCTCCAGGTTCACATCGCCGACGTGGCCGAATACGTCCAATCCAACTCCGCCCTCGACTTCGAAGCGCGTCTGCGCGGCAACAGCGTCTACTTTCCCGATCGCGCCATCCCCATGCTGCCGCAGGAGCTCTCCACAGACATCTGCAGCCTTCGCCCGCACGAAGACCGCCTCGTGCTCAGTTGCATCATGCAGCTCGACGCGGCCGGCCGCATTGAGAGCTTCGAAATCGTCGAAGGCGTCATCCGCTCCGCCGCGCGCATGACCTATACCGAAGTGCACGCGATTCTGGATGGTGATGCGGAAACGCGGGCGCGCCACTCCGCGCTGGTTCCCGAATTCGAGCGCATGAAGCGCCTTGCCGTCCTCATGAACCAGCGCCGCGAAGAGCGCGGATCCATCGATTTCGATCTTCCCGAGCCTGTCATCGAGTTCGATGAGCACAGCGAGATGCGCGGCGTGACACGCTCCGAGCGCACCTGGGCCAACCGCCTCATCGAGGAGTTCATGCTCGCCGCCAACGAGTGTGTGGCCGTCTGGATTGAGGATCTCGGCGTTCCTTCGCTCTACCGCATCCACGAAAAACCCGAACCGCGCCGCGTGGTCCAGTTTGAAGAACTCGCCGCCAGCTTCGGGCATTCTCTCGGACTCGGACCTTTGCCGGTGAAGCGCGTACAAACCCGCGGCGAGCGCCGCGATGCGCACGGCCGCGGCCGCAATCCGCGCCAGCACGAAGTCCCTGAGGACATCGCCGTCACGCCGCGCATGTATCAAAAGCTCACCGCGCGCATCGAGGGCAAGCCGGAAGAGCGCATTTTGAACTATCTCATGCTGCGCTCGCTCTCGCAGGCGCGCTACTCCGAAGTCAATGAAGGCCATTTCGCGCTGGCCGCGCCCACCTACACGCACTTCACTTCGCCCATCCGCCGCTATCCCGACCTCATCGTGCACCGCATTACCAAGACGTTGCTCCGCGCCGGCGTCTCCGGCCGCCGCACCGTCACGCAGGCGCGCCTCGCTTCGCCCTGGTCGCACCCCAACGAAGGTCGAACTACTGCGGGGGTGCCCCAGGTCCCTCGCACTTGGGGCCCTGGGAAGGGAAGCCCGTCTCTCGCTACAGCTCCGATTCCCCAGTCCGAACTCGCTCAGATCGCGGACGAATCGAGCACCGCCGAACGCCGCGCCGCCGATGCCGAGCGCGAGCTTGTCGAGTGGAAAAAGGTTCGCTTCATGCAGGACCGCGTCGGCGACGAGTTTGCTGCCCTCGTGCTCAACCCCGCCAAATACGGTCTCTTCGTCGAGCTCACCGATCTCTTCGTCGAGGGCCTCGTCCCCATCGATACCCTCCGCGGCGACCGCTACACCTGGCGCGAGAACACCCACGAGATCGTGGGCGAACGCACCGGCCGCCGTTTCCGCGTGGGCGATCGTGTCCAGGTCATCCTCGACCGCATCCTCGCGCAGGAGCGTAAACTGCAATTCGCGCTGGTCGAGGAAGAGCTTCCTCTCACCAGCCCGAAGTCCGCGCCGCCCTCATCCAAGGCAAATAAACGCGCCAGGAAAAAGGTCCGGCGCGGCAAGAAGCCGCCCTCGCGTCGCGGCCGCCGCTAGCTTTTCTGAAGAGGGGAATCTGATTGAAATCGGGTGCCTTCTCGATCGCAGGCGGCGCACTCCAGCGCTGGTAGCCGACGCGTCTCGCGCCTACCTCTTCGCCTCCTGCTCGGCAAGCTTCCCGATTACGGGCAATTTGAATCGCTTGCCCTTGGCCGCATTCACCACGCACGCGATCCACACCGCAAGCCAGAACAGCTCGATCGCCCGCCACGCCACAAGGTGCAGGCGTGGCGTGAACAGCAGCGCGAACATCATCAGAAAGGCCAGCACCACATTCACCGCAAACGCTCCCAGCGAGAGCAGGATCGACTGCCAGGAGTGGTAGCGTACGTACGAGTTGCGCTTATATTGCTCCAAAACCAGAAACACAATCGCCGGGATGAACGTGAGATAGGCGATGGCGCCGGCCGCGTGGTCCGAGAGCACGAATGCGCCTTCGGCAGCACCTGGTTTTGCCATGGCATCTCCTTTTGGGCCAGCGGCTCAGCGGGGCCACAGCGGAGAGCGTGAAGCTGGGGCTGCAAGTAGAACAACTGTACGCCGGACGCCTTGTCAAGAGGATTTCTGCGCGACCACTCGGAACCAGATCTGGGGGCGCGAAATGCCAGGGCAGGAAGGGCAGGCTACACACACGGAAACGACCTCCACGCGGAAGCCGTTTCTGCACTCGGTACTGCGGGGGAGGGTTACCGGTTAGCTTGCTTCTCTGCCAGTCCGCCAATGATGGGCAGCATAAAGTGCTTGCCGTTGAAAGCGCTGACGAACACCCTCCCGCCGCCCAGTTACAATGGCATCTGGGAGTGTTTCTTCGCATGGCGCACACTGTCTTTTGCGTTCGCTACAAAAAGGAGATGGAGGGACTCGACGAGCCGCCCTTCGACTCTGAATTCGGCCAGAAAATCTATAAAAACGTCTCCAAGGCAGCTTGGGACGAGTGGCTCAACCGCCAGAAAATGCTGCTCAACGAGTACCGCCTGCAGCCTTGGCTGCCCCAGGCGCAGCAGTTCCTCGTCGAGCAGATGGAGGAGTTCTTCTTCGGCTCCGGATCGGCCTTGCCCTCGGAGTTCGTGCCCCCTGAGCACTAACGCTGGGGCGCGGCATCGGTGTAAACTAATCGAAGACCCCAGAAGCCGGCTCGACAAGAGCCGGCTGCGTTATGTCGGGACGTGGCTCAGCCTGGTAGAGCACTCGCTTGGGGTGCGAGGGGTCGGCAGTTCAAATCTGCCCGTCCCGACCATTCATCTCCACTTTGCATATATTGCGCCGCTGTCAGGCTCGCGCCGGCGCTGTCCTCACACCAAAGCCTTCCAGTTCCGACCCGTCTGTGCCGCCATGGACTCGCAGAGCGCCGCCACGGACATCGACTTCGCGAAGTGCCAGCCCTGAGCGTAAGGTACGCCGCGCGCTTCCAGGAACTCCGCCTGCGCTGCGGATTCCACGCCCTCCGCCACTAGGTCGAGTTGGAGCGAGTGAGCCATGTCGATTATATGCAGAACCACCTGGCTGGTCGGTCCACCCGTGCCGATGGTCTCCACGAATGCCTTGTCGATCTTCAGCGTGTCGATACCGAGGGTTTCCAGGTAGGCGAGACTGGAATAGCCTGTTCCAAAGTCGTCGATCGCCACGCTGATCCCCATGGCGCGAATCTTCGCCAGAATTTCATTGGCTTCGGCGCCCTGCAGCAAGTTGCGCTCCGTGGCTTCGATCTCAAAATTCGAGGGCCGGGCACTGCTCGTGCGCAGCAGCTTCTCCAGAACCTCGATCGTCCGTTCTGACCGCAGATCCACAGCCGACAGATTCAGCGCAATCTGAAAATTTGGGTCCAGCTTCAGCATCCGAGGCAGGTCCGCCGCCACGATTTCTGCCACCTGTTCGGTAATCAGCGTAATCACGCCGCTCGCTTCGGCCGTGGGGATGAACTCATTCGGTTGGATCACCACGCCGCTGCGGCGCCAGCGCACCAGGGCTTCGGCGCCCACCCATCGCTGCGAATTCAGGTCCACGATCGGCTGATACTCCACAAAGAATTCCTTGCGTCGCGCGGCAGCGCGCAGCACCTTCGGCAGGGAAAGATAAATCCGCGAAATATAAGTGACAGCCCACACCAGCCCCACCCCGCAGATCAGCCCGATGGGCACAAAGAACAAGGCGAACCGCTTGACATGCCGGGCGATATATATCACTGGTGAAGCCGCCACTACCTGAACATCGGCGTGACTGGCTCGAATTACCGAGACCACATAGCCATGATCGATAAAGCTGTTCTCTGTTGCTTTGGGGATAGGCCTGAACCATTCGGGGCGAAGGTTTGCGCCGTGGACCACGATGCGGTTGTGGTCCGCAGCCGAGGGAATGAAGACCGCGATCGAAATGTCCGGTCCTTCCGTGGGAGTATCCACGAGCAGGGTGGGGTCGACGATATACGCAAACCCGCGCTTCGACACCACAATGAGCGGGTACGTTTGCCCAGGGAAGATCCACACATTGCCCCGTTGCTCCAAACCGTATTCCGAGATCACGCTAGGCGGCCCCACTGGAATGGGTTGCGTGGTTCCCAGCGATGTGCAGATCAGAGTATTGTTTGCGATGCGCGCCACGGCCTGCAGATAGCTCGACGTCACGTCGATCTCCCGCATCAAATCGATTTCTTTGGCAGAACACGGAGGCTGGTTGGCGGCGACCAGCCGATCCGTGGCGGTAGCGAATTGCATCCCTGCTTCATTGGTGCGCCGCAGCACGTCGCGGGCGTAACTTCCCACTAGGGCCTTTTCTGAGGCCAGGCTCTCATCCCATGCAAGCTTAACGGAAACCCATAGGGGCGCGGCGATGGCAATTACGCCGACGCCAAATGCAATCGCGACTCCAAGCGAGCGCCGCATGTGCAACCTCGACTCGAGCGAGTTCTTGCACCGAAACCAAGTCCCTTAAAACCCTAAGTCAGGAACCGATCATACCCCAGCAATGATGGATAGTCCATATACGCAGCGGCTGATTCGCTCGTTATTTTCTTGATCCCTTGCCGCTGAAATCAAGGGCTTTATGCCGTCCCGAGCGAGCCGCTTCCGATTTCGGAACGGCGCTCGTTTCATGGCGCATCCGCCTTTTCGGCCAAGGCTACGATTTCGTCGGCAATGCTTGCAGCCTTCATCGCCATGGTAGGCACCGCGCCTGGCCCCGTAGTCCCGCAATTTCGAAACACCCTACGGCTCAACCTCCCATCCGTGCACGCGCCCCTATCCCCGCCGCCTCGCTAAGTCGAGCATTTGCCTCCCTCCGTGGTCCCGCGCTCCTGAACCCGGCCTCTCGCCCGGTTGCATCGCGTCGAAGATCGATATATCGTGAATCATCAATCCGTTTTTTGGGAGATGGTCGCGATTGGCCTGCGCAAGCGGGCGCGAAGCCGCTTTCGAGCAAGCGCTTAGCCCTCGACCCGATAGTGCCTTCGCGGCATCCATCTTCCTGCACGATGCGCGAAGCAGAGAGGTGTTTCGATGGCGCTAAATCAGGAACTCTACGATGCAATCTTGAACGGCGACGCCAAAAAGGCCCGCGCCGCCACGGAAACGGCCCTTGCCGCGGGCGCTCAGCCCATGGTTCTCATTCAGGAATCCATGGTTCCGGCCATGGATGCGGTCGGCCGCCTCTTCGAATGCGAAGAGTACTTCGTTCCCGAGCTCTTGCTCGCCGGTCGCGCCATGAAGGGCGCCATGGAACTGCTTAAGCCGCTGCTCGCTGCTGCCGGCCAGAAGATGGCGATCCGCGTCGTCATCGGCACCGTCAAAGGCGACCTGCACGACATCGGCAAGAACATCGTCGCCTCCATGCTCGAGGGCGGCGGATTCGAAGTGATCGATCTCGGCACGGACGTCTCGCCGGAAAACTTCGTCGCTGCCGTCGAAGAGCGCAAGCCGCATGTGGTTTGCATGTCGGCGCTGCTCACAGTCACCATGCCGGCCATGAAGCTCACTATCGACGCGCTTCAGACCGCGGGCCTTCGCACCCGAGTCAAGGTGCTCATCGGCGGCGCGCCCGTCTCCTCGCAATACGCCAAAGAAATCGGTGCCGACGGCTACAGCGAGAACGCCGGCAGTGCCGTCACCCTCGTAAAGTCCCTGATGGGGGCATAACCAGAGTTGGCGTATCCCTACAGCGGTTCTCCGGTTGCTGTAGGACGAATCCGCAACCGCCGCTGTGTCGAGCTGCGGTGCTTATCGCGGCGGCGCTGTCAACGGCCGCTCCATCGAACTGCGAATGCCGCGCTTTTCTATTGGTTAATTTGCGGAGGGCGCGGCAGCCTCAGCGCTCAGCTTCTTTTTTTCGGCTCTTTCTTCCAGCCTGGGCCCGATCTTGCCTGCGCGAAACGCACGGTTGTATTGCCTGCAATTGGGATCGAGTCCAAGAACCGCATGGGTTGCATACAGGGTCTCCATGAGTCCGCGATCGGTCGGGTCCGCGATCGCGGAGTCTAGACCGGCTGCCACTGCCAATGTGAGGAACGCGCGGTTGAGAAGCGTGCGCGCAGGCAAGCCGAAGGAGATGTTGCTCAGCCCGCCGGTAAGGTGGGCCGTGGGATACTCGGCCAAAATCGCGCGCATGGTCGCCAGAGCAATCAGGCAAGCTTCACCCTCTGTCCCCACCGACATGAAAAGTGGGTCCACGTATACGTCCTCGTCCTTCACGCCCGCTTTTCTTGTCTCTTCGAAAAGACGCCGAACCACTGCCATGCGGCCCTCGCAGCTCATCGGAATAGTGCTTCCATCCAGCGCTAGAGCCAGCACACGGCATCCGTGCTGCGCGACGATCGGCAGAACTCCGCGGATGCGTTGCTCTTCCATACTGATGGAATTGACGATCGGCACTTGCCTGGTGGCAGAGATGCCCGCCAGCAGAGCCGCAGGGTTGGCACTGTCAAGGCAAAGCGCCGTGTCAACCGTCTCCTGGACCGTACGGATTAGCCAAACCATGTCATCTGGCTCGCGGTCGGGCATGGTGCCTGCGTTGATGTCCAATGCTCCGGCGCCTGCTTCAACCTGCGAAACCGCAAGATGGCGAATGTAAGCGGCGTCGCGCTCCAGCACAGCCTTGTTGACCAGCTTGCGAGTACCGTTAATTTTTTCCCCAATCAGCAACATCGATAAGCCCTTTCTTATTTCGCGCCACTATCTCAGAAGCCTTTTTCGGGCAACTGTTTCGATCTTAAGTTTCGGCGCTGAATGATCGCGTCCGAGGTAAAAATTGATCCAGGAGGAGGTCTCGTTCAGATCGTAGTTCACAGGCGGCACCAGGTCCACCCCTAACGATCGATCCGCGCCGTGCGCCTTGAGCCTCTCGTAGGCAAGCACGTAAATGCATTTGCGCTGCTTGGGATATGCCTCGCACCAGCCCTCGTGGCTTCCGCCGCACGGACCGTTGCGCTGATTCTTGGCGCACTGGCTCATGGGGCACAAATAGGCCAGATCCAGCATGCCGCAATCGCCGCAGTGCCGGCAGTCGTTCGTCAGGCCTTTGATGATCTGTTCGCATTTCGTGTAGGGGCCTTCGAGTGCGGTTCCGTCCACACTCTTGGCCAACGCGCGCATCGGCTTGAAGAGCGCGCCTTCCTTGGTGAATGCCAGGTGATGAAGCATTCGGAATGCGGAATAAACTATACCGGCGGTAGAACCCGCTTCGCGCGGGGCTGGCGTCGTCGTGTTCAATCCAGTCTTCTCGTCGCGCGCGAAGAAATACCAGCCATTCTCCTGGGGATAGTCGAATTCATGAACGAATTCCGGCCAGCGCTGCGCCAGCTCTTCGCCATGTTCGATCACTTCCAGAAGGTCAGGAAAAGTCATGCCATGGCCGCTGACATGCGCACCGGCATATCCCATTCCCTTGAGAAGGGCGTACATTTTTGCGGCGCGCTCCAGCCGTTTCCCTTTGCCTTTGTCCACGCCCTCGGCTTCCGTCTCGACATCCCTCAGCAGCTTGTCGGGAACCACACAGCCAGGCAGGCCGTTATGATTCATCAGCTTTGCCGCACCCCGAGGCAGCAGGTAGATATTGCCTACAACCGGTATATTCCCAAATCCCAGCAGCTTCACTACCTGCAGCAGCTCGTGAATCTTGCGCGCGTCGAAGCCCAACTGCGAAACAATGAACCTCGCCCCCGCCGCGAGCTTCTTCCGCAGTTTGTAGTATTGCCCCATCTGCTCTGCTTCCAGCGCTTTGAAGGGGCTTGCCGCCACTCCGGCAAAGAAATTGGTCGCCTTGAGCGTCGTCCTGCTCCCTCCAGGCTTCGGGATTTCTCTCCCCTGATTGAGTTCCCCGATCAGACAGAGCAGAGTGACCGGATCCAGGTCGAAGACCGGCTTGGGGCCGCCGCCGTATCCGGCCTTGGGATAATCGCCGGTCATGACGAGCAGGTTGCGCACGTCCGCCCGCGCCAATCCATAAAGCAGACTTTCCAACTGGTTGCGATTCTTGTCTTTGCAGGTCAGGTGAACCAGCGGCTCGATGCCAAGCCGGCGGATTTCGGCGCCCAACATCTCGGCAGAAATCGCGGGGTTGCCACCTGGATTGTCTGTAACGGTCAGCGCGTGAACCCGGCCGCTGGCGGCTGCTTTCGTCGCGACGTCAATCACGTCCTGCTGCGCCTTCTCGAAGGCTCCTCGCCCCGGAACCAGTTCCCAGGTGACGGTGAACGTCTTGGCGTCGTGAAGCGAGAATTCGTAGCTACCGGGCTGCTTGGCTTCCGCCGGTACGACTTTCGGCCCGTCCACCGTGGGACCGCCTTCAGGAAAGAGATCCATAGGTTGTGTGCTGTTTTCCTCTATACTATATCTACTAAATCCATTTATTGTCTGCTTTCAAGAACAAGAGAGTTTCTTAATCTCGCGATCCTGCATCAAAGCGAGCTTGAAGGCGCCGAAGAGTAGGTAAGCATGTCTACGGAACCATTGCCGTCTATCGGAACTGCTGAAGCACTGCAAGCGTTGGAGCAAGAAAAGTTGATTGTTCCCAGTGACATTGACATCGCGCAATCCGTGACTCCCATTCCCATTAGCTATGTCGCGCAGCGGGCTGGCATTCTTCCGCATGAATTGGAACTGCACGGAGAGGCCAAGGCCAAGGTGCGCCTCTCGATTCTGAATCGCCTGAAGAGCCTGCCGGGCGGCAAATACGTGGTGGTGACCGCCACCACAGCAACTCCATTAGGAGAAGGGAAGACCACCACCACCGTCGGCCTCACCCAGGCGCTTGGCGCGCATCTGGGCAAGAATGTATTCGCCTGCGTGCGCCAGCCGAGTATGGGTCCGACATTCGGAATCAAGGGCGGCGCGGCTGGCGGCGGATACAGCCAGATCATTCCCATGGAGGATTTCAACCTCCACTTGACCGGCGACATTCATGCCATCACAGCAGCCAATAACCTGTTGGCGGCCGCCATTGACGCCCGCATCTTGCACGAGAACGAAATCAAAGATGATCAGGTACTGTTTGACCGGCTCTGCCCGCCGTCAATGAGTGGTTCTCGCCGCTTCACTCCGGTCATGCGCCGCCGCTTGCGCAAGCTCGGCATCGAAAAAGACGACCCCAACGAACTCACCGCCGAGGAGCGCGCCCGTTTCGCTCGCCTCGACATCGATCCCGGCACCATTACCTGGCGCCGCGTAACCGACACCAACGACCGCATGCTTCGCGGCATTACCGTTGGCCAGGGCCCGCAAGAAAAAGGCATGACGCGCGCCACCGGGTTCGACATCGCCGTGGCCAGCGAAATCATGGCAATCCTTGCCCTCACAACGAGCCTCGCGGATATGCGTGAACGCTTGGGACGCATCGTCATCGGCAATGACCGCCGGCAACGCCCCGTAACCGCCGACGATCTTGGCGTGGGAGGCGCGCTGACGGTCCTGATGAAGGACGCCATCATGCCGACCCTCATGCAGACGCTGGAGGGCACGCCGGTATTTGTGCACGCAGGTCCGTTCGGCAACATCGCACATGGCAATTCCTCGATTCTCGCCGACATGATCGCCTTGAAGCTTGTCGGCAGGGAAGGCATTGTGGTCACAGAGGCCGGATTCGGTACCGAAATGGGTTTTGAGAAGTTCTGCAACATTAAGTGCCGCGTAAGCGAGCTAGTTCCGGACTGCGCCGTGCTGGTGGCCACCATTCGTGCCTTGAAGATGCATGGCGGCGGTCCCAAAATTGTCGCAGGCAAACCTATGGCCAGCGCCTATTCGGAGGAGAATCTCGAGTTGCTGGAAAAAGGATGCGGGAATCTTCGAAAGCATATCGAAAACGTGCGCAAGTTAGGCATTCCGGTCGTAGTGGCTGTGAACCGCTTCAATACCGACACGGAGGCCGAGCTTGCGTTGGTGCGTCGCATCGCGCGCGAAGCCGGCGCCGAGGACGCAGTCACGGCTGACCATTGGTCCGCGGGTGGGGCTGGCGCCGAGGCGCTCGCCGTGGCCGTGGTTCAGGCTTGCAATAAGCCGAACAACTTCCACTTCCTCTATCCGGCGGATGCTTCGATCAAAGAGAAAATCGAATGCATTGTGCGTGAACTCTACGGCGGCGCGGGCGTTGAGTACTCTCCCGAAGCAGAGAAGAAGATCGAAATCTATACCCGGCAAGGATTTGACAAACTCCCCGTTTGCATGGCCAAGACCCAATTCAGCCTCAGCCACGACCCTGAACTGAAGGGCGTGCCAACAGGCTTCATCGTGCCTATCATGGACGTTCGCGCCAGCGTTGGCGCCGGCTTCCTTTATCCGTTGCTGGGCCAGATGAGTACGATGCCCGGCTTATCGACTCGCCCCGGTTTCTACGAAATCGACCTTGATACTCAGACTGGGCGCGTGATTGGACTTTCTTAGGCAGCCTTGCCGCGTTGTTTGTCACGGCGAATGGCTGGCGCGGGAGCGCTTCGTGCGCATCGCGTCCGGGCTCGACGAACCCCTCGCCAAGCAATCCGCGCTCATCGTCGCGCGAAGAACAGTACGGCAGCTTGTACCATAAAGCCAGCTATGGGCTGTAGGCCGCACCGAAGCCGCTCTCTCGGGTCGGTCCACGAAGCTTTCCCTGGCGCGAAAGAGCTGGAAGCTGCTTTTATGCACCTCAAAATCATCCACTGCCAGGTCTTCACGCGCGAAATGGAGCAGGTCGTCTCTCGCTCCGCGCACACCGTCGACCTCGAATCCATTCCCATGGGCCTGCACTCGCTGGGCGTCGAGATGCGTCCTCACCTCCAGGAGCGCATCGACGCTGCAGACAGCGCCGACTACGATGCCATCCTGCTCGGCTACGCGCTCTGCGGCCGCGGCACCGAGGGCCTCCGCGCCGGCCGCACGCAACTCGTTCTTCCCCGCGCCCACGACTGCATCGGCGTGCTCATGGGCAGCCGCCATCGCTACGCCGCTTACTTCCAGGACCATCCCGGCGTCTACTATCGCTCACCCGGCTGGGTCGAATTTCAAACTCCCGATCTCAAGCTCCAGCCCGCCTTCCCTTCGCAAAAAAATCCCATGGGCGATCAAACCACGCGCGACGAATTCATCGCCAAATACGGCGATGACAATGGCCGCTTTCTCTACGAGCAGTTCTCTTCCTTCCGCCGCCACTACTCCGGCCTCACCTACATCTCAACCGGCATCGCGTCCGACGAAGCTTGCCGCACTCAGGCGCGCGCCGAAGCTGAAAAACAAGGCTGGGCCTTTGAAGATGTTCCGGGCTCGCTCACGCTTCTCGAGCGCCTAGTCAACGGCCCCTGGGATGCGGCCGATTTTCTTGTCGTCGCGCCGGGCGCGCAAATCCGCGCCACGCTGGACGACGGCATCGTGGAAGGCGTATGACCCTCGACCCATCCTCGTCGGCATCCTCATCCTCAGACCGCGTGAGCATCCGTCTCGAACCGCTCTCCGTAGAGTTAGAACTCCCGCGTGGCGGCTCGCTCGTCACGGGCCTCGCCGCCCATGGCTTCGAATTCCCCTGCGGTGGCGCGGGCGAGTGCGGCGGCTGTCAGGTGCGCGTGCTTGCGGGCTGGCTTCCCGTCACTGAGGCCGACGAGGACACCTTCAGCGTGGATCAACTTGCCCAGGGCTGGCGTCTCGCCTGCCAGTCGCGTGCGGGCGAACCGCTCGTTCTCGAGTGCGGCCAGTGGCACATGGAGATCCTCGCCGACAACAAATCGGGCCACTCAATCGCAACTGTCGGAGGGAACTCTGGATCAACGGACAACTCGCTCCCGTGCCCCGCCCTTTCAGAATCCGCCAGAGCGAATTCGGAAAGGGTGGGAGACCGGTCAGCATCGTCACCCAACAGCCTCGCCATTGCCATTGATCTCGGCACCACCACCATCGCCGCGCAACTCATCGACACCGCCGGCAACGTGCTCGGCGTCGGGACTATGCTTAATCCCCAGTCCGTCTTCGGTTCCGACGTCATGAGCCGCATCCGCGCCGCGATCGAGGGCCAGGACCTGACCACGCCCATCCGCGCCGCCCTCGGCCAGCTCGTCGCGCGCGCGGCGAGCGGCCGCGCATCGCAGGTTGCCGAAGTCCTCCTCGTCGGCAACACCGTTATGCATCATCTGTTTTGCTCGCTCAGCGTCGAGCCGCTCGCCCATGTCCCCTTCCAGTCACCGCATCTCGCCGAGCAGCGCTTCACCCCGAGCGAACTCGGCTGGAACCTACCCTCCGGCTGCGTCGTTCGCTTCGCCCGTTGCATTGGTGGCTTTGTCGGCTCCGACATTCTTGCCGGCATCGTCGCTGCGGGTATCGGTAACGGCTCCGATCTCACTGCGCTCGTCGATCTCGGCACCAACGGCGAAATCGCCATCGGCAATCGCCAAGGCATCGTCTGCGCTTCCACCGCCGCTGGCCCCGCCTTCGAGGCCGGCGCTATCCGTATGGGCATGCGCGCTGTCACTGGAGCCATCGCCCACGTCTCTTTTGCACAGGCCGCGTTCGCTGAAGGCGCGCTCCGTCTCAACGTCATCGGCGACGTCGCGCCGCGCGGCATCTGTGGCAGCGGCCTCGTCGCCGCCGCCGCCGCGGGCCTGCGGTCAGGAGCCATCCTCGCCAACGGCCGCATCGCCGGCGATTCAAGAATTTTCCCCATCGCCCCGCCCGTCGTCCTCTACCAATCCGATATTCGCGAGCTGCAACTCGCCAAGGGCGCCATCGCCGCCGGCTTCCGCCGCCTCCTCAAGCGCCTCGGCGCTGATGTAGCCTCGCTCCACGCCATCCATCTCGCCGGCGCGTTCGGCAACTACGTGCAAATCGAGAGCGCCCTCCGCATCGGCCTCCTCGAAGCGCCGCACGCGATCATCCACGCCGCCGGTAACACCGCCCTCCGCGGCGCAAAAATGCTGCTGCTCGCTGAGGAACCCGCGCTCCCGCCCATCGAGCACGTGAGCCTGGCCGAGGACCCCGCTTTTCAGGACGAGTTCGCCACCTGCATGTCCTTCCCGGAGCCTTTCTAGCGCCAATCTCGCATGTAGCGCCGGCCTCTTGGCCGGCTGTCGTGCGGGTCTCCAGGCCCGCACTTTCCGCGCTCGCGTCCCGTGCAACCACCCCGCATTGCCTGTTATCGTTTACCTTTATCGCTCCAGGAGATCGCAAGCCTCATGCCTCATCCACAAATCAAATTCGGCACCGACGGCTGGCGCGGTGTTATCGCCGACGACTTCACCTTCGCCAACGTGCGCATCGCCGCCGAGGCCATCGCCGCCTACATTCTCGCTCAGGAAAATCCCAAAAAAGGCATTTGCATCGCCTACGACACGCGCTTCGGCTCCAAAGCCTTCGCCCGTGCCTGCGCTGAAGTTGCCGCAGCCACCGGCATTCCCGTTCAACTCGCCCACGCCGTCACGCCTACACCGGCCCTGAGCTTCGGTGTGCGCGAGCGCGGCGCAGCCGGCGGCATCATGATCACCTCGTCGCACAACCCCGCGCAGTGGAACGGCGTCAAGTACAAGGGCTGGTACGGCGGCTCGGGCAAGCCCAGCATGATCACGGCCATCGAGTCGTATCTCGGCCAGCCCGTTCCGCGTGCGTCGCAACCCGCGCCGATTGTTGAAGTCGACTTCCTGCCCACGTACCTTAAGGCCATCGAGAGCTTCGCCGATCTCGACCTTATCGCGAAATCCGGCATGAAGTTCTGCATCGACTCCATGTACGGCGCAGGCGCCACCATTCTCTCCGATATCTTCAACCGCATTGGCGTGGCCAACGTCCCCATCCGCTTCAACCCCGACCCACTCTTTCCCGGCATCAACCCCGAGCCCATCGAGCCCAACATTCGCGCTCTCGGCGAGGCCACCGTCGCCAACCACTGCCAGGCCGGCCTCTGCACCGACGGCGACGCCGACCGCATCGGCGCGACCGATGAAAACGGCAATTTCGTCGACCCTCACAAAATCTATTCCGTGCTGCTCAGTTGGGTTTTGAAATACAAGGGTTGGCCCGGCGCCGTCACGCGCGCCTTTAACACCACGAAGATGCTCGACCGCATCGCGAAAAAATACCACCGCGAGCTTATCGAGCACGGCATCGGCTTCAAGTATGTCGTCGACCTGATGCTCGATCGCGAAATCGTCATGGGCGGCGAGGAGTCCGGCGGCATCGGCTTCCAGCGCCATCTGCCCGAGCGCGATGGCCTCATCAATTGCCTCTTGCTCGCAAACGTCATGGCCCAGGAAGGCAAGACCCTCGGCCAGCTCGTCGCCGATCTTCAGGCCGAGTACGGTGAGCATCAGTACGGCCGCATCGACCTTCACATCTCAGACGACCAAAAGAACGCCGCCATCGCCCGCGCCCGCGCACTCCCTACTGGCGACGCAACCTTCGCCGGTATGCCCATCCTGCGCCAGGAGAATCTCGATGGAGGGAAGTTCTATCTGGATAATCCGGAAGCAAAGAAAAAACCCAACGCCGCCGAAACCTGGCTGCTGCTCCGCGCCAGCGGCACTGAGCCCCTCATGCGCATCTACACCGAATCGTGCTCGAAGGAGTCCGTCGCCAAACTCCTCGACTCCGCGCGCGTGTTTGCCCTGAGCGAGTAAGATGTCGGCGGAGGGTGTATGGAAGACCTCTGGTCCTTGAAATCATGGATCATATTCGCTGCCTGTTTCACACTTTGCGGCGCATTGCTCTCTCAAGAGCCGGGCTGCTTGGAGATTTCACGAATGGTAGCAATGGCACGAGCCAACACTCCGGCTGCGTTGAAGGAACGCAAAGACGAAGCAGGTGACAGCTATCGAGCCCAGCTCATCTTTGCAGCCCGCATGTTGGAAATCGATCCCGGGAGCAAAATGGCCGCCGAATCTCTTCTGAATCTGTTGCCGAAAGACGAATTCGGCCCAGAACAAACCGCTTGGCTTGACCTCGCCCAGTTGGAGCAATGTCCGTCCGGCGGACCCTACGTTGATGAATCAGAATCCTTGGACGTGCTCGAGTATCATTTACCTCGTCTTGCGGCTAGGGCCGCCGTTCTTGCTCCAGACAAGATGTTCGATTATGTCTCTTACGCTCAGTTTTCTGCAACTCCGGAAAGTGACTACGCAGTGCAAATGCGAAAGGTCTGTATGGCTAGGCATCAGCAATTCGTGGACGCAGTCAACAGGCTTGCGCCCAAAGATAAGCGTTGGTTCGTTTCGAAGATATTCAACCCTGACGGGTGCCGAACGCTAACTTTTCCCGAGCAGTAAATTCCCGCTCACGCCGGGTGCCCCAAGTCTGGACTTTCAGACTCGGGATCGCACGACCCTCACCCCAGCACGAAAAAGCTAATAGCTGGAAGCTAAAAGCTAGCAACTGTCTTTTCACTTCGGCTGCGACAGCACCTGCATTCCCGGATGCAGTGGCAATCCCGTCGGTTTGTACTCGTAGGCATCGCCGGTCTCCGCGCGCAGCGCCGCCAGCCGTTCCTTCAGGTGCGCGGTCAGCGCCTCGGTTCCCGGCTTGCCATAGAGATTGTGCGCCTCGTCCGGATCCTTCTCCAAATCGTAGAGCTCAAACTCCTCTGGTTCGAGGAAAAAATCGATCAGCTTGTATCGTTTCGTGCGCACGCCGCGGCACGGCCGCACATTTTCAAATCCGGGATATTCGTAGTACTCGTAGAGCCAATCCTCGCGCCACGCCACATCGGCTTTTCCCTCGGCCAGCGGCAGCATGCTCTTGCCCTGCATCTCCGCGGGCGCGGGCAGTCCGGCAATTTCCAACAGCGTCGGCGCCATGTCGAGATTCAACACCATCTCGTCCGAATTCGTTCCCACCTTCACATGTTCCGGCCAGCGCACCATCATCGGCACGCGAATCGATGGCTCATACATCACACGCTTGTCGTACAAATGATGCTCGCCCAGGAGGAATCCGTGGTCGGAGCTGAGCACAACGGCCGTCCGGTCCAACAGCTTCTGCCGTTCGAGCTCCGCCAATACTGTGCCCACGTTGCGGTCGTTGTCCTCCACGCCCGCGTAGTGATCCTTCACCAGCTCCTCAAGCGACCGGGGATCGTCGGTGGACACCTCCGACCATCCAATCTTGTCGTCCGCATCGGCCACGGCGCGCGGCTTGCCGGCGTAGCCCGTCTGGTCCTCATCAAATGTGGGGGGCGCGGGAATCGCCACGCCGTTGAAATCGTTCACCAGGTCCTTCGGCCGGTAGAACGGCGCGTGTGGCGCATAGAACCACAAAAACATGCAGAACGGCTTCTCCCGTTTCTGCTTGAGCCATGCCACGGCCTTCTGCGTCAGCAGCGTGTCAACATACTCGCCTTCGTAGAGCGTCTCCGGCCCGTACTTGCCCTTCACGCCCTCGGTGATGCGCGGCCGGTAGTAATCCGCCTGGCCCACAAATCCGAAGTAGTAATCCCAGTAGTGATCCATCAACGCGCCGGCAATATGCGACTTCCCCAGAAATGCCGTCTCGTACCCGGCCTTCTGCAGCAGATCCGACACCAGCGGAAACCGCGCCGGCACCGTGCCCTCAATATTCGATATCGCGCCCGTGGTATGCGAGTAGAGTCCCGTCAGCATCGTCGCCCGCGACGGCAGGCACAGCGCATTCACCACGAACGCATTGTGAAATGTGCATCCCTCCGTGGCGATCCGGTCCATGTTCGGCGTGTGCAGAATCCGGTTGCCCGCCGAAGAAAACTCATCCGCCCGCAGCCCCTCGCCCACAATGCACAGAATGTTCGGCCGCTCACTGTGCTCATCCAGTTCGCGCGCAAAACTTTCCAGCGCGCTCAGGTTCACCACCGTCGCGCTCATTGACGCCGCCAACGCTTTCAACACCGTTCGCCGGCTCTTCATTTGTCCTCGCTCTTTCCATTTCGGAACGGTCCCACTCATTGGTGCAGCGCGCAGCGCCTACGCAATCACCGCCGCTTTCGCGCGCTTGCCCAGCCTCACTGTCAATCGCACTGGAAGATTTGGAAAATAGACTCTCGTTCGACCAAACAAGTCACCGTCAATCCGGACGGCTCCCTCGTCAATTTTTCGGTTTGCCTCGGAGCCGCTGGAAGCAAGCCCAATCTTGACCAACAGCTTGGGGATATTCAATTCTCCTTTGGGTCCGGTTACTTCCACAAACGCAACCTTCACTTCTTCCAGGTCCTCAGCCGTCTCCTTCTGCTGGAACATCCGCGCCCAGTTCTCACCGGCATTGCAGGCAGCAGCCTCTCCGTGAAATCCCGCCACGATCGTCCGCGCCAGTTTTTTCTTGGTTTCCATGGGGTGCAATTTTCCCGCGGTCACATCCGTCCGCATCGCTTCAATCTCGCTCTGTCGAAGATCGGTCAGCAGCACCCAATACTTCCACATCAATTCGTCGCTGATGCTCATCAGCTTTCCATACATCTCGCTCGCCGGCTCGTTGATGCCGATCGCGTTATTTAGAGACTTGCTCATCTTCTGCACGCCGTCCATTCCCTCCAGAATCGGCGTCATCAGCACGATCTGCGGCTTCTGCCCGTACTGTCGTTGCAGCTCGCGCCCGCACAACAAGTTGAACTTCTGGTCCGTGCCGCCCAGCTCCACATCGCACTCCAGGCAAACGGAATCGTATCCCTGCATCACCGGGTACAGCAGCTCGTGCAAACTGATCGGCTGCTCGGCCTGGAAGCGCTTGGAGAAATCGTCGCGCTCCAGCATCTGGCTCACCGTAAAGTGCGCAGTCAGCCGCACCGTGTCCTCATACCCCAGCTTGCCCAGCCACTCCGAGTTGTAGCGCACTTCTGTCGTCTTCTCATCGAGAATCCGGAACACCTGCTCCTTGTAGGTTTTCGCATTGGCGTCGATCTCCGCCCGCGTCAACGGTTTCCGCGTCACGTTGCGTCCCGTCGGGTCGCCGATCAGCGACGTGAAATCGCCCACCAGAAAAATGACAGTGTGCCCCAATTGCTGAAAGTGCCTGAGCTTGCGCATCAGCACCGTGTGCCCCAGGTGCAGGTCCGGCGCTGTCGGGTCGAACCCCGCCTTCACGCGCAGCGGCCGTCCCGTCTTGCGGCTCTCTTCCAGGCGCCCCCGCAAATCGCTCACGCGGATAATCTCCGCCGCGCCCTTCTCCAGCAAATCCATTTGCTCGTCAACAGGTTTAAACGTGCTCATCTTGTGTTTCAGTATAAATTCCGGCGCTTTCAAGCAAACCGCCAATCGCCGACGCCAGAAAGCTGCCTCTAGAACAACATGCCCGCCCACGCTGTCGACGCCTTCAGACTGCGCTCGTTCTTTTCCAGTTCTGCTTCGAGCCGCGCCACCTTGAAGCGCAATTCCTGATTATCTATGATCAGTTCGCTCACCAGCGCATTCAGCCGCTGGTTCTGCACCTCCAGCGGCGAAGGGCTCTGCTCCGGCTTCCGTGTTTCGTGTACGGTCTGCGCCGTTTCCATCTCCATCTCCATCGCAAGCGTCATGCCGCGCGCGCTCCCGCTGCCCCAATCTGCTGCCTTGCTGACCGGCTAGCGCGCAGTCTTTCTCACGCCTCGTCAATCACGCGTGCCGCCGCATCCAGCGCCTCTGCAATCTTGCTCACCTGTTCCGGGCTCAAATCGCCGCGCCCCGCGCGCATCTTCAGAGCAAAGCCCAGGTTCACCATTGCCCGCATAATCTGCGGCGACCGCCTGCGCCCGAAGACCTTCCGCGCCTGTTCCATCCGCCCGAAGATCGCCTTAACCGTCGCGTTGTTCGCCTTCAGATACTCCTTGCCCTGCTCGCTCACCGTGTAAAGCTTCTTGTTGCCCTCCGTCGATGACGTCGCCAGACCTTCTTCCTCCAACAGCGTCAGGGTCGGATACACCACGCCAGGGCTCGGCGCATACCCGCCCGACAGCCGCTCCTCGATGGCCTTGATGATCTCGTAGCCATAACTCGGTTTTTCGGCAATCAACTGCAGAATCACCAGCCGCAAGTGTCCGCTGTCGAAGAACCGTTCGCGTCCCGCGCCGAATCCGTGCTCAAAGCCCTCCCAGCGCCCGCCGAACTCGCCACGCCTGTGGCGATGCCGGCAATCGCCACGTCCAAACTCTTTGTTCCCCTCTCCAAAATGTCCAAACATCTTCGTTCCTCCTCGATCATCTTAGATATATCAATCGATGCATCCAAGATATGTCTTAAGATATATCGAAACTCGCTCGCTGTCAATCCCCGGTCGACACTTTTTGCTGCTCTCTCCCGGAAGTCAAACCGCTCGTAGTGGGGAGCTGATCTCTGACGCCGGATCTCTGCCTTTCCGCTATAATCACTCCATGCACCACCCCCGCCATCCCGCCCTCGACCTCGCCCGCATCGCAGCGGCGGCAGCGGCGGCTCCGGCCGCCTAGACTCCGCCTCACCTCATCGAAAAAACAGTGATTAGTGGTTAGTGATCAGTTCTCAGTCCGAGATCTGCTCTGCGCCACTGATCGCTCGTGCACTGACAACTGATCACTGACCACTGTCTTACACTGGAGTCACCATGGAAGAGTTTTCTCGTATTCAGCGCCTGCCCGCCTACGTCTTCAACATCACCGGTGAAATGAAAACCGCCGCCCGCCGCCGCGGCGAAGACATCATCGACTTCGGTATGGGCAATCCCGACGGCGCTACGCCCGCCCACATCGTCGACAAGCTTGTTGAAGCAGCCCGCAAGCCGCCTACGCATCGCTATTCCGTTTCGCGCGGCCTGCCCCGCCTGCGCAAGGCCATCTGCAACTGGTACCAGGCGCGCTACGGCGTCGAGCTCGATCCCGAAACCGAGGCCATCGTCACCATCGGCTCCAAGGAGGGCATCGCCCACCTCTGTCTCGCCATCCTCGATTCGCGCGACACCGTGCTCGTGCCCAATCCCTCGTACCCCATCCATATATACGGCCCCGTCATCGCGGGCGCGCACATCGTCAGCGTCCCCGTCCACGACCAGGAAAGTTTCCTTCAACAACTCGAGGACCTCATCCCTCGCATGACCCCGCGCCCCAAAGCCCTCATCGTCAACTTCCCCTCCAACCCCACCACCGAGTGCGTCGAGCTGCCATTCCTCGAGCGCCTCGTCGCTCTCGCCCGCGAACACGGCTTCTATCTCATTCAGGACCTCGCCTACGCCGACATCGCCTTCGACGGTTACAAGCCGCCCAGCGTCATGCAGGTTCCCGGCGCAAAAGAGGTCGCGGTCGAGTTCTTCACGCTGTCGAAGAGCTACAACATGCCCGGCTGGCGCGTCGGCTTCATGGTCGGCAACCAGAAGCTCGTCAACGCGCTCGCGCGGCTCAAGAGCTACTTCGACTACGGCACCTTCACGCCCATCCAGGTCGCGGCCATCACCGCGCTTGAGGGGCCGCAGGAGTGCGTCGCGCAGATCTGCGACAACTACCGCCGGCGCCGCGACGTGCTGGTCGAAGGCCTCAACAAGGCCGGCTGGCAAGTGGCTTCGCCCAAAGCCACCATGTTCGTCTGGGCCAAAATTCCCGAAGCCTGGCGCGACCTCGGCTCGCTCGAATTCTCCAAGCTCCTCTTGACCGAAGCCAAAGTCGCCGTCAGTCCCGGCATCGGCTTCGGTGAGCACGGAGACCACCACGTCCGCTTCGCCCTCATCGAGAACGAGGAACGGACGCGGCAGGCGTTGCGGGGGATCCGGCAGATGCTGGCGAAACCGTTGTCCGTGCGAGCGTGAAGTGTGCTGAGGACGGCCTGAGAACATGCATTTTTCTGTTGTCGCCGGCTCAGAGGGAGAAGTTCCATGGAATCAACGCGAATGTTCGTTTAGGCGGTGCGTTTGCCCCTCCAAATGTTCGCTTAACTGGTTCCAATTACCCCCGCAATGTTCGCTTCGCAGGTTGCGATTCTTTGAGACAAATACCAGGAGATTGACCATTTAAAGTGTGTTTGTAACCAAAGAATCTCCCAAATATGAGCAAAGGGTTGCAGAGAATTTCCCAAAAGAGCGCTTCGAAGGGCCCTGGATGCGTGTTTTTGCGCAGTCTTGCGCACATTTTGAGGCGTTTTTGCATGCAGATTCGCGCGTCTTTTGCGCAAATTTGCAGTGGTCAGTGGTCAGTAGACGACCGGCGGGCGACTTCCAGCTGCCAGCTTGTGCGCTCCGTCTCTAAATATCGGCTGTCATTCTGAGCGATGCGGGCCGCGCTTCGCGCGGCCCACGAGTCGAAGGACATGCATTTGCTTTTCGCTTTGTATCAGGGCTTGGCTTTAGCCAAGCCGCAACCCGCCTGCCATTTTTCGAAGAACCAAGTGCGCGGCACGTTTGGGCTACTTTTGTGCAAGGGCCTTTTGGATTGCTCGATCGACTTCACCGACGGCACCCGGCCCGTAGCCGAGACTCTGATACACGATGATTCCGTGACGGTCGATGACATAGGTGCGGGGAATTCCGGCTGCGGCAAGGCGCGCGTATGCCTCCCGCTTTGGATCCCATGCTAACGGAAAGGTAAAGTTCGGATGGGTCTTCTGAAACCGGAGAACGGTGTCCTTATCCTGCTGACGGGCGATGGCGATGAAGGCGAAGTCGGGCGAGGATTTGTATTTCTGCCAGACTTGCTTTTCCAGTTCAGGCATCTCGATTTGGCACGGCGCGCACCATGTGGCCCAGATGTTCACCACAATCACCTTGCCTTTCTCGGCCGCAACCGAGAAAGTACCAGAAGTTCCATCGGAGGAGATGGCGGGCATCCTGTCCCCGACCTTGGTGGTGGCGGCATACGGGTCGGGACCGTCCTGACACCCCGCGGGCAAACTGAAGGCCAGTAGAGCTACCCAGGAGAACGCAACAAAATGGCGGGAATTCATACATTCATTTGTAGCCGATGAGGGCGGTGCGCGGGAGTGCAAGAAAATAGCCCAGGCCGGGGTCCCCGCGGACGGGTCTTTGTCCGTGGGGTGGGAGACCGGGGTCCCCGCGGACAGGTCTTCGTTCGTGGGGTGGGAGAGCGTAAGCCCTGGGACCCGCGCCGTTCAACTCAAAAAACAAAGTACGCGGCGCATCCGCGATGAAAACTCGCGCCAACGATCGCTTATCCCCGGAGCGGTCAACCGGGCAAAAATCACCACAAGCTGACTTATCGATAGTCAAATCGTTCCGGGCATCAAGGGCGAGACCTAAGTCATCCGTTATCCCCGGTCCCCAAATGCGAGGGACCGGGGGCACACTCCGTTGAGCAATCTGCGTCCTGAAATCGTGGCCACCCGCCATAGATCACCACGAGCCGGCTCCACGGGACTATCTACTGGGCGGGCACTAACTCTTTTCGGCGAGCCAGGACGTAGACTGCGACCAGGGCAGCGGTGAAGCCCGCGCCAGCACCTACTGCGAGCGACCAGCGTGGGCCGAAGTGGTTGGCAACCCAACCGGTGATCGGTGCGCCAATCGGCGTTCCGCCAAGTGCAATGGCGACACGCAGAGCCATCACTCTGCCCCGCATCGCCGGTTCTGTCGAGAGCTGCATGATGCTGTTTGTGCCGTTAGTGAGGGTCAGGCCCGCCGCACCGATGATCATGAGAGCGGCCGCGAACCACCAGTATCCAGGCGCCAGTGCGGCCAGGGTACAGCCGAGACCGAAGACGCCGGCTCCAGCCATGAGAGACGCTAAGTTTTGTGTCTGCCTGCTGGCAGCGAACAAGGCTCCTGAGACGGTGCCCACTGCCATGATGGAGGAGAGCAGGCCGAATGCGCGGGCATCGGAGTGGAAGACATTCACGGCCATCGTAGCGATGAAGATGGGAAAATTAAAACCAAATGTGCCGATCAAAAACAGCATGATCAGGATCGCCGTCAGATCCGATCTTCTCCACACGTAGCGAAGCCCTTCCATAAATCCGGATTGCGTGCGATGCGCCCTCGCGCTGGCATGCATTTCCGAGAGACGAAAGAAAGACATCGAGATCAAGACCGCCGCAAATGAGAGCCCATTGAGAAGAAAGGCCCATCCGATGCCAACGCCTGCGATGAACAAACCGGCGAGGGCGGGGCCGATCATTTGTGCGGCATTAAATGAGGTTGAATTAAGGGCCACGGCATTTGTGAGATCCGCATCGCCCACCATCTCAGCCACAAAGGTCTGTCTCACCGGAGCATCGAGTGCAGCGGCGGAGCCAGACAGGAAGGCCAACACATACACGTGCCAGAGCTGGATTACTCCCGCGATCGTGAGAACTCCAAGCACGAGCGCAAGCATACCCATCGTTGCCTGGGTGAACATCAGAAGCTTGCGCTGATTGAGGCGGTCCGCCGCCAATCCTGTCCAGGGCAGGAGCAGAAGTTGCGGAGCGAACTGGAGGCCCATCACGATCCCAAGCGCCGACGCATCGTGATGGGTAAGTTGGGTCAGCACGAGCCAGTCCTGAGCCACGCGCTGCATCCAGGTACCGATGTTGGACACCAGAGCGCCTGCCGTCCACAAACGGAAGTTGAAGCTCCTCAGGGAGCGAAAGGTCCCGAACACTGGGTTCTTCATGTGCGCGACGGCGTGTTGCCCCCATGGAACTGGCCGAAGTGACGCGCCGAAAAGATGCCGATGAGCAGCGCGCCCAGGCCGAACGCGAGGATGTGGGTTGTCGTGCGCGGATCAAAAGCACCCATGTGCGCGACCAGCAGATACCCAACTACTGCGTTGAAGAATCCCCAAACGACGTTGACCGTCGCAGAGGAAAGCCCTTGACCGGGCGGTTTGGCAAAGGGACTTTGAAAGGCGCGTCCCATGGTGCCTGCGACAAAGTGCGGAATGGCGTTTGCCGCAAAGACGCCCCCAAAGAAGTACGACACAAGGCAAAGCCGATTCATAATGCAGAGCTCCTTCTTTCAAGCAGCGCAATGATTTCCTCTGTAGACCCTGTCTCGCCAAGACGAGGGAAGACGTTTCCGATGCTGTACAGGTGCGCTTCCTCGCGGATATCAGTCATTGCGTCGAGTGCGAGGGTCACGTTAAACCCCTGCTCGTATGTCTGACGAGCAGTTGCCTCAACACCCGCGGAAGTCGCCACTCCCGTCACAACCACCTGGGTAACGTCTCGCGCCTTGAGCTGGCGTTCCAGATCCGTCGTTGCGAACGCGCCCCAGCTTTGCTTGGTGACGACAATATCGCCAAGTTGCCGATCCAGCTCCGGCAGAAGGTCGGTCCATCCTTCGGCAAATGTCTGGCTGCCGCGCGCACCCTGTTCGGTGCGGCCCGGCGCGCGTCCCGCCACATTGACCAGCGCGACTGGAAGGTTTTTCGCACGGAAAACATCGATCAAGGCGCGCGTCCGGTCGATGATGCCGGCGATGGGATGAGCGAAGTTTCCGTCGACGATGCCTTTCTGGAGGTCAATGACGATCAAGACGGTATTGGGATCAAGAGTAGTGAGCGGCATAGGATTCTTTTCCTTGAACTCGAAGTTGGGGGGGGAACAAAGCTGAAATGGGCGAGGAGCAGGATGCAGTGGGTTCACTCTTCAACCAGCCGCGTAATCAGTTTGAGTGCCGATTGAAGGCTGTGCTGCTCGTGAGCAGAAAGATTCTGCGAGATGGTCATTGTGAGCCAGTCCTTTCTCGCGGCCCTGCCCTCCTCAAGCCACTTCAGACACTTGGGCGTGAGAGACATCAGAGTTTGCCGCCCGTCGCCCGGGTCAGGCGCGCCACTGACCAGACCAGAATCTTGCAACGGCGTAACGATGGCGCTCATGGACTGCGGACGCATGCCTTCCGCTCGCGCCAGACTTGAAACCGTGGCCGCCCCATCCCTTTCGAGCCGAAGAAGAACAGAAGCCTGTGATGGCGTCAGATCGTTGCCGCCCCCATATTCGCGGTAACGCAGCTTGAGCTTGCGGAATACCGTACGCATCTCGGCAGCAAGCGTGGAAGCAAGCCCGGGCGGAGTAGAAGACTTTCGATTGATCACCGGAACAGGATCTCATATATGTAGGTAAACTGTAAAGCTAAACTGTACACATTTTCAATCGCCGCCTTCGTGGAGCACTCAGGGGTACGGCCAGTCGGAGACGCTAGCCGTAATCAACTTCGATCCCTTCCCCCAAATCCGCCCCACGGGCCGCAACAAAACCTTCCCTGGTGGTCCTGCTAGACTACCCGCACCATGGCCGATGCGATCTGGAAGGAGTACGATCTCTTCTGCCCGGTGTGCAACACCTACTTCAAGCAATTAGTGGTGCTGCACAAGGTGCCGAAGAACTTCGACATCACGCCCTATCTCGACGGGTTTGTGAAGAGCCACGACCACAAGGCCTGGCAGGAAGCGCAGCGGAAGAAAGCGGAGGCCGGCGGCGCACAAGACACGCCGGAGGCGTGACTCGAGCCCGCGGGGGCTGAAGCCCCGGTTCATTTTATGGCGTTTTTCGGCGCGGCTGAAAGCCGCGCCCTGATACAGGACGTGCGAGTTTAGGTTCGTGCAATCCCACCCTAAACGCACGAACCGCGTTTAGGATGGGGCAACCGCCCGCGTAATTATTTGCGGCGTTTGCGGCTCCCTTCGACTGCGATCGCTGCGAAAGACAAATGCAAAAGCAACCGCAGGTCCTTCGACTCGTCCCGGCACGCCGTGACTCGCTCAGGATGACATCCGATCTTTGGTTACTCAGGATGACACTTGATCTATGTTGCTCAGGATTACGGAGTGCGGGTTGGATTCGTGGTATCCCAGATTTCAGAAGCGAGATGTAGTGAACCTGGCGTCTTTGCGCGAACCGCATCCATGATTCGGTTCGTAATTGCACAACGTTCGATGCAAAATGCTGCCGATGCTGGCGGCAATATCTTTTTTGTGGAGATTCGGAGCGGCTTTTTCTCCCTTGGATTGGCTTTTTTCGCGGCTGATTGCTGGTCAAATCGGATCATTTTTGCAGCAAATTCTGTAGTTGGCCCGTAATAACCGCAACAATGCACCAGCTCTGGTGAAATCCACAAATTTACTTGACTTTTGCACTTGCTTCCACAGATTAAACGGACGTACTGTCTCTTCAACTGATGACTCGAAAGGGCATCGGAGTTGGTTGCCGGAAGCTGGAGGAAGAGACAGTCGGCGCAAGCCGAAAGTTGATTGCCAGCAAGGTTGACGGAGTGGACAGCCGGTGAGAACCGGAGGATGGCCGCCAGCCCGGACAGAGGGTGAAACCTGAGGCGCAAGCCGCAGAGGGATCGCTGGACGCACCAGAAG
>Ga0181519_10000020_pt1 | contig 155116 bp, 160 predicted proteins | sample PEATcosm2014_Bin_26_FD_121102 | JGI IMG/M metagenome (GOLD analysis project Ga0181519, IMG submission 121102) | Peatland microbial communities from MTU Mesocosm Facility, Houghton, MI, USA - PEATcosm2014_Bin02_10_metaG | ecosystem: Environmental > Terrestrial > Soil > Wetlands > Peat | place...
CGGGGTCCCCCTCCCCCACGCCAACGGGAGGAGAGCGTTTGTTTTCTCTTCCCCCATTGGGGGAAGTACCGGCGAAGCCGGGGAAGGGGGCTCCAGCTTGACGCCTTCTTCCGAGCTCCGCCGGAGCCCCCTCCACCCCTCCCCCATAGGGGGAGGAGTGGAGGTGCGCCTAGGCCGGCGCCTTGGAAATCCCCGGCAGCATCTTGGCGTCGTCCTCCGCGGGCGGCGGCGGCGAGCTGGCCTTGGGCGGCGACGCCGGCGGCGTCACCGTCGCCGGACGCTTCAGGCGCAGCGAGCGCCCCTGGAAGAAGGCGCCGATCTCCATCGCCAACTGCTCGTGGCTGATATCGCCATCCACGTGGCAGGCGCCGTGCAGGCGCACCTGTTTGGCGGTGATCGAGCCGATCACCTTGCCGCGCACCTCCACCGCCTCGGCGAAGACGCCGCCGTCGACCTGGCCGGTCTCGCCGATGGTCACGCGCTCGGCGCGCACGTCGCCCTTGATCGCGCCGTCGATCTGCAACTCGCCGCCGCCGGTGACATTGCCTTCCAGGGTCATGTCGGCGGCGATCACCGAGGGGCCCTTCTTCGCCTGGACGCCCGGGCTCAACGGAGTGGGCGCGATCGGGTCGAGGCGCGGCGCCGGGGGCGTCTCTTGAGGCTGATTGCTGGGCTTGCTGAACATGGGCGGCCTCTACTGGAAAATGGCTTGGCCGTGAGCGTAATCCGGCTTTGAAAGCCGCGCCAGAGGCTGGGCCGTTCGCTAAAGCGATTTCGCCGCCGCCAGCACTTCGGCGACGTGGCCGGGCACCTTCACCTTGCGCCAGATCCGCCGCACCACCCCGGTCTTGTCGATGAGAAACGTCGATCGGTCGATGCCCATGTATTTGCGGCCATACATGCTCTTTTCGACCCAGGCGCCATATCGCTCCACCACATCGCCCTCGGCGTCGGAGCCCAGCAGCGGCGCGAGATCATATTTGGCGCGGAACTTGGCGTGCTTGGCCGCCGTGTCCTTGGAGACGCCCACCACCACCGCTCCGGCGGCGGCGAAGTCGGCCGCCGCGGCGGTGAAGCCCTGGGCCTCGGCGGTGCAGCCGCTGGTGTCGTCCTTGGGATAGAAATAGAGCACCACCGTCTTGCCCTTGAGCGCGGCGAGGGACACCGGGCCGGTATCGCCCGGCATGTCGAAATCGGGGGCCCTATCCCCGGCCTTAAGTTCGCCGGCCTTCAGTTCAGTGGTCATGGCAAATTCCTTCTAGCTTGTGACAACGAGGCGTTTGCGGGCGTTGCCCTTGCGAAGCTCCGCCTCCGATCCTTCGATGGCCGCCGGCGCATTGGCGTCGGCCACCTTGACGCCATTGATGCGGAACGCCCCGCCAGCGATCTGGCGTCGCGCGTCGCCGTTGGAGCTGGCGAAGCCGGCGGCGACCATCAGGGCGGTGTTGGACATCGCCGCCATCTCCCCGGCCGGGATCTCCACCGTCGGCAGATCCTCCGAGAGCCGGCCCTGTTCGAACGCCGCCTTGGCCGCGCCGGCCGCCGCCGCCGCCGCATCGGCGCCGTGCAGCAGGGTGGTGGCTTCGTTCGCCAGCACCTTCTTGGCCTCGTTGATCTCGGCCCCGCCCAGGGCCTCCAGGCGCGCGATCTCATCGAGCGGCAGCTCGGTGAACAGCTTCAGGAACTTGCCGACGTCGGCGTCCTCGGTGTTGCGCCACATCTGCCAGTAATCGTAGGGGCTGAGCCGGTCGGCGTTCAGCCACACCGCCCCGCCCAGGGTCTTGCCCATCTTCTGGCCCGAGTGGGTGGTCAGGAGCGGGGTCGTCAGGCCAAAGGCGCTCCTGGCCGCCACCCGCCGCACCAGCTCGACGCCGTTGATGATATTGCCCCACTGGTCCGAGCCGCCCATTTGCAGGGCGCAGCCGTGGCGCCGGTGCAGTTCAAGGAAATCGGTGGCCTGCATCAGCATATAGTTGAACTCGAGGAAGCTCAGCGGCTGCTCGCGTTCCAGCCTCAGCTTGACGCTGTCGAAGGCCAGCATGCGGTTGATGGTGAAATGCACGCCGTAGTCGCGCAGGAACTCGATGTAGCCGAGCTTCTCCAGCCAGTCGGCGTTGTTGACCATCAGGGCGCCGGCGGGCGGCTCGCCGAAGTCCAGGAACTTGGCGAAGGTCGCGCGGATGCTCGCCAGATTGGCGTTGATCACCGCCTCGGTGAGCAGGGGCCGCTGCTGGTCCTTGTCGGTGGGATCGCCGACCTTGGTGGTGCCTCCGCCCATCAGCACGATCGGCCGGTGGCCGGTCTTCTGGAACCAGCGCAGCATCATGATCGAGATCAGGTGGCCGATGTGCAGGCTGTCGGCGGTGCAGTCATAGCCGACATAGGCGGTCACCGGTCCCTGGGCCGCCGCTTCGTCGAGCGCGGCGAGGTCGGTGCACTGGTGAATATAGCCGCGCTCGGCCATCACGCGGATGAACTCGGAGCGGGGTTTGAAGTCGGGGTCTTGCGGGGTCATGGACGGCTCCTTTTCAAAGGGTTCGGCCGGAGACCGTCTCCTCGAGGTGAGCCGCCGCCGACCGGTGGGCGGCTGGCGTGACTGACCGGCCGCTCGCTAGAAGGGCGAGCGGTAATAGGTGCGGGCGATGGGCGCGCGGGTCGTCATGCGCGCTAGCTACCGGGCCTTGGCCATGGCAGTCAAGGCGGCCATGCGAGTCCTCGGCTTCATGACCGGCACCTCCCTCGACGCGGTCGACATGGCCGTGCTCGAGACCGATGGCGAGGCCATCACCGGCTTTGGGCCGGCCGGAGAGCGAAAGCTGGCCCCGGAAACCCGGGCCGTTCTGGAGGAGGCCACCGCCGCGGCCCTGGCCTGGGCGTGGGATGCGCCGGCGCCCAAGATATTCGCCAAGGCCGAGCGGGTCATCGCCGAGACCCATCTCGCCGCCGCCCGCGACTTCATGGCCGAGCATGGCCTTACCGCCTCGGACCTCGATCTCGTCGGCGTCCACGGCCAGACGGTGCTGCACCAGCCGCCGACGCGCGAGCGCGCCCGGGGCCGCACCGTCCAGCTCATCGACGCCCAGCATCTGGCCGAGGGCCTCGGCCTGCCCGTGGCCTTCGACTTCCGCACCGCCGACGTGGCGGCCGGAGGACAGGGCGCGCCCCTGGCGCCGGCCTATCACGCCGCCCTGGCGCGGTGGGCCGGGCGATCCGCGCCGGTCGCGGTGCTCAATCTCGGCGGCGTCGGCAATGTCACCCTCCTGCGCGGCGACGGCTCCCTGGAAGCCTATGACACCGGCCCGGCCAACGGCATGATCGACCTCTGGGTCCAGGCGAGAACCGGCGCGCGCTGCGATGAGGACGGCGCCCTGGCCAAGGCCGGTAAGGTCGACGAGGCGGCTTTGGCCGCCTACCTGGCTCACCCCTATTTCTCGACATCCGGACCGAAGTCTCTGGATCGGTTCGATTTTTCCATCGACCGGGTCGCCCATCTGTCGGTGGTGGACGGCGCCGCGACGCTCACCGCCTTCGCCGCCCGGGCGGTGGCTCTGGGCCTGGCCGCGCTTGGCGAAACGCCAGGCGAGCTGATCGTCTGCGGTGGCGGCCGGCGTAATCCGGTGCTGATGGACGCGATCCGGACGCGGCTGGCGATTCCCGTTCGCGCCGCCGAAGCGGTCGGCTGGCGCGGCGATTCCATCGAGGCCGAGGCCTTCGCCTATCTGGCGGCGCGGACCTTCAAGGGATTGCCGATCTCGTTCCCGGGAACGACCGGCGTCCCCCGGCCGATGACCGGCGGCCGCATCGCCGGGATCTAGCCGGGAACTCTGGCCAGCGCGCGCATGAGATTGGGCGTCGACCAGGTGGCGACGCCGGTCCCCGCGAAATCCCGATCCGTGGTCCAGATATCGCCGCCGACCTCCCAGGCCAGCGCCAGAATGTGCGCGTCGCGGACCGAGCCGTTGGCGCCGTTCGTGGCGCGCCTCAGCGCCCACGCCGCCTGGTCGACCAGGGGCCAGAGAGCCTCGATCGAAGCCACCGTCATTTTCATTTCGAGGGCGTCCAGCAATTCCAGAAGTTCGGGCTGCTTCATGCCCAGTTCGATGCGCCGCCGAGCCTCCTCGATCGCCCGGTCGGTCGTCACCAGGGCGGCAGAGCGGACGACCTCCACCAGCGCGCTCGAACTGCGCCCGCGAACGGCGGCGATCAGGATGGCGGTATCGACCACGAGGATCGCCGAGGGCTGGCGCACAGGCGCTAGTCTCGGCCTTCCTGCACGGCTCTCACGGCCTCCTCATTCCAATCGACCGGATCGACTTCGCCGAATTGGCGCAGAGCCTCGTCGTCGGCCTTCACGTCGCGGCCCTTCGCCAGGGCCTCGGCGCGCTCCAGGATGGGACGCAGATCGTCGGGGTTGGTCCGTCTTATCGGAATCAGCAGCCCCACGGTCTTCTGACCGGACTTGATCGCCGTCATGCCGGGCAGGGCGCTGATCGCCTCGCCGGAGATTTTCTGCAGGTCGCGTATGCTGAGGTGGGCCATGCGAAATACATAGCCCATTACATACGAAAATTCAATCGCCGCCTCAGATCGGCTCGGCGGCGATGCGCTTGTCGAGATAGGCCCCGACGCGGGTTTCGACCTCGAAGAGATTCTCGGTCCAGAAGTGGCCGGCGCCTTCGACCAGCTCATAGTCGATGACGATGCCCTTCTGGGTGCGCAGCTTGGCCACCACCTTCTCCACCTCGGCGAACGGCACCACCGCGTCGGCGTCGCCGTGCAGGATCAGGCCCGACGCGGGGCAGGGGGCCAGGAAGCTGAAATCATACATGTTGGTCGGCGGCGAGACGGAGATGAAGCCGTCGGTCTCGGGCCGGCGCATGAGCAGCTGCATGCCGATCCAGGCCCCGAAATCGAAGCCGGCCACCCAGCACTGCGAAGCGGCCGGATTGGTCGTCTGCAGCCAGTCCAGGGCGGTGGCCGCGTCGGCCAGCTCGCCGATTCCCTGGTCGAACTCGCCCTGGCTTCGGCCCACGCCGCGAAAATTGAACCGCAGCACATTGAAGCCCCGGGTCATGAACAGGTGAAACATCTGCACGGCCACCGGATGGTTCATATGGCCGCCGGCCTTGGGGTGGGGCGGCAGGATCAGGGCGATCGGAGCGGTGTCGTCCTTGCGGGGTGAATAGCGGGCCTCGATGCGCCCGGCGCTTCCGGGCAGGATCAGCTCGGGCATGGGGTCCCTTGTCTCCAAATGGGAGTGGCCGGCGGCAAATACTTGACCGGCGCGCTTGGTTTTACTAAGTCCGCTGGAACGGCCGGGAACCCGGCCCTCGCGCGGCGGCGGCTTTTAGCAAGAACCCGCCGCGAATTGCGAGAAAATAGCGACGGACCCAAAGCCATGCAGCTCAGCACGCGAGGCCGATACGCCGTGATGGCCATGACCGAACTGGCCGGACGCGCCAACGCGCGGGCGACGACCCTGGCCGCCATCGCTGAAAAGCAACAGATTTCAAAACCCTATCTCGAACAGCTGTTCTCGCGCCTGCGCCGGCAGGGCCTGGTGCAATCGGTGCGTGGCCCGGGCGGCGGCTATCGACTGGCGCGGCCCGCCGGCGATCTGACCGTGGCCGAGGTGGTGGCGGCCGTGGATGAGCCTCTGCGCGCGACTCGCTGCGCGGGCCACGGCGCCGGCTGCATGAAGGGCGGCGCCCGCTGCCTCACCCATGACCTCTGGGAAGAGACCGGCCGCCAGATCCAGGGCTATCTGGCCACCGTCTCCCTCGCCGACGTGCTCACCGGCAAGGTGCGCCGCCAGCCGGAGCCTGTCGCGTGAGCGGCCCGGTCTATCTCGACTACAACGCCACCGCCATGGTGCGGCCGCAAGCGGCGGCGGCCGTGGCGCGGGCCCTGGAGCTGGGCGGCAATCCCTCGTCCACACATGCCGCCGGCCGCGCGGCGCGCGCCCTCGTCGAAGGCGCCCGGGCCGAGGTCGCCCGTCTGGCCGGCGCGGGGCCCGAGGCCGTGACCTTCGTCAGCGGCGGCACGGAAGCCAACGCTCTGGCCATCCACGGCGCCATCGAGGCGGGCGCCGAACGCATCCTGGTGGGAGCCACCGAGCACGACGCGGTGCGCGCGGCGGCCGAGGCGTCCGGCCTCCCCATCGAAGTCTGGCCGGTGGACGGCCAGGGCGTGGCCGACCTCGATTGGCTGGAAGCGCGCCTCGCCACCGGCGGTCGCGCGCTCGTCTGCCTGATGGCGGCCAATAACGAGACCGGGGTGATCCAGCCGGTGGCCGGGGCGGCCGCCGTGGCCCGCGGCGCCGGCGCCTGGCTGCATGTCGACGCCATCCAGGCCGCCGGCAAGATCGAAGTCGATATCGAGGCCCTCGGCGCCGACACCCTGGCCCTCTCGGCCCACAAGCTCGGGGGGCCTCAGGGCGTCGGGGCCCTGATCGCTTCGCCGCGCGTCACCCTTAGCCGACTTCAGCACGGCGGCGGCCAGGAGCGCGGCCGGCGTTCCGGCACCGAAAACACCCCGGGCATCGCCGGCTTCGGCGCGGCGGCGCGCCCGGCTCTGGCGGAAATTCCCGCCCTGGCCGAACAGGCCGCCTGGCGCGACGCCCTGGCCGACCGGCTCGCCTCGGCCGGCGCCGAGGTTCTGGGCGAGGACGCCGAACGCCTGCCCCAGACCCTGTGCGTGGCGACGCCCGGCTTCGGCGCCGAAATTCAGGTGATGGCGCTCGATCTCGCCGGCGTGATGATCAGCGCCGGCGCCGCCTGCTCCTCGGGTAAGGTGAGGCCAAGCCAGGTTGTTTCCGCCATGGGCCGCGCCGATCTGGCCCCATATTCGGTGCGGATCAGCGGCGGCTGGGCCTCCACGTCCGCCGACTGGGAGCGCTGTGGCGAGGCCTGGCTCGAAGCCTTCGAGCGCCAGTCGGCGCGCCGGCGGGAGTTCGCCTGATGGCCGCGGTTCAACAGACCCTCGACGAGGTCGCCGATCTCGAACGCTACAAGCACGGCTTCGTCAGCGACATCGACCAGGAATTCGCCCCCAAGGGCCTCTCCGAAGCCACGGTGCGCTTCATCTCGGCCAAGAAGGGCGAGCCGGAATGGATGCTGGAATGGCGCCTGGAAGCCTATCGCCGCTGGCTGGCCCTGGACGCCCCTCGCTGGGGCCGGGTCGAGTTCCCGCCGATCGACTATCAGGACGCCTATTACTACGCCGCGCCCAAGGAAAAGACCGGTCCGGGCAGCCTCGACGAGGTCGATCCTGAGCTCCTGGCCGTCTACGCCAAGCTCGGCATCCCCTTGAAGGAGCAGGAGGTTCTGGCCGGCGTCCAGGGCGCGCCGAAATACGCCTTCGATGCGGTGTTCGACAGCGTCTCGGTGGTCACCACCTTCAAGAAGGAGCTGGCCGAGGTCGGGGTGATCTTCTGCTCCATGAGCGAGGCGATCCGCGATCACGGCGATCTGGTCCGCCAGTACCTGGGCTCCGTGGTGCCGGTGTCGGACAATTTCTTCGCCTGCCTCAACAGCGCGGTCTTCTCCGACGGCAGCTTTGTCTATGTGCCGCCGGGCGTGCGCTGTCCGATGGAGCTTTCCACCTATTTCCGCATCAACGCCGCCGAGTCCGGCCAGTTCGAGCGCACCCTGATCATCGCCGACAAGGGCGCCTACGTCTCCTATCTGGAGGGCTGCACCGCCCCGATGCGTGATGAGAACCAGCTCCACGCCGCCGTGGTCGAGCTGGTGGCGCTCGATGACGCCGAGATCAAATATTCCACCGTCCAGAACTGGTATCCCGGCGACAAGGACGGCAAGGGCGGCATCTACAACTTCGTCACCAAGCGCGCCGATTGCCGGGGCGACCGCTCCAAGGTGAGCTGGACCCAGGTCGAAACCGGCTCGGCCATCACCTGGAAATACCCCTCCTGCGTGCTGCGCGGCGAAGGCTCCAGCGGCGAATTCTACTCCATCGCCATCACCAACAACCGCCAGCAGGCCGACACCGGCACCAAGATGATCCATCTGGGCGCCAACACCCGCTCGCGGATCATCTCCAAGGGCATCTCCGCCGGCCATTCCTCCAACACCTACCGGGGCCTGGTCTCGGCCCATCCCAAGGCCAGGGGCGCGCGCAACTTCACCCAGTGCGACTCCCTGCTCATCGGCAAGCACTGCGGCGCCCACACCACGCCCTACATCGAGGCCCGCAACGCCTCGGCCAAGTTCGAGCACGAGGCCACCACGACCCGGCTCTCGGACGACCAGCTCTTCTACGCCATGCAGCGTGGCCTCTCCCAGGAGGAGGCGGTGCAGCTCCTGGTCAACGGCTTCGTCAAGGACGTCCTCCAGGAACTCCCCATGGAATTCGCCGTGGAAGCCCAGAAGCTGGTGGCCATCTCGCTGGAAGGCAGCGTGGGATGAGCGGCGCCGCTCCAATCGACGCTGTCGCTGCGGAACTCTACGAGCTAGGCAGCCAATTCGCACAAAAGGCTGACGGGCTTGCCGACGACCCATACTTCCGTGACGCGGTGGTGAAGGTGGCCGTTTCGTCGTTCGCTTGGTCTATGTTCCATAACTTTCGCGGTGCGGCCGATCGTTGGGCGTTGAACGAAGAGCTCAAAACTCAAAGCGACGCCATATCTCGTGCTGTCTTGGCTGAAGAAGGATCGCCAGTCGGCGACCGATGGTTGTCGTTACAGTGCATAGACCATGTGCAACTCGCTATCCCGCGCGGTGGGGAGAATGTCGCCCGCACGTTCTACGCCGGTCTCCTAGGCCTTACCGAACAGCCGAAGCCCACGGAATTAGCCAAACGCGGCGGCTGCTGGTTCGAGGGCGGCGGGGTGAAGGTCCACCTCGGTATCGAGGCGCCGTTCCATCCGGCGAAGAAGGCGCACATCGCCTTTCGCGTGGGCGATGTCGCCGGATTGGCCGCCAAGGCCCGCGACGCGGGCTTCGAGGTGGTGGAGGATGACGATCTTCTTCCCGGCCACGAGCGCGTCTACATCCTCGATCCCTTCGGCAACCGCCTCGAATTCTTGAGGCCGGTGGGATGAGCACACTCTCCAAAACCCGCGCCAATACCCCGACCCACCCGCGTCATCCCGGCCGTAGCGCTCTTGCGCGGAGAGCCGGGACCCAGGGGCCGCATTCAACGCGCGCTTCCACCGCCCGGGTTGAGAGGCCCGTTCCCGTCACCTGGATCCCGCATCTCCACTTCGCCGCGCTCCGTTGCGTGCGGGATGACGCAGGTGGGTGGGGCAGGTGTTTGGGCGTCTCCTAGAAAAGAAAATAATATCAATGCTTTCCATCCATAATCTCCACGTCTCTGTCGACGCCAAGCCGATCCTCGACGGCCTCTCGCTGGAGGTTCCGGCCGGCGAGGTCCACGCGATCATGGGACCCAACGGCGCCGGCAAATCGACCCTGTCCTACGCCCTGGCCGGACGGCCGGGCTATGAGGTGACGGCGGGGTCGGCGACGCTGGATGGCGTCGATCTGCTCGGCCTCGAGCCCAACGAACGGGCGGCCAAGGGCGTGTTCCTGTCGTTCCAGTATCCCACCGAGATTCCCGGCGTGCCGGCGCTGACCTTCCTGCGCACCGCCCTCAACGCCCAGCATAGGGCGCGGGGCGAGGCGGAGGTTTCCGCGCCGGAGTTCCTGCGGCTGGTCCGCGCCAAGGCCGCCGCCCTGAAGATCGATTTCGACATGCTCAAGCGCCCGCTCAATGTTGGCTTCTCCGGTGGCGAGAAGAAGCGGATGGAAATCCTTCAAATGGCGGTGCTTTCGCCGCGCCTGGCCATTCTCGATGAGACCGATTCCGGCCTCGATATCGACGCCCTGCGGATCGTCTCCGAGGGCGTCAACGCCATGCGCGCGCCGGACCGCTCCATGCTGGTGATCACCCATTATCAGCGGCTGCTGGATTACATCCGGCCCGACCGGGTCCACGTTCTGGCCGGCGGGCGGATCGTCGCGTCGGGCGGGCCGGAACTGGCCCACGACCTCGAGCGCGAGGGCTACGACAAATACGCCAGGGCCGCCGCATGAGCCTGGCTCGCGCCATCGAGACCGGCGATTTGACGCAGCTGCCCTCGCGCCGGGACGAGGACTGGCGCTGGACCGACCTGCGCGGTCTGATCCGCGCGCTCCCCGCTCCCTCGCCGGCCGATGACGCGTCCCTGGCGCCCGGACCGTTCGCGGGCATCCCCGGCGCGGAATGGCGCGTGGTCAATGGGCGGGGGCCGGCGCGGCTCGATATTCCGGCCGGCGAAAACCGCGTGGTCGCTTTGAGGTTTGTCGCCACGCCCCGGGCCGGCGCCCACGCCGCGCGGCTGGCGATCGCGGTCGGGGAGGGGGCCAGCCTCACCCTGCTGGAGAGCTACGAGGGCGGCGCGCCCGACTATGTGGCCCAGGCCGAGATCGAGATCACGGTTCATCCGAGGGCTCGGCTAGAACGCATTGTAATAGCGAAGGATTGCGCCGAGGCGGTGTCGATCTCCCAGGCGGAGGTCGGCCTCGCCGCCGCCTCCCAATTCGCCCAGACCGTCCTAACCTCCGGCGCCAAACGCCAACGCATCGAGACCCGCGTCAGCCATCCCGGCGCCGGCGCCTCGGCGCGTCTCGATGGCCTCTATCTCCTCGCCGACAAGCGCCACGCCGACATCACCACCGTGGTCACCCACACGGGCATCGACGGCGCCACCGACCAACTGGTCAAGGGCGTGGTCGCCGATCAGGCCCGCGGCGTATTCCAGGGCCGGATCGTGGTCGCGCCGGGGGCCGACAAGACCGAGGCGCGCATGGGTCATCACGCCCTGATCCTCTCCGACCGCGCCGAGATCGACGCCAAGCCGGAGCTGGAGATCCACGCCGACGATGTCGTCTGCGCGCACGGAAACACCGTGGGGGCCCTCGATGAGGAGGCGCTGTTCTACGCCCGCCAGCGCGGCATTCCCGAGCCCGAGGCGCGGGCCATGCTTACCGAGGCCTTTCTCGCCGAGGTGGTGGACCGGATCGAGCATGACGGCGCCCGCGACGTGGCCCGCGCCTGGCTCGCCGAGCGGCTCGGAGCGTCCTCATGAGCTTCGATGTCGCCGCCGCCCGCGCCCAGTTCCCGATCCTCGCCCGTCAGGTCAACGGCAAGCCGCTGATCTATCTCGACAGCGCCGCCAGCGCCCAGAAACCCCGCGCCGTGATCGAGGCCATGACCGGCGCCATGGAGGGCAGCTACGCCAATGTCCACCGCGGCCTCCACACCCTGGCCAATGAGACCACCGACGCCTACGAGGCGGCCCGCGAGGCCGTGCGCCGGCTGATCAACGCCGCCAGCGTCTCGGAAATCGTCTTCACCAAGAGCGCCACCGAGGCGATCAATCTGGTGGCCTCGTCCTTCGGCCGATCCCTGGGGCCGGGCGATGAGATCGTGCTCTCGCAGATGGAGCACCACGCCAATATCGTGCCCTGGCATTTCCTGCGCGAGCGCGGCGTGGTCCTGAAGTTCGCCCCGGTCCTCGACGACGGCGCCCTCGACATGGAAGGCTTTCGCGCCTTGCTCGGCCCGCGCACCCGGATGGTGGCCATCAGCCACATGTCCAATGTGCTCGGCACGATCAATCCGGTGACGGAAATCATCGCCGAGGCTCACGCCGTCGGGGCTCTCGCCCTAATCGACGGCTGCCAGGCGATCGTCCACCGCGACATCGACGTTCAGGCGGTGGACGCGGATTTCTATGTCTTTTCCGGTCACAAGCTCTATGGCCCCACCGGCATCGGCGTCCTCTATGGCAAGGCCGACCGTCTGGCGGCCCTGCCGCCCTATCAGGGCGGCGGCGAGATGATCGATACGGTCACCCTGGAAACCGTCACCTACGCCGATCCGCCGCACCGGTTCGAGGCCGGCACCCCGCCGATCCTGGAAGCCATTGGCCTGGGCGCCGCCATAGAATGGCTGGAGGGCCAGGATCGCATGGCCATCGCCGAGCATGAGCACGCCCTCTACGCCCGGGTGAAGGAGCGCCTCAACGGCGCCAACTGGCTCACCGAGCTGGGGACCGCGCCCGGCAAGAGCGCCATCTTCGCTTTCAACATGGAAGGCGCCCACGCCCACGACGTCGCCCAGGTGCTCGATCGTTACGGAATCGCCGTGCGCGCCGGAACCCATTGCGCCGAGCCGCTGATGCGCCGATTTGGCGTCACGGCGAGCGCCCGCGCCTCTTTCGCCCTATATAACACCCTCGAGGAGGCCGACGCCTTCGTCGACGCCCTGACCAAGACCCGGACCCTGTTCGCCTGATGGACGACGCCAGCCACACCCCCGCCGAAACCGCCTCCGCCATTCCCCAGGCGGAGCTCGACGCCCTGACCGACAAGCTGATCGCCCAGCTCAAGACGGTGTTCGATCCGGAGATTCCGGTCGACATCTATGAGCTCGGCCTGATCTACAAGGTCGATGTCTCCGACGAGCGGGCCGTGGCCATCGACATGACCCTGACCGCCCCCGGCTGCCCCGTCGCCGGCGAAATGCCCGACTGGGTGCGCGACGCCGTCCTGGCGATCCCCGAGGTCACCGCTTGCAAGGTCGATCTGGTGTTCGAACCGCCCTGGGATCCGTCCCTGATGTCCGATGAAGCCAAGCTTGAACTGAACATGTTCTGATCCATGGAAACCGCCGTCCAGCCCCGCGTCCGCCGCCCCCGCCCCAAGGTCGTCACCCTCAGCGACGCCGCCGCCGAGCGCGTGCGCGAGATCATGGCCCGCGCGCAGACGCCCTACGCCGGCCTGCGCGTGGGCGTGAAGAACGGCGGCTGCGCCGGCCAGGAATATGTTCTCGAATACGCCGACAAGGCCGACCCCCTCGACGAGGTGGTGGAAGACAAGGGCGTGACCATCCTCATCGAGCCCAAGGCGGTGCTGTTCTTGATCGGCACCGAGGTCGACTATGAGGTGACCAAGCTTTCCTCCAAGTTCGTCTTCCGCAACCCCAACCAGACCGACGCCTGCGGCTGCGGCGAGAGCGTCACCATCCAGCCCGCCGCGGAGGCCTGACTCTCTTCCGGTTGGCGTGGGGGAAGGGGGCTCCAGCTTGGCCTAAACGTCTCAGCCCGGATGCGGCCCCCTCCACGTTGGCGTCGGGGTCCCCCTCCCCCAGAGGCGGAGGAGAGCCTCGCGGTTTGACTTTGCCGGGCGCATTTCTAGGCTGGCGTCGATAGCGCTTCGCTTCACCCGTCGGGAACCCCAGTCTCATGCCGCTTAGACGATTGAGCGCCGCCGAAGCCTTCCACAATCTCAAGTCCAACGCCTACGGCAATTGGCCAAGGGCGGACGATCCGGACAATCGCTTCGCCGCTTTCGCCGACCCTTCGTTCCGGCCGGGTTTCCTGCTGGAGCCGGGCCAGAAGATCTTCACCATCGGCTCGTGCTTCGCGCGCAATATCGAGAAGGCCCTCGCCGAACGCGGTTTCGATATACCGATGCTGGAATTCTCCCTCGGCGCCGAGGATTGGGGCGGCGATCCCCTGACCGTTCTGAACACCTATGCGCCGGGCGTGATCGCGCCGCAGATTCGCTGGGCCTTCGGCCTGGAACCCTTCGATCTGACCCGCCATGGCGCCGAGGTGCGGCCGGGCCGGTTCGTTGACCTGCAACTTTCCTCGGCGACGTTCCGGCCCATGCCCGCCGAGGTGGTGGTGGCCCGGCGCGAGCGCATCGGCGCCATCTATCGCAACCTCGCCGACAGCCATGTGGTGCTTATCACCCTGGGCCTGATCGAGGCCTGGTTCGATCGCCGCGCCGGCGGATACATCAATACCGCGCCGCCCAAATCGGTGGCCGCCGCCGACCCGGCGCGCTTCGAACTGCACGTGATGAGCTATGAGGATGTGATCGCCTGCCTTCACGATCTCATCGCCCTTCTGGGCCAGGTGTGTCCGTCCGACGTCCGGCTGATCTTCACCGTCTCGCCGGTGCCCCTGGGTCCGACCTTCACCGATGGCGATGTGGCGGTCGCCAACACCTACAGCAAATCGGCCCTGCGGGCGGCCACCGAGGCGATCGTCTCCCAATATGCGCACATCGAGTATTTTCCGTCATTCGAGAGCGTGATGATGACCGACCGGCGGTTGGCGTTCGGCGACGATCAGGTGCACGTCACCGGCTCGATCGTGCGGTTCAACGTCGACCGGATGATAAGGGGCTATGTCAAGACCGCCGAGAAGCCGGCCGCCGAAACCATAGCGCGCGCGCTCAAGGAAAGGCGCGAGGGGCGCGGCGCCGTTGGCCTCAAGCTGCTCCAGTCGGCCTGGGCCGCGGCGCCCGATGACGGCGATCTCACGGTCGCCCTGGCCGAGGCGCTCATTCTGAACGGCAATGGCCCGGTGGCGGAAAGCGTGCTGCTTAAACACCTGGAGTCGAAAGACAATCCCAAGGCCGATCTGTTGCTGGCCCGATACTACAACGATGTCGGCGACTATTCGAAGGCGGCGGAATTTGCCGAAAAGACCGGCGAGCGCGGTGTTCTGGTCCTCGGCGCATCGCTGCAGCGGATCATCGCCTACTACCATCTGGGCCGGTACGAAGAGGGATTGTCCATCCTCGAGCGGGTCCGCTACGCGCAGGAACGAGGTCCTCTGGTGATCTTCTGGAAGGCGCGCTTCAACGAGCGCCTGGGCCGGATCGAGGAGGCCGAGGCGCTGTATGACCGGTGCAACAGCCTGGCGGAAAAGACCGAATATATGCTCGGCTTCGCGCAGTTCCTCGCCGGCCAGGGACGCTGGACGGAGGCGAGCGGGTGGGTTGATCGCGCCCTGCTCCATTCCCCGAATGATCCGGAGGCCCTGAAGATGCGCCGGGCCTATCGTGACCGGCGCCCCTACGTCTCCGGCGGCCGGGCGTCGCTGCTCGACACCCTGCGCGCGTCGTTCGCGAAGAACTCCGTTCGCGAGGCGGACACCGAGGCCATCGGCGAGGCCGGGCACGGCCGCCTTTGAACTCGGGGTGGCTGGCGCGTCGACAGGCCAGGAGCGCTGTGCAACATAGGCGGCGCGCGCGGGGCGATGGCCAAGGAGAAACGTCTCTATGCTGACCTGGCTGGGCCGCGCCCGCGACGCCGTCCTCGGAGGCGCCCGAGGCTCAACCGGTGGCGAAAAGCCGGTTCTGGCCGACGAGAAGCTCCGGTCGGTGACCTCCTACGCGGATTTCTGCGGCGGCGGCGAATTTCCGGCCTATCCGCTGGAAATGTTCCTCGAAGTCAGCAACGTCTGCGATTTGAAATGCGCCATGTGCGTTCAGTTCTCCGCCCTGAACGCTCACAGATTCCAGATCCTCAAAGGCGATGAGCGGGGCTTCTTCGACGTGGAGACGATTTCCGGTCATCTGGAAGACAGCCTGAGGCACGCCTTGGTCGTGCACTGTTTCGGCTATGGCGAGCCGACCATCCATCCCAAATTCCGCTCATTGCTCGATTTCATTTCGAAGTTCGAGGTGATGATCGATTTCTTCACCAACGGCATGCACCTCGACGAGGATCTCTGCGCTTTCCTGGTCGATCGAAAGATCCAGCAGGTCACCATCAGCTTTTCCGGCTCGACCAAGGATATCTACGAAAACATCTACATCGGCGGTGATTTCCAGCGGGTTTTGGACGGGATGAGTCGCCTGGCCAAGGCCAAGAAGGCGGCGAAATCCGCCTACCCGATCATCGAGGTCAACTCGCTGGGATTTCGCGACCATGTCGACAGCTTCGAATCCTTCGTCCGCCTGATGGCGGCGCACGGCGCCAATGTCGTCCATCTCAAGAAACTGCAGCACCACAAGATCATTCCCCAGCTCTACGAACATGTGTCGGTCGCCCGGCCCGGGGTTGAGGATGAAATGGTCAGGCGCGCGGTCAAGATTGGCCGCAAGCGAGGCGTCCGGGTGAACGTCGACCTCTATCTGGCTCGAGGCGCAGCGGGCGAAGACGACTACGCCCGCCAGATGGAGTTCCTGAAGACCTCGGCCGAGCGCGATCTGGGCGAAGGCGACGCCCCGTTCGGCGCCAATCCCATCGACAAATTCAAGGAAATCGCCGGCAAGCTGCCGGTGATCCGGGATCGGCGTGACAAGCGGCCGCCGCGGCCGGCCCTGGGCGTCGACGTCGACAAGGAGGAGGCGCGCGCGTTCCTGGGTGTCGCGACGCCGAGTCGGGCGGAGGGCGAGCCCAAGTTCCACTGCATGGAGCCCTTCAAGACCCTTTACGTCTCCCGAAACGGGGCGGCCAAGCCATGCTGTTTCGCCAGCCCCGCGCTCTACCTCGGCGACGTGGCCGCCAGCGACGGCCTGGATGTCTGGCGGGGAACGGGTTTCGAGGTGGTTCGCGAGGCGATCGCCGATGGCGACTATCCGATGAAGAGCTGCGAGGTCTGCCTGCGGAACCGGTCCGGGCCTCGAAAACATTTCGCTCACCATGTGATCAGAAAATACCTTGCTTGGCATACCGGTAGATTCGCCGACCCCATCGGGCGGACGCTATCATCCCGCATGTCCGGGGCCCTTCGGGCGATCGGCAAGGCCGAGCCGTCGGCCGTCATGGCGTCTCGCCGGTCCGCGGCGGGCCGGGGATAGGGCGTGGGCTCGTCGAGCCTGTAGTCTGACCGCGTCGCGCGGATGGGACCGGAAGATACGAGGCTCCGGCCCTTTTTGAATCTGGATCAGGGCCCGGATTCAGCCCATGGCGTCCGGAGCGTCCTGGCTCAGTCCGGCGCCCGTCTCCGCAGCCTTGGCCGCCCGCCAGATCGCCTCCATTTCCTCCAGACTCGCCCCCTCCGGCGAGCGTCCTGACGCCGCCAGGCTTTGCTCGATGAAGGAGAAGCGCCGGACGAACTTGGCGTTGGCGCCCCGAAGCGCTTCCTCCGGATCGATCTCCATTTCCCGGGCGATGTTGGCGCAGACGAAGAGAACGTCGCCCAGTTCGGCCTGGGCCTTGGCCTTGTCGCCGGCGGCCAGCTCGACCTCCAGTTCGGCCACCTCCTCGTGCAGCTTGGCGACGATGTCGGCCACGTGCTCCCAGACAAAGCCGACCCGGGCCGCGCGGCTGGAGAGCTTCACCGCCCGGGTCAGGGCGGGGAGGGTGACGGCGACATCGTCCAGCAGGCCGGCCGAGGCGGCCTTGGCGGCGCGCTCCTTCGATTTGATCTCCTCCCAGGCCAGGGTCTGCTCCTCGGCGGTGCGCGCATCGGCCGCGCCGAAGACGTGGGGATGACGGCGCACCATCTTGCCGACGATCGCCTGGACCACGTCGCTAAAATCGAAGGCCCCGATCTCCGCCGCCATCTGGGCGTGGAACACCACCTGCAACAGCAGATCGCCCAGCTCCTCCTTCAGATCGGAAAGGTTTCCGCGCGCGATGGCGTCGGCCACCTCATAGGCCTCCTCGATCGTATAGGGGGCGATGGTGGCGAAGCTCTGGGCCTGGTCCCACGGGCAGCCGTCCTTGGCCCGCAGCCGCGCCATGATCGTCAGGAGCGCCTCGATCGAGCCTCCGCCAGGTTGATCGGTGTCGGACGCCAAGCGGGTCTAGCGGGCGTCGGAGAGGCGGTCGCGGTGCGAGAGCAGGCGCCAGCCCTCGGGCCGCAGGATCTCCATGGGCGAGAACCGCGACTTGTAGTCCATCTTCTCGCTGCCCCTCACCCAGTAGCCGAGATAGAGATAGGGCAGGCTCAGCGTCTCCGCCTGTTCCAGATGATCGAGGATGATGAACGAGCCCGGGCTGTCGCGGGAAAGGCCCGGATCGAAGAAGCTGTAGACCAGCGAAAGGCCATCGACCAACTGATCGACCAGGGCGCAGGCCACCAATATGCCCGGGCCGCCGTCGCGAGAGCGCGTGCGATATTCCACGATATGCGTGCGCACCGCGGTGTCTTCGACCATGGCCACATAGTCCGGCCAGTTCATATCGGCCATGCCGCCGCCGGCGTGGCGCGAGGTGAGATAGTCGCGCAGCACCTCGAACTGTTCATGGGTGGCCTCGGCCTCGACCACATGGCGGGTCAGGTGGGCGTTGCGCGCCACCACCCGGCGCTCCGACCGGGAGAGCGCATAGTCGCGCACCGGCAGGCGGGCCGAGACGCAGGCGGCGCAGTTCTCGCACGCCGGGCGATAGGCGATATTCTGCGAGCGCCGGAATCCGCCCTGGGTCAGGGTGTCGTTGACCCCGGCCCCGTCCAGCATCGGCAGGTGGGCGAACACCTTGCGCTCCTCCCGCCCGGGCAGATACGGACACGGCGAGGGCGCGGTCAGAAAGAACCTCAGCTGGCGCGTTGGAAAGTGTTGCGTCACGGAACGAGGTGGCCCTTCAAATCGCCTCTCGAATGACGCGATTAGGGGCCATGGCGCGGTGAATCGCAAGATGCCCGGCGACGATTATCTGGGGGCGGATTTAAAGGGAGCCATGGCATGAAAATCGCCTTCATCGGCCTGGGCGTCATGGGCGCGCCCATGGCCGGCCATCTGGCCGCGGCCGGCCACCAGGTCGCCGTCTTCAACCGCGCGCCGGCCAAGGCCCTCGCCTGGGCCAAGACGCACCGGGGCGAGACAGCCACGAGCGTCGCCGAGGCCGCGCGCGGCCGCGATCTGATCGCCCTTTGCGTCGGCAATGACGACGATGTGCGCGGCGTGATCGGCGAGGCGCTGACGACCGCCGCCGCCGGAACGATCTTCGTCGATCACACCACCACCTCGGCCGTGCTGGCCAGGGAGATGGCCGCCAGGGCCGCCCAGCACGGTTGCTTCTTCCTCGGCGCCCCCGTCTCCGGCGGCCAGGCCGGGGCGGAGAAGGGCCAGCTTTCGGTGATGATCGGCGGCGACGGCGGCGCCGTGGCCAGGGCCGAGCCGGCCATCGGCGCCTACGCCAAGGCCATCCGCCACATGGGCGAGGCCGGCGCCGGCCAGCTCACCAAGATGGTCAACCAGATCTGTATCGCCGGGGTGGTCCAGGGCCTGGCCGAAGCGGTGGCCTTCGCCGCCAAGGCCGGCCTCGACCCCGATCTCGTCTACCAGGCCGTCTCCCAGGGCGCCGCCCAATCCTGGCAGATGGACAACCGCTGGGCGACCATGGCTAGGGGCGAATTCGATTTCGGCTTCGCCGTCGACTGGATGCGCAAGGACCTCGGCCTCGTCCTCGCCGAAGCCCGCGCCAACGGCGCCCGCCTGGAGATCACCGCCCTCGTCGATCAGTTCTACGCCGAGGTGCAGGCCATGGGCGGCCGGCGCTGGGATACGTCGAGCTTGGCGGCGAGGCTGCTGCCGCCGCGGGGCGCCCAATGAAATCCGGGAGCCAGCGGCCATGACGGCGCCCGCCAAACCCGCCCAAGCCATCCTGGCCCTGCGTCCATTCGTGCCGGCGAAGGATTTCGCGCGCTCGAAGGCCTTCTACCAGGCGCTAGGCTTTCGCATGGTCCGCGAGTCCAAAGACATCGCCATCTTCGAGCTCGGCGCTTTCGGCTTCATCCTGCAGGACTTCTACGTGCAGGAACTGGCTCACAACTTCATGATTCAGTTGATGGTCGATGATGTCGACGCCTGGTGGCGAACGCTGGATTGCCAGGCGCTCGTAAAGATCTTCGGCGCGGCGCCACCCCGCGCCCCGGCGATTCAGCCTTGGGGTCTCAAGGTGGGATACATTTTCGATCCCTGTGGCCCGCTTTGGCATGTGACCGAGCCCGCGGCGTGAGGGAGCGCTACGCTCCCAGCATCTTGGCCGCTCTCGGCGCAAATAGGTGGTGATCCCGGCCGCTCCGAAGCGCTCGGGGATTACGGTGGTGGTACGCTAAAACAACTGTGAGCGGCCGCGCTCACCGCCGGTACTTTTCACTCGCGTTCGACCGACGTGGTTTGGCTTCCTCACCGCGAACCAGAGTTGCGGCGTCGGCGCCGCCTCCGCCTCACAGCTCCTGGGGGCGATGGAACGGGTTGAGCCATTTTACCCGCGTCCCGGTGAAATCCGCCGTGTTGCGGGTCACGACGGTGAGGTCGTTGACCAGAGCTATGGCGGCGATCTGTTTGTCGAGTTCGCGCTCGGGGTGGGGAACCCGCAGGCGCCCCCAGACCTGGGCCGCATCGGTGTCGAAGGCCAGGATATTCCCGCCGAACTCGGCGAGGGCCGTTGTCAACCAGGCCTCCAGCAGGTCCGCCTGGGCGCCGTCGCCGCGATGCCGGATCAAATCGACGCCGCGCCGCAACTCGCCCACGGTGATTGCCGAGAGATAGAGCGGTTCATCGGCTTTCGCCGCCGTAGCGAAGAACTCCTTGACCCCCGGATCGGCCCGCGCGCGCTTGCGGGCTTCGCTGATGACGTTGGTGTCAATCAAATACATCCGGCGCGCTTCGATCTGTCTGAACGCGTTCGAAATCGGAGTCGTCTCCCACCTCCGGGATCGAAGCCAGGACCTCGGCAAGGCTCTTTCGCCGGGGGCTGGCCAGGGCGGCGGCCAGAATAGCCCGGTGTTCCGCCTCGGCGCTGCGGCCATGGGCGCCGGCGCGCGCCTTGAGCGCCCGCACGATCCCTTCATCCACACCCCTCACAAGCAGATCGGCCACGACAACGCTCCGAGAGCGAAATGATATCGTTGATATCATGGAGATCCAACGGGCGCTAGAACTGGACCGACCCTTGACTTAAGTATTTCATTATGCAATTATCGAGCCGTGACCAGCGACGACTTCCCCACCGATCCGGCGATCCTCGCCGCCGAGCGTCAGCTCGGCATGCTGGCCGAACTCGCTGAATTGGGGATGGATCTGGCGCGGCGCATTCACGCCGAGGCCATGGCCGATCTGGCGCCGGTCGGCGAGGGGGCGCCCACGCGGGCTTTGCAAAAACGCGATCCGGCCGAGTCCTTCGCCCGCGTCACCCGGGCCATCCGCCTGACCTTCGCCCTGGAGACCCAGACCCACCAGGCGATCGCCGGCCTGCGCGCGCCCAAGTCCGGGGGCGCCCAGGACTGGCAAGACGACGAGCCGGCCCTGGAGGATGCGCCCTGGATGAGCGCGAGGCGCCGGAGCCTCACCGCCCATGAGGCGCACCAGAAGAATGTGTTTGATCAGGTCGCCCGCGCCGTCAGCGACCAGGTCACCGATTACGACCAGGCGATGGAGCTGCTGGACGAGGTCCACGAGCGCCTCACCGAATACGAGAGCGCCGACACCCCTCTCTATCGCCCCTTGCGCGAGACCGTCGAGGCGATCTGCGATGATCTGGGGCTCGCGCCGGACTGGGGCAAATGGGCCGGCGACGGCTGGGCGCCCCGAACGGAGCTGAGTCACTTCGATTGGGGTCCGTTCTGGAATCCCCATCCGGGGCGACGAGAGGCCAGGGAAACGGCGAAGGCTGCTTCCCCTTCCAGCGGATAGACCCCGATCGCCCGGTTACGCCCCCAGCATCCTGGCCGCCCTCGGCGCGAAATAGGTGATGATCCCGGCCGCGCCGGCGCGCTTGAACGCGCCCAGGCTCTCGAGAATGGCGCGGTTTTCGTCGATCCAGCCGTTGGCCCCGGCGGCGGCGATCATGGCGTATTCGCCCGAGACCTGGAAAGCGAAGGTCGGCACGGCGAAGGCCTCAACCACCCGGCGGACGATATCCAGGTAAGGCAGGCCGGGCTTGACCATCACCATGTCGGCGCCCTCGGCGATGTCGAGGGCCACCTCGCGCAGGGCCTCGTCGCCATTGGCCGGATCCATCTGATAGGTGGCCTTGTCGATGGGGTTTTCCACCGAGCCGGACCCCAGCTTCCCAGAGCCGATCGCCTCGCGATAGGGGCCATAGAAGGCCGAGGCGTATTTGGCGGCGTAGGACATGATCAGGGTGTCGCAGAGCCCCTCCGCCTCCAGGGCCTGGCGCAGGGCGCCGACCCGGCCGTCCATCATGTCGGAGGGGGCGAGGATGTCGCAGCCGGCCCTGGCCTGCATCAGGCCCTGTTCCACCAGCCGCTCGATGGTGGCGTCGTTGACCACCTTGCCGGCCTCGATCACCCCGTCGTGGCCGTGGTCGGTGAAGGGATCGAGAGCGACGTCGCACATCACCCCCACCTCGGGCGCGGCGTCCTTCATGGCCTTGACCGCCCGGGCGATCAGGCCGTCGGGGTCGGCGGCGAGGCGCCCATGGGCGTCCTTATGCTCGCCGTCGATGTGCGGAAAGACGGCGATGGCCGGAATGCCCAGCGCTCGGGCCTCGCGCGCCACGGCCGCGGCCCCGGCGATGGAGAGGCGCTCGACGCCCGGCATGGAGGCCACCGGCGCGTGACTCTCGCCGTCATGGACGATGATCGACCAGATCAGATCGTCCGGCGTCAGCGCGCTTTCGCGCACCAGCCGGCGGGTCCACGGCGCCTGGCGAAGGCGGCGCAGGCGCAGGGCGGGGTAGGGGGCCAGGGGCGCTCGGCTCAAGGCGATCTCCAGCGGTGGGGTTTGCTCGGCCTCCGGTCTCGCCGATGGCGGCGGCGCGGGCAAGCCCGCATTGGCGCTGACTTGGGCGCGGCGGCGGGCTAAGAGAAGCGCCAATGACTTATAATCCAGGAAGAAACGCCATGAAACGAAGCCTCTTCGCCGCCCTGACGGCAGCCTCCGCGCTCGTCGGAGTGGGAATGATCGCCAACGGCGCCTGGGCCGCCGCCCCCGCCATGACGGGCGCCGCCGCCATCGCCGATCCGTCCCGGCCGGCGACCGATGTGGCGCTGGACGCCGAGCGCAAGCCCGCCGCCATCCTGGGCTTCATAGGCCTCAAGGCCGGCGACAAGATCGCCGACGTCTGCCCCGGCGCCTATTTCGACCGGCTGTTCGCCGACGTCGTCGGGCCCAAGGGCAAGGTCTATATGTATTTCCCCACCGAACTGGTGAAGGCGGAACACATCAATCCGCCGCCCAACGGCACGTCTCCCTCGCCGGAGGCGCCGCAGGTCATTTCCCTGGTGGCGCCGATCAACAGCTTCGCGCTCCCCGAGCCGGTAAACGCCGTCTTCATCCGCCAGAACTATCATGACCTTCACGACAAGTTCATGGGCCCGGCCGATGTGCCCGGGTTCAACGCCGCGGTGTTCAAGGCGCTCAAGCCCGGCGGCGTCTATGTCATCGTGGATCATTCGGCGCCGGACGGCTCGGGCCTGGCCGCCACCGACACCACCCACCGGATCGACGCGGCTGAGGTGAAGAAGGAGGTGACGGCGGCCGGCTTCGTCTTCGTCGGCGAGAGCGATGCGCTGCGCAATCCGGCCGATCCGCGCACCGCCCTGGTGTTCGACAAATCGATCCGCGGCCACACCGACCAGTTCGCCTACAAGTTCCGCAAGCCGGGCTGAGCGATGACCGCGATCGCCTTCATCGGCCTTGGCCATATGGGCGCGGGCATGGCGGCCAACCTCGCCAAGGCCGGCGTGGAGGTTCACGCCTTCGATCTCGTCGGCGCCGCGGTGGATCGCGCCGTGGCCGCCGGCTGCCGCGCCGCGCCCTCGGCGGCCGAGGCGGTCAAGGCCGCCGATGTGGTCATCACCATGCTGCCGGCGGGAAGTCACGTCAGGGCCGTGTGGAGCGCCGACGTCGTCCCCAACGCGCGGCCAGGCGCCTTGGTCATCGACTGCTCGACCATCGATGTCGAAAGCGCCAAGATGGTGGCCGAGCTGGCGGCCGGTGCCGGTCTTCGGCCCGCCGACGCGCCGGTGTCCGGCGGGATCATGGCCGCCGACGCCGGGACTCTGGCGTTCATGGTCGGCTGCGAAGAGATCCTGTTCGGCGAGGTCGAGGCGGTGCTGGCGCCCATGGCCCGGGCGGTGATCCACGCCGGCGCGGCCGGGTCGGGCCAGGCGGCCAAGATCTGCAACAACATGGTGCTCGGCGTCTCGATGCTCGGCGTCTGCGAAGCCTTCGCCCTGGCCGAGAAGCTGGGCCTGGCGCCGGAGCGCTTTTTCGAGATCGCCTCGAAATCCTCCGGCCAGTGCTGGTCGCTGACCACCTATTGCCCGTGGCCGGGGCCCGTTCCCACCGCGCCATCCAACCGCGGCTACGAGGGCGGCTTCCTCGCCGCCCTGATGCTGAAGGACCTGAAGCTGGCGCAGGAAGCCGCCGCTCACAGCGGCGCCGCGACGCCCATGGGCGCCCAGGCCGAGGCGCTCTACGCCCTGTTCGACAACCTCGGCCACGGCGGCAAGGATTTCTCCGCCGTGCTCCAACTCATGCGCGGTCGGCTGGATACTCTTTCTCCTCCCCCGCTGGGGGAGGGGGACCCCGAAGGGGTGGGGGGGGCGCGGGTGTGACGCCGAAAGCGAGGACTCCCTTCCCCAGCTTCGCCGGCACTTCCCCCAGAGGGGGAAGAGAAAGGCGGCGCCACTGGCCGGCGGTGGCCGGGGTCACTACGTATTTCCACGGGATGACAGGCGTGGGTGTTTCATGCCAATAGGCCGCTGACACTTCGAGGGGTTCAGCCAGACGATGGACTACAAGGCCGCTTTCGCCAAAGCCGTCGACCAGGTTCGCGACGAGGGCCGCTACCGCGTGTTCGCCGATCTGAAGCGCCATCGCGGCGATTTCCCCATGGCCACCTGGACGTCGCCCGACGGCGCCGAGCGCGATGTGGTGGTCTGGTGCTCCAACGACTATCTCGGCCAGGGCCAGAATCCGGTGATCCTGGACGCCATGCACAAGGCGATCGACGAGGCCGGCTCCGGCTCGGGCGGCACGCGCAATATCTCCGGCACCACCCACTATCACGTGGCCCTGGAAGCCGAGCTGGCCGATCTGCATGGCAAGGAAGCGGCCCTCCTCTTCACCTCCGGCTATGTCTCCAACGAGGCGACGCTGGCCACCCTGCAGAAGATTCTGCCGGGCCTGATCGTCTTTTCCGACGAACTCAACCACGCCTCGATGATCGCCGGCATCCGCCACGGCGGCGGGCCGAGGAAGATCTTCCGGCACAATGATCTGGCGCACCTGGAGGCGCTGCTGGCCGAGGCGCCGGCCGACGCGCCCAAGCTGGTGGCGTTCGAGAGCGTCTATTCCATGGATGGCGATATCGCCGACCTGCGCGCCACCGCGGCGCTGGCCAGGCGCTACGGCGCCCTGACCTATCTCGACGAGGTCCACGCCGTGGGCCTCTATGGCGCGCGGGGCGGGGGCGTCTCCGAGCGCGACGACGTGGCCGGCGAGATCGACATCATCGAAGGCACGCTCGGCAAGGCCTTCGGCGTGATGGGCGGCTATATCGCCGCCGACGCCGTGCTGGTGGACGCCATCCGCTCGCACGCCGGCGGCTTCATCTTCACCACCTCGCTTCCGCCGGCCCTGACCGCCGGCGCCCTGGCCAGCATCCGCTGGCTGAAGGAACACAATGAGGTGCGAGCCCGCCATCAGGAGCGCGCCGCGACGCTCAAGGCGCGCATGCGGGCCGCCGGCCTGCCGGTGATGGACTCGGTCAGCCACATCGTCCCGGTGCTGGTGGGCGATCCGGTGCACTGCAAGATGGTGTCCGACATGCTGCTGGCCGATCACGGCGTGTATGTCCAGCCGATCAACTATCCCACCGTGCCGCGCGGGACCGAGCGCCTGCGCTTCACCCCCACGCCGTTCCATACCGACGCCATGATGGATGATCTGGTCTCGGCCCTGGAGAACCTGTGGGCCCGTTGCAATATCCAGCGTCTGGGCGGTTACGCGGCCTGAGGCGCCGCCGCCTTGACAGGCTGATATAAAGATATCTTTATATCTTAATTCCGACGTTCGAGACGCCGCGAAGTTCGTTGCGGCCGCTGGCGCCCTTAGACTGCAAGGATGCGAATCGTGAGCCTGACCGCCGAGGCGTCCAATGACGTCTCCGACCCCTTCTTCGCCGCCCCGTTGAGCGAGGCCGATCCGGCGGTGTCCGGAATGATCGGCCGCGAGCTTGGCCGCCAGCGCGACCAGATCGAGCTGATCGCCTCGGAGAACATCGTCTCGCGCGCGGTGCTGGAGGCTCAGGGCTCGGTGCTGACCAACAAATACGCCGAGGGCTACCCCGGCCGGCGCTATTACGGCGGCTGCGAATTCGTCGACGAGGTCGAGACCCTGGCCATCGAGCGGGCCAAGGCCCTGTTCGGCGCGGCCTGGGCCAACGTCCAGCCGCACTCCGGCTCCCAGGCCAACCAGGCGGTGTTCATGGCCCTGATGAAGCCCGGCGACACCTTCATGGGCCTCGATCTCGCCGCCGGCGGCCACCTCACCCACGGCAAGTCGGTCAATCAGTCGGGCAAATGGTTCAAGCCGGTGGCCTACACCGTCCGCACCCAGGACCAGATCATCGACTATGACAGCCTGGCGGAACTGGCCCTGGAGCACCGGCCCAAGCTCATCATCGCCGGCGGCTCGGCCTACAGCCGGGTGATCGATTTTGCTTGCTTCCGCGAGGTCGCCGACAGCGTCGGGGCCAAGCTGATTGTGGATATGGCCCACTTCGCCGGCCTGGTGGCCGCCGGCCTTTTCCCCAATCCCTTGCCCCACGCCGATGTGGTGACCACGACCACGCACAAGACCCTGCGGGGTCCGCGCGGCGGCATGGTCCTCTCCAACGACCTGAAGCTCGGCAAGAAGATCGACTCGGCGGTGTTCCCGGGCATCCAGGGCGGCCCGCTGATGCATGTCATCGCCGCCAAGGCCGTGGCCTTCGGCGAGGCGCTGACGCCGGAGTTCAAGGTCTACGCCAAACGGGTGATGGACAACGCCCGGGCTCTCGCCGAAGCCCTGGCCTCTTCCGGCTTCGCCATCGTCTCCGGCGGCACCGACAGTCATCTGATGCTGGTCGATCTGCGGCCCAAGGGCGTCACCGGCAAGGCGGCCGAGGCGAGTCTGGAGCGGGCCAACATCACCTGCAACAAGAACGGCATCCCCTTCGATCCCGCTCCGCCGGCGGTGACCTCGGGCCTTCGCCTGGGCAGCCCGGCGGGAACCACGCGCGGCTTCGGCGAGGCCGAGTTCCGCCGCATCGGCCAGCTCATCGCCGAGGTGGTCGACGGCCTCGCGGCCCATGGCGAGGAAGGCAACGGCGAGGTCGAGGCGCGGGTGCGCGGCGAGGTGAGGGGCTTGACCGCGCGGTTCCCCATCTACACTTGAACGCGTTCAGCTAGCTTCGGAAGGGGCCGGTCATGCGCTGCCCGTTCTGCGGCGAACTCGAAAGCCAGGTGAAGGACAGCCGCCCCTCGGAGGATGGCGCGGCGATTCGCCGTCGGCGGCTTTGCCCCGAGTGCGGCGGCCGTTTCACCACCTTCGAGCGCGTCCAGCTCCGCGAACTGACGATCCTCAAGCGCTCGGGCCGCCGCGCGCCGTTCGACCGCGAAAAGCTGGTCCGCTCGATCACCGTCGCCACCCGCAAGCGCCCGGTGGATCCCGAGCGTCTTGAGCGCATGGTCAACGGCATCGTCCGCCAGCTCGAAAGCATGGGCGAAACCGAGCTCGCCTCCACCGTGGTCGGCGAGATGGTGATGAAAGCCCTCAAGACCCTCGATGACGTGGCCTATGTCCGCTACGCCTCGGTCTATCGCGATTTTCGCCAGACCGAGGATTTCGCCCAGTTCCTGAGCGACGAGGGCCTCGCCGACGAGAGCGACGAATGAGCCGCTCGCCCCGGCAAGCGAGATCCGTGGCGCGCCTCGCCGCCGTGCAGGCCCTCTATCAGATGGACGTCGCCGGCCAGGGCGCCGAGACCGTGGTGCGTGAATTCCGCGACCATCGCTTCGATCGCGACATGGAAGGCGCGCCCCTGGCCGCCGCCGACGAAGCCTGGTTCGCCGATCTGGTGAAGGGGGTCGCCGCAGATCAGGCCGACATCGACAAGGCGGTCGCGCGGCGGCTGGCGGCGGGATGGAAGCTTTCGCGGCTGGACGCCACCGTGCGCGCCATCCTTCGGGCCGGGGCGTTCGAGCTCATGCGCGCCGGCGAAATTCCCACCGAGATCGTCATCGACGAATATGTCGAGATCGCCAAATCCTTCTTCGAGGGACCGGAGCCGGCCTTCGTCAACGCGGCTCTGGACGCAATCGCGACCGATGAACGGAGCGCCTGACGAATTCGCCTGGATCGCCGGGCTGCGCCGCCTGACGCGTGGCGACGCCCGCGCGCTGGACCTGAAGGACGACGCGGCCGTGCTGCCCTCTCGCCCGGGTTTCGATCTGGTGATTTCCCAGGACGCCATGGTCGAGGGCGTCCACGTATTGGCCGGCGAGGCGCCCGACATCATCGCCCGGCGGCTGCTGCGCACCAGCCTCTCGGATCTCGCCGCCAAGGCCGCCGAACCGTTCGGCTATTTCCTGATGACCTCCTGGCCGGCCGATCGCGACGAGGCCTGGCGCGCCGCCTTCGCCAAGGGCCTGGCCCTGGATGGCGAGGCGTTCGGCGTCGCGCTGCTGGGCGGCGATACGGTTCCGACCTCGGGGCCCCTGACCGTCTGCGCCACGGTGCTGGGCTGGGCGCCGAGCGGGCGAACCGTTCCGCGCTCGGGCGCGCGGGCCGGCGACGCCCTGATCGTTTGCGGCCCGATCGGCGACGGCTGGCTGGGCCTGGAGGCGGCGCGAGGGAGGGTGGCCGATCCACAAGGCCGACTGGCGAATCACTATCGCCTGCCCACGCCCTTGCTAATGCTGCGGGAGGCCTTGGGCGAATACGCCAACGCCGCGGCCGATGTCTCCGACGGGCTTTTGGCCGACGCCGGCCACATCGCCGAAGCGAGCGGCCTGGGCGTCGCGATCGATCTGGCGGCGCTTCCGCTCTCGGCCGAGGCGGCGGCGTGGCGCGAGGCCCAAACCGATCCGGTCGCCGCCCTCGCGAAGCTTGCGACTGGCGGAGACGACTACGCCATCGTCAGCGCGGTCTCGCCTCAGCTCATGGCGCTTTTCGCTGACGCGGTGACGGCCGAGGGCGTGCGGGTCGGCCGAGTGGGAACCTTTACCGCCGAGCCGGGCGTCGCCGTTTCGGTGGGGGGAGCGAGAGTCGAAATCGATCGCCTGGGATGGCGCCACTAAGGCCCGGTGTCGGCCCCGCAAAGCGCTGACGCCCATGAAAAATCAGCGATGACTTGCGTTGTCGGGACGGGTTTGGCAGTTTCCCGCGACTTTTCGGGAGGCGTGGGGCTTTCCGGTGATGATGTTTGGGCCGTGGCCCGTCAATCGCGCGGACGCGACGACGCCGGCCGCGCTCCATGAAATTCTAGAGGGTTTCTCCGAATGAGTTTGGTGCTTGTGCTGGTTTTGGTCGCCGGCCTGTTGGCGGTTCTCTACGGCGTCGTCCAGACCGCTTCGCTGCTGCGGGCTTCGACCGGCAACGACAAGATGCGGGAGATCGCCGCGGCGATCCAGGAAGGCGCCCAAGCCTACCTACGCCGGCAATACACCACCATCGCCATGGTCGGCGCCGCCATACTGGTGGTGATCTTCTTTCTGATCGGCTGGCGGGAGGCGGTGGGCTTTTTCATCGGCGCCGTGCTCTCGGGCCTGGCGGGCTTCGCCGGCATGCTGATCTCGGTCAGGGCCAACGTCCGCACCGCTCAGGCGGCGTCGGAGAGCCTGGCCAAGGGATTGTCCCTGGCGTTCCGCTCGGGGGCCGTCACCGGCATGTTGGTCGCGGGCTTCGCCCTGCTCGGCGTGGCCGGCTACTACGCCATCCTCACCGGCCCCATGGGCCTGGAGAACACCAGCCGCGATGTGGTCGATTCGCTGGTCTCGCTCGGCTTCGGCGCCTCGCTGATCTCGATCTTCGCCCGTCTTGGCGGCGGCATCTTCACCAAGGGCGCCGATGTGGGCGGCGACATGGTCGGCAAGGTCGAGGCCGGCATCCCCGAGGATGACCCGCGCAACGCCGCCACCATCGCCGACAACGTGGGCGACAACGTCGGCGACTGCGCCGGCATGGCCGCCGACCTCTTCGAGACCTATGCGGTGACCACCGTCGCCACCATGGTCCTGGCCGCCATCTTCTTCCGGGGCATGGATTCGGTCGCCAACATGATGCTGCTGCCGCTGGCCATCTGCGGCGTGTGCATCATAACCTCGATCATCGGCGCCTTCGCCGTGCGCCTGGGCAAGAGCCAGAACATCATGGGCGCGCTCTACCAGGGCCTGATCGTCACCGGCGTTCTCTCGGTGGGCGCGGTCTGGTTCGTGATCCAGAAGCTGGTTCCAGCCGACGGAGTCACGGTGCTCGGCAAGGCCGTCAGCGCCAACGCGCTCTTCTATTGCGGCCTCGTGGGTCTGGCCGTCACCGCGATGATCGTGGTGATCACCGAATACTACACCGGCACCAACTACCGGCCGGTGAAGTCCATCGCCAAGGCCTCGGTCTCCGGCCACGGCACCAATGTGATCCAGGGCCTCGCCATGTCGCTGGAAGCCACCGCCGCGCCGGCGCTGGTGATCATCGTCGGCATCGTGCTCACCTATCAGTTCGCCGGGCTTTTCGGCGTGGCCATCGCCACCACCACCATGCTCTCCCTGGCCGGCTTCATCGTCGCCCTGGACGCCTTTGGACCGGTGACCGACAACGCCGGCGGCATCGCCGAGATGGCCGGCCTTCCGGCCGAAGTGCGCGTCTCCACCGACGCCCTGGATGCGGTCGGCAACACCACCAAGGCGGTGACCAAGGGCTACGCCATCGGCTCGGCTGGCCTTGGCGCCCTGGTGCTGTTCGCCGCCTACACCCAGGACCTGAAGTACTTCTCGGCCAATTCCGATCAGTTCCCGTTCTTCACCGGCATGGGCGATGTGGCCTTCGATCTCTCCAACCCCTACGTCGTCGTGGGTCTGCTGTTCGGCGGCCTGCTGCCGTTCCTGTTTGGCGGCATGTCGATGACGGCCGTGGGCCGCGCCGCCGAGGCCGTGGTGGCCGAGGTGCGGCGCCAGTTCAAGGAGAACCCCGGCATCATGACCTATGAGGTCAAGCCGGAGTACGGCCGGGCGGTGGACATCCTTACGAAGGCGGCCATCCGAGAGATGATCATTCCCTCGCTGCTGCCGGTGGCTTCCCCGGTGGTGCTTTTCTTCGTGATCGAATGGATCGCCGGCAAGTCCAACGCTTTCTCGGCCCTGGGCGCCATGCTGATGGGCGTGATCGTGACCGGTCTCTTCGTCGCCATCTCCATGACCTCGGGCGGCGGCGCCTGGGACAACGCCAAGAAGCTCATCGAGGAAGGCCACTTTGGCGGCAAGGGATCCGAAGCTCACAAGGCGGCGGTGACCGGCGATACGGTCGGCGATCCCTATAAGGATACGGCCGGCCCGGCGGTGAACCCGATGATCAAGATCACCAACATCGTGGCGCTGCTGCTCCTGGCCGTTCTTGCCCACAGCGCGGCGCACTGACGAGGCGCTGGCGCGCCCCGATCGCTCATAGGATCGCTGGCGCGCCAGTCAGGTCGGGATATTCAGCCCAACAATCTCGCCGGGTAGTTGGGCTTCGCCAGTGCAGCAGGGGTCCCCAGCCTTTACGGACCGTTGCCGTGGCCAGGACCGGTATCGGAAGGTGGCAGGGCGCTGGCGGCGCTGATGCTGCCGATGAGCTGCTCAAGGATCGTCATTTCACGGCCGCGGGTGGGTGTTTCGCGATCATTGTAAGCGATCACCCGGCCGTCCTTGAGCGTGTAGTCGTTGACCGACACCACCTGCTGGGTGGTCTTGTCGAAGGCGATGGCGACGACATCGCGCTTGGTCACCCGGGGGCGATAGAAAGCCGTGCGGTTGGTGACCTGCGAGAGGTAATACCAAGTCTCTGTATCGAAGACCGATTTCTCCGTCGGCGTGCCCAGGCGCGCAAGCACCGTGGCGCGGGTGTCGGTTCCGACCTTCACGTCGTTGGGACTCGCGTCGATCGCCTGGAATCCTTGAAAGCTGTTCGTCGGGGTGCAGGCGCCAACGGCCAGCAGACCGATCGAAGCCAGGATAGGGACGGCTTTGGAAAGCATGTGCGAACGACTCGGATCTTGGTAAGGGCGGACGCCGCCCAGGGCTTTGACCTAGAGCGGAGCGGGGCCTAGTTCAATGCGCCAGAATAGCCGTTCGCGCGGCGAAAGCGAGGCAGGCCGATGAATCTCGCCAGACTTGGGGCCCGTCGCCCAGCGAAAAGCGCGGGCCGCGCCCTCTACGAGGGAGCCGTCAAACAGGCGCGCACGCCCGCCCTCTACGCCGTCATGGGCGCTCCGGACACCGTCGAGGGGCGGTTCGAACTCCTGACCCTGCATGTGATCTTGCTTGTCGACCGGCTGAGGCAGGCGGGCGAGGAAGCGCAAGCCTCACGCCAGGCGCTGTTCGACGCCTACGTCAGCGACCTGGACGGCGCGCTTCGCGAAATGGGCGTCGGCGATCTGGTGGTCGGCAAGCGAATGAAGGCGCTTGGCAAAGCCTTCTACGGCCGCGCGGCCTCTTACCGTGACGCCTTCGCCGCGCTTCCCGACAGAGGGTTGCTGGAGGATCTGATCGCCCGGACGATACTGGAAGGCGCCGCCAGCCCCCGTCCCGACCTTCTGGCCGATTACGTATTGGCGTCTCGGGAGCGCCTCGCCGGGCAATGCGTGGCCGGTCTCCTCTCCGGCGAATCGCCATGGCCAGCGTCATGAAAGCGACCGCGCCCTGGCGCCACGAGATCTCCTGGGCGGCCGCCCTCCGGGGCGCCGCGCCCTTCAGGCTTATCGCCGACGAGGAAGCCCGCGAACGGATCACCCGGACGTTGCGTGAAGAGGCCGTCAAATCGCTGAGCGCCCAGGTGGCCATCCGGCCCTGGCGCGACGGCGTTGAGCTGAATGGGCGGATCGAGGCGGTCGTCACCCGGCTATGCGGCGTCAGCCTCGAGGCGTTCGATGAGACGATCGATGAGCCGATGCACGTGAGGATCGTCCCGCCCGGCAGCGCCAACCTCCCCAAGGAAGAGGACGGTGCGATCGTCGTCGATCTGGAGGGCGACGATCCACCGGACGTCCTAAGCGGCGGCGCCATTGATGTCGCCGCCTATGTCGTGGAGCATCTGGCCCTGGCCCTTGATCCTTTCCCCCGTAAGCCGGGCGCGGTGTTCGAAGCGCCGGCCGCTACCACGCCGGCGTCGCCCTTCTCGGTTCTCAGCCAACTGAAGCCGCGCGGGGAGAGTGGCTGATCGCCTCAATGCCCGACAATCGCCACTGCAACGCCTCGCGCTTGCATCGCCCGTGCGCGGCTGTATCGTCCGCCGCCTTCCGGGTCCTACAGAGGAGCTAGCAGCGCCGCCTTGTCCGACCCAGTGGTGATCTCCATCGATGCGATGGGGGGCGATCATGGCCCCGAGGTGGTCGTTCCGGGCGTGGCGCGGGCGACCGCGGCCATAGCGCCAGGCGCGGTGCGCTTCCTGCTGCATGGCGACCAGGCCCGTCTGGGCGACGCCTTGGCGAAATTCCCGCAAATCAGGGCGGTCTGCGAGATTCGACACACCGACCTGGTGATCGCCATGGACGCCAAGCCCGCGCACGCGATGCGCCGGGGCAAGGGCGCCTCGATGTGGAACGCCGTGGAGAGCGTGCGAGCGGGCGAGGCCCACGCCGCCGTCTCGGCCGGCAACACCGGCGCCCTGATGGCCATATCGCGTCTGCTGCTGCGTATGGTCGGGTTGCTCGATCGCCCGGCTCTGGTGGCCAACTGGCCGACCCTTACCGGCGTCACCGCCGTGCTGGACGTTGGCGCCAATGTCATGTGCGACGCCGAACGGCTGGTGGAGTTCGCCGTCATGGGCGCCGCCTATCATCGCGCGATCCAGCATTCCGCAAGGCCGACCGTCGCCTTGCTCAACATCGGCACCGAACACGACAAGGGCCATGAGGAGGTCAAGGGCGCCGACCGGCTGCTCAGCGAGCACCGCTTCGAATTCGACTATCGCGGCTTCGTCGAGGGCGACGATATCGCCAAGGGCGTAGTCGACGTAATCGTCACCGACGGCTTTACAGGTAATGTGGCCCTGAAGACCGCCGAGGGTCTGGCCCGTTTCTTCCGCGCCGAGCTGCGCAAGACCTTCACCTCCAGTCTGATGGCCAGGCTCGGCGCCTTGGTCGCCCGGCGATCATTGAGGCGGATGGCCGAGCGGCTCGATCCCAGTTCGATCAATGGCGGCCCGTTTCTGGGCCTGAAGGGAATCGTGGTCAAAAGCCATGGCGGCGCGGATGCGCGCGGCTTCGCCAACGCCATCCGCCTGGCGATCGACCTGGCGGCCAGTGACTTCGCCGGCGAGATCGATCGAAATCTGGAGCGCTTCGCCGTGGCCTCCAGCGAGGGGACCGAAGAAAGAGCGATGGCGTGACGCCTGGAATACGTAGCGTGGTGACCGGGGTCGGCGGCTTTCTCCCCGAAAAAGTGGTGACCAACGACGACCTGGCCAAGTTCGTCGACACCAGCGATGAGTGGATCTTCGAGCGCACGGGCATTCGCGAGCGGCGCAGCGCCGTCGAGGGCGAAGTCACGTCCGACCTGGCGGTGGCGGCCGCCAAGGAGGCGCTGGCGGCGGCGGGGCGTACGGCGGCCGATATCGACCTCATTGTCGTCGCCACCACCACCCCCGACCTGACCTTTCCCGCCACCGCCGCGATCGTCCAGCGCAAGCTGGGCGCGCCGATCGGCGTTGCCTTCGACGTCCAGGCGGTCTGTTCGGGCTTCGTCTTCGCCTTGGCTGTGACCGACAATTTCGTCGTCCGGGGGATGGCCAAATGCGCCTTGGTCATCGGGGCCGAGACCATGACCCGGCTGATGGACTGGGAGGATCGCGGCACCTGCGTCCTCTTCGGCGACGGGGCCGGGGCCGTGGTGCTGGAGCCTAGCCAGGGCGGTGGGACCACCGCCGATCGCGGCATCCTCGGCTTCGCCCTGCGCACCGACGGCGCGAAGCAGGACCTGCTCTATGTCGATGGCGGCCCCTCGGCCACCGGCACGGTGGGCAAGCTGCGCATGCAGGGAAACCAGGTGTTTCGCCACGCCGTGGTCAATATCGCCGAGGCGGTGATCGCCGCGGCGGAAAAGGCGGATGTGGCGATATCCGACATCGACTGGTTTATTCCTCATCAGGCCAATCAGAGAATCCTGGAGGGAGTGGCGCGACGGCTGGGCATCGAGGGTTCGCGGGTCATCTCCACTGTCAGCCGCCACGCCAATACCTCGGCCGCCTCCATCCCCCTGGCCTTGGTCGAGGGCCTGCGCGACGGCCGCATCAAACCCGGCCAGCTTCTCCTGCTCGAGGCCATGGGCGGGGGCCTCACCTGGGGCGCGGTGGTGGTTCGTCTCTGACGAAAAATTGCATGTCCCGCGAAGCCGTTGACTTGACGTCACATTCGCGCCCATGCACCAATAATAATTGGCGGTATAGGGGGCCGGCGCATGCAAGATCATACCTTGACCCGGGCGGATTTGACCGACGCTCTGCATGAGGAAGTGGGCCTGACCCGGCAGGACTGCGCCGGTCTGGTCGAGCGCACCCTGAATCTCGTCGCCGAAGCCATGGCTAAGGGCGAGGACGTCAAGCTCTCCGGCTTTGGCGTCTTTCAAGTGCGCAACAAGCGCGAGCGCATGGGCCGCAATCCCAAGACCGGCGAGCCGGCCGCCATCCATCCCAGGCGGGTGATCGGCTTTCGCGCCTCCCAGGTGATCAAGGCCCGGATCGACCGCGCCCTTTCGAAATAGTCATCGCGGCGTGGCCAAGAGCGCCCGGGCTTTCCGGTCCATCTCCGAGGCCGCCGACGAATTGGGCGTGGCCCAGCACGTGCTGCGCTTTTGGGAGACCAAATTCACCTTCATCAAGCCGATGAAACGGGCAGGCGGGCGGCGCTTCTATCGCCCCGCCGACATCGCCGTGTTGGCCACCGTCCGGCGTTTGCTCCATGACGAGGGCTATTCGATCAAGGAGGTTCAGGCGCTCCATCGGGAGCGGGCGTTGAAACCACTCGTCTTAGTGGACGAGACGAGCGCGACGGCCGAGCCCGTATCGCGGCCCAAACCCCCTCTAGCGTCCTCGACCGGGCTGCGAGAGGCGTTGGCGGCGCTGGAGGCCGCCAAGGCGCGGCTCGACCGGTTGCTCGCTTAACGGCCCACCAACCACCGAGTTTAGCTAAACGCCAACGGCCGCCGCCTGGCGGAAAAGCCGCGCCGGTTTTGGCATTGCCGGCTCGGGGCGCCATCCCTATAAGGGCGCTCCTTCCTGCATTCGGAGCGTGGCGCAGCCTGGTAGCGCACTTGACTGGGGGTCAAGGGGTCGCAGGTTCGAATCCTGTCGCTCCGACCAGGAAAATCAATCACTTAGGCCATTTCGACTAAAACGCAGACCCCCTCGAAATAGCCTTTTGGTCACAGGCTGGTCACAGTCGAAGAGGGCTACTCGTGGAGACGAATGATAGAGGATTCTGGCGAATCGACTTCGCAAAGGTGGGGCCTGGCCAGCAGGCAAACCTCTACTTGAAAGGTGAGATCATCCGGCACGGCCCGGTTGAGACAACCCCTCAGGCGGTCAAAGCGTGGCTTCGAGGCCAGGGGTGCCGCCCCAGCGATGGGGATGACGACATATGGTTAGAGCCCTAGTACGCTTCGCGGGTGTGGCCGCGTTCATCGCCGTTGGCGGCTGCGATCGTCTCGGCATGGGCAAGGTGTCGGAACCCGTTAAGCCACCGGAGATCGGCCGGTACGTGATCGTTCACAGCCCGCAAGTAGAGCGCGACGTGATTTTGCTCGACACCGTGACAGGCAAAACATGGTCCCGCGTCGAGCTGTCGGACGTGGTGGATGAGCCTGTCGCCTGGGAGCCGATGCCCCAACTCAATACGCCTGCCGACCTCGCGGCGCTCACAGCCGCGCACGGGATGAAGGCCCAACCCCCGCCAAAGGCACCGCCGGCTGGCGGCCAGCAGTGGCCAGGGACACCCACCACGCCTCCGAACTGATAGAGTGCCCCTACCTGCGCCACCAGCTGCCAGGGGCGGCGGGCGCTACCTAGTAGCCCAAAACGCTCGGGCTAAATCGTTGAACGATGCCGATAGACCCAGCTTGTCTCCCGCCTCCCACGGCGCTACCGCAACTCCATGAGCGATCCGATCGAAGGGGGCTGTCGGTGCGGTCGTGTCCGCTATCGGGCGCGGCTCGAAGCGCTTCCGCGCGTCTATGCCTGCCATTGCCTCGATTGCCAGACCTGGTCGGGGAGCGCGTTCGCCGTGCAGTTCATCCTGCCGGAAGACCGGTTCGAGGTGAGTGACGCCCCGGGCCTGTTTGAGTTGACCTCGCCCGATGGCTCGCGCACCTCGCGCCAACACGGATGCCCTGTGTGCTTCACCCGCGTCTACAACACCAACACCCGCCGGCCCGGCCTCGCGGTCGTGCGGGCCGGGACCCTGGATCGCAGCGAAGAACTGGCCATCATCGCCCATATCTGGACCAAGCGAAAAATGGCCGGTGTCGAGATTCCCAAGGGTGTTCCCGCCTGGCCGGAAGGCGCCCCGCCGGCGGAGTTCGTGGCGGCGCTCACGGCCTAGGACGGAGGCCCATAGCCTTACCGCGCGCCGTGCGTTCTAGCCGGACGAAGGTTGCCACCCGCCGCCCAAGGCTTTGAAGATCGAGATCTGATCCTGGAGGATGGCGCCGTCGGAGGCGGCGACGGCGGCGTCCTGGGTGACCATGGACTGCTCGGCGGCAAGCAGATCCAGCGTGCTCAGCGAGCCGGCCAGATACTGGCCGCGGGCGTCCTCGAAGGCGATGTGGGCCTTGTCCCGCGCCTCGGCCAGGGCGTCGCGACGGTTCAGCTCGGCGTCATAGCCGGAGAGCGCGGTTTCGGTTTCCTTCAGCGCCTGCAGGACGGTGCCGTCGAACTGGGCCAGCGCCGCGGCGGCGGCGGCCTTGGCTTCGTGGATACGCGCGCGCGGCTCGGTCTGGTTGGGAAATGTCCAGCTTATCGAAGGGCCGACGCCCCAGGTCAGCCCTCTCTGGTTGGTGAGATCGGAGATGTGGGCCGCGGCCCCGCCATAGAGTCCAACCAGGCTGATCCTCGGATAGAGATCGCCGACGGCTACACCGATACGGGCCGTGGCGGCGGCTAGCTGCCGTTCGGCCTGGCGCACATCTGGCCGGCGCCGGATCAAGGCTTCGCCATCGCCCACCGGGATGGGCGCGACCAGGCGAAGGGGTGCGACGCAGGCCAGCGCTTCGGTCGGGGCATTGGCCGGCGTGCGGCCCAAAAGGGCAGTGAGCTGGAAGAGGGCCGCGCGCCTCTGGCCCTCGAGCGGGGGAATGGTGGCGCGGACCTGGGCGGCGAGGCCCTGGGCGCGGACCACGTCGAAGTCGGACCCGGCGCCGGCGTCGCGGCGATTGGCGGTGATCTGAGCCTCTCGGCTCACCACCTCCAGCGAGCGATTGGCCACCGCGAGCTGTTCGCCAAGCGCGCAGATCTGGCCGTAGGCCCGCGCCGTTTCGGCCACCACGGTGATCTTGACGGCGTCACGCGCGGCGGCGGCGGCGGCGGTGTTGGCCCGGGCCGCCTCGATCGATCGGCGCACCCGGCCGAAGAGGTCGAGCTCATAGGAGACGTCCAATATATCGTCGTAAAGCCAGGTGGTCTGGGGGCGGCTGCCGGTAATCTCGAGGATCTCATCGGTCACGGCGTCGCGCCCGTAGACACCGCCGAGCTTGACGTTGGCGGACGGATAGAGGCCTCCCCGCGCCGCCTCCAAAATCGCCCGGGCGCCGCCCAGATGGGCCTGCGCCGCCGCCAAGTCGGTGTTGGCGCCGACGGCTTCCCGCACATAGCCGTCCAGCTTTGGATCGCTGTAGAGCCGCCACCAATCGTCCGTCGCCGCCGCGCGGGTCTCGCTGGCGGGATTGACCGAGACCAGCGGCGCCGTCGCTCCGGCGGGCGGCGGGGGTGTTTGATAGGCTGGGCCGACGACGCAACCGCTCGTCAGCGCCAGCCCGCATGCCGCCAACGCCCGGACCTTCACGACCTGGGCGCCGGTCTTGGCCCGAACAGCGGCCGGTGGGAGGCCGGGCCTATCGGCGCGGCGCCGCTGACCACCGCGAGGATCAGGGCCACGGCGGTCAGGAAGGCGACGGCGACGAAGGTGTCGATCACTCCCTGGGTGGCCGCCAGGCTCCGGACCACGCCGCCGAGGACGGCGACCGCTCGGGAGGCCGCGCCGGCCGGATCGTTGGGGCTGCCCACCGCCCGGCCATAGGCCTGCAGCCGCTGAGCCAGCATGACGTCGCCGGCATGGATATGCTGGCCGATCAGGTTCGAGGCGATCTGGGTGCGCACGCGAGCGAAGGTGACGACGAAGGCCGTGCCGATCTGGCCGCCCATGAGCCGGGCGGTCTGGACCGCGGCGCCAAAGGTGATGGCGTCCTCGGGGCGCAGGTGGAGAACGGCGAAAAACAGGATGCCCGAAAGCGCGAAGCTCTGGCCCACCGCCTGGATAAGCTGTGACGGCAGAAACTGGTCCGATCCCCACACCGGGGTCAGACCGTGGGCGACCATCAGACAGGCGATCGCCACCAGGATGAAGCCCACCGACGAAATCAGCCGTGGGTCGGCTCGGCGCAGGAGAAACCCGGCCAGCGGGCAGATGATAAGTTGCGGCGCGGCGATCCACAGCAGGCTCTGGCCCACCTGGAGGGCGCGAAAGCCGCGCACGGCCTGCAGATATTGCGGGATCAGATAGGCGGTCGCCAAGATGGTGAGCCGCAGGAAGGCGATCAGGACCAATAGGCGGGGCAGGGGGGCGGCGAAGGCGACCTTGAGGTTGACGAACGGATGGGCGGTCCGCGCCTCATGGACGAAGAAGGCGGCCACCAGCAGGGCGCCCGAAAGCAGCAGCCCCCAGATCAGGCCGGAATTCAGCCAGTCCAGACGGTTGCCCTGATCAAGACCGGCATAGATGAGGGCGAGGCCAATGCCGCTCGCCGCCAAGCCATAGATATCGGCCGGCGCTCTCTGCGGCGGTGGCGGCGGATCGGGGCGGACGCCGAAATGCAGACAGGCCGCCATGGCCGCCGCCAGGGGCACGTTCTGCCAGAAGATCCACCGCCAGGAGAGATGGTCCACATACCAGCCCTCAAGCGAGGCGGAGATATTGAGGGAAAGCTCCAGATTGAGGGCATAGATGGCGATCCCCCAGGCCCAGGCCGCCGGCGGCGTATTGCGCAGGATGAAGCTGAGGGTCAGTGGCACGAAAAAGCCGGTCGCCAGGCCGCCAGCGAACTGGAAGATCAGCAAGGTCGGAAGGTTCGGCGAAAACGGCTCGATGAGCGATATGACCGCGAAGGCGCCGGCCGCGATGCAGAGTACGCGCCGTGGCCCGAATATGGTCCCAACCCAGATCGCCACCGGCGCGATCAGCATCTGGGCGACGGTCTGAGCGGTGGTGATCCAGGCGCCCTCGTCGAAGCCGGCGTGCATGGCGCCGCGCACATCGGCCAGGCCGAAGACCGAGAGCCGGCCGTTCAGGGTCGAGATGAAGGTGCCGAGCAACACAGCCACTAGACCAAACCAGGCGATCGGAAGCGCCGGCGCGGGTGTCGCGCCCAATGGGGGCGCCGGACTGTCGGCGCTCGCACTCACCGCCGGCCGTCCCGCGCATCGACCTTGGCCACCACCGACAGCCCGGGTCGCAGGCGATCGGCGAGGCCGGCGGCGTCATCGATGGCGATCTTCACCGCGACCCGTTGGACCACCTTGGTGAAGTTGCCCGTGGCGTTATCCGGCGGCAGCAGAGTGAACTGCGAACCCGCCCCCGGTGCGAACCCCACTACATGGCCGCTCAAGACGTAGCCCGGAAAGGTGTCGACCCGAATTTCAGCCTTCTGGCCCGGCGCCATATGGGTGAGTTGAGTCTCCTTGTAGTTGGCGATCACCCAGACGTGGGGCAGGGGAACCAGGCTGGTGATCTGACCGCCGACGCCGACATACTGGCCGGGCCGAACCTGTCGCTGGCCGATGACACCATCCTGCGGCGCGACAATCCGGGTATAGCCGAGGTTGATTCGGGCGTTTTGCAGACTGGCGTTCTGGCCGGCGAGCGCGGCTTCGGCCTGGGCTTGCTGAGCGGCGAGGACCGCGATCTGGCGCTCGGCGGCTTGGGCCTGGGCTCGGTTCTGGGCGAGTTGGGCGGCAAGCTGGGCGCGAACCGTCCGCAGCTTCTCGGCCGCCTCGGCGGTGGAAGAGCCGGTGGCCAGCAGCTGCTTTTGCCGCGCCAGATCGCGGCCGTTCTGATCGAGATTGGCGCTGGTGGCCGCCACCACGGCGTTGGCGGCCGCGACATTGGCCGCCTGCAGCGCCCGCTGAGCCTTATAGGTTTCCACCTGGGCCGCCGCCGCCACCGCCGCCGCCTCGCCCTGGGCGACCGTGGCGCGATAGTCGTCATCGGCGATCTGGGCCAACAACTGGCCGGCGCGCACCCGCTGGAAATCCTGAACCGGCACATCGCGCACATAGCCCGGAACCTTGGCGGTTATGGGCGTCAGGTCGGCTTGCAGATAGGCGTCGTCCGTGGATTGCCATCCGGGCGCGCCTTCCCAGCGGTTCCACCGCGTGGCGACGACGATGAGGATGACGAGCGCGATGACGAAGATGGCGATCCGCCAGCTCCGCTCTCCGGCGACGCGCCAATCGATGGTGGAACGTGGTTTTTTCATCGCAAAAGCCACATGGGAGTCGAGGCCGAATAGGCCCGCATAAGCTTGCGCTGTCTAGCGGGTGGACGTTGCGTGGGCGCGGGTCGTCGGCCATCATGCTGATCGGCAAGGAAAGGCCGCGATGAGCGCCAATATTGATCTGATCCGCCAGGAAGCGGTCGGCCACGCATTCAGCCTGCCGGCCATGGTCAAGGCGCGAAACCTGACCTTCGAGGCGGTGCGGCGGATCGCGGAGGGGATTGGGCCGGGCGTCACCGAGGGCGCAGCGCACGAGGAGGCTCAACGCATCCTGGAGGCCATGGGCATGGAGCGCCTGTGGCACAAATCGATCGTGCGCTTTGGCCCTGGCACCATCGAGACCTTCCACGCCCCGATTGAGCCCGACCGAAAGCTGGGGGCCAACGACATCTTCTTCATTGATCTGGGCGTGGTGTGGAACGGCCACGAGGGGGACGCCGGCGACACTTTCGTGGTGGGCGACGATCCGGAAATGCACGCCTGCGCAGAGGCCGCGCGCACCCTCTGGCACGATGTCGCCGAGCGCTGGCGGCGCGACGGCCTGACCGGCGAGGCCCTCTATGACCATGCCCTCCAACGCGCCGAGGCGGCGGGATGGCGGCTGAACTGGGAGGTCAAGGGCCATCGCGTCAGCGACTTCCCCCACGCCATCTATAAGGCCGGCGACCTCGGCGCCCTCAGCGCCTGTCCGACCACCGGCCTGTGGGAGCTGGAGATCCAGATCAGCCATCCCACTCGTCCATTCGGCGCCTTTTATGAGGACTTGCTGATCTCCGAGGGGTGAGGCTCCGCCGTTGAATCCGCGCTGTAACGATCAAGTCCTCCGCCGCGAATAGACTGAGCCTGGCGACGTTCAGCCACGCTCAGGAGGATAAAAGTCCGTGCTGCTGTTCCTTATTTCCTATCTCGGCGGCGCGCTGACGATCCTCAGCCCGTGCATCCTGCCGGTCCTGCCGTTCGTGTTCGCCCGGGCCTCCAACGGCTTTGTCCGCAATGGCCTGCCATTGCTGATCGGCATGGCCATGACGTTCGTGCTGGTCGCGACCCTCGCGGCGGTCGGGGGTGGTTGGGCGGTTCGGGCCAACAGCTATGGGCGGTTCATCGCCTTGGCGGTCATGGCCTTTTTCGGCGTCACCTTGCTGTTTCCGGCCCTGGCCGATCGGGCCACCCGACCCTTGGTGGCTCTGGGGAACCGGCTCTCCAACTCGGCCGACGACGCCGCGCGCGCCGGCTCGTCGATCGGGCCATCCTTTCTCCTAGGGATCGCCACCGGCCTGCTTTGGGCGCCCTGCGCCGGACCGATCCTCGGTCTTATCCTGACCGGAGCGGCGTTGCAGGGCGCGAGTGTCCGTACATCTCTATTGTTGCTAGCCTACGCCGCTGGCGCGGCGACGTCCCTGGCCCTGGCTCTGCTGATTGGCGGCCGCGTGTTCGCCGCGATGAAACGCTCCCTCGGCGCCGGGGAGTGGGTCCGACGGGGTCTCGGCGCGGCGGTCTTGATCGGTGTGGTGGCGATCGCGTGCGGTTTCGACACCGGACTGCTCTCGAAGCTATCAACCGCCAACACCAGCCGGCTCGAACAGGCTCTGGTCGAAAAGGCCCCGGCGCCGAAGCCGGCCAACCAGGGACCGGGTGCCGACGCGTTGGCTCATTCCTTCGCCGGCGCGACCACTTGGCTCAATTCCCCGCCGCTGACGTTGCAGCAGCTGCGCGGCAAGGTCGTCCTGGTCGATTTCTGGACCTATTCCTGCATCAACTGCCTGCGCTCGCTGCCCTACGTCAAAGCCTGGGCGGAGAAGTACAAGGATCAAGGGCTGGTGGTCATCGGCATCCACTCGCCCGAGTTCGCCTTCGAGAAGGACGTCGCCAATGTCAAAAAGGCGACCGCGGACCTCGGCGTTGGCTACCCGGTGGCCATCGACAACGACTATGCGATCTGGCGCAGCTTCAACAATCAGTTCTGGCCCGCTCACTATTTCATCGACGCGACGGGCCGTATCCGGGGCCACCACTACGGCGAAGGCGACTACGCCGCCTCGGAAAAGGTCATCCAGCAGCTCCTCGCGGAAGCCGGCCACAAGAACATCGCCACGGACGTGGTCTCGATCGCCGGCCAAGGGGCGGAGGCCGCCTCAAATCCTGGCGCGGTGATGTCGCCGGAAACCTACATCGGCTACGCTCGGGCGGAGAACTTCGTGTCGCTGGGTGGCGAGAGTCCCGAAACGCCGAAGACCTATGCGGCGCCGGTCAACCTCCAACTCAACCAATGGGGCCTGCAGGGCCTGTGGACCGTCGGCGCCCAGCAGGCGAACCTGGATGCGGCTGGGGGGTCGATCCGATACCGCTTTCACGCCCGCGATCTGCATCTGGTGCTGGGTGTCGGGCCGGGGGCCAAGGCGGTACGCTTCCGCGTGCTGATCGACGGCAAGGCGCCGGGCGCCGATCACGGCATGGACACCGACGATCAGGGCCAAGGAACCGTCACCGATCATCGGCTGTACCAGCTGGTCCGGCAAAAAGGCCCTGTCGTCGACCACACCTTCGATATCCAGTTTCTCGACCCTGGCGTCCAGGCTTTCGCCTTCACCTTCGGCTGACGCGCTCGACAGGGCAATTCACGCCAAGCCGATAGGCGGCCATTGCGTCGCCGTCTTTCTAGTGTTGATTTTGACCAAAGATCGAAGGGCGAGAGCGCCTCGGCGTGGGCGACAAGGGACGGACACATGAGCGATCGTTTCACTTCAAATCACTTGGAGACGTGGCGCCGCGAGGGCGGGGTGGTGATCGAGAATTTCTTCACGCCCGAAGAAGTGACCGCCGTGGTGGCTGATTTCGACCACGTCTTTGGCCGAGGCGAGGGGGCGGAGGAGGGTCTCGACAAGAAGAAAACGGGCGAGGTCGGTCGTTTTCATCCAGCCCAATTCACCGATATCCAGCCCGTGCCGATCGACTGTTCGCCGGCGCTGAACCTGGTCGGCGTCCATCCGGCCCTCATCGATTTCGCCAAGGCGGCGCTGAAGACCGACGACGTCCATGTCTACCAATGCCAAGCCTGGGCCAAATTCACCGGCGACGCCGACTATGACCAGCCATTCCACTGCGATTTTTCCAACCACACCCTGACCGCGCCGTCGGAGGATGCGCATCTTAGCTCAGTGACCATCCTCTGCTATTTCACCGACGTGACCGAGGCCCACGGCCCGGCGCACTACGTCAAGCGAACCGACAGCGCCAAGGTTGGTGGCCCGGAACTGAGCCTCTCGACGGATCCCGCCGTCCACGCGAGATTGCAAAAAGATCTCGTGCCCTATGAGCAGTCCACGGCGGCGCCGGCCGGCAGCATCTTTCCCTACACCATCGATGTCTATCACCGCGGCACCAACCTCACCGCGCCGCACGGCCGGCGGTATGCTTTGATGACGTGCTTCAAGGCCGCGTCCAACGACGCGATCGGCTTCCACGCCTGGGCTTTCCATCACCAGAAGCCGTGGCGGCGGATCTTCGATCACGCCAGCCCCGAACAACTCGCCTGTTTTGGCGTGCCCCGGCCCGGCCACGCCTTCTGGACGCCGCTCACCCTCCAGCGGGCCCAGGCCCGCTATCCGAACTGGGACCTGACGCCCTATCGCCAGGCGATGGCGGCCGCGTCAACGCCCGTGCTCGCCCAGGCGAGCTGATGGGCATGGACTTCGAAACCTACGACAAGCTCGGTCTCAACGCGCCGGCGCCGACGAGCTTAAACGGACGCACGCGGGATGCATTTGTCGCCACGCTGACCGCGCCGGGCGATGTCAACTACAACCCTTGTCCGGAAGCCTTTCCCAGGCCTGGCACGCCCGAGGGCGCGGTGGCCTCCCACCCCGGTTGGGGCGGCGCGAAAGTGTTTCTAGGCACGGTGAGGGATGTCAGTGTCTACACGACGCCCGGTCTCGATCGGACGGCGCCGGCCGCGTTGCTCGTGTGCCAGGATGGCGCATGGTACCTCGCGCCCAACGGGCCGGTTCGCGCCGGCAAGGCGCTGGACGTGCTCCACGCCAAGGGCCAGATCGGCCCGACCGTCGCGGTGTTCGTCAATCCCGGCCGCCTGACGAACTCGGACGAGACGCCCGATATTCAGCGCAGCTACGAATACGACTCCATGACCCCGGACTACGGCCGGTTCCTTCTCGAGGATCTCCTGCCGTTCGTTGTCGAGACCGAAGGGTTGACGCTGAGCGACGATCCCGCGCGACGGACCCTCTGCGGCATCTCCAGCGGCGGCATCTGCGCGTTCACGACGGCGTGGCATTTCCCGGAAGCGTTTGGCCGCGTGCTGAGCCACTGCGGCTCCTATGTGAATATCCGTGGCGGCCACAACTGGCCGTTCATCCTGCGGGCGACGCCGCGCAAGAACCTGCGGGTGTTCCTGCAGAGCGGGGAGGGGGACGGCGTCTATTTCACCGGCGACTGGCCCCTGGCCAACCAGACCATGGCCAGGGCGCTGGAGTGGGCCGGCTATGATTATCGTTTCGAATTCGGCGTCGGCGGCCATTCGCTGCGCCACGGCGGCGCGATCTTCGCCGAGTCCCTGCGCTGGCTGTGGCGGCCCTGATCGACCTCAGCCGGCCGCGGCCAGCACGTCTTCCCTCGTCCACAGCCGCTTGGACATCACGCCGACTTCGCTTTCGATGGCCTGAGCGGCGTCAAGGCACAGGTCTTCGCGATAGCGTGAGGCGATGAGCTGGGCGCCGACGGGGTGGCCGTCGACAAGGCCGATGGGAACCACGGCGGCCGGCAGGCCCAGCACATTGATCGCCGAGCAGAACCGCAGGTCGTTCCAGAAGTGGGTGCGCAGCGTCTCGCCGCCGGCGAGATCGGCGTTGACCGCCGGCGTGGGCTTCACCGACAGGGGCGTGAGGATCAGCGGCCGCGCCTCCAGAAACGCGAGCCAGTTTCGGATCACCCGCGAGCGATGGGCGATGGCTTTCATATAGCCCTCAAGATCGAGGATGGTGGCCAGCTCCAGCATGCCGTTGATGGCGCCGTTGAGATCGGAACTTCCCACCTCGCGCATCTGGCGCAGCTGCAGGGTCGACATCTCGGTGGAGATCAGATCGCACCACAGTTGCCAGGTTCCGTTCAGGTCAGGGACCTCGGCCTCGACGACGTCGTAGCCGGCGTTGGCGAGATGGTCGGCGGCCCTCGAGATCAGCGCCATCACCCTAGGGTCGGCGGTCATGTCGTCCGGCAGCTTGGCCACCGCGACCTTGATTGGCTTTTGGGGCGGTGGTCCGACCAAGGGCGCCGGGACCCACCAGGGGTCGCGCGGATCGCGCCGGCACATCACCTCCAGCCCGAGCCGCACATCCGCCACCTCGCGCGCGAGTGGGCCCTGGGTGGACATGAACTGGGCCATCAGCGGGCGCTCGACCGGGGCGCTGGGATTGAAGGCGGCGATCCGCCCCTGTGTGGATTTGATTGTGGCCACGCCATTGCAATAGGCCGGCCAGCGCAGGGAGCCGCCGATATCGTTGCCGTGGGCGATGGCGCCGATGCCCGCCGCCACCGAGGCCCCCGCGCCGCCGGACGAGCCGCCGCACGTGATGGCTTTGTCCCAGGGATTGAGGGTGAGGCCATGCAGGCGATTGTCGGTGAACCAGCGCATGGAGAACTCGGGGGTGTTGGTCATCCCCAGGATCACCGCGCCGGCGGCCTTGAGGTTGGCGGTCACCGGCGAGTCGCCGGGGGCGATGTTTTCGGAGAAAGCGACGACGCCGTTGGAATTGGCCTGACCCTCGACATCGATATTGATCTTGATGGTCACCGGAACGCCGTGCAGATCGCCAAGCACGCCGCCGGCGGCCTGATGGGCGTCAGCCGCCTTGGCGCTCTGGAGCGCTTGCTCGGTGAGGTCCACGACCACGGCGTTGAGGGCCGGATTGGCGGTGCGCAGGCGGGCGATGTGGGCGCTCGTCACCTCCTGCGCCGAGGCCTTGCCCGCCCTGATGGCGGCGGCGGTTTGGACGGCGGACCACTGCCATATCGGAGCCTCGGCCACGATGTTCCTCCAGTGTGTCGCCAGCGGGCCTACTGCTTGCCCATGGCGAGGCTCAGCCGCTGGGCCGGCGTGATCAGGTGGCTGTGGTCGTCGTCGCCGAGATCGATCTGCACCCAGTGGATCTTGCCGCTGAAGGCGTTGCCGGTGGCGCCATATTCCGGCGAGGCGGGTGAGCCGGTGTCCGATCCGACATCACAGGCTTCGTCGGCGGAATAGCCCATGGGCTGGGTCCTCTCGACCCGACCGCTCCCTACCGCCTCGCCATCGTAATAGAGGGTGACATCGCCGCCCTTGGCGAGGCCGCCGCCGTCGTATTTGAACTCCATCCGCACCTGATGGTCGCCGGCCGGGATCGGTCGGTCGGCGCCGATGATGAAGTGCTGGATGCCGAAGAAGTTGTAGCAATACCTGAGCTTGCCGTCCTTGGCGTAGAGGGTCCAGCCGCCGGCGAAGCCGCCCTGGTTGACGATCACGCCCTTAGCGCCGCTTGGCGGCACGGTGAGCTGGGCGGTGACCGAATGGGACTTGTTCTTGAGGGTCAGGACGCAGGCTTCGCTGACCCTCATGCCTTCGAACAACAGCTGGCTGTTGCCGGTTATGGTCTGTGGCCTGCCGGCGATGTCGGGATTGATCCTCTCAAAGCCGCGATCATCCAGCGGCACCACATTATATTTGACCGCCTCGATCAGCCAAAGGCGCTGCAATTCGGCCAGCTTCTTTGGGTTTTCCTTGGCCAGGTTGCGCGACTGGGTCCAGTCGTCGGGAGCGTAGAGCTCCCAGACATCCTCGTCGAACGGCGGCGGCGTGTCGGCCTTCCACGGCGTGCGGTGCCGGGTGCAGGCGGTCCAGCCGTTGTGATAGACGCCCCGGTTGCCCATCATCTCGAAATACTGGACGAGGTGGGTCTCCGGCGCTTTGGCGTCGGTGAAGGTGGGCGTCATGCTCACCCCCTCGAAGGGCGCCTGGGCGATGGAGTTGACGATCGCCGGCTCGGGCAGGTCGCAGACCTCGAGAATGGTCTTGGCCACGTCGATGACGTGGTGGAACTGGTGCCTCACCCCGCCCTTGTCGGTGATCCTGGCTGGCCAATGGACGATGGCGCCGTTGCGCGTGCCGCCCCAGTGCGAAGCGATCTGCTTGGTCCATTGATAGGGCGCGCAGAGGGCGTGAGCCCAGCCCACGGCATAGTGATTGTAGGCCTTGGGCGTGCCGAAATCGTCGATCTTGCTCTTGAGGAACTCCACCGTCTCGATGCCGGCCATGCCGTTGAGCACGCACATCTCGTTGAAGCAGCCGTTGATCGTGCCCTCGGCCGAGGCGCCGTTATCGCCGACGATCAGATAGATCAGGGTCTCGTCGAGGATGCCGAGATCGTCCAGGGCGTCGATCACCCGGCCGATGTGGTGGTCTGTCTGCTCCAGGAAGCCGGCGTAGATCTCCATCTGCCGGGCGAGAACCGGCTTGAGCTCGGCGTCCATATCATCCCAGGCGGGGATTTCTTCGGGACGGGCGGTGAGCACGGCGTCGCCCGGGATGACGCCCAGGGCTTTCTGGCGCGCCAGGCTTTCCTCGCGCAGCTTGTCCCAGCCGCCGTCGAACTTGCCCTTGTATTTATCCGACCATTCGGCCGGCACATGGTGCGGGGCGTGGGTGGCGCCGGGGGCGTAGTAGACGAAGAACGGCTTGTCGCGCACCAGCGCCTTCTGCTGGCGGATCCATGTGATGGCTTGGTCGGCGAGGTCCTCGTTGAGGGTGTAGCCCTCCTCGGGCGTGCGCGGCGGCTCGATCGCCTTGGTGCCGTCGTAGAGGCCGGGGGCGTACTGGTTGGCTTCGCCGCCGACGAAGCCGTAGAACTTCTCGAACCCCGATCCCGTGGGCCATTGGGTGAACGGCCCCATGGGCGAGACCTCCCAGATCGGCACCTCGTGGCATTTGCCGAACTGGGCGGTGGAGAAGCCGTTGAGCTTGAGGATCTCGGCCAGGGCCGCCTTGTCCTTGGGCCGAACACCGCTGTTGCCGGGGGCGGAGGTGCCCATCTCTGTGATCGCGCCCATGCCCACCGAGTGATGGTTGCGGCCGGAGAGAAGCGCGGCGCGGGTGGGCGAGCACAGGGCGGTGGTGTGGAAGCGGGTGTATTTGACGCCGTTGGCCGCAAGCTTCTCGAAATTGGGCGTATGGCAGGGCCCGCCGAACACGGACGATGAGCCAAAGCCGGCGTCGTCGACCAGGAAGATGATCACATTGGGCGCGCCGGCCGGCGGCCGCAGCGGCTTGATCGGCGGATAGTGAGTGTTGGGGTCCTTGGCGTCGTAGGTGGTCAGGCCGACGAATTTCTCATCCGGGATCGGCAGGATGGCGCGGGAAAAATCACCATTGGACGCGGGCATGTGGTTTCCTCCTGTGGATCGTTCAACAGGCCTTACCAGTCGCCTGTGACGGCTTCAATCGAGAGGAAGGCGGCTTGCCCGAACCGGTGAGCGGCCTTAGGACGCGGCCATGACAGGATCGACGTGAGCGCCCCCGCCCTCAGCAAAACCGTCCCGATCTCGACGATCGAGATTTCGGCCAATAACGAGCGTTCGGTCGCCACCGCCGCGTGGCTGTTCGCGGTCGCCGCCATCGTCCTGGCTATGGTGGTCGTGGGCGGAGCGACACGGCTAACCGGCTCGGGCCTTTCGATCACCCAGTGGGATCCGATCGCCGGGGCGATCCCGCCGCTGAACCCGCGGGCCTGGGCCCAAGCCTTCGATCTCTATCGGGCGACGCCGCAATATCGGCTGGTGAACCGAGGGATGAGCCTTGGCGAATTCCAGTTCATATTCTGGTGGGAATGGTCGCATCGCCTTTTGGGCCGGCTGCTGGGCGTGGTGTTCTTCGCGCCGTTCGTGGCGCTGCTGGCCACGCGCCGGCTGCCACGCCGTCTGATCTGGCGCTGCGCGGTTCTCTTCTTCCTGGGTGGTCTGCAGGGCGCCGTGGGCTGGTGGATGGTCAAGAGCGGTTTGGAAGCCCGAGTCTCGGTGGCGCCGGAGCGGCTGGCGACGCATCTGGGCCTGGCGCTGATCCTGTTCGTCTCGCTGATCTGGACCGGACTTGAGGCCTGGAGAGGACCGGCGAGGGCGGCGAGGCGCGATGGCTGGACCTGGGCTTCGTCCGCCTTGGCGCTCGGCGTGTTCCTGCAGTGCCTGCTGGGCGCCTTGGTGGCGGGAAACAAGGCCGGCCTGATCGACAACGACTGGCCGCTGATGGCGGGCCGGTTTGTTCCGGACGACTACTGGGCGGGAGGGCTATGGTCGACGCTCGCCCACAACGCCTCGGCGGTACAGTTCAACCACCGATTCCTGGCCTACGCCTTGTTGGCCGGAGGGCTGGCCATGGCGGTTTCCGCCCAGGTTCGCCGCACAACGCCGCCGCCGGTTCGGAGGCTCGCGGTGCTGGCGGCGGGCCTCCTGACGGTCCAGGTCATGCTCGGGATCGGAACCCTCGTCTGGGGCGTGCCTCTGGCGATGGCCTTGGCCCATCAGGCGACCGCCGCGCTGTTGCTGGCGACGGCGACCACTTTCGCCTGGCGCGCCCGGCGAATTTAGAAGGTATCATATTACCATATAACTGAAGATGCTGTTTTCTTTGGGATTTATGGCCATGGAGCTGCAATCTTTTCCTTGACAGCCCGCGGGGGTCCCTGTATCCGCCCGCCCTCACTCCGGCGTCCGCCCCATCGGTCGCGCCGCCGATCCATGGAATTTCGTCATGACCACCAAGACCACCAGCTATCTGAAGTCCGCCGACGTCGAGAAGAAGTGGGTGGTGATCGACGCCGAGAACGCGGTGGTCGGCCGGCTGGCGACCTTCATCGCCATGCGCCTGCGCGGCAAGCACCGGCCCGACTACACCCCGCACGTCGACTGCGGCGACCATGTGGTGGTCATCAACGCCGACAAGGTGAAGTTCACCGGCCGCAAGCTCGATCAGAAGACCTATTATTGGCACACCGGCCACCCGGGCGGCATCAAGGAGCGCAAGGCTGGCGCGATCCTGGCCGGCAAGTTCCCGGAACGTATCCTGGAAAAGGCCGTCGAGCGCATGCTGCCCAAGGAAAGCCCCCTGGCGCGCAAGCAGCTCACCCATCTGAAACTCTACAACAGCGCCGAACATCCCCATGAGGCGCAAGCGCCCGAAGTGATCGACTTCGTCGCGCTGAACACCAAGAACGCCCGGAGCCAATAGACATGTCCGAAACCCACGGCCTCGAGGCGCTCAAGAGCCTTTCGTCCAATCCCGTCGATGAAGCGGCGCCCGAGCCGCAGATTGACAAGGACGGGCGCGCCTACGCCACCGGCAAGCGCAAGAACGCCATCGCCCGGGTCTGGATCAAACCCGGCAAGGGCAGCGTGACCATCAACGGCCGCGACCAGGAAGTCTATTTCGCCAGGCCGGTGCTGCGCATGATGATCGCTCAGCCGCTGCAGGTCTCCGATCGCCTGGGTCAGTTCGATGTGGTCGCCACCGTGGAAGGCTCGGGCCTCTCCGGCCAGGCCGGCGCGGTGCGCCACGGCCTCTCCAAGGCCCTGACCTATTACGAGCCCGGCCTGCGCGCCGTCCTGAAGCCCCACGGCTTCCTCACCCGCGACAGCCGGGTGGTGGAGCGCAAGAAGTACGGCAAGGCCAAGGCGCGACGCAGCTTCCAGTTCTCCAAGCGCTGATCAGCGACTGATCTTCACCTGTTCACACGGGGCGCTTCGGGAGACACCGAAGCGCCCCTTTCTCGTTCTGGACCACAACACGCGGAGGCGGACATGGTCGCGACCGTGTTCATCGATGGCGAGGCCGGCACCACGGGACTGCGGATTCGCCAGCGCCTGGAGGGCCGTCGCGACCTGCGGCTGCTGTCGATCGAGGCCGATCGGCGCAAGGACGCCGGCGCGCGTCGCGAGCTGCTGAACGCCGCCGACGCGGTGATCCTGTGCCTGCCCGACGAGGCCGCGCGCGAGGCCGTGGCGATGGTGGATAACCCGTCTGTCCGCATCATCGACGCCTCCACGGCCCATCGGGTGTCGCCGGACTGGATCTACGGCTTTCCCGAAATGGCGGCGGGGCATGAGGCGCGCATCGCCTCGGCGCGGCGCGTCTCCAATCCCGGTTGCTACGCCACCGGCTTCATCGCCCTGGTGAGGCCGCTGGTGGAGAGCGGAGTCCTGGCCAGCGACTGGCCGGTCTGCGTCAACGCCGTCTCGGGCTATTCAGGCGGCGGAAAGGCCATGATCGCCGAATTCGAAGACGCCGGCGCGCCTGGTCACACGACATCAGTATTTCGTTCTTATGCTTTGAACTTGAACCATAAACACGTCCCAGAGATGAGGGTGCACGCGCGCCTGGATCGCTCGCCCTTGTTCAGCCCTTCCGTGGGACGGTTCTTCGAAGGCATGGCGGTGGAAGTGCCGTTGCCTCTGGAGGCCATGCCCGGCCGGCCGCGCCTAGCGGATGTCCACGACGCCCTGGCGAACACCTATGCCGGTCAGGCTTTTGTCGAGGTCGCGCCTTTGGAGGAAACGGCCGCGGCCGCCGCGCTCGATCCGGAAATGCTCAACGGGACCAATCGCATGCGCCTGCACGTGTTCGGCTCGGAGGCGCTCGGCCAAGCCAGGCTGGTCGCCATCCTCGACAATCTGGAGAAAGGCGCGTCGGGCGCGGCCGTTCAGAACCTCAATCTGATGCTGGGGTTGGCGCCGGAAACCGGCCTGATCGACGGTATCGCCGCCGGCGCGTAACCTTCGGCCCATCTCGTTCGTATGAGAGGCATGACCGCCTCAATGACCCCGCTCGATCGCCGCAACTTGCTTCTGGGCGCCCTGGCGCTCACCGCTTGTACGCCGGTGGTCGGCCTCGCGGCGCCGGACGCCTACGCCGCGTCCCCGTGGCGCAAACTCAATGAAGCCGACTGGAAAAAGCGTCTTTCGCCGGCCGCGTTTGACGTCCTGCGCCAGGCTGGCACCGAATACGCCTTCACCAGCCCCTTGTTGAACGAGCATCGCGCCGGGACCTTCGCCTGCCTCGGGTGCGGCCTGCCGCTCTTCAAATCGGAATGGAAATACGACTCCGGCACCGGCTGGCCGAGCTTCTACACCGCCATCAAGGGCGCGCTCGGCAAGAAGACCGATTTCTCCCTGGCGTTTCCGCGCACCGAATACCATTGCGCCCAGTGCCTGGGTCACCAGGGCCACGTCTTCGAGGACGGCCCGGCGCCCACAGGCCTGCGCTATTGCAACAATGGCGTGGCTCTCAAGTTCCTGCCAGCCTGACGCCGGTCAGGACCTGACCTTCACGAAGCTGCCTGGCGCGTCCTCGATCGGTTTCAGGGGCCCCTTGGCCGGGTCGCGCGCGGGAACCTTCTTGCCCGATTTCGGGGCCACCCACGCTTCCCAGTGCGGCCACCAGGACCCTGGATGTTCGGTGGCGCCGGCCTGCCATTCCTCCAGCGTCGGCGGTAGCTCGGGGTTCGTCCAATGCTGGTATTTGTGGGCGGCCGGCGGGTTGATGACCCCGGCGATGTGGCCGGAACCCGCCAGGGTGAAGGTGGTCGGACCGCCGAACAACCGCGCGCCCTTATAGACCGACTTGGCCGGGGCGATGTGATCCTCGCGCGAGGATTGGACATAGATCGGCGTCTTGACCTTGCCGAGGTCGAGATGCTCGCCGGCGAGATCGAGCGCGCCCAGCGCAAGGGCGTTCTCCTGATAGAACTTGCGCAGATAATAGAGGTGCAGGGTCTTGGGCATGCGCGTCTGGTCGGAGTTCCAGAACAGCAGGTCGAAGGGCCTGGGCTCCTTGCCCATCAAATAGTTGCTGACGAAGAACGACCAGATCAGGTCGTTGCCGCGCAGGGCGTTGAAGGTGTCCGCCATGGTCTGGCCGGCCAGAACGCCGCCGCCGGCGTCCATCTGTTTTTCGAGATCCTTGAGCCAGTCGTCGTTGGCGAAGATCAGGAGGTCGCCGGCCTCGGAGAAGTCCTGCTGGGCGGCGAAGAAGGTGGCCGAGGCCACGCGCTTGTCCCGGCGCGCCGCCATATGGGCCAGGGCGCAGGAGAGCATGGTGCCGCCGATGCAATAGCCGATGGTGTTCACGGTCTTAATACCGGTCTGGCGGCCCACGGCGTCGATAGCGGCGTAGATGCCCTCTTCGAGATAGTCCTCGAAGGTCTTGGCGGCGAGGCGGGCGTCGGGATTGACCCAGGAGGTGACGAACACCGTGAACCCCTGGCCGGTCAGCCAGCGGATCATCGAGTTCTCGGGCCGAAGGTCGAGGATGTAGAACTTGTTGATCCACGGCGGGAAGATCAGCAGCGGGACCTCGAACACCGTTTCGGTGGTGGGCGAGAATTGCAGAAGCTGGATGATGTCGTTCTGAAAGACGACCTTGCCCGGCGCGGTGGCGACATTCTCGCCAACCTTGAACTGGGCGAAGTCGGTCTGGCTGATGGAGAGCTGGCCGCCGCCGCGTTCCAGATCGGAGGCGAAGTTCTCCATGCCCCGCAGCACGCTCTCGCCGCGCGTCTCGACGATCTCGCGAAGGGCCGCGGGATTAGAGAGCAGGAAGTTCGATGGCGAGAAGGCGTCGGTCAGCATCTTGGTGAAGAACTCGACCCGGCGCTTGGTGAGCGGCTCGACCCCGTCGACCCCGCCGACCAGCTCGTTCAGCCAGTCGGAGGTGATCAGATAGGACTGCTTGATGATGTCGAACACCGGATTGGCCGTCCAATCGGGATCGTTGAAGCGCTTGTCGCCCCGGGCCGGCGTCGCCACCGGCTGGGTCTCGGCCCCGGCCGCGCCACGCGCGGCGGCGCGCCACAGATCCATATAGCGGGCGTAGAGATCGGCCTGGGCGCGCATCAGCCGGTCGGGCTGAGCGGCCAGCTTGCCCATCACTTCGCCGAGCGCCGAGCCCACATGGAACGGGTCCGGGTTGAGGGCGGCGGGCCGATCGGCGTTGCGCAGCGCCGCCTCGGCGATAGCGCCCTGGGCGGTCATGGCCGCGCGGGCGAGGTTGAGCGAGAGCTTTTCCAGGGCTAGGCGCTGATCGTCGGTCAGAAATTCGAAGGCCTTGGCCGATGTGGGCGCCGACGCGGAAGCGGACGCGGAGGCCGGTTCAGCCGACGGCGCCTCGGGTTGAGCCTTGGGCGCCGCCTTGGCCCGGGTGGCGGGTCGACGGCGAGCCGATCGGGCTGGCTTCTCGGTCCTCGTGTCGCTCACGCGTCTCTCCCTGCATTCCTTTTCGGCCCGCTCTTCCGCCGAGCGCCGCCGTGGCCTATGGCTTTGCATCTAATGAAAGACCTTGCGCCTAGTTTTGCAATGACGCGCGCGATTTGCGTGGGCCTGGCGTGGTGCGCCCTGGCCTCGCCGGCGCTGGCGGCCGACCCTTGCGCGACGCCCGCGCCTTCCAAGCCCGATCCCAATCTGGCTTCCGATGTGGCGCTCCCCGCCAGGCAGGCCTATCCGAGCTTCTGCTCGATCCCGCCGGCGCCGACCAAGGTGCGGACAGGCGGAGACTTCAAGGTCGCGGTGGTCCAGACCCGGCAAGCCGGCGCCTATGTCGTGACCAGGACAGAGCCGAGCACTTTCCACCTGGAGGGCGACACCACCACCTTCGAAAACCGCGCCAAGCGTCAGGCCGCGCCGCCGCCGCCGTTCCCGACCCCGGGCGACGCCGACACCCAGGCCTTCATCCGTGACGCCCGCGAGCGAGCTACGCCGCCCTCGCCGCCGAGGTGACCGGCGAGGGCTGAGACCACCGCAAACCGGCTTGGCGGACTCCGCGCGCGAGTCTATCCATGCCCTTGGCCCAGCTGGGCGCTTCACGGCCCACGGGGCCTTCCCACGAATTTCGCAGACGCCGCCGACCGGGCGGCAAAGGCTCATGACCCCCGACTTTCATCGCATCCGCCGCCTGCCGCCTTACGTGTTCGAGGAGGTCAATCGCCTCAAGGCGCGGCTGCGCGCCGAGGGCGTGGATATCATCGACTTCGGCATGGGCAATCCCGACATGCCGACGCCCAAACACATCGTCGACAAGCTGATCGAAACCGCCCGCGATCCGAAATCCGGACGCTATTCGGCGTCCAAGGGCATTCCGGGCCTGCGTCGGGCCATGGCCGGATATTACGCCAGGCGCTTTGGCGTGACGCTGGATCCCGACACCGAGGTGATCGCCACCATGGGCTCCAAGGAGGGGTTCGCCAATCTGGCCCAGGCGCTCACCGCGCCAGGTGATGTGATCATCTGCCCCAACCCGGCCTATCCGATCCACGCCTATGGATTCATCATGGCCGGCGGGGTCATTCGCCATGTGCCGGCGCTCTCGCCCGAGGAATATCTCGCCGGCGTCAGCCGCGCGGTGCGCCACTCGGCGCCGCCGGCCAGCGTGCTGATCGTCAGCTATCCCTCTAACCCCACCGCTCAGTGGGTCGATCTGGATTTCTACAGGGACGTGGTGGCGCTGGCCAAGAAGCACGACATGCTGGTGCTCTCCGACATCGCTTATTCGGAAATCTATTTCGACGACAATCCGCCCCCCTCGATCCTGCAGGTGGACGGGGCGCGGGATATCGCCGTGGAGGTGAACTCGCTTTCCAAGACCTACGCCATGGCCGGCTGGCGGGTGGGCATGGTGGTGGGCAACGCCCGCATGTGCGCCGCTCTGGCGCGGGTCAAATCCTATCTGGACTACGGCGCCTTCACCCCGATCCAGGTGGCGGCCACGGCGGCGCTGAACGGCCCACAGGACTGCGTCGAGGAGATCCGCGCCACATACAAGTCGCGCCGGGATGTCCTTGTCACGTCCATGGCCCGCGCCGGCTGGGATATCCCGTCGCCGTCGGCGTCGATGTTCGCCTGGGCGCCGGTGCCGCCGGCCTTCCAGGAGACGGGGTCGATGCTGTTCGCCAAGCTGCTGATCGAGGAGGCGGGCGTCGCCGTCTCGCCGGGCGTGGCGTTCGGCGAGAACGGGGAGGGCTATGTGCGCATCGGGCTGGTGGAGAACGAACATCGGATCCGCCAGGCCGCGCGCAATGTGAAGCGCTTCCTCGACCAGTCCGGCCAGATCTTGAGCCGCGCGCGCGAAACGGCGGAGGTCCCATGAGCGACGCCAGGGAATGGCGGCTGGGCGTCGCGGGCCTTGGCACCGTGGGCGCGAGCCTGGTCAACTATCTCATCGATCGGCCGGCCTTCGCGCCAGCCGGCGGGGTGGTCAGCGTCACCGGCGTCAGCGCCCGTTCGCGGGCGAACGACCGCGGGGCCAGGATCAACGCCCTGACCTGGTTCGACGATCCGGTGGCCCTGGCGGCCTCGCCGGACAATGATGTGTTCGTCGAGCTGATCGGCGGCGCGACCGGCGTGGCCAAGGCGGCCGTGGAGGCGGCGCTGGAACGCGGCAAGCCGGTGGTGACGGCCAACAAGGCGCTGATCGCCGAGCATGGCGCCAGCCTCGCGGCCCTGGCCGAGGCCAAGGGCGCCCCGCTGCTGTTCGAGGCGGCGGTGATGGGCGGCACGCCGGCGGTGAAGATGCTGCGCGAGGCCATGGTCGGCGACGATGTGGCCCTGGTGGCCGGCATCCTCAACGGCACCTGCAACTATATCCTCACCGAGATGGAGGCTTCGGGGCGCGACTTCGCCGAGGTGTTGGCCGAGGCCCAGCGGCTGGGCTACGCCGAGGCCGATCCCACCACCGACGTCGGCGGCTTCGACGCCGGCCACAAGATCACCATCCTCGCCGCCCTGGCGTTCGGCTGCGCGCCGACGTTCGCGGCGACCGAGATCGAGGGGATCGGACAGATCGAGCTGCTGGACATCCGCCTGGCTAAGGATCTGGGCTACCGGATCAAGTTGGTGGCGACGGCCACGCGCTCGGCCGCCGGGGTTTCGGTGCGCGTCCACCCGGCGCTCACGCCGCTCGATCATCCGCTCGCCCGCGCCGGCGGTCCGCTGAACGCGCTCTTCATTGAGGGCGAGCGGATCGGCCGGATTTTCGTTCAGGGGCCCGGGGCCGGCGGCGGTCCGACGGCGGCGGCGGTGGCCGCCGATGTGGCCGACGTCATGTGCGGGGCGGTGAGGCCGGTTTTCCAGGCCCCGGCCCACACCCTGGAGGCTTTCACGCCAGTGGATAGCGCCATGGTCCAGTGCAGGGCCTATCTGCGCCTGATGGTCCGTGATGAGCCGGGGGTGATCGCCGCGGTCTCCGAGACCCTCGCCGGCGCCGGCGTCTCCATCGACAGCTTTCTGCAGAAGCCGGTGGCGGGCGCCGGCGGGGTGCCGATCGTGCTCACCACCCACTCGGTGATCGAATCGGTGCTAAGCGAGGCGGTGAGGCGTATGTCAGCCCTCCCGGCGTTGCTCGAGCCGCCGCGCCTGATCCGCATCGCGCGGGTCTGAGAATCCGACCAGACTGCCGGGCAGGGGAGACGAATGGCCAATCAGGTTCTTGACCGCGCGCTGGGCATGGATGCGGTGCGGGTGTGCGAAGCCGCCGCCATCGCCGCCTGGTCGCTGGCCGGGCGCGGCGACGAAAAGGCCGCCGACCAGGCGGCCGTGGACGCCATGCGCCTGACGCTCGCCGACCTGCCCATCGACGGCGTCATCGTCATTGGCGAGGGCGAGCGCGACGAGGCGCCGATGCTCTACATCGGCGAGAAGGTCGGCAGCGGCGCCGGCCCGCGCGTCGATATCGCCCTCGATCCCTTGGAAGGCACGACCCTGGCGGCCAAGAACATGGCCGGCGCTCTGGCGGTTATGGCCTGGGCGCCGGGCGGGACCCTGCTCAATGCGCCCGACACCTATATGGACAAGATCGCCTGCGGGCCGGGCTATCCCGAGGGCCTGCTTGATCTCGATCGCAGCGCCGGAGAGAACGCCCAGGCCCTGGCCGCGGCCAAGCGGGTCGATATCGCCGAGATCTCGGTCTGCGTTCTCGACCGGCCGCGCCACGCCGAAATCATCGCTTCGCTACGAGAGGCCGGGGCCCGGGTGTGCCTGATCACCGATGGCGACGTGGCCGGGGTGATCAACACGGCCGATCCGGACACCGGCGTCGACATGTATGTCGGCCAGGGCGGCGCGCCCGAGGGCGTGCTGGCCTGCGCGGCGCTCAAATGCGTCGGCGGCCAGTTCCAGGGCCGCCTGGTGTTTCGCAACGCCGACGAGCGCGCGCGGGCCAAGGGCCACGGCATCACCGATCTCGACAAGACCTACAGCCTGCACGAGATGGTGCGCGCCGACGCGATCTTCGCCGCCACCGGCGTCACCACCGGCGCCCTGCTGGACGGGGTGCGGATCGGCGGCGGCTTCGTACATACCCACTCCCTGGTTATGAACTCCCATACCGGCACGGTGCGGGAAGTGCGGATGAAGCGGCGCCTCTGATGGCGGCCGACGGCGGCCAGGTCATTGGATTCCTGGGCGTGGGCCGCTCGCTCACCGGCCGCCGCTGGCGCGAACGGGCGGCCGATCCGGCGATCACCCGCGAACACCAGGCCAGGCACGGCCTTTCCGAACCGCTGGCCCGGGCCCTGGCTTCACGCGGGGTGCGGGTGGACGAGGGCGAAGCGTTTCTGCGCCCCACGCTGAAGGCTCTGTTTCCCGATCCGTCGAGCTTCGCCGACATGGACAAGGCCGCGCGCCTCCTGGTCGACGCCCTGATTGGCGAGCGGCCGATGGTGGTGTTCGCCGACTACGATGTCGATGGGGCTTCCAGCGCCGCCCAGCTGGTCCGCTGGTTTCGCCACATGGGCAAGGAACTCCCTATCTATGTGCCCGATCGGCTGACCGAGGGGTATGGGCCGAGCCCGGCCGCCTTCCGGCGCCTGGCGTCCGAGGGCGTGGAACTGGTGGTGACCGTCGATTGCGGCGCGGCGGCCCACGACGCGGTCGCGGCGGCCGATGAGATCGGCCTGGAAGTGGTGGTGGTCGATCATCACCTGATGCGCGAAGCGCCGCTGAACGTTTCGGCCCTGGTCAATCCCAACCGGCCCGACTGCGCCTCCGGCCAGGGGGTGTTGGCGGCGGCGGGGGTCACCTTCGTGCTGCTGGCCGCGCTCAATCGCGAGGCCCGGGGACGGGGACTGTTCGCCGATCGTCCGGAACCGGACCTTCGCCGCTGGCTTGATCTGGCGGCGCTGGGCGCCATCTGCGATGTCACCCAGTTGGTGGGTTTTAATCGGGCGCTTACCGCCCAGGGCCTCAAGGTGATGTCCGGCTGGGCCAATCCCGGGCTGGCGGCGCTGCTGGAGGTGGCCGGCGCCAAGCGGGCAGAGGCCACGGTGTTTCACGCCGGCTTCATCCTTGGCCCCCGGATCAACGCCGGGGGGCGGATCGGCCAGGCCGATCTGGGCGCTCGACTTCTGTCGACGGACGATCCGGCCGAAGCCGCCGACCTAGCGATCCAGCTCGACGCGCTCAACGCCGAGCGCAAGGAGGTGGAGCGGCGGATCACCGACGCCGCCGCCTCGGCCATCGACCACGACAGCAACTTCGATCCCGCCGCGGCGGCCATCGTCGTGGCGGCGGAGGACTGGCATCCCGGCGTCATCGGCATCGTCGCCGGCCGCCTGCGCGAACGCTATCGCAAGCCGGTGGTGGTCATTGGCCTCGATCGCGCCGCCGATATCGGCAAGGGGTCGGGTCGCTCCCAGCCCGGCGTCAATCTGGGTCGCGCGATCCAGCGCGCGTTCGACGAAGGCCTGCTGCTCTCCGGCGGCGGACACGCCATGGCCGCGGGCCTGGCGATCCGGCCTTCGGCCGTCCCCGAATTCCGCGCCTTCCTGTGCGAGCATCTCGCCGCCGAAGCCGCCAGCGCCGAAGCGGAGGACGCCGTGGAGGTGGACGCGCTGATCACCGTCGGGGGCGCCGACCGATCCTTGATCGAGACGTTCCAGCGCCTGGCCCCGTTCGGGCCGGGAAACCCCGAACCGAAGTTCGCCCTGGCCAATGTGCGGTGTGAAAACCCCATGCCGCTTCGCGGCGGCCACGTCCGCTGCACCTTGAGCGACGCGACCGGCGGCCGTTTGCGGGCCGTGGCATGGCGCGTCGCCGACAGCGATCTGGGCCGCGCCCTGCTGGCCGGAGGCTCGCTGCATCTCATCGGCAAGCTGAAGGTCGACGACTGGAACGGCCGCGAGAGCGTGGAGCTGGAGATCGATGACGGCGCCGACCCGCGCGCGGTCGCGGAGCCTTAGTCGGAGCCCAAGGCCATGGCGAGGGTTGCACGCCCTGGGGTCGCCGGATATATCCCCGGCTCCCACGATGGCCGTGGGCCCTTCGTCTATCGGTTAGGACATCAGATTTTCAATCTGGGAAGAGGGGTTCGACTCCCCTAGGGCCTGCCACGATCCCCGATTTTTGGGTCATTTGACCCCTTTTGGGCCTCTGCGACCAATGCGCGCGCCCCCCATCCGCGCCGTTGACGCATAAACCTTTCCCGCAGAAATGTCCGCCAACCGCCGGGCACAGTCCCATTTTTTCATTCCCCAGGCGGCGCCGAGGGGGCGATGTCAGATTACGATTTTGACGGCCCGGAGGCGCACGAACAGGTCGTGCGGATCCAGGGTCGAGTTAAGTGGTTCGACGCGGGCAAGGGATACGGCTTCATCGTACCCGACGACCCTGGCCAGACCGGGCTAAAGGACGTGCTCCTGCACGTGACGTCCTTGCGCGCCATCGGCCGGGAGGGCGCCGGCGAAGGCGCGCTCATCGTCTGCGACGTGGTCAAGCGGCCCAAGGGCTGGCAGGTGGCCGAGATCGTCGAACTGGACGAGAGCGACACGCCGCCCATGGCGTCGCGCTCCGGCCGTGTCTCCGAGGACGCCGGCGGCCGGCGCCCGTTCGAGGACCGCGCGCCGGCGAGGCCTCGCGATCGCTCCAACGGCCATGGCCGAGATAGCCTGCCGCCGCGCCCGTCCGCCGCCACCGGCCCGTTCGAGCGGGCCAAGGTGAAATGGTTCAACCGCACCAAGGGCTACGGCTTCGTGGTCCGCGACCAGGCGCCTGGCGATATCTTCGTTCACATCGAGACCCTGCGCCGGGGCGGGGTGGAGGATCTGCAGCCCGGCGAAGCGGTGAACGTTCGATTCGCCGAAGGACCAAAGGGTCTGGTTGTGGCGGAGATCGAAGTGGGCCAGGGTTGAGGCTGTTCTTAGCCGCCCGGGAGCGCCTTCCTTGAGACTTATCCCCCACGCGTTTTCGCGCGCCCTGTCGCTCGTGCTGGCGACGCTCGTCCTCTCCTATGGTTGGTCGGCCCAGGCCGAGCCCAGACCGCTGGCGGTGGAACCGCTGCAGGTGGTGACGTCCAAGGGCGTGTTCGATTTCCAGGTCGAGATCGCCGACACCGACGCCACCCGCGAGCGGGGCTTGATGTTCCGCAAGAGCCTGGCGCCGGACAAGGGCATGCTGTTCGACTTCAAGAAGGCCCAGCCGGTGGCGTTCTGGATGGAGAACACCCTCATCCCGCTCGACATGATCTTCATCGGCGCCGATGGCCGGATCATCTCCATCGCGCGCAACGCCGTTCCGCTTTCCCAGACCCCGATCGGCTCCGGCGGCCCGGCGCTGGGGGTCCTGGAGGTACGTGGCGGCCGGGCGGCCGAGATGGGCGCTCTGCCCGGCGACCGGGTGAAGAACCGGATCTTCCCGCAGTGAGCGAGGCGGCGCCGCCGTCGCCGCCGGCGGGGTTCGTTCCATCCGCCGGGCGCGGCGCCTTCACCACCCACAACGGCCCCTACTATCATCGTGAGACGGATGAAGGGACGGCGCAGGCGTTCTACGCCCTCCCGCGTCACTGCAATGGCGTCGGTCTGATCCACGGCGGCATGCTGTCGGCCTTCCTCGACGGATTGCTGGCCGGCGCCGCGGCCCGGGCGAGCGGGGCCAGCCCGGTGACCGTGCATCTGTCGGTGGACTTCCTTGACATGGGCCGGGCCGGGGAATGGGTGATCGGCGAGGCGAATGTCACCCGCACGACCCGCGACCTGGCCTTCGCCGAGGGCGTGGCCAGGATCGGCGAACGCCCACTGGCGCGGGCCAGCGGCGTCTTCAAGCTGATGCGCCGCCGGCCGGGGTGAGGGCGGTCCGTTGCGAACGGCGCGGACGCGTGGCAAGAGACGCGCCTCTTGAGAAGGCCGACGGGGCGTAGCGCAGCCTGGTAGCGCATCTGCTTTGGGAGCAGAGGGTCGCAGGTTCGAATCCTGCCGCCCCGACCAGCCTTCTTGCCGCGCCCCCGGCGTGATTGGAGACGAACGGCGATGCTCGCGAGGATCTATCGTCCGGCCAAGACGGCCATGCAATCGGGCCGCGCGAAAACCCATATCTGGGAGCTTCGCTTCGAGCCGGCCTCGGCCCGGGTTCCCGACCCGCTGATGGGCTGGACCCAGTCGACCGACATGAACGGCCAGGTGCGGCTGCGCTTCAACACCCGCGACGAGGCCGTCGACTACGCCCGCCGCCACGGGATTCCCTTCGAGGTCATCGCCGACGAGGAACCCAAAAAGATCATCCGGACCTATGCCGATAATTTCGCGTTCCATCGCAAGCAGCCCTGGACGCACTGAGGCGTCTCTTCGACCCCGTAGCTCAACCGGATAGAGCATCCGCCTTCTAAGCGGACGGTTGCAGGTTCGAGTCCTGCCGGGGTCGCCATGAGGGGCGTCAAGCCGCCACGGGTTCAGGATGAAGGCGCAGGCCGAGCGCGGGCGACCACGCCCAAGGCGTCGGCGATTTCGGCCGCATCGCCGTCCGCGAAGGCGCCGTCAAGATAGGCGAGCATCGCCTCGGGGCTGTCCAGATAGGCGGCCGGGTCGAAAGGCCGAGTCTCGACGGTCATCTCACACCTCCTTCGTACGCTCAGGTCTATTCGATGCTTGATGACTGCGCACGCCAGCGACTCCCACTCGCAGGAACGCCCGATCGGCGAGCTGGCGACGGTGCGAGGAAAGCGCTGCGAGAATCAACGTCGATTCCGCCGCGGCCTTGCCAAGGTCGTCCACCAGCAGAATGCCGCTGTGCGGCTGCGAGTCGCGGTGGACCAGCACGCCGATATCGTGGTCCTTGGTGATAAAGACTCGTCCTTGGGCGGCGGCTTCGGCCAGTAGGGCGGCATCGCCAGGATCGGAAGGACGTTCGCCCGCCGAAAGCACATCGTGACCGGCCGCCCGCATATCGCGAACGGCCTGAGCGACGATATTGGAGTCGGCGAGGACGCGCACCCTACTCGGCGGGGATGGTGATGCCTTCGATCGCCGCGACCTCGCTCAGCCGCGCCGCATAGAGCAGGCAGGCGTCGATGTCCTCGGGCTCGAGTACGGGATAGGCCTCAAGAACCTCTTCCCGGCTAGCCTCGTTGGCGAGCATGTTCAAAACCATGGCAGGCGTGACGCGTCGGCCGCGGATTATGGGTTTTCCACCCATCTTCCCGGCTTCGGGCGTAATGCGCGCAAGAAGTGCGGCGGCGTTCATTACCTTATTATAGCACGCCGGTGCGGATTGCCCCACCCGTGGAAGCGCCTGCCAGCCACGCCAACGACTCCGATATGACGTCGTTCTAGCGATAGGGTAGCCACACGCGGGTTGGCAAACAGGCGCCATCTAGGAATGGGCTTTGGATTCCTCAGTTCCTGGCCAGCGCTTTGAAGCCTCCGCCAAGGTCGGCGATGAGATCCTCCGGGTCTTCCAGGCCGATGCTGAGGCGGATCGCCGGTCCGCCGAGGTTCGGCGCCCACACGCGCTTGTTGAACTGGGGATCGCAATTGAGGGCGAGGCTTTCGAAGCCGCCCCAGGAGAAGCCCAGACCAAACAGGCGCAGGGCGTTGAGGAAGGCGTGGACGGCGCCGTCGGAGCACGGCTTGAGGACAATGGAGAACAGGCCCGCCGCGCCAGTGTAGTCGCGCTTCCAGAGCGCGTGATCGCGCGCGCCGGGCAAGGCGGGATAGAGCACCTCGGCGACGGCGGGGTGGTCGCGCAGCCACTGCGCGACGATAAGGGCGCTCTGGCCATGGCGCGCCAGGCGGGTGGAGAGGGTGCGCAGGCCCCGGACCATCTGATAGGCATCCTCTGGCGCCACCGACCAGCCGAAGTCCCAGATGGCGTGATCCAGGCTCTCGACGAGGGCGGGATCGCGGGTGGCGGCGCTGCCCATGAAGACGTCGGAATGGCCGCCGACATATTTGGTCAGGGCCTGGATGGAGAGGTCCACGCCATGGTCGAGCGGCTTGAAATAGAGGCCGGCGGCCCAGGTGTTGTCCATCAGGGTGAGGATGCCGCGATCCCGCGCCAGACGGGCGATGGCCGGCGCGTCCTGCATGTCGAAGGTCAGGGAGCCGGGCGATTCGAGCAGGATCAGGCGCGTGGTCGGGCCGGCCATGGCGATGAGCTCGTCCGGCGCCAGGCTCGGCGGAAAGTAGCGGATGGCGACGCCGAACCGCTTGAGCACCCGCTCGCAGAACCGCCGCGTGGGATTGTAGACCGCGTCGCCGACCAGGATCTCGTCGCCGGCCTTGAGGACGCCCAGCATGGCCCCGGTGAGGGCCGCCAGGCCCGAGGGGAAGAGGCGCACCGCCGTCGCGCCCTCCAGCTCGGCCAGGGCCGCGGACAGCAGGTCCTGGACGCTCAGGCCGCCTCGGCCATAGGTGACCGCATCGTCGTCATAGAGGGCGGCGGCCTCGGCCATGAGGACGGTCGAGCCCTTTTCGATGGGCGGCCCGACGGTGCGCCGGCGCGGCCCGGCGCCGCGACCGGCGTGCACCAGCCGGGTGGCTTCGCCGAGAGTTTTGTCGCCCGCGGTCAAGCGCCGATCGCCACGGGGGTGTCGGTTCGGGCGCCCCATTCGCTCCAGGAGCCGTCATAGACCGCGACGTCCGCCCGGCCGAGACGAGCCAAAGCCAGGGCCAGGAGGCTGGCGCTGACGCCGCTGCCGCAGGTGGTGACGATCGGCGCGGCGAGGTCGACGCCGGCGTTCTCGAAGGCTTCGCGGATCGCGGCGTCGGCGATGAGCGAGCCTTCGGCGCCGACCAGGGTCTCCCAGGGCACGTTGCGCGCGCCGGGCATGTGGCCGGAGCGCAAGCCGGCTCTCGGTTCCGGCGTCGCGCCTGAAAACCTTGCCGCCGCGCGGGCGTCGACGATCTGGGCCGAACGGTCGGTGAGAACCCGGCGCACCGCCTCGAGATCGCGAACGAGGGTCTCGTCGGGATGGGCCTTGAAGTCGCCGTGCGGCGCCTCGCGCCAGCCGGTCTCGATCGGCCGGCCCTCGGCGATCCAGCGCGGCAGGCCGCCGTCGAGCACCAAGGCGCGGCCATGTCCCATGGCCCGGAAATTCCACCAGACCCTGGGGGCGGAGAAGAGGCCCTGGGCGTCATAGACCACCACGGTCGAGCCGCCATCGACGCCCAGCCGCCGGGCGGCCACGGCGAAGTCCTTGGGCTCGGCCAGCATGTGGGGCAGGGGATTGGCGTGGTCGCTGACCTCGTCAATGCCGAAGAACACGGCGCCCGGGATATGGCGCCGCGCATATTCGGCGCGGGCGTCGCGGGCTGTTCCCGGCATGAACCAGGTGGCGTCGATCACCACCAGATCGTCGTCGGTGAGGTGGTCGGCGAGCCAATCGGTGGAAACGAGGGGGTCCATGGCGATCACAACCACGGCGGCGGCGGCAGGCCGCGTTCGGTGAGGAACGCGCGGTTGAAGATCTTGCTCTGATAGCGCGCGCCCTGGTCGCAGAGGATGGTCACGATGGTGTGGCCGGGGCCCAGATCGCGGGCCATGCGCACCGCGCCGGCGACATTGATCCCGGTCGATCCGCCCATGACCATGCCCTCGTGCTCGGCCAGGTCATAGATCGCCTCCAGCATTTCGGTGTCGGAAATCCGGTAGGGATAGTCCACCTTCAGGCCCTCCAGATTGGCGGTGATCCGGCCCTGGCCGATGCCCTCGCTGATCGAGGTCCCCTCCGATTTCAACTCGCCGTGGGCGTACCATTCATAGAGGGCCGCTCCGTGGGGATCGGCGAGGCCGATGGCGATCCCGGGGTCGCGTTCGCGCAAGGCCATGGCGACGCCGGCCAGGGTGCCGCCGGACCCCACCGAGCAGATGAAGCCGTCGACCTTGCCGCCGGTCTGGTCCCAGATCTCCGGCCCCGTGGTTTCAACGTGGGCCTGGCGATTGGCGACATTGTCGAACTGGTTGGCCCAGATGGCCCCGGCCGGCTCGCGGGCGGCGAGCTCTTCGGCCAGGCGCCCGGAATAGCGGACATAGTTGTCGGGGTTGGAATAGGGCAGGGCGTCCACCTCGATCAGCTCGGCCCCCATCAGGCGGATGGCGTCCTTCTTTTCCTGGCTCTGGGTGCGCGGAATTACGATGGTGGTGCGATAGCCGAGCGCCTGGGCGACCATGGCCAGGCCAATGCCGGTGTTGCCCGCCGTGCCCTCGACGATCCGGCCGCCGGGTCTGAGCAGGCCCCGCCGCTCGGCGTCGCGGACGATGAAGAGGGCGGCGCGGTCCTTGACCGACTGGCCGGGGTTCATGAACTCGGCCTTGCCGAGGATCTCGCATCCCGTGGCCTCGCTGGCGCGGCGCAGGCGGATGAGGGGGGTGTCGCCGATGGCGTCAAGGACGCCGGCCCGGATGGAAGCTTGGCTCATCCGGCCAAAATCGGGGGCGCCGGGCTCCGGCGCAAGGGGAAACCGGCGTCAGGCCTTGGTGAGACTGAGTTGGACGACATTGGTCCGCTCGGTGCGGAAGCCGGCCTCGCAATAGCTGAGGTAGAAGCGCCAGAGCCGCCGGAAACGCTCGTCGAACCCTAGGGAGCGGATGTCGTCCCAGGCGCCCTCGAACCGGCCGGCCCATTCGGCGAGGGTGTCGGCGTAGTTCTGGCCGAAGCGGACGATCGCCTTCCACTCCAGGCCGGCGCGATCGGTCTCCTCCCTAAGGCGGGACTCGCTGGGCAGCATGCCCCCGGGAAAGATGTATTTGCGCATGAAGTCGGAGCGGCCGCGATAGACGCTGAAAAGCTCGTCGCGGATGGTGATGATCTGCAGGCCGGCGCGGCCGCCTGGCGAGAGGACCTGGCCGATCTTGTTGAAATAGGCCGGCCAATAGGCCTCGCCCACCGCCTCGAACATTTCGATGGAGGCGACGCGATCGAACCGGCCCTCGACATCGCGATAGTCCATCAGCCGGATGTCGGCCTTGTCGGCCAGGCCCTGTTCGAAGAGGCGGCGGCGAGCGAAGTCGTGCTGGGCGCGGGAGATGGTGACGCCGGTGATCCTGGCCCCGACCTCGCGGGCGACAAACTCGGCGAAGCCGCCCCAGCCGCAGCCGATCTCCAGAACCTCGTGGCCGGGCTCGATGCCGATCTCCCGCGCCAGGCTGGCGTATTTGTTGCGCTGGGCGTCGGTCAGGGACTGGCCGGGCTTTTCATAGCGGGCCGAGGAATAGGTCATGCTGGGGTCGAGCCAGCGGGCGTAGAAGGCGTTGCCGAGGTCGTAGTGGGCATGGATGTTGCGCCGCGACCCGCGCTTGCTGTTGCGGTTGAGCGCATGGGCCAGAAGGTTCACCGCCCGCATGCAGGCGTTGCCCTCCACCAGCTTTTCCAGGCGGTCGAAATTGAGGGTGAAGGCTTCGAGCAGGGCGGAGAGATCAGGGGTGTCCCACTCGCCGGCGACGAAGCCCTCGCCAAAACCGATATCGGCCGAGGCCAGGACCCGGCGCACGAAGCGGTAGTCCTTGATGATGAGGACGCCATGGGGGCCGGGCTGGCTGCCTTCGATGCGGATTTCGCGGCCGGTGGGCAGCACGAAGGTCAGGCCGCCGGCCAGCCAGTTTTCGCGGGCGATGCGCACGGCGGCGCCAAACGCCGCCGGCGCCTTCTTCAGATCGACCTCGGCGAGGTCGGTCTTCATCCTGTGCGTCCTCATGCCGGAATATTCCGTCTGGAAGCTGAGCTCATCATCAATCAACGCACTGACGAAGATCAAGGGGGCGCCGTGTGGGGTGGGGAGGGCGCCCCACTCCCACCTGCGTCATCCTGGGTGGAGTGGAGCGAAGCGCAACGGAGACCCGGGACCCAGGAGACCGGAACGCACGTCTCAGACCAAGCGGCTGAAACGCTCGCTGAATGTGGCCCCTGGGTCCCGGCTCTCCGGCCTGCAAGGGGGCAGGCCTGCGGCCGGGATGACGCAGGTGGTGGGGTGGCGCCGCGCCCGGATGACGCGGTGGGTGCGGTTGGCTAAGGTGGCGCTTCGGCGGTGACGGGCGGATGAGGCTTCGGTGGCGGCGCTCAGCTATGTCTACATCATGGCCAGCGGCCGGAACGGGACCCTCTACACCGGGGTGACCACCGACCTCGCGCGCCGGGCCTATGAGCATCGCGAGGGTCAGCTGGAGGGCTTCACGCGAAAGTACGCCGTCAAGATGCTGGTGTGGTTCGAGATTCATGAGTCGGTGACGGCGGCGATCGTCCGCGAGAAATCGATCAAGCGCTGGCGCCGGGCGTGGAAGCTGGCGCTCATCGAAGCGGATAACCCGCAGTGGCGGGACCTCTATGAGACGCTGTGCTGAGGCCCTGCTCACCACTTGCGTCGTCCCGGACGCAGCGCCGCCCTCTCGCGGCGCGGAGATCCGGGACCCAGGGGACTGGAACGCACGTCTCAGGCGCGGCGGCGACCACCGCGGTTGAATGTGGCCTCTGGGTCCCGGGTCTTCGTTGCGCTTCGCTCCACTTCGCCCGGGATGACGCAAGTGGTCGGGGTAGGTGGGATGACGCGGGTTTGGAGCTTGGAGATGGGTGATGACGAGGGCTCCCGCGTGGCATCGACCTTGCGTCGAAACCGGCTTGCTTCTACGCCGCGCCTCTGGCCCTGGATCAAGGATCGCTTTGGAATGCAGCCCAACGCCGTTGTGCAGGTGAACACCACGACCGGGCGGGCGGTGCGCATCGGGGGCGCCGCGCGCCTGGCCTTCATCGCCGGGCCCTGCCAGATGGAGAGCCGGGCCCACGCCCTGGAGACGGCCGAGATCCTCAAAGGCATCGCCGAGCGGCTGGGGGTCGGGCTGATCTACAAGACCTCGTTCGACAAGGCCAACCGCACCGGGGCCAATTCGGCCCGGGGGATCGGGCTGAAGGACGCCCTGCCGATCTTCGCCGAGATCCGCGAGGCGACGGGCCTCGCGGTCCTCACCGACGTCCATGAGATCGACCAGTGTGCGCCGGTGGCCGAGGCCGTGGACGTGCTGCAGATCCCCGCTTTCCTGTGCCGCCAGACCGACCTGATCGTGGCGGCGGCGAAAACGGGCCGGGCGCTCAATATCAAGAAGGGTCCGTTCCTGGCCCCCTGGGACATGAAGAATGTGATCGCCAAGGCGACCGGCGCCGGCAATCCCAATGTCATGGCCTGCGAGCGCGGGGCCTCGTTCGGCTACAACACCCTCATTTCCGACATGCGGGCCCTGCCGATCATGAGCCGGATCGGCTGTCCGGTGGTGTTCGACGCCACACATTCGGTGGCCCAGCCGGGCGGCCAGGGCGACCGCTCCGGCGGCGAGCGGGAGTTCGTGCCGATCCTGGCCAGAGCCGCCGTGGCCGTGGGCGTGGCGGCGGTGTTCATGGAGACCCATCCCGATCCGGATAACGCCCCCTCCGACGGGCCCAATATGGTGGTCCTGAGCGAATTCGAGGCCCTGGCGGCGGAGCTGCTGGAATACGACGCCCTGGCCAAGCGGAGGCGCGCCCACTGATGGACCTGCAGAGCCTGCAACATCGGCTGGGCGCCATGGCCGGGGTGCGGCTGGTGACGGTCGGCGACCTGATGGTCGACCGGTTTGTCTATGGCGAGGTGGAGCGGGTCTCGGCCGAGGCGCCGGTGCCGATCCTGGCGCGCTCGCACGAGGGGGTGATGCTGGGCGGGGCCGGCAATGTGGCGCGCAATGTGGCGGCTCTGGGCGGTGTCGTCGCCCTGGTGGGCATCGTCGGCTCCGACGCGGCGGCCAGGGACGCCCTGGACCTGATCGCCGAGGAGGCCGGCGTCGAGGGCGACCTGGTGATGGATCCCGGCCGGCCGACCACGGTCAAGACCCGGTTCGTCTCGGCCGGCCAGCAGCTGCTGCGGGTCGATATCGAGGAAGCGCGCGGGGCCGAGGGCGATATCGAGGGCCAGCTGGTGCGCGCCGTCGCCGATGCGGCGCGCGGGGCCAGGGCGATCCTCCTTTCCGACTATGGCAAGGGGGCGGTGACGGCGGCGGTGATCGAGGCTTGCCTGGCGGCGGCCAAGGCCCACGGCGCCGCCCTGATCGTTGATTCCAAGGCGCGCGGCTTCGCCCACTACGGCGCGGTGGACGTGGTCAAACCCAACGCGGCCGAGCTCGCCCGGGCCACCGATCTGCCCACCCACACCGACGATCAGGTCGAGGCGGCCCTGGCGAGGGCCCTGGAGCTCAGCCAGGCCGGGGCGATCCTCGTCACCCGCGCCGCCCAGGGCATGAGCCTGGCGGCGCGCGGCCAAGGCGTGCGGCATTTCCGGCGGGCGCCGCCGGAGGTGTTCGACACCGCCGGGGCCGGCGATACGGCTCTGGCGGCGCTGGGCCTGGCCCTGGCTTCCGGGGCGGGGCTGGAAGAGGCGGTCGAGCTGGCTCTCCTCGCCTCCACCACCGTGGTGGAGAAGGCCGGCACGGCGACGGCGACGCCGGACGAGCTGATCGAGGCCGAGCTCGGCGCCCATCGGGCGCCCAACGAAGCCAAGATCGTCACCCGCCAGGGGATGGAGCGCGCCGCCCGGCGCTGGCGCGAGCGCGGCCTGAAGGTCGGCTTCACCAACGGCTGCTTCGACATCCTGCATCCGGGCCACATCGCCTATCTGGCCCAGGCCAGGGCCTGGTGCGACCGGCTGATCGTCGGCCTCAACTCCGACGACTCGGTGCGCCGGGCCAAGGGCGAGGGGCGCCCGGTCAACACCCTGGAAGCCAGGGCCCTGGTTCTGGCGGGCCTGGCCTGCGTCGACCTGGTGACCGCCTTCGAGGAGGATACGCCCCTGGCCCTGATCGAGGCGGCCAGGCCCGACGTGCTGGTCAAGGGCGGCGACTATTCGGTGGAGGCGGTGGTGGGTCATGACAAGGTGGCCGCGTGGGGCGGGGAGGTGAAGATCGCCGATTTCGTCGACGGCCATTCGACCACGGCCACCCTGCGCCGCGCCGGAGGCCGGCCTTGAACCACCGGACGATCCTCGTCACCGGCGGGGCCGGCTTCATCGGCTCCAACATCGTCGCCGAGCTGGCGGCCGACCGCTCGACCTCGGTGGTGGTGTGCGACCGGCTGCGCGGCGCCGACACCGGCAAGTGGCGCAATCTCGCCAAGCACCCGATCGCCGATTTCGTGCCGCCGGAAAAGCTGTGGGAGTGGCTGAACGAGCGGCCCGGCGAGATCGAGGCGGTGGTCCACATGGGCGCCATCTCCTCGACCACCGAGCCGGACGCCGACAAGATCGTCGAGACCAATTTCGGCCTGTCGCGCGACCTGTTCCTCTGGTGCGCCGAGCACAAGCGCGCCTTCATCTACGCCTCCTCGGCCGCCACCTATGGCGACGGCGCCCTGGGCTTCGACGACGACAACGCCTTCGAGCCCCTGGCGGCGCTGCGGCCGCTGAACGCCTATGGCTGGTCCAAGGCCCTGTTCGATCTCTTCGCCGTGCGCGAGGCGGCCAGGGGCGCCGCGCCGCCGAGGTGGGCGGGGCTGAAGTTCTTCAACGTCTATGGCCCCAACGAGGGCCACAAGGGCGCCATGGCCTCCATGGTCGCGCGGATGTGGCCGGACGTGGCGGCCGGCAAGGCCGTGCGGCTGTTCCGCTCGGACAACTCCGAGATCGGCGACGGCGATCAGCGGCGCGACTTCGTCCATGTGCGCGACATCGGTGAGGTGGTGAGATGGCTGGCCGAGGGACGGCGTGAGAACGGGATCTATAACCTGGGCTCGGGTCAGGCGCGAAGTTTCAACGACCTGGCGACGGCGGTGTTCAAGGCGGCCGGGCGCCCGGCGTCCATCGACTATATCGATATGCCCGAAGCGATCCGGGGTCGGTATCAGGACTTCACCGAAGCCAAGATGGGGCGGTTGCGCCGCGCCGGCTACGATCGGCCGTTCACGGCGCTGGAGGCGGGGGTGGAGGATTATGTGCGGGGGTATCTGGCGAAGGGGGATCCGTATCGGTGAGGGGTTCGCCGTAAACTCTCTTCCCCCTCTGGGGGAAGTCCCGGCGAAGCCGGGGAAGGGGGCTCCAGCTTGACGCCAACCCCTCAGCCCCGCTGGAGCCCCCTCCACCGCTTCGCGGTCCCCCTCCCCCAGCGGGGGAGGAGAGGGGTTGTTATTTCTTCCCCCTTTGGGTGGAGAGGATAAGACGGCGGGATGGACGCGCCGAAACGCACCATCGCCTTCGCCCGGGAATTGCGCCGCCGGATGACGCCGCCTGAGCTCCGGCTGTGGGTGGCCTTGAGAGGCCGCGCGGCCGATGGGCTGCGATTTCGGCGCCAACATCCGCTCGGGCCCTACATCCTCGACTTTTACTGCGACGTGGCCAAACTGGCCGTGGAGGTGGACGGCGAGGGTCACTGGCTGGGCGATCAACCCTCGCGGGATGACCGGCGCGATCTGTGACTGGCGCGCAGGGGCGTAGAGACCCTTCGCCTGGAGGCGAGCAGTATCAAGGACGATCTCGACGGCGCCGTTGCGCGGGTTGTGAGCGCGGCGAAGGGGCGGCTGAAAACCTAGGCGGGGCGCCCCGCTGGAGCCCCCTCCACCCCTTCGGGGTCCCCCTCCCCCAGAGGGGGAGGAGAGCGTTTGTTATCTCTTCCCCCATTGGGGGAAGTACCCGCGAAGCGGGGGAAGGGGGCTCCAGCGGGCGCGGACGTTTCAACCTGGCTGGGTCTGCTGTATCGGCTTGCCCATGGCCCGGCGGCGTGGCGTTCGGTTTTGGGTGGGGGTTTGGCTGGGGGCCTTTGTGTGCCTGGTCGTGGGCGCCTTGTTGTTGTGGCGGGACGACATTCTCGAGGCCCTGCTCGATCCGCAGATCCCTTACGAGGTCTATCGGCCGCCGCCGGCGCCGGATTACGCCAAGGCCGGCGACTGGCTGATGTTGCCGGCGCGTACGAGCGCCGGGCCGCGGGCGGTGGATGTGTTTTTTGTCCACCCGACCACCTTCGACGGCGGCAAGAACTGGAACGGGGCGATCGAGGATCAGGCGGCGGCCGCCCGCTTCAACCGGGTGATGGCCCCCAACTACGCCGCCCCCTTCGCCAGCGTCGGGCGGATGTTCATTCCGCGCTATCGCCAGGCCAGCCTCTACACTTCGCTCAGCGTGTTCGACGACGCCATCGAGGCCCGGGAGTTCGCCTATGGCGACGTGGCCGCCGCCTTCGCCTATTTCCGCCAGCGCCTGAACGACGGGCGGCCTTTCATCCTGGTGGGGGTGGAGCAGGGCGGGAGCCTGGCGGCGCGGCTGCTGGCCGATGTGATCGCTCCCGATCCGGCGCTGCGCGCGCGGCTGGTGGGGGCCTATCTGGTCGACACCGTGGTTCCGGCCGTGGACTATGGGCCGGGGGCGCCGGTCCCGGCCTGCGCGCGGCGCGATGAGGCCGGCTGCGTGGTCGCGTGGGTTTCGGTGGGTCGCGGCGAGTTCGGCAAGGCCAGCGAGATCGTCCGCCGGGCCCGGGTGTGGAACGATCGCGGACGGCTGGTGAGCCTGGCCGGCCGGGCGCCCCTGTGCGTCAATCCGCTGCTGGGGGCGGCCAGCGATGAAGACGCGCCGCCGAGGCTGAACCTCGGGGCGGCCAACGCCACGGGGCTGGAATGGGGGGTGCGGCCGGGCTTCATGGCCCGCCAGGTCGGCGCCCAATGCGTGGACGGCGTCCTGCGGGTGAGCCGCGCGCGGTCGGCGTCGCTGCGCCCCTCCGGCGACTGGATCGATCGCCTACGCCCCCACGGCTACAACCTCTTCTGGGCCGATCTGGAGGCGGACGCGAAGGCGCGGGCGGCGGCGTGGGAGGGGCGGGCGGGGTAGGGTTTCGCGGCCGCTCCCCACACACCTGCGTCATCCCGGCCGCAGGCCTGCTCTCTTGCAGGCCGGAGAGCCGGGACCCAGGGGACTGGAACGCGCCTTTCAACCGACGCGGTGGAAGCGTGCGTTGAATGTGGCCCCTGGGTCCCGGGTTTCCGTTGCGCTTCGCTCCACTGCACCCGGGATGACGCAGGTGGAGAGGGAGGCGTTGCGCTCCACTGCGACCGGGATGACGCAGGTGGGGGGACAAGAGGGCGCCGGGGTTGGAAACCGCGGCGCCCCCTTCGCCCAACTCACATGTGCGGCAGGGTGGTGAAGCGGAAGTTTACCTTGGCGAGGACGGCGCTGTCGGTGAAGTCGGGGCGGCTCACCTGCAGGGCGCCGTTGGGGCCGGGCGAGCCGTAGGCGATGTCGTAGGCGCCGACATCGGTGTAGCGATATTCCGCGCCCACCGAGACGCTGGGCGAGAGGGCGTATTCCACGCCGCCGCCCACCGTCCAGCCGGTGCGGGTGGGGTTATAGCCGCCGCCGTTGACATAGGGGCCGAAGGTGACGCCGGGATTGGCGGCCACGACGGCCTCGGTCACGCTGGGGGCATAGCTCGTGGTCCCGCGCTCATCGAAGTGCACGAAGGCGACGCCGCCGGTGCCATAGACCAGGAACCGATCCATGGCGAAGCCGAGGCGGCCGCGGATCGTGGCCTCCCACTGGGGTGAGAACTGGGCGTAGGTGTTGACCGTGGCGCCGGTGGTGAGGCCGGTGGCCGGCAGGCTGTAGGATCCATACTGGCGATTGTTGGCCGAGAGGCCGTCGAAATCGCCCTCGACGCCGAAGACGAAGGCGCCGCTCTGGGCATTGAAGCCCACCTGGCCGCCGCCGATCACGCCCGAGCCGTTGTCGTGGGTGATGTTGGAGGGGAAGGTGGTGGCCGGAACGGTGACCGGTCCATCGCCGGCGTCGACGCCGGTGAGCTGGTTGACGGTGGTGTAGCCATTGCCGGAGCCGCTGCTGGCCCAGTTATAGCCAAGATTGACGCCAACATAGACGCCGCTCCAATTCATGGGCGCCGGGGTCTGGGCCTGGGCGGAAGCGCCGACAAGCGCCGCTATACTGGCGCAACCGGCCAGCAGGATGATCTTCTTCATAAATGTCTCCGAGGATAGTGTTAGGCCCCGCAGCGGAATGGGCCGGCCTCGGATGGGTTCCGGCGATATGGCGACGGCGCGAGAAGGTGGCAAATGCGCCACAGGGCTGCCCCTGGCCGCCCCCCGGCGCCGTAGATGGGGCTTCAGCATGACGCTGACGTTCCAGCCTGGCTGGAGCCCCCTCCACCCCTTCGGGGTCCCCCTCCCCCAAGGGGGGAGGAGAGGGCGCGCGTTCTTTCTCTTCCCCCACTGGGGGAAGTACGGCCGAAGGCCGGGAAGGGGGCTCCAGCTTGGCGCCTATATTTCAGCCCGGCTGGAGCCCCCTCCACGTTGGCGTCGGGGTCCCCCGCCCACGCCAACGGGAGGAGAGCGTTACCTGGGTGATCAGGCCGGCGCGGGGCGGCGGAGGGTGGGGGGCGGGTCGGCGTATTGGGAGATCTTGGCGCCGGCGAAGGGGCTGCGGGTGATCCAGACCTTGCCGTGCTTGACGCACCAGTCCGGGTCGAGACCGAGGTCGCGGCAGAGCCGGGCGACGGTCTCGCCCACGGGCTTGTCGAGATAATCGAGATAGTCGTCCAGATCGCTCAGCAGGGTGCGGACATCCTGCCGGACCGCCGCGGCGGCGTCCTCGGCCCCGTCGGCGAACTTCTCGCGGGCGGCCTGGGCGACCATGTCGGCGATCAGGTCCTGCTTTTTCATATCGTGGCGCACCTGGGCCTCGTCGCAGGATCGATTGCGATCGGCCAGCAGGCGGCGGCTATCGAGGCGATGGTCTCTGCCCAGATGGGCGTGCAAGGCGATGGCCCGGCGGACCACCTGGGAGATCTTGGCGAAGGCGGCGATATCGCCGGCCTCCATGGTCTTGGCCGCCTTCTCGCCCACCGCCTCGGCGATCTGCATGCCGATCTCGGCCAGGCGCCCCAGCATCCCCAGATGATCGTCCCGCTCCGCCAGCTCGGCCTGGCGCCACTCCATCTCCCACGTCTTGGCCGGAAGCTCCGGCGGACCGCTCAGATCGGGGCAGGGATAGTAGGGGATGTCCATGGAACCAAAGTAGAACATAGATATTGCATTATGTCAATACCCAGCGTCGTTGCTGGGCGCCCGGCAAACGCCGATAATGGTCTTCATGAGGCCTGTCGGCCCGATGGCGACCCAGGAGCGGCGATGATCGACCGAAGGGCGTTTGGACTTGGGCTGGCGGCCGCCGGCGCGGCGCTCGCCACGGCGGCGGCCACGAAAGCGGCGGGCCTGCCGCTCGCCCGGAATGTGGTTCTGGTCCACGGCGCCTTCGCCGACGGCTCGTGCTGGTCAGGCGTGATTCCACACCTGCAGAAGGCGGGCCTGAACGTGGCGGCGGTGCAGAACCCGCTGCGGTCTCTGGAGGAGGATTGCGCGTTCGCCGGGCGGACGCTGGCGCTTCAGAATGGCCCCACGGCGCTGGTGGCGCACTCCTATGGCGGGGAGGTGATCACCCAGATCGGCGGCGATCCGAAGGTCTCCGCCCTGGTCTATTGCTCGGCCCGGGCGCCGGACGCCAACGAGGACTATACGGCTCTGGCCAAGACCTATCCGGCGCCGCCGGCCAGCGCCGGCATCGTGCACGCCGGCGGCTATGCCCAACTGAGCGAAGAGGCCTTCCTGCGCGACTTCGCCGGCGATCTCGATCCGGCCACGGCGCGGATCCTCTACGCGGTGCAGGGGCGCATCGCCGATACGCTGTTCGACGCGCGGGTGACCCAGGCGGCCTGGCGTTCGAAGCCGCGCTTCTACCAGGTCTCGGCCCGGGATCGGACGATCAATCCCGACCTCGAGCGGTTCATGGCCAGGCGGATGAAGGCCAAGACGATCGAGCTCGACTGCAGCCACCTGGGGATCATCAGCCACGCGCGGGAGGTGGCCGACCTGATCCTGGAGGCGAGCGGGCGGAGGGGTTGAATGGGGCGGTGGGCGAGGAAGAGCTGGGCCGGTCTCCGTCTGGCTCGGGTTGGAGCCGATGCGGTCTCGGTTGGCCTTTAGGATTGCCTACAACGGTGTTGCCTTGATGGTGACACGTTCGTTGCACCTGTCCCTGCAATCCATCTCCGAAGCGGCCAGCGGCGATCCAACCTGCTTCACTCACGGGTGTTTGGAGCGAGTTACGTCCCGCACTTCCCTCCAGCGCAAATGTTGCTATCCACGAACCAACCCAACTAACTGGCTTGTCAGCGGTTCGGCTGGTGCTGACGAAAACCGATTGTCAATCAAACCTACATTAACCCGCCTCAGGCCATCCCAGTCTTCGGCCTTGATGGCCATCAGCCCCACCTGCACGTGCTTCTCGTGCAGAGCCTTGTCGATGGCGACATACCGTTCCTCGGCCAATCGCTCGAAATGACCGATTAGAAATGCTGGATGGCGCATCATCTCGTTGAACACTAGCGCGCGGATTTGATTCACACACGACTGCGCTTGCTGGTGCTCACCGCGGTCCAGAAGCTGTCGTGCCGCCGCGGAAAGCTGTTGAACGCGAGCCCGTAAAGCGTCGTCAGACACGGAATCAGCGACTGTTTCGTAAAGCTCCTCGATGTGGGCGAGGTCACGACTGATCACGAGATTCTGGTTTCCCGGCGCGCTACGAAGGCGCGCCACCTCCTGGCGGACAAACAGCGACTCTTCGGCAGCCTGGCGGCGCACATCGGGGTCGGCTGAAGTCGATACCGCCGTCTTCTGAACTTCGACCCTCTGCTTCAATTTCTGGATGTCGATCCAAGCTGTCTCACCGAGTACTTCGCCGACGCCATCGACGGCGGAACTGGCTTCCTCCAACAGACCGTTCGCGAGCTCCGCCCCGTCCTCTCCCTCGAAGTTCTTGTGGCCGGCCTTAGGAGAGAAGAATTTGCCCATGTCGAAAACGAAGGACAATTCAGGAATCTCGACCTTGGCGTCAAGCAGGCCGTTGTCGCTCATAGTCCAATCGATGTTGATCTCTTGGCCTTGGCGTAGGGTCTCGCCGAGTTGCAGATGTTTGTTAGCTTCCAACCTGAAGGAGCCAACCAGCATGCTAAGATTAGGATCGGCGATATCGTCGGGCGCCTGGAAAACCTTGACGTCGATGTAATCGTCACTGCCACCGACGATCGATCGGGCCGCGCGAAAACCCGCACGGCCACTGGCCGGAAGCGGGGTCCCCTTCTTCACTATGGGATGAAGGACTTCCCGACGAGAACCGCCCACGTCCTGCTCGACCGCAACGCAGATCGTCAGGGTCGCCGGCACACCTGCGCTCGAGGCGAAGATGCGGGTGATGGCGATTTCAGTCAGTTGAGGCGGATGACCCGGGCTCGTCAGTACAATACGGAATCGGTGCTCGCCCGGCTCGGCCAAAGGCAGTTCGATCCTCATTTTTTGTTCGAGGTTCCTATCTCCGGACGACCAGCCGTCGAAACCTTCGACGCGGATGCGACTGCCATCGGCGACGGACGGCGTGGCAACCCGGAGGCTCGCCCGATCCTCTGCGATCCGGATCGGGTAGTCGTATTTGACCTCCTGTCCCGATTTGACGTCCTGCGAGGCCCGCGAAGATTTCCGTTGGGTCTGGTCGCCTGTCCACTCTCGGCTTTCAGCGTAGATAGCCGCGCCCGTTGCGACAGCAGTCATCGGATCCGTCGTTAGGTCGGCGGGAATGCCGAGCGCCTCCGGAACCCGTTGGCGGACGAGAGGCATTTTGGATGGGCCGCCGATCAGGACCACCCGATCCAAATCCCCGGGCGTGTAGCCATTGTCCTTGATAATCTTCAGACAAAGTTCAATCGTTCGCTCGATGTGAGGCGCTATCAGCTTTTCGAGATCGGCGCGCGTAAACTCGACATCGAGGAATAGCTCCTTGCCTTGCCTGTCCCTTAGTCGCAGCTCGTCGTCACCGAGAAAAATGCTGGTGACATCGCGGGTCGATAGCTCGATCTTGGCTTGCTCGACGCGCAGCTTCACGCGCTTCAAGAGCCTGGCGACGTCCGGATCAACTCGATAGTCTGGTGCTAAGTCGAAGTTCGTCTCGAGCCAAGGCGAGATGATCTCGCGCATAAGCGTCTCGTCGAAATCCTTTCCGCCGAGCATGTTGACGCCTTCGTGAGCGACGATGTTGACAATGCCGCTGCTGCTCTGCACGAGCGCGACGTCAAAGGTGCCCCCGCCGAGGTCATAAACTAGAAACTGGCCGGTGCGGACGCTGGAGATGGCCATAGACGCCATCGCCGCCGCGATTGGCTCGTGAAGCAATCCCACGGGGGATATCCCTGCTAGGTCTGCAGCAACGATCGTCGCTTCCGTCTGCATTTGGTTGAAGGCAGCTGGAATCGTAATTACCGTCCCCTCGATAACTTCGTCACCAATCTCCGAGCGGGCCTGTTCCACAAGGGCGCGGAGAATTTCCGCCGACGCTTGTTCCGGTGTCAATGTCACGGTGTTCTTTGCCAACCGGAGCGGGGTACTCGTGCCCATCAGGCGTTTGAATTCTCTAGCGACATTGTCGGGATTTAGGGCCGCCTGCTCGTAGGCTCGGCGGCCGACAAACCGGTGGCCACGCGGGTCGATGTAGAGCGCGCTAGGCAGCACGTCCGTGCCATCGGCTGTCTTCAGCAAGCGGAGCTGCGGTGGCTTGTGGGCCACAACTGCTGAGTTCGAGGTTCCGAGATCAATTCCGAGATACATCCGCCCCTCCCAGAGCAACCAAAACCTTGCCAAGTTGGATGATTCTGCCGTCCGCCATTACGGTTGGCTCTACGGTCTCACTGACAAGGAGCGCGTCAGCACCCACGAAATCTTCGGCGTTGACCGCCACTACCGGCAGGCTCGGCTCGAACGTCCTCCCCTCGAAGGTCGCCAGAGCGACGCCCTGAGTCTTCGCGAGCCTCTCCAGCTGATTGCCTGCAAACCGAGCCTGGGCGGCGACGCGGGCTTGGCTCTCCGGAGGAAGGAGTTCTACCAAGCGGCTCAAAACCCGGATCAAGCGCCAGTGCTCTACGGCGAGCTTTGAGAATCCATCTTCCGCAGGCGATGTCATTAGTTCCAACCTTCGGCAATCGTTCTGGCTTCGGACGTGAACCGGTCGGCGTCGCTTGCCACGACAGCGTTAGCAGCGTCGAGGTCCTCGCTGTGATACCGAAAGCTGCTGCACCGTGAATTGTAGTCATCAACGCGGACGTTGAAGCTGTCGATCGCCTTTTGGTTCGATTCCGACACCAGATCTTTCAGGGCTGTCAGCCGAGCTTTCTCGAATGTGCAATACCGAACCTGACTGGCGTCCAGCTCGAGACTGGTTCCGATAGGCGGAGGCGTCTCATCGGTCGACGAAGTTGTTGGTGCAGTCGCTGGCGCGTTTTCGACTGGAGGGCTCGCCGTTGGGTCCACTGTGGTGGGCGCAGGCGTGGAGGGTGTCGAAGGACCGTTCGTCGCCGCCTGGCTGGGGTCCGTCGTATAGATGGGTGGCGGGGATGACGAACCGCCGCCACGAGTGATCAAGTAGAGGATGAACGCTCCGGCAGCCGCCCACCCACCCCATTTGAAATACTGCTTGTTGCGTTGCTGTTTAAGGCGTGTCTGCAGCGCGCGCAAATGCACGGCGTCGTCTCCGGCGGGGGTCCGCGCGACCATAAGATCGACGATGCGGATCGCCTCGCCGTGGTTCTTCCGGTCAATGGCCTTACTTAACAGACGATGATCGCGGTTGTTTTCGGTGATTAGGATGTCCGTCTTGATCTGAGCGGCAATTTCTGGGTCGACCGGTGCCTTCAACTGCCGCAAGCCGCTCAGCAGGGCCACGGCTGCGGTGGGATCGTCGTGTTCGTTGTTCAGATCCAGCGCGAGGGAGCGCACGAGTTTGATTGGCAAGTCGGCATGTTCGCTGGCAGAAAGGACGTGTGAGGTTTGGACCAAGGCACGATGAAGCGGTGCGACCAACGCGCCACTCTGATCCGTGAAACCAGTCGACTTCAGTTCCGTGATCAGTTGTCCAACGTTGGCCCTAGCGTCATTGAGAGCGGTTTGGAGCGGCGCGATCGCCTGCGCTATTCTCTGTTCGATGGACAGGCGAGCGAGCGTGTCGATGTCGTCCTTGAGTTCTGAAGCCGCCGTTGGAAGCTCTTTAAAGAGATCTCGCATGACCGTGGCTATCGCGTGGGCATCATCAAAACGCTGGTGATTGTTGGCAAGGTCGATGCAATGGCCTCGGACGAGGCGGTAGATTCGTAACGAACGCTCTTCGTCTAGGCCGGAAAGCTGACAATACAGTTGCGCAGGCTCGCTCAACTCGTCCCAGGCCTTGAGCAGCTCAATAACTCGGTCCAACGCACCCTCGTGGACCGCCATTAGATCAGCCAGGGCAGCGTTGATGTCGCGTTCGATCTCGCCGAGGTGGGGGCTGGACCAATGATCGTACTCGCGGAAAATCTCCTTGATCATCGGATCGTGGGGATCGGTCCCAGGGCCGAGGAGAGCGCCGAGGGCATACGCTGGGCTGGGCTGAGCCACGATCCCGGCTAACGCCGACCTCGCATGTGCGGTGCGCAGAGACCGTAGCGCATCGTCAATCTGCAGACCCTCGACCCGAGCAAACCCAGCAGTCGCCCTCGTGCTGTTAAGCCAACTGAGCGTTGCTTCCCGGCTGATGCGGGCATGAGCGCCGATCAAGAGTGGGATGAAGCGGGCATCGCGAATTCTCGCGGCGGCTTCGGCCGCCAAGTTGGCGGATGACAAAGGCGGTAAGCCCGGCATTGCATGCAGCAGGCCCGGCACATCCCCCCGCTCAAGCATTCCGACTATTTGGTCCGCACGGCGGGGCGCGACTTCTGACAGCCACGACAGCTCGGCAATTAGCCGGGCATTGGGGGTCAACAACAGTTGCTTGATTTTGAGGAGGAATTGTTCGTCGGCTGGTCGGTCGACTACTGCGTCTTCGAAGGCGTCTTCGATCTCATCGATCTTGGCACGGGGGGACACGCGCAGAACAGCGAACGGGTTTTTCGCTAGTGATAGGTCTTCCACGGTAGCCAGCCCCAGCTTCAAACCCGTCGTGACAAAGAAGCACGATGTAAGCCGCCGGCCAAGCTTGAGGTTAGAGGCATGGGTATCTTGAGGCTGAGATACAACTGTGGGCTGTCCCAACCTCACAGAAGAGTCACGGCTCATCCTCGCTACAACCACCCCAACCAATCGCCCCGCCGCCCGTTGAGGCGTAAGGTCCCACGCAACCCCCACCGCAGGAGCACCCTCATGACAAGCAAAGTCTGGTTCATCACCGGCACCTCCAAGGGCTTTGGCCATATCTGGGCCAAGGCGGCCCTGGCGCGGGGCGACAGCGTGGCGGCGACGGCGCGGGATATCGGCGCCTTGAAGCCGCTGATGGAGGCGTTCGGCGATCGGGTGCTGCCGCTCACCCTCAATGTCGATGACAAGGATGCGGTGGGTACGGCCGTGGCCGCCACGCTGGGGCGCTTTGGCCGGATCGACGTGGCGATCAACAACGCCGGCTATGGCCAGTTCGGGGCCATCGAGGAAGTGAGCGAGGCCGAGGCGCGGGCGCAGATGGAGACCAATTTCTTCGGCGCGCTGTGGGTGACCCAGGCGGTGCTGCCGTCAATGCGGGCGGCGGGCTCCGGGCATATCATCCAGGTCTCGTCGATCGGCGGGGTCAACGCCTTTCCGACCATCGGGCTCTATCACGCCTCGAAATGGGCGCTGGAGGGGTTCAGCCAGGCGCTGGCGGCCGAGGTGGCGCCGTTCGGGATCAAGGTGACGCTGGTCGAGCCGGCCGGCTATGCGACCGACTGGAGCGGGCCTTCGGCCAAGCGGGCGACGCCGATGGCCGCCTATGACGGCGTGCGCGCCGAGCGGGCCAAGTTCCGCGCCTCGGTGGCGCCGGGCGATCCCGAGGCGAGCGGCCCTGCGATCCTGAAGATCGTGGATGCGGCCGAGCCGCCGCTTCGGGTGTTCTTCGGCACGGTGGGGCTGCCGATGACCAAGGCGGAATACGCCCGGCGGATCGAGCTGTGGGAGCAGTGGAACGACCTGGCGGTGGAGGCGCAGGGGGATCTGGCGGCGAAGGCGGGGTAGGGGGCTTTCTTTCTCTTCCCCCTCTGGGGGAAGTACGGCCGAAGGCCGGGAAGGGGGCTCCAGCTTGACGCCAACCTTTCAGCCTGGCTGGAGCCCCCTCCACCCCTTCGGGGTCCCCCTCCCCCAGGGGGGGAGGAGAGGCACCCTAACCCGCTTCGCCCAGTTTCGACCCCGCGCGCCAGTCGAAGAGTTCCTGGAGGGTGCGGAGGGCGCGGCCTCGGGGGGAGGTGAGGGCGGGGTCGCGGGTTAGGATCAGGCGGGCGTCGTCGGCGGCGGCGGCGATGAGGTCGCGGTGGTGGGCGGGGTCGGCGAGGCGGTAGGCGGGAAAGCCGCTCTGCTTGAGGCCGAGGGGATCGCCGCCGCCGCGCAGCTCCAGATCCTTTTCGGCGATGAGGAAGCCGTCGTCGGTGCGGCGCAGGATGTCGAGGCGCTTGCCAGCGATCTCGGAGAGGGGCGGATCGTAGAGAAGGACGCAGCTGCTCTCGCCAGAGCCGCGACCCACGCGGCCGCGCAGCTGGTGGAGCTGGGCGAGGCCAAAGCGCTCGGCCTGTTCGATGATCATGATGGTGGCGGCCGGCACGTCGACGCCGACCTCGACCACGGTGGTGGCGACCAGGATGGAGAGCTGGCCCTCGGCGAAGGCGGCCATGACGCGATCCTTCTCCGCCGCCGGCAGCTTGCCGTGGATCAGGCCCACGGCTTCGCCAAAGACGGCGCGGAGGGCGGCGAAGCGGGCCTCGGCGGCGGCGAGATCGATGAGCTCCGACTCGGCCACCAGGGGGCAGATCCAGAAGGCCTGGGCCCCGGCGGCGACGGCGGCCCTGAGGCGGCCGACCACATCCTCGAGCCTCGGCATGGGGGCGGCGCGGGTGGCGACGGGCGCGCGGCCGGGGGGCTTTTCATCGAGGCGGGAGATATCGAGATCGCCGAACAGGGTGAGTTCGAGGGTGCGCGGGATCGGGGTGGCCGACATGGCCAGGAGGTGGACGCCCCGGCCCTTGGCCTGGAGGCGGCCGCGCTCGGAGACGCCGAAGCGGTGCTGCTCGTCGATGACGCTGAGCGCCAGGGCGGCGTAGGCGACATCGTCCTGGAAAAGGGCGTGGGTGCCGACGATGACCCCGGCGCGGCCGGCGGCGATCAGGGCCAGTTTCTCGGCCCGGGCGGCTCCCTTGTCGCGGCCGGTGAGGAGGAGGGCGCGGACGCCCTGGGCGGCCAGGGGGGCGGCGATAGTCTCATAATGCTGGCGGGCCAGGATCTCGGTGGGGGCCATCAGCACCGACTGCAGGCCGGCGGCGGCGACATCGAGCATGGCCAGCATGGCGACCACGGTCTTGCCGGCGCCGACATCGCCCTGGATCAGGCGCGACATGCGCTGGCCGGCGGCGAGATCGGCGCGAATCTCGCCAAGGCTGCGAAGCTGGGCGCCGGTGAGGGTGAAGGGGAGGGCGGCCCTAGCCTGCTCGGCGAGGTCGCCGGTGGCGATGGCGGGGGCGAGCTCGGCGCGGCGCGAGCGCTTGCGCTGGGCCAGGGCCAGCTGGTGGGCGAGGAGCTCGTCGAAGGCGAGGCGGCGGCGATGGGGCGACTGGGGGGAGAGATCGGCCTCGCTGGTGGGGGCGTGGAGGGCGGCGAGGGCTTCGCGCCAGCTGGGCCAGGATTGGCGCTGGCGCCAGGCGGGATCCTGCCAGTCGGGAAGATCGGGCGCTCGGTCGAGGGCTTCGAGGGCGAAGCGGCGGACGGCGCGGCTGGGCAGGCCCGCGGTGGCGGGATAGACGGCCTCGGTCTCGGGGACCTCGGCGGCGCGATCGAGGGGGACGATGAAATCGGGGTGGATGATCTGAGGCGTATCGGCGTAGCGGTCGCGCTCGACCTTGCCGCTGACCACGCGGACGGCGCCCGGCGGATGGGCGCGCTCCAGGTGCGGGCCGTGTCCCTTGAACCATAGGAGGGTGATGAAGCCGGTCTCGTCGAAGGCGCGGAGGCGCCAGGGGGCGCTGGGGCGCGCGGGCCGCTCGTGCGCGGCGATGGTGAGGGTGAAGGTCTGGGTCTCGCCCTCGATGGCTTGCGCCGCCGTGGCCGGCCGACGCCGGATCAGCGACTGGGGGCTAAGGAACAGCACATCGCGCACCAGCGGCCCGGCCAGCCGCTCCAGCAACGGCGCCACCCGCGGCCCCACGCCCTTGAGCGACGTCACCGGCGCGAAGAGGGGGAAGAGGGCTTCGGGACGCATTGGGGGAGTATAGGGCAGGCGCGTGTTTTTTCTCTTCCCCCTTTGGGGGAAGTACGGCCGAAGGCCGGGAAGGGGGCTCCAGCTTGGCGTCTGCCTCTCAGCCCGGCTGGAGCCCCCTCCACCCCTTCGGGGTCCCCCTCCCGCACGCCAACGGGAGGAGAGGGTTCGTTCTCTTCCCCCTCTGGGGGAAGTACCCGCGAAGCGGGGGAAGGGGGCTCCAGCTTGACGCCAATTTCTCAGCCCGGCTGGAGCCCCCTCCACCCCTTCGGGGTCCCCCTCCCCCAGAGGGGGAGGAGAGGGCGCACGGGGGGCTGGTTTGATGGGGCGGTCGGGGGTATCAGCGGCGGCCTTTAGGTTTGAGAGCGCCATGCCATGAGCGATACGCCGCCCGATCGGCTCGCCGTCGATCCCGAGAGTCCGTTTCACGACGCCAAGCTGCTGGAGCGGGGCGTGGGGGTGCGGTTCAAGGGGGTCGATAAGACCAATGTCGACGAATATTGCGTCAGCGAGGGCTGGGTACGGCTGAGTGTGGGCTCGACGGTGGATCGGCGGGGCAAGCCGATGACGATCAAGCTGCAGGGGCCGGTGGAACCCTATTTCCGCGACCTGGAGGCCTCGGCGGCCGAACCCGACCATGGATGAGCGGCGGGTCAACCGGGTGCGGTTCCGCGCCTGGCGGCGTGGGTTTCGCGAGGCGGACCTGATCCTGGGGCCCTTCGCCGATCGGCGCGCGCCCAGCATGAGCGAGGCCGAGCTCGACCGGTTCGAGCGCCTGCTGGAAGAGAGCGATCACGACATCTATAGCTGGATCCTGGGCGCCGCGCCGACGCCGCCGCAGTTCGACGACGCCCTGATGGCCGAGCTGCGCGCCGTCTCGGCCCCTTAAGACAAAGAGCGAAGAGTCTGTCACAACCGATTGACATCAAACGCGTCTCCGGCGCGCCCGGGGCGTTGGAGCTGGCCGGCGCGCCCGAGGGCTTCGACGCCCTGGTGATGGGCGACATCGCCCGGGCGCGGGGCGGGCTGACGGTGTTCGTGGCCAGGGACGGCTCGCGGGCCTCGGCCTTCATCGACGCCATGGCCTTCTTCGCGCCGGAGACGCGGCTGATCGAGTTCCCGGCCTGGGACTGCCTGCCCTATGACCGCTCGGGCCCGTCGGCGGGGGTGGCGGCCGAGCGCATGGCGGTGCTGACGACGCTGGCTCGGGGGGTGGAGGCCGGCAAACCGACCCTGCTGGTGACCACGGCGGCGGCGCTGATGCAGCGCGTGCCGCCGAGGGCGGTGGTGACGCGGGCCGGCTATGGCGCCAGCGTCGGCCACAGCGTCGATATCGCCGACCTGGAGCGGTATTTCGCCATCAACGGCTATCAGCGCGCCTCCACGGTCTCGGAGCGCGGCGAGTTCGCGGTGCGGGGCGGGGTGATCGATGTGTTTCCGCCGGGGGCCGAGGAGCCGGCGCGGCTCGACCTGTTCGGCGACACCCTGGAATCGATCCGGGGATTCGATCGGGAGACCCAGCGCTCCACCCGGCAGCTGCAGTCCATCGACCTGCTGCCGGTGAGCGAGGTGCTGATGGAGCCGGCGGCGATCGGCCGGTTCCGGAACGGCTATCTGGCGGCGTTCGGCGCGCCGGGGGACGATCCGCTGTACGCCACGGTGAGCGAGGGCGGGCGGCGGGCCGGCATGGAGCACTGGCTGCCGCTGTTCTACGAGCGCCTGGAGACCCTGTTCGACTATCTGCCGGCGGGGGCGCTGGTGGGATTGGATCACCTGGCCATCGAGGCGCGGGACGAACGCACGGCGATGATCGCCGACGCCTTCGAGGCGCGCGAACAGGCCGAACGCAAAAACCACTACCGCGCCCTGGCCCCGGCCACCCTCTATCTCGACGCCGAGGAGTGGGCGCAGCGGATGGCCGAGCGCCCGAGCCGCCAGTTCACGCCGTTTCGGAGGGAGGCCAGCGTTTCGGCCAAGCTGGAGCCCCCTCCACCCCTTCGGGGTCCCCCTCCCCCAGGGGGGGAGGAAAGCGCTTTTTCTCTTCCCCCCCTGGGGGAAGTCCCGGCGAAGACGGGGATGGGGGCGGCCCCCTCCCTCAGGGGGGGAGGAGAGCATTCCTTCTCTTCCCCCCCTGGGGGAAGTACCGGCGAAGCCGGGGAAGGGGGCTCCAGCTTGGCGTCTTCTTCTCAGCCCGGCCGAGCCCCCTCCACCCTGGCGTCGGGGTCCCCCTCCCCCAGGGGGGGAGGAGAGTCTTTGTCCGTCGTCGACATGGGAGCCAAGATCGGGCGGACGTTCGCGGCGGAGCGGGCCAAGGACAGCGTCAATCTGTTCGAGGCGACCGCCGATCACGCCCGGCGGCTGGCCGCCGAGGGCAAGCGGGTGCTGTTCGCCTCGTGGTCGGAGGGCTCGTCGGAGCGGCTGGGGGTGATGCTGGCCGACCATGGCTTAAAGGGCATATCGCTCGCGCCCTATTGGCAGGCGGCCAAGGCGGCCGATCCGAAAAAGCCGCAGCGGGCGGTGCTGCCGCTGGAGACCGGTTTCGAGACCGAATCCCTGGCGGTGATCTCGGAGACCGACATCCTTGGCGACCGGCTGGCCAGGCCGAGGCGCAAGCGGCGGGCCGCCAACTTCCTGGCCGAGGCCACGGCGTTGAGCCCCGCCGACCTGGTGGTGCACATCGACCATGGCATCGGCCGCTATGATGGCCTCAAGACCCTCGATGTGATGGGGGCGCCGCACGACTGCCTGGAGCTGCACTACGCGGGCGACGCCAAGCTCTATCTGCCGGTGGAGAACATCGACCTCTTGACGCGCTATGGCGCCGAGAGCGAGGGGGTGCAGCTCGACCGGCTGGGCGGAGCGGCCTGGCAGGCGCGCAAGTCGCGGGCCAAGGAGCGGCTGCGCGACATGGCCGAGGGCCTGATCGCCATCGCCGCCGCCAGGGCCACGCACGAAATCGAGGTGACCGAGGCGCCGCACGGCCTGTTCGACGAGTTCTGCGCCCGCTTCCCTTACGAGGAGACCGACGATCAGCTGAACGCCATCGGCGACGTGCTGGGCGATCTGGCGTCCGGCAAGCCGATGGACCGGCTGATCTGCGGCGATGTGGGCTTCGGCAAGACCGAGGTGGCGCTGCGGGCGGCCTTCGTCATGGCCATGAGCGGGCGCCAGGTGGCGCTGGTCTGCCCGACCACCCTCCTGGCGCGGCAACATTTCGCCACCTTCCAGGCGAGGTTCCAGGGCTGGCCGGTGCGGGTGCGGCGGCTTTCTCGCCTGGTGCCGGCGGCGGAGGCCAATGAGACCCGCGAGGGCTTGGCCAAGGGCGAGGTGGAGATCGTCATCGGCACCCATGCGGTGCTCTCCAAACAGGTGCGCTTCAAGGATCTCGGCCTCGTCATCGTCGACGAGGAGCAGCACTTCGGGGTCAAGCACAAGGAGGCGCTGAAGGCCCTGCGGGCCGAGGTGCATGTGCTGACGCTGACGGCGACGCCGATCCCGCGCACCCTGCAGATGGCGCTTTCCGGCATCCGCGAGATGTCGATCATCGCCACCCCGCCGGTCGACCGCCTGGCGGTGCGCACCTACATCACCCCGTGGGATCCGGTGTCGATCCGCGAGGCCCTGCTCAGGGAAAAGTATCGCGGCGGCCAGGCCTATTATGTGACGCCGCGCATCTCCGACCTCGCCGATCTGGAAAAGTTCCTGCGCGAGCAGGTGCCGGAGGTGAAGTTTGTGGTCGGCCACGGCCAGCTGGCTCCGACCCAGCTGGAGGACGTGATGAGCGCCTTCTATGAGGGCCGCTATGACGTGCTGCTCTCCACCACCATCGTTGAGTCGGGCCTGGACATCCCCACGGCCAACACCCTGATCGTGCACCGGGCCGACATGTTCGGCCTCTCCCAGCTCTATCAGCTGCGCGGGCGGGTGGGCCGGGCCAAGGCGCGGGCCTACGCCTATCTGACCACCCCGTTCGAGCGGACGATCACCGCCTCGGCGGAAAAGCGGCTGCAGGTGCTGCAATCCCTCGACAGCCTGGGGGCCGGGTTCCAGCTGGCCAGCCACGATCTCGATATCCGCGGCGGCGGCAACCTCCTGGGCGACCAGCAATCGGGCCACATCCGCGAGATCGGCGTCGAGCTCTATCAGCAGATGCTGGAAGACGCCGTGGCCGAGCTGAAGACCAAGGGCCTGAGCGAAGAGGCGGGGCACGACCGGGGCTGGTCGCCGCAGATCAACACCGGGGCGGCGGTGCTGATCCCCGAGGCCTATGTGCCGGACCTGAACGTGCGCCTGGCGCTCTATCGGCGGCTGTCCGACGCCGAGCGGGCCGACGATCGCGAGGCCCTGGCGGCCGAACTCATCGACCGCTTCGGCCCCCTGCCGCCGGAAGCCGACCAGCTGTTAAAGGTAGTGGCGATCAAGGGCCTGTGCCGCGAGGCCAATGTGGCCAAGATCGATGTCGGGCCCAAGGGCGCGGTGGTGAGCTTCCGCGCCGACCATTTCGCCAATCCCGCGGCCCTCGTGGGCTTCATCCAGAAAAACGCCATCACCTGGCGCCTGCGGCCCGACCAGAAGGTGGTGATCAAGGGCGAATGGGAGACGCCGGTGGCCAGGCTGGGCGCGGCGGAGCGGATTTTGGGCGAACTGGCGAAGCTGGCGCGGGGGTAGGGGGTCGTTGGCGTGGCCTTGCGCCCCCTCCGTCTCGGCGCGAGAGGGCGCCGATCCACCTCCCCCGCTTCGCGGGGGAGGAGAGCCTTTTCTTCTCCTCCCACGCGTAGCGGGGGAGGGGGACCGCCCGGCGTTTCCTTGCCGGGTGGTGGAGGGGGCGCGGCGCTATCTCACGATCGGCGGGTTGGCGCCTGGCGAGACCGCAACCGCGCCGGCCTTGGCGGCGATGGCTTCGGCGAGGAGGCGGCGGGCGCGGAGCCACATTTCCAGGCTCTGGGTGACGATCATGGCGCCCACCAGCAGGATCAGGGCGTCGGTGATGGCGGTGGCGGGCAGGCCGAAAAAGGCGTGGCTCTGCATCACCACGCCGCGCATGCCGATGCGCAGGGCGAGGATGGCGACGATGAAGATCATCCCCACCGGCGAGGCGGTTGAGGTCAGATCGTGGGTCTCGGGATGAACATCGATGCGCATGAACCGGCCGCGCTGCCAGCCAAGGCCCGCGCCGACCACGACCGCCAGGGCCATCACCGCCAGGGCGAGCGGCGCCAGGGGCGGGGGCGCGGCGGCCAGGGTCAGGGCGATGGCGACGAAGAACAGCACCGGGCGGATCCACAGGGCCTCGATGCGCAGCTTTCGCGGCCGGCGGTTGCGCAGAAACAGCACCGCTAGAACGATCACCACGGTGATGGTCGTGGCGATGGCCGGGTTGGCGCCGTGGGCGGTGGGATCCATGGGGGCCTCGTGCTGGCGGGTTGGCGTGTTGTATCCTGGCGGGGAAGGGCCGTGAAGCGGCTGGCGGGGCCGCCGCCGTTCTCCGCTGGAGCCCCCTCCACCCCTTCGGGGTCCCCCTCCCCCAAGGGGGGAGGAGAGCGTTTGTTTCTCTTCCCCCCTTGGGGGAAGTACGCCCGAAGGGCGGGATGGGGGCTCCAGCGGAGTACGGTCTTTCCCTTGCCTGACGGTGGGGGAGGGGTGTGTTAGGTGGGGGAACAAAAGAGGAGACGACCATGGGTCAGGGACCGCTTTCGGGATTGAAGGTGCTGGAGTTCGCCGGGATCGGGCCGGGGCCGTTCTGCGGCATGCTGCTTTCCGACCTGGGGGCCGATGTGGTGCGGATCGACCGCAAGGGCGCCGGACGCGGTTCGCCGGCCGACATCACCGCGCGCGGCCGCCGGTCGGTGGCGCTGGACTTGAAGTCGCCCGCCGCCGTGGAGGCTTGCCTGAAGCTGATGGAGAGCGCCGACGCCCTGCTGGAGGGCTTTCGGCCAGGGGTGATGGAGCGGCTGGGGCTCGGCCCGGATGTGGCTTTGGCGCGCAACCCCAAGCTGGTGTTCGGCCGCATGACCGGCTGGGGCCAGACCGGCCCTTATGCCAAGGCCGCCGGCCACGACATGAACTATATCGCCATCAGCGGGGCGCTCCACGCCATCGGCACCGACGAGAAGCCGGTGCCGCCGCTCAATCTGGTCGGGGACTTCGGCGGCGGCGCGCTCTATCTCGCCTTCGGCCTGCTGGCCGGGGTGATCCATGCCAGGGCCACCGGCCAGGGCCAGGTGATCGACTGCGCCATGAGCGATGGCGCCGCCTCGCTGATGGCCATGTTCTATGGCTTCAAGGCCGCCGGCGGCTGGGTCGAGACCCGCCGCTCCAACCTGCTGGACGGCGGCGCGCACTTCTATGACACCTATCAATGCTCTGACGGCAAATGGGTGTCGATCGGTTCGATCGAGCCGCAGTTCTATGCGCTGCTTCTTGAAAAGACGGGGATAACCGACCCCGACTTCAAGGCGCAGATGGATCGCTCGCAATGGAACTCCCTGCGCGAGCGGCTGGCCAAGGTGTTCGCCCAGAAGACCCGCGACGAATGGTGCGCCGTCATGGAGGCGACCGATGTCTGTTTCGCCCCGGTGCTCGATCTCGACGAGGCCCCGCGCCATGCCCACAACGTCGCGCGCCAGACGTTCGTCGAGGTGGCCGGCGTGACCCAGCCGGCCCCGGCGCCCAGGTTTTCGGCCACGCCAGGGGCGATCTCCGGACCGCCGCCGGCCATCGGCGCCGACAACGCCAGGGCGCTGGGCGACTGGGGATTTTCGGCCAGCGAGATCGAGGCGCTGCAAACCGCTGAAGCCCTTTGAGGTAAGGAAAAACGGGGCGCGCACGGCGGCGGATTTCGAGGTGGAGACGCCTCGCCACTTTTGGTCAGATTCCGTTCATCGTGGGTTCAGCCAAGCTGAAGCATCTTCGCGTCATCGGTTGGTGGTCGCGCCCTCCCGTCCCTCGTTGCGGCGCCGATCGATCAGGAGGATTGTTTCGTCCTGGCGACGCGTCGTTCCCCCAACGGCGCGTCGCGCCTCCTTTTTTTGGCCCCCAACGGCGCGCCGCGGCCCTGTTCAGGCCGGTTTCCGCACTCTTATGATCAGCAGACCGGCGTCGTCCTCGACGCCCAGCACCTCCGCGCCGACCTGGCCGGCGAAGTGTGGCGCATCGATGCGGGCCATGGGATCGTCGGCCATGAGGCGAATCACCGCGCCGGCGGGGGCGGCTTCCAGAGCCCGGCGCAGGCGCAGGGTGGGGACCGGACACCGATGACCCCGGGCGTCGACCACGATTTCACCGCTGGCGTCCATGGAGCGCGAAGCTAGTGGAAAGCGGCGCCGAGGCATACACGCCCCCCGATTCTTCGCGGCCGTTCGATATGGCAAGCCGACCCTTGGGGGCCCATGAGCGCGAGGGCCGAGGCCCGCCGACGCCCCTGATCCTGGTGATTCTCGTCATGCTGGCGATCCGCCTGATCGCCGCCAACCAGATCCATCTCACCGAGGACGAAGCCTATTATCGGCTGTGGTCGATGGCGCCGGCCTTCGGCTATTTCGACCATCCGCCGATGATCGCCTGGTGGATCTGGCTCGGCCGGCGGCTGGGCGGAGACGATGCGCTGGGCGTGCGGCTCCTTCCCATTCTCGCCAGCGCGGCGACCAGCCTCCTGGTGTTCGACATGGCGCGGCTGGCGGGGGCGAGCCGCCGGATCGCCGGACGGGCGGGGATATGGTTCAACGCCATGTGGCTGGTGGCGGCCGGCGGCTTCCTGGCCGTACCGGATGCGCCGAACAGCTTCTTCTGGGCCTTGGCGCTGTGGGCGTCGCTCCGGGCCATGCGGGCGGGCGCCATCGGCTGGTGGATGGCGGCGGGGGCGGCGGCGGGACTGGCTGCGCTCTCCAAATATTCGGCCCTGTTTCTCGCCCCCGGGATGGTCATCTGGCTGGCCTGGACGCCGAAGGGGCGGGCGGCGCTGCGAACGCCGGGGCCGTGGATCGCGGCGCTGATCGCCGTCGCCCTGTTCGGTATCAATATCGGCTGGAACGCCGACCATCGGTGGCTGACCTTTCACAAGCAGTTCGGACGGGTGGCGGGCGCCCGCTTCGCGCCGCGCTATCTGGCGGAATTCATCGGCGGCCAGTTCCTGTTGCTCAATCCGCTGATCGCCCTCTTCATCGGTGCGGCGGCAGCGGTCCGGGCGAAGGCGGGGACGCGCGCGATCGACCTGGCGCCCTTCCTCGCCACCTGCGCGCCCCTGGTCGCCTATCTGGTCGTTCACAGCCTGCACGACCGGGTGGAAGCCCATTGGCCGGCGCCGATCTATCCGGCCCTCGCCATCGTGGCCGCGGCGGGGGCGGAGCATCTGAAAGGTTGGAAAGGCTGGCGGCGCGCGGCCGCCGCCGTGCCGATCCTCGGCGCCGCCATCATTGTCGCGGCCTTGGCGTGGCTGGCGGTTCCGGGCGCGGCCAATGTTCGCGCCGATCCGGCGACGCCCGTGCGAGGTTGGCCGGCGTTCGCCGGGCGGCTGGAGGGATTGCGGACAGACAATGGCGCCGCCTGGGTAGGGACCACCAGCTATGGCCTAGACGCCGAGCTTTCCACCGAACCGGCGCTCGCCGCGCCGATCTTCCAGATCACCGAACGGGATCGCTGGAGGGATCTGGCCCAGCCGCCGCCGGACCTCTCACGGCCCGGTCTGGTGATCGACCTCACGCGCCGGCTCAATCCCGCCGCGCTGGATCGCTGTTTCGAGCAGGTTCGTCCGCTGGGCGTGATCACCAGGGATGCGGGCGCCGTCGCTTACGCCGTCTATCTCGTCTCCGGCCCCAGGCGCGCCGTGCTGGCCGAGGGATGCTGAGGCGCCCCTATTTGCGCAGGACTTTCTGGACGGGCGTCTTGTGGAGCTTGTCGAAGGTCACATAGCCGGCCTTCGAGACGTCCAGGGCCGTGAAGTGGTCGTCGGCCACCTTGAGAAAATTCTTCTTCAGGATCAGGCCGTCGACATTGAAATCGGCGGTCATGACCGGCTCCGGCTCCTCGAACAGGCTATAGGGGATCGCGCCCATCGCCGCCTGGTCGCCGGGGTTTTCCGGCGTCTCCGGCTGCGAGGGTTCGACATCCATGGAGGGGACCTGCGCCAGCCAGAGGCGCGCGCCATCCCGCTCGCCCACATAGATCCGGCCGCCGAGGATCTCCGGAGCGATGTTGTGCTCGTAGACCAGGATCTCCATGCGCCCCAGTCGTCCATCCTTGTTGAGATCAAGGACGTCGAAGAAGGCCTCGGCGTCGGCCAGAAACTCGGCGTGATCGAGCTTGCCGTCGCCGTTCTTGTCGGCCTCGCGGAACCAGTCGCCCATCGGATAGGGCGCCGCCGCCTTGGCCCGGAACGGTTTGCCGTGCGGACTGATGAAAACATTGGGCCAGTCGATGTCATCGTCGATCGCCCAGGCGGGGAACGCCGATACGAGGGCGCCCACGCCCAGGAGGCTGAAAAAGGCGGATCCGGCTTGGCGGCGGCTCAGAAGCATCGATAAATCCATCGGTGACACAGGCTCGCCAATATGGAGCCGGCGCCCCCGTGGTCGCAAAACAAAACGCCTTTTTGGCGATGGGCGGCGACCGATTTTCTCGGCGCGCCTATCCCGGTCGACTACTGGGCGCCCGGAGCTTCCGCGCTATCGAGGGCGGACCTCAGCGTGCGCGCCCACCGGCTGGCGATGATCTGGGCCTCGTTGGCGTTCGAAACGCTGGACGAACGCGTCATGACCCCGCCGTTGGTGGCCTCACGCCGGTCGATCAGGCGCGCGATGACCTCACCGGACTCCGAATCGACGAGCTGGGCCACCAGCGTCATCTGGCCGGCGCTGCGGGTGTAGGTGCGCGTGCGCCCGGAGGTCTTCACATCGGGCGCCGTGACATAGAGATTGATGATGTCGGCCTTGACCCTAAGGACGCCCGGCCCAGGCGCGGCCACGATCGGATAGCCGCCCTTGGCGGTCAGCGCCTTGGTGAACTGATCCTGGACGATCCTGGCGACGCCGGCGGCGATCCGGTCTCGGTCGGCGGCGGAGATATTGAACGGGCTGCCGGGCTTCTTCGGGTCCCAGTCCTTGTGGAAGGACACCGAGACCGGATCGAGGATAACCTGGGTGTAGCCGGCCAGGGACGAGCCGGGCCGCACATAGGCCAGGTCGATGCCCTTGACGGAGGTTTTGACGAGGCCGTCATAGCTCATCACCTCGTCCATCGCCGCCGTCGAGGCCGCGACGGCCGGGGTAAAGGCCAGGACCGATCCGAATACGGCCAGGAGCAGGCCGGCGCGGCGTTTCTTCATCTATGTCTCCCATCCCGATCGCCGCATTGACAATCCAGGCCCGGGGGGGCCGGCGGCTTGGCCGCGAGAATAACGGCGGTCGGGAAAGGCTTCAACCAGGCTTGGCCGAAAGCAATTCGACATCGAAGATCAAGACCGAATTGGGCCCGATCTTTCCGCCCGCCCCTGTCTCGCCATAGGCGAGGGTGGCGGGGACGAAAAGCCGCCACTTCGAGCCGACCGGCATGAGTTGCAGGGCCTGGGTCCAGCCCTTGATCACCCCGCTGACGGGAAAGCTGACCGGCCCGCCGTTGGCGTCGGAGCTGTCGAACTCGGTCCCGTCGATCAGGGTCCCGCGATAGTTGCATTGCACGGTGTCGGTGAGCTTGGGCTTGGGTCCGTCGCCGGCTTTCAGGATCTGATATTGCAGACCGCTTTCAAGGGTGACCACGCCGGGCTTGGTCTTGTTGGCGGCGAGGAAGGCCAATCCGGCCGCCTCGTTGGCCTTGGCGTCCTCCGAAGCCTTGGCCTCGCGGTGTTGCTGAATATCGGCCTGCATGCGGATCATGATCGCGTGGACCTGGGCGTCGGTGAGCAGCGGCTTGGCGTCGCTCATGGCGTCACGCATGCCCCGGGTCAGGGCGTTGGGATCGACCGCGGCGCCGTCCCTCTTGAACTGGCGGCCGAGCGACAGTCCCAGGGCATAGCCGTTCTGGGCCTGGTAATCGCTGAGTTCCGGCGGGAAGTTGGGGGCGGCGTTGGCGGGCGCGGCGGCCGCCTGGGCGAAGGCGAGCGAGGGCGCGGCAAAGGCCAAGGCGAGGGGCAGGGCGAGGGCGGCTTTGTTCATTGAGAGGCGATTTCCTTGAGGGGCGCTGAAGCGGCCGGCGCTTTGACCACATCCATGTGACAGGAACAACTCACCGGCGGCGGGGCCGTTGGCGCCCGAAACAAAAAGGGCGCCCGAGGGCGCCCTTTCCGTCCAATCCTGGAAAGAGTCTAGAAGCGGAACGCGGCCATCATGTCGCTGATCGCCGGGACCCCGTTCACCGGTACATAGGGATTGACGCCGACGATGGGGTTGGGGAAGTTGTCCCGGCTGCGCGAACTGATTTTCGGCAGCTTCCAGTTGGCCTCGATGAATTTCGGCACCGAAGCGTGGTCGCTGTACACGTGGGAGACGTGTCCGCCCCGGGTGTACGGAGAGACGATGAGCATCGGGATGCGGGTGCCGTCGCCGAAGAAGTCCAGCTGTTGCACATAGCCGGAGTCCCAATAGCCGCCGCCCTCATCGTAGGTGATCATGATGGCGGTGTTGCCGGCGAGTTTGGGATTGGCCTGAACCGCGGTGACGATCTTCTTCACAAAATCCTCGAAGAGCGAGATTTTCGAGGATTCAGGGTGACCGTCGTTAAGACCGCTCGGCTTCGCGTAGGACACCGCCGGCAGGGTGTTGGTGGCGATCGCATTGTAGAGATCGGTGGTGTCCTTCAGGTTTTCGGTCCGATAGGGGACGCCCGTGGCCGGATCCACCCCGGTCATCACCGAGGTCGTGTAGAGGAACGGGTTACAGATATTGCAATATTGAGCGCCGCCCGAATAGACGTCGGGGTCGGCCAGGAAGGCGTTCCAGCCCTCGCCGTAATAGGCCCACGAGACCTGGTTGGCGGTCAGGACATCGGCGATGGTCGGCTGCGAAACCGCCGGGATCGTATACGGCCCCTGGTTGAAGGGTCCGGGCGCGGTGGCGAGCTCACCGTCGCCGAGATAACCCGGGTTCAGGTTGTTGAGCATATAATAGGCGCCCGGTTCGCAATTGGGGCTGACGCCGAGCGCGGACAGATAAGAGACGATCGGTCCGACGCCGGGCTGGGTCGAGTCGGAACATTCGCTGTAGGTGCCGCCGGAATAGCCGTCCTGGATCCACCAGTTGTTGGTTCCCGGTTGCGGGTTGGGGTTTTCGATCTGGTTGGCCGGAGGCGTCGCCATATGGCCGGCGCCGTCGCTGTACCAGAAGGAGTCCGCGGCGCCGAGATAGATGCTGTCGGGGCCGGTGCCGCCCTTGATCGGCTGGTGGTAGTTGTCGAGCAGGGTGTATTCCTTGGCCAGTTTGTAGAGGTAGGGGGAATCGCCGGCCTGGACGTTGTAGAAGCCCATGGCGGTCGAGCCCTCATGGGTCGACTGTTCGGTGAAGTTCGTCGGCTGGGGCTTTCCATTGGTGCCGGCGCCGACCGTCACTTCAACCCAAGGAAACAGATCGGCCCTGCAGCCGCTGGGATTGGCCTTTGTGGCGTAGGAGGCGCTGCAATCCAGTTGCTGGAACATCTGGTAGAAGCGGTGGACCGGGCTGTTGGCGTAGTCGTCCGAGGTCACGCCAGGGGAGAGCTGAAACGGCCCCGAGGGCAATTTGCGAACATTGGCTATCCGCGTGTCGAGGGTCTGATACGGCAGGCCCGAGGCGCCGGTCGTGCCATCGACGAAGTTCGACGGCAGTATGCCGTAATCGTTGGCCGCCACCTGCGCCTTCGTCTGGAAGGGCGCCGAATAGCTGCTTTGCGCGTTGGGCGTATAGTTCAAATTAGGCGCCGGCAGCGTTGTATACGCCGTGGTGATCTTCGGGCTGATGCTGAAGGTCGTTAGATCTCTAGCCCGCATCTGCGCCGCCAAGGCGTAGTTGGGTCCGGGGGTGCCGTCGGCGTTGACCACGCCTTCCGAGAGGATATTCATCACCGAGTCGCCGGAGGGCGCGACATAGGTTCCGAACTGGTGGTCGAAGGACCGATTTTCGCCGACGATGATGATCACGTGTTTGATCGGCGTGGCGGTCTTGTTGTCGTTGGCGCCGAGCGGCGTCTGGACGTAGGCGCGCGCGGGGACCGACGGCGCCTTGCCGGCCTTCGCGGCTCTCTCGCCGTGATAGGTCTGGGCGCTGGCCAGCACCGGTGTGATGACGAAGGCCGCGATCGCCACCGCGGCGACACCGCCGCGAAGCGACGATTTCAACGAATAAGTCCTAAATTTCATTTTGATATCCCCTGTCTAAACCGCCTGTCGGCCCGGTCTTGGGCCCACCCGGTGCAAAGCATGCGGGGCGTGAGTTACCGTTCAGAGACACGAACGTGACAATCGAGTGAACATTTTGCGCAAATAGTTTTTGCAACGCAGCAAATGACGGTTTGCGAATACCCTTTTTCGGGCGTGAAAAAGCGATCGACAATTTCGGATGTTACTTAGAATATTGCGTTTTCGAGCGCAGCAACATCCGCTTGCTGATCATTTCGCGGGACCGGCGGCGAATATGGCTGATAATGCGTCTCGTTATGGTTGGGTGAAACCGCCCCGACGTCACCCTCCGTCGAGCGCCTTCGGCGGCGGCGCGATTGGCGCGCAACCTTCGGGGACCGGTTGGGAAGGGCGCGGGCCTGCGATAAACATCAAAGCGTCATCGGACGCGCCTAATGGGGCCTGGGTCGAGTTTGAACTCGCCCTTGGCCGGCGCGTCGGCGATGTCGCGTTCCGCCCAACCGCATGTCGATTCAGGAGGGTTATTCGGTGCAGCGCGGCGCTTACCTCATCCCGGCGGCCATCCTCGCCATGACGATCAGCCTCGCCGGCCGTGCCGCCGCCGATGACGATGACTATCCAACCTGGCTCCCGTCGAGCGAGGCGGCCGTCTCGGTGACGGGGCCGGTCATCCTCTTTCCCGACCGGTTCAACGCCGGACAGGCCAATTTCCCGTGGAAGGAGGACAGCGTCGTGGCGCAATTCAAGCCAGACCAGGGGCCGATCCCGGCCCGCGTCTTCCAGGTGACCCAGACGACCAATCCTCCGCTGCTGAACGGCGCCAAGCTCTGCGGGGAAAAGACGGTCAATTGGATCGTCATGGTGCCCGTTCCCCCGGGCGGGCTGGAGATCGACGCCTATAGCGTGGCCGACAAGCCGTCGTCGGCCAGTTCACCGGGCCTTTGCGCCACCTACGTCTACAAACGCTGGTGAAGGTTTGCCGGACCGTTGCTGGCCACCTGGCGTGACGGAAGCACCCTGACGATCGCCATCATCCCCCCGTCCTCGTGATCGAGCATGTGGCAGTGGTAGAGGAGGTCGCCGGCCGGGGCGCCCCTGAAATCGACCCGTACGGTGATGCTGGGGTAGGGGCCTTTACCCGTCCAGTAGGGGATCTGCGTGGTATCGAGATACTGCCGCTGATCGGGCGGGACGGCCGCGCCATCGCGCTTGATCAGCTCGAAGTGAAGCTGATGGATGTGGAACTCGTGCATTTCGCGCGAGCGGTTCTCGATGGTCCATTCCTCGACCGCGCCCTGGCGGGTGACGATGGCTGGGGGATGAGCCGGGTCAAACGTCTCCGGCGTCGCCCCGTCCACGGTGATGAAGTATTTCACCTGGCTGGAGGGGTTATAGGGGTCGGCCGGCGTCTCCGAGAAATAGAGCTTTCGCTGGGCTGTCAGGGGTGCGTCGGCGAGGTCGTCCGACGGGCCACGCGGCGCCGGCGCGCCCGCCTTCGGCATTGGCCGCAAGGCAGCGTCAGGGTCGGACCGATCCGCCGCCACCAGCCGCGCCAAGGTTCGGGCCGGGTCGCTGTCGCCGTCCGGTCCCATATCGACCGCCCGGGTCACCAGGCGCGCGCTGGCGACCTTGGCCGACGGCGCCCGGACGATGAACTCGGCGCGAGCGGCGGCGGGAATCAGGATGTGCTTCACGGTCAGGATCTTGCCGACGGAGGCGCCATCGCCCGATCCGACGGGGACGCCATCGAGGCCGACCACCTCCAGCGGCTGATCGGCGCCATCATAGACGAGGGCGATATCCAGCACCGTCTCGGCCGAGGCGTTGAGCACCCGCCAGAACTCCCGGCGGCCAGGCCTGACCGCGATCGCCGCCGGCGTCAGGGCCGGATAGGCGACCGGCACATAGTTGAGGGTGATGTCCGTGGATGGAACCGTGGCGCTGGGCTTGGGATCGCCGGCGACGGTCTGGTCGCGGACCACCAGGGTTCTTTCCGGGAGGCCGGCGACGGCCGGCTGATAGGACTCGATACCGTCGACCACGATGGCGCCGGACGCGCCGCCGATCACGGCCGCCTCGGTTTGTCCGTGTACGTGCGGATGGTACCAGTAGAGGCCGGGCGGCTGGGCCTTGGGGAACGTGACGTGATAGTCGAACGACTCCCCTGAATTGACCAGGGTGTGGATCACCTCGTCGGCGTGGCAGGCCGGCGATGTGGTCGTGCCGTGAAAATGAAGGTTCACCGAGCTGGCGTCCATGGCGGCGGCACCGCAACGGCCGGCGGCGGTCATGGACATCGCCATGGCGCCAGCCTTGGCTTCGGAGGTCGGCGAAACCAGGTTCACCAGGCGGATGTTCAGGGTATCGCCCGGCCGCACGTGCAGGGTCGGCGACTGGGCGCCATCCGGGGTCACGAAACAGAAGCGCTTGCGGCCGGCCTCGTCCACCGACGACACATAATCGAGCTCGACATCCAGCGCGCCGTTACGGCTGAACAGCGCCGGCGGCTCCAGGACCAGGCTTCCGGCCGCCGGCCGGCGGCAGACGCTCGGCGGGCGGTAGTGGCAGATGGGCGGCGCGCGCGGCGTCCGGGCGAACCTGACGCCGGCGCGCCCCTCGGGAAATATGAACAGGATCGCCAGCAACGACAGAATCGTCACGGCGGCCGGTATCGTCCAACGAAACAGGGACCTGCTCCAAACGCATCTGGCGACAGGCGGCAGGATAGCAGGGGCGATCGAGGGTCAGCTAAAGAAGATTAAGTGACAATCCTTACCCGGACTATCGCCTGTCGCCTGCTCGGTCCGGGGCCGAAGTTCGCCGTGCCGCCAAGGCCCTGCGCCAACGGGGCGGATCAAACTGATGTCTTGCTCGCCGACGGACGACGGCGCATCGCCCCGACCTGTCTGGCAAGTCCACGCGGGGCGACGGTGGCCCAAGCCTCATGAACAAGTGTCTCGACTTCCGTGTCTTCGAGAAGGGCCAATTCGACATAGCTCCAAGTTCCCACGCCAACCCGGCATGCCTGGAACACATCCGGCCGGACCTCGAACAAAAAGTCTTGGTGATCACGGTCAAGTTTCATGATGGTCCGGGCGCCCTCAACCCACCAAAGCGCGAAGGTTTTCCCGCGAACCCGGAACGCCGGGCCTCCGCGATGCACGCCCTCCTCAACCTCCGGCAATTTCAGAGCGCATTCGCGTAGGTGAACAAAGTTGGACACCAATTGACCTCGCTTGCCGCTTTCCGACCGCGCAAGACCGGCCACGCCGGCGTGCGCGGTTCTGTTCCTAAGTGGCGGATGGGGTGGGATTCGAACCCACGGAGGCTCGCACCTCGCTGGTTTTCAAGACCAGTGCCTTAAACCACTCGGCCACCCATCCGGATCGGCGCTTCTAGCAGGAGGCGCGGGCGTCGCGCCACGCCTTACGCCACGGCGCTCTTGACGCGAGGCGCCATGCGCGGAACGCTGGCCGCCAGGGTTTGCAACGCCTCACCCGGCGAAAGATCGGGGCGGGGCGTGGAGGAGAGGGCGCCGTGACGGACAGCTTCGTGCTCGAGATTCCCGAGATGGTCGGCATCGATCTCTCGCCCAATCGCAAGCCCCAGGCGGCGACGAAGGCCTGGCCGGCCGGCACCACCATCATCTCGGCCGACAGCCACATGCTGGAGCCCGATTGCTGGGTGGGTCGCTTTCCCGAACACCTGAAGGATCAGGCGCCGCGCATGGAGTTCCGCGATGGCGGCTGGCAGCTCACCGTCGCCGGCAAGGCCATGACCCCGCCGCACGTCGCCCAGGGCCTCTGCCAGGCCCTGGAGTGCGCGCCCGGCCTCACCAATATCGAGGCGCGCCTGGCCGATCTCGACGTCGAAGGGGTGGAAAAGGAGCTGATCTTCCCGCAGCGGCTCTTTGGCCTCTTCATGTTCGGCAAGATGATGAACCGGCCGGAGACCTTCGCCGCCTACAACGAGCATATCGCCGAGGCCTGCGCGGCGGGGAAGGGCCGGCTCTTTCCGGTGATGGTGCCCAACTATTGGGATCCTGAACTGGCCAGGGCCTCGGTGGATCGCTGCCAGGCGCTGGGCGCGCGCTGCCTGATGGTCCCGATCAAGCCGGGGGAGGGGTCGGATGGCGAGCCGATCCTCTACAGCGATCCCAAGCTCGATCCGCTGTGGGACGCCATCGCCCAGTCGGGCATTCCGCTCGCCTTCCACATCGGCGAGGCCATCCCCTCCGCGGCGCCCGGCGCGGCCGGCACCTTCGTGCTCACCCAGATGCAGGGCTTTCGCCACATCTGGGGCCAGCTGACCTTCGGCGGGGTGTTCGACCGCTTCCCGAAACTGCGGGTCGTGTTCGTGGAGGGCGGCCTCTGCTGGGTGGCCTCGATGATCCACGACGCCGACATGATCTATAATTCGTTCCCCACGGCGATGAATCCCAAGCTCGCCCATCCGCCGAGCTGGTATTGGTTCAACCACTGCTATGCGACCTTCATGACCGACCCGGCCGGGCTGGAGCTGCTGCACCGGATCGGCGCCGACCGGGTGATGTGGTCATCCGACTATCCCCATCAGGAAAGCACCTTCGGCTACACCCGCAGCGCCATCCAGGCCGTCTTCGACGCCACCACGGTGGAAAACGCCCAGATGATCCTGGGCAAGACGGCCTTGGCGCTGTTCGACATGCGGTGAATCTTGCGGAGTATACGCCAGAGGCGTATATGTCCCGCGTGAGGTATGTCTACGATCCCGCGAAGGAGCGGGCCAATCGAGCAAAGCATGGTGTCTCGCTCGCCTTGGCCGAGGTCCTCTTCGCGGGACCGCATGTGTCGGTGGCTGATGATCGCTTTGACTATGGCGAGGTGCGCGAGCTGGCGTTCGGCCTCGTCAACCATCGGCTTTTTGTGTGTGTCTACGCTGACCGGGGACCGGAGCGGCGGGTGATATCGCCGCGGAAAGCGAACAAGCGAGAGGTGAAACGGTATGGCCAAGACCTTGAGTAGGGCGGCGCGCGAGGCGCTCGCGGCCACGGACTGGAACAAGATCGACGCGATGACGGACGAGGACATCGCCCGGCAGATCACCGCCAATCCCGACGCCGCGCCGGATATGGCGCCGGAGATCGACGTGCGCGCCATCAGGCGCGCGGCGGGCATGACCCAGGCCCAGTTCTCCAAGACGTATGATTTCAGCATCCGAACGGTGCAGGAATGGGAGCGGGGCGCCAAACGGCCGAGCGGTCCGGCGCGGACGCTGTTGCGCGCGATCAAGGCCGACCCCGAGGGCCTGCGAAGAGCCCTTGCCACCGCATAGAGCGAAGCAGGCCTGTCCGGATCCGCGCTTCTAGCCGGGAAGGCGAAAGCCGCGCGGCAACCGGCTTAACCTCGTCTCAAACCTTGCCGTTCACTCTTGTCGGCGATTCCTTTGGGGGATAGCGGGATGATCGCACCCAGGTCCATGAAGCGCATGGCCATGGTCGCCCTGGCCGGGGCGAGCCTGGCCGCCTGCGCCACCAGCCATGGGCCGCCGGGGGGCGCCCTGGGCGTCAACGGCACCATGAAGCCCTATCAGGTGAACGGCGTGTGGTATCGGCCGGCCGAGCAGCCGGGCTATGACAAGACCGGGATGGCGTCCTGGTATGGGCCTCAGTCGCGCTATCACACCACCGCCGACGGCGAGGCCTTCGACCCATCGACGCCCTCGGCCGCGCACAAGACCCTGCCGCTGCCTTGCATCGTCGAGGTGACCAATCTCGATAATGGCCGCAAGGTCCGGCTGAGGGTCAACGATCGCGGCCCCTTCGCCGAGGGGCGGATCCTGGATGTGTCGCGCCAGGCGGCCGAAGACCTGGGATTTCTGGGCAAGGGGATGGCCAAGGTGCGGGTGCGCTATATCGGCCCGGCGCCTCTGGTGGGACGCGGCGAGACGGCCCGCTATTCCGACGGCGCCGCCACCGCCATGGCCCGGGCCGACCCCAAGCCGGCGCCGGCTTCAGCGCTGGCGCCCGGCGCCAGCGCTGCCTGGCGCATCCAGGCCGGCGCCTTTTCCGATCGCGGCAACGCCGAGCGGGCGGCGCGGACGCTCGCTTCGCGGGGCCAGACCAGCATCGAGCCGATGGACCGGGGCGGCGACAGGCTCTGGAAGGTGATGGTGGCCGGCGCGCCGGGCGAGACGCCGGAGGACCTGCGCGGTCAGGTCGCCTCCCAGGGATTTCCCGGCGCCAAGGTGATCGGACCTTCCTGAGGCGCCGGCCGCCCTGGACAAGCGGGCCGAACCGACCAATGTGCGGCGGATGTCGCGCGGGCTGTTCATCACCTTTGAAGGCGGGGAGGGGGCGGGGAAATCCACCCAGGCGGCGCGCCTCGCCGGCCGGATCGCCGAGACCGGACGGGAGGTTATCGCCACGCGCGAACCTGGCGGCTCGCCCGGCGCCGAGGCCATCCGCGCCCTGCTGGTGCGGGGCGACGCCGACCGCTGGAGCCCGGTCAGCGAGACCCTGCTGATGTATGCGGCCCGGCGCGATCATATCGAACGGGTGATCGCCCCGGCCCTGGGGCGCGGCGCGGTGGTGATCTGCGACCGGTTCGCCGATTCGACCCGGGCCTATCAGGGCGCCGGCGGCGGGGCGCCGATGGACCTGATCCGTGACCTTGAGGCGAAGGTGCTGGGCGAGACCCGGCCGGACCTGACGCTGATCTTCGACCTGCCGGTGGAGGTTGGCCTGAAGCGGGCGGCCCGGCGCCACGACGACGAGACGCGGTTCGAGGCCAAGGGGCTGGCGTTTCACGAGCGCTTGCGGGCCGCCTTTCTGGATATCGCCAAAGCCGAACCCGGCCGCTGCGCGGTGATCGACGCCGCGGCCCCGGAAGCGGCCGTGGCGCGGGCGGTGTGGGCGGCGGTGAGCGCGCGTCTGGGGTCGTTATGAGCGAAGCGCCGCCGCGACCGCGCGAGGTGTTCGATATCCTGGGCGGGGAGGGGCCGGAACGCGCCTTTCTCTCGGCCCTGGAGCGGGGCCGGCTGCATCATGCCTGGCTGCTGGTGGGGCCCGAAGGCGTGGGCAAGGCGAGCTTCGCCTATCGCGCCGCCCGGCGCCTGCTCGGCGCGGCGCCGGCGCCCGCGTTCGGCCTGCTGGGCGCCGCGCCCGAGGATCCGGTGTGCCGCCAGATCATGGGCCGCGCCCACCCCGACCTGCTGGCCCTGCAGCGCGATCCGGAAGACGGCAAGGCGCGCAAGGGCATACCGGTGGACGAGGCCCGCGAACTGCCGGAGTTCTTCTCCAAGACCCCCGCCATCGCCCCCTATCGCGTGGCGATCATCGATGCGGCCGACGATCTGGCGCCCGCCGCCGCCAACGCCGTGCTCAAGACCCTGGAGGAGCCGCCGGAGCGCGGCGTCCTGTTCCTGATCTCCCACGCGCCGGGAAGCCTGCTCCCGACCCTGCGCTCGCGCTGCCGGCGCCTGAGGTTCGCGCCGCCGGAGGCCGAAAGCGCCGCCGCCTGGGTCGCGTCGAAGGCCGGGGTGAGCGCCGACGAAGCGCGCCGGCTGCTGGCCATGGCGCGCGGCGCCCCGGGCCGAGCCTGGGCCCTGGCCGCCGCTGGGGCCCTCGCCGTCGACGAGGCGGCGCGGGAATTGCTCGACGGGCTGCCGGCCGTGGATGACGCCGCCGCCCTGGCGCTGGCGGACGGCTTTCGCGGAGCGGAGGGCGCCGAGCGCTTCAACCTGCTGTTCGACCGACTGGCCGATCAGGTCCATGCGCGCGGCGCCGAACAGGCGGCGAACGGGGCAGGGGGCGGCCGGGCCGAGGCCTGGGCCGAGGCCTGGAGCCTCCTCACCGACCTGCCGCGCCAGGCCGAGGGGATCAACCTGGATCGCGCCGACGCCTTCTTCACCATGCTCACGCGCCTAAAGGCGATCGGGCCATGCTGATCGACAGCCACGTCAATCTGCACGCGCCGCAATTCGACGAGGATCGCGAGGCGGTGATCGACCGGGCGCGCGAAGCGGGCGTCGGGCTGATGGTCAATATCTGCGACAGGGTCTCGGGCTTCGCGGCCGTGGCGGCGGTGGCCCGTGGGCGCGACGATATCTGGCTCACGGTCGGAACCCATCCGCACGAAGCCAAGGAAAATCCGACTCTTATCGCCGATATCTTATGTCAGATGGCCGATGACCCGAAGGTGGTGGGGATCGGCGAAACGGGGCTCGATTTCCACTACGATCTCAGCCCCCGCGACGTTCAGATCGCCGTCTTCCGCGTCCACATCGAGGCGGCCCAGCGCACCGGCCTGCCCCTGGTGGTCCATACCCGCGAAGCCGACGAGGCGATGGCCGGCCTTCTGGAGGAAGCCTATGCCGATAAGTCGTTCAAATTGCTGATGCATTGCTACACTTCCGGCGCTGACCTCGCGCGGCGAGCGGCGGCGCTTGGGGCCTGGTTCTCGGTCTCGGGCATCGCCACCTTCAAGGCGGCGGATGATGTGCGCGCGGTAATCGCCGATATGCCAGCCGAGCGCATCATCCTGGAGACCGACTGCCCCTATCTGGCGCCGGTTCCCATGCGAGGCCGGCGCAATGAGCCAGCCTATCTGCCGCACGTGCTGGCCAAGCTGGCCGAGATCCGAGGCTGGTCGCTGGCCGAGACGGAAGCGCGGACGGAGGCGGCATTCTTTGATTTGTTCCACAAGATTCCCAAGCCATGACAGAGGCTTGCGCCGACACTCTGGAGGTGACGATCCTCGGCTGCGGCTCTTCCGCCGGGGTGCCGCGCGCCGATGGCAGCTGGGGCGCCTGCGATCCGGCGGAGCCGCGCAATCGGCGCTCGCGCTGCTCGCTGATGGTGCGCAAGCTTTCCGACGCGCCGCCGGAGCTCCAGACCACGGCGGTGATCGACGCCTCGCCGGAGTTTCGCCTGCAGACGGCGGGGGCGGGGGCCAGGCGGCTCGACGCCCTGCTGCTGACCCACGATCACGCCGACCAGTGCCATGGGCTGGACGATATCCGGGTTTTCGCCATCATCCAGCGCCGCCGGATCGACTGCTGGATGGACGAGGCGACCCGCGTCAGCCTGGAGCGCCGGTTCGGCTATGTGTTTCACGGCGAGGCCGGCTATCCGGCCATCGCCGACATCCGGCCGACGCCCGATCACGGGGAAGTCTTTCGCGTGGAAGGGCCGTCGGGCGCCATCGCCTTCACGACCTTCGACCAGGATCACGGCGCCATAAGGTCTCTGGGCTATCGCATTGGATCGATGGCCTATTCGAGCGATCTGGTGAACCTGCCGGAGGCCTCGTTCGCGGCGCTGCGGAACCTGGATCTATGGATCGTCGACGCTCTGCGCGATGCGCCACATCCCACCCATGCCCATGTGGCCAGAACCCTCGAATGGATCGAACGGGTGAAGCCCAGGCGCGCGATCCTCACCAATATGCATATCGACCTGGACTATGCCGAGCTGGCGGGGCGCCTGCCGCCGGGCGTCGAGCCGGCCTACGACGGCTTGCGGATCACGCTGCCGATGACTGGGCCAAGCTCATGATGAGGCTGGGATTTCTCGCCTCCAACAACGGCTCCAGCCTGCGCGCCGTCGTGGCGGCGATCGAGGCCGGCGAGCTGGAGGCTGAGGCGGCCCTGGTGGTGAGCAACCGCCGCGCCGCGCCGGCCCTGGATTTCGCCCGCGACCACGGCGTGGCCGCGCTCTTCATACCGACCCTGGCCGATCCGGAGGCCGCCGACGCACGCCTGGCGAGGGCGCTTGGCGAAGCCGGTGTCGAGTGGGTGATTCTGTCTGGCTATCTGCGCAAACTGGGGCCGCTGACGCTGGCCGCCCACGCCGGGCGCGTGCTCAACATCCACCCGGCCCTGCTGCCCAGGCACGGCGGGCAGGGGATGTATGGCCGCCGGGTGCATGAGGCGGTTCTGGCCGCCGGCGATACGGTGAGCGGCGCCAGCGTCCATCTGGTGGATGGCGAATATGACCACGGCGCGGTGATCGCCCAGGCCGAGGTGCCGGTGCTGGCCGGCGACACGGCCGAGAGCCTGGAGCGCCGCGTGATGGCGGCCGAGCCGGGGCTGTTTGTCCATACGCTTCAACGCATTGTCGCCGGGAGCTTGCGGCTGTGAGCGGCGCATTTGAGACCGGCGGCGGGTGCTTGTGCGGCGCGGTTCGGTTCACCTATGCCGGCCCCTTGGGCGGCGAGCTTGGCGCGGTGACCCTGTGCCACTGCGCCCAGTGCCGGCGCGCCCAGGGCTATGGCGCGGCCGTGGCCCCGGCGTCGGCCGCCGGTTTCCGCATCATCCAGGGCCGCGAGCGGATCGTCGAATACGAAAGCTCGCCCGGCAAAAAGCGAGCCTTTTGCGGCGTTTGCGGCTCGCCGCTGTATTCGCGCCTGGACGCCAGGCCCGAAGCCTTGCGCCTGCGCCTCGGCGCCCTGGACAACGTTCCGGCCGGCCTTGTGATCGAAGCCCACATTTTCGCCGAGGATCTACCTGCCTGGAACGGCCCGGATGACGCGCCTCGCTATGCCGGCCGGGAGCCCGGTTGGCGTTAGCCCCATGATTTCAATAGCTTGATATTTCCGATAATATATCTTAGGCGCGATATAACTGTAGCCGCCGTTTGGTGTCGTGGACTTCCCTGATGGGCGATCGGAGGTCCGCTACAAGGGTCGCAGCATGCCCTATCGGACCTTTGACCGGATCACCCGTGTGGATCAGGGCGCTATCGTCGAGAGCAAGCGGCTCAGCGAGGCGCTGGAGATGCGCCGAGCTATGCAAGCCGAGTTACCGCCGAAGCTGCGGAGCCGGAAGGCGCCGGCGCGGACCGCCCAGGCGGCACCCATGTTCGGAGTAATGGCTGCCGACTAACGAGTAGAGTTCGCAGAAAAAGACTTCATCCGGTCAATCATCGTAGATCGGTCCATGTCCCACAGACCCAGAATCATGAAACTCGATGCGCCATATGTAACAACATCCATAAATGTCACTATAATTCCATATGTCGATCTGCCAGAGATGGGTTTGATTTCTGCAATGTCTTTCCAGTAGAACGTGTGCTCTTTGGCTAAGAAGTTCGCTAGAAGCGTCAATCTATCTGGATAGAAAACGATTTTCCTGGGTTTGACAGCCACTCCCACGCCAGCGATCGCAGTGAAGAGCGCCACCAAGCTCACAACGGAACCAATTTCAATTGATCCCGATCGGTGAGAAGTGAAGGAAGCGTAGGCCAACCACGAGAACAGTCCGACCAGGGCCACGGCTGCGAGGGATAATTTCAGCTGAGACTGGGAATGGACCTCACCGTGCAATTCGACTTCTCGCTCATGTCGCCATCCGCCCGATTGTGTTCGAGCCAGCCGTCAGCAATCTAGCGTAAGCGTGACACGATCCCGTGGCAACTTATGACGGCAGCGTGGTTCGAAGTCAGCCACTGCGGTTTGAGCGAGTCCTACGTGCCTCGCGCGCTAACGCGCAATCGGAAAACAAAGGACGCAGCTTCGACGGCGGTGCGGAGGACAGCGGTCGGGCTCTGCGCGGTTGAAGGGCGCCGCGCCCGCCCGCTACCCTTACCTATCCCTGGTGACATTTCTAACTGGCGCCCAGCGCGACATCTCTAACCGGCGTAGACAATTGCTGTGGGACGCTAAGGCTTCCCATGCTCACTGGCGCAGACACACTCGGACGCAGCGATCGGAAGCCTAGGCCCCCGCCTCCATGAACCGCGCCAGATTGCGTCGGACCCTCGCCGGCATTGGCTCATCTGCGTCCGGCTTCACGAACGGCAGGCCGGTGATGGTCTCGAAGGCCTCGATGTAGACGTCCGAGGTCGCCAGGATGATCTCCTCCGGTATCTCCGGGATCGGGTCCTTGTAGGGATCGCACCGGGCGGCGACCCAGCTGCGCACGAAATCCTTGTCGAAACTGTCGGGGCGCTCGCCCTTGGCGAAGCGCTCCTCGTAGGTCGCCGAACGCCAAAAACGGCTGGAGTCGGGGGTGTGGATTTCATCGGCCAGGACGATGCGGCCGTCCGTGTCCAGGCCGAACTCGTACTTGGTGTCGGCCAGGATCAGGCCGCGTTCGGCGGCGAGTTCGGAGCCGCGGGCATAGAGGGCCAGGGCCGTGGCGCTGAGCTCATCCCACTGATCGGCCGTCAGCAGGCCCTGCTCCAGGATCTGGGCCGGCGACAGGGGCGCGTCGTGGTCGCCGTGCGCCGCCTTGCTGGTGGGCGTCAGGATCGGCGCCGGCAGGGCCTGGTTGGGCCGAAGCCCGTCCGGCAGCCGCACGCCGTACATCTCGCGCTGGCCGGCCTGATAGAGGGTCAGGACCGAGGTCGAGGTCGTCCCCGCCAGATAGCCTCGCACCACCATCTCCACCGGCAGCATATCCAGGCGCCGGCAGACCAGCACATTGGGGTCGGGATAGGCGATCACATGGTTGGGGCAGATGTCGCCGGTGGCTTCGAACCCGTAGCGCGCCGTCTGGGTCAGCACCTGGCCCTTATGGGGCACCTCGCACAGGTTGAGATCGAAGGCGCTCAGGCGGTCACTGGCCACGATCACGCGGCGGCCGTCAGGCAGATCGTAGTTGTCCCGCACCTTGCCTTGGTAGGGGCTGGGCAGTTCCGGGAGGTGGGTCATGACAGTCTCTCGTGTGAGGTGGATGAGGTCGTCGACCGGTCACCCGCATCTAAGTCGAATATCTTCGGCCCGTGCTCGCAGCTTGATCCGGATCATTTCGAAAACTTTTCGACTCGCCAGCCGTAAGCCGCATTCAGATCATCCACCCGGAAGCGCGTTTCCGCCTCCAAACAAGCTGCGTAAGCAGGATAAGCGCCCGTCCCCTCGCCGTACAAATCTCGTTCGGCCGTACAAGCGGCGTCGCGATATTGAGTCCAAAGCCGTTCCGCGTTTTGGAGTTTTCGAAGATCATCAGCGCCGAGGACTTTTTGGATTTGCGCATACGTGCGAGCCAGTTGTTCATCCGCCCGCTTCGACGCCGAGAGAAAGCACTCGGCCGTTTCCGCGTTGGATGCCGACTGTTGGCACGGCGCTCCCGCGGCATTCATGTGCTGTGCCCAGCAAGGGGATTGGGCGAAGCTTAGGACTGCCAGAGAAATTAGTGGGATTCGAGCGAGCGTGAGCATGAGCCTAAGCCCCCGCCCAGTCCATGCTTCGCAAGTCGGTCAGCAGGTCCGGGCCGATGGGGTTCCAGCCAAGGCGCCGGCGCGTCCAAGCGCCGGAGGCCGCCAGATCGCTCATGGCGAGTTGCGCCAATCCGCCGAAATATTCGGCGCCCTCTTCCGGCGTGATCGATCGGACCGGCGCCTTCAATCCCGCGCCGATCACGGCGGCGATATCGCGCAAGGCGACGCCTTCCTCGGCCACGGCGTGGTAGCGGGCGCCCGCCTGCCCTTTTTCCAACGCCAGGCGGTAGAGCCGCGCGACGTCGGTGACGTGCGCGGCGGGCAGGCGGTTTTCGCCGGCGCCGACATAGGCCACCCAGCCCTTCTGTCGCGCCAGCTGGATGTGCAGGGCGATCCGGCCCTGATGGCGTGCATTGTGCGTCTGGGGCAGTCGCATCACCATGACGCGGCCGCCCTTGGCGATGAGCGCGTCGGCGGCTTCCTCGGTGGCCGCGCGCGGAGTTTCGGCGCAGGTGGCGTGGTCGTCGGTTTCTGTCGCCGGGCCTCCACCTCCTGACCGCACGAGGCCGGTGCCCGAGGTGATCACCAGCGGCCGGTCCGAGCCGGCCAGGGCCGCGCCGAGAGTTTCGATGACCTTTCGATCGCTCTCGCTGTGCTGTTTCAGATTGGCGAAGTCGTGGTTGAAGGCCGCGTGGATGACGCCGTCGGCCGACTCGGCGGCGGCGCGCAGACGGGCCAGGTCGTTTACGTCGCCGCGGAAGACCTCCGCGCCGGCGCGGGTCAGAGATTCGGCCCCGGCGTCCGAGCGGCTGAGCCCGACCACCTGATGGCCAGCGCCGATGAGTTCGGGAACCAGATAGGCGCCGATGAATCCGGTGGCCCCGGTGATGAATACGCGCATGCCTAACCTCCTGTCCGCGGGCTTGGCCGGGTCCCGTCCCCTGCCCTCGCCGCCGAGATCCAAGTTTTTACTGAACCGAATGGACCTGTCGGGCGTTGAGCCGTCACCAATATGGAGATTCCATCATGAAATTCACAATTCTTGCTCTCGGCGCGGCGGCTACGCTGCTCGGCACGGCGGCTCTGGCTCAGACCGATAATGATCAGGCTCAGGCCGACTATCAGAATAAACAGGCGCAGTACCAGGATCAGAAGTCTCAATACGACGCCAGCCAAGCTCAATACCAGGGTCAAAAGCGCGCCTATCATCAAGAGATGGCTCGCTGGGCCGCCGGTCAAGAATGGCCGTCGCGCTATTGGGGCGACCAGTATGTGGTGAGCGACTGGGGCGTGGTTCACCTGCGTGATCCGGGCGCCGGCTACCGCTGGTATCGCGACGACAACGGCAATTATGTCCGCGTCGCCACGCGCACCCACGTGATCGAGGAAGTCTACGTCCGCTAAGCGGACGAATTGGGCCTAGGGCGCGGTCGGCGATCTGCCGGCCGCGACCCTCTCGGCCCAGGCCCGGGTGTCATGGCAAGCGGCCATGGTTCGTTTGTAACCATCGCGCGCCCTGGTGCGAGCCATATAGGCCAGTTCCACATTGCCGAACGGGTAACCGACGTTTCTATCGGCCAACTCCAAGGCGTAGGTCACCGAGATATCGGCGGCCGTGAAGGCGTCGCCGGCGACATAGAGAGAGCGCGCGAGTTGGCGCGTCACCAAGCCAAGCCGTGTCTCAAACACCTCCATCGCCTGTCCGGCGCTCCAATTGTAGCGCTCGGCCTCCGGGGCGATGTTGCGGGCGCCGCTGACGAAATAGATCGAGGCCGCCAGCCCCGCTTCGCTCAGGTGAAGAAACTGCTGGTAGAGCGGGAATGCCGGGTCGTAGGCGGCCGGCGCGAGCGGGGTCGGCCCATGGCGCGCCATCAGATATTCCATGATGGCAATCGACTCGACCATGATCACCTCGCCATCCTGGAGCGCGGGAATGAAGCCGGCCGGGTTGATGGCCAGGAACTCCGGATCGTTCTGGAGATCCTCCAGCAGGTTCACACGCCTCAGCGCATAGGGGAGGCCCATCTCCTCGAGGAGCCAGACGACCCGAAACCCCCTGCCCTCGCCCCAGACCTTGATCATTTCCCGCGATCTTTCGTTGATCCGGCGCATTTCAATCGATCGGCGGCTTCCAACGCAACCATCGACCGCGCTCATGCGCCCCTTATTCGCGGGCGGGGCGCCACAATGGGCCCACGGCCAGGAGCAGGACGACGACATTAAACGCCACGTTCGAAGGCGCGCCAGAGGCGATCGAGCCCGCGCTATCGAGGCAGAACCAGGCGAGCAGGCTGGCCACGACCGTGCGCCTGACGGGATCCGGCGCCATCGGATAGACCCACGAGGACAGGCACCAGATCATGACGCCCCAGCCGAGCAGGAACCCGCCAGTCAGGGCGGACAGAAATCGCGTGTCAATCGCGGCGTAGTCCGTCGGACGGTTCAGCCGCCATCCCAGCAAGTCCAACGTCAACCGGGCTGGCGCCGAGGTCGGCGCCATGGCGCCAAGAAAAAAGACAGGGCCGAACGATCCGACGATGACCGCCGTGATCTTCATCCAGAAACGGTGGAACGCGCGGCTCATCGGCCGTCTCCCGTGAAGGTTCTGGGTATCGCAAGCCCCGGCCGCGTCGCTCGAACGCTACCGCCCATCCCTACGCCGTGGGCCACTGCGAAAGGATCGTCGCGGCGTCGAAATAGTCGCGCCAGTAGGTGATCTGGCCATCGCGCACCTCGAGGACTCCGGTCACGGGCAACTCGACCCATTTGTCTGCCAGTCGGTGGCGGTCGAGCCGCTCAATAAAAACGACAGGCCCCGCCGACGACTCGCGCAGAACCTTCAATTCATTCTCAAGGGTCGGGGCGAAAAAGGGCTCGAGCAGGCCACGGACCGCCGCCGGCCCGCTCACGGCGCCCAGCGGCGGTGGGTTGATGTATTCGCAGTCTTCCGCGATCAATGTCATGGCGGCGTCGTAGTCTCCACGCTCCATGTCGCTCATAAATTGGCGGACGACATCAAGCGACGACGGATTTGTTTTGGTCATGGGTCTCTCCTGATTGGGAAGAGACTCTTGTGTCACCCCATGAAGTTCCGCAATTACCTTAGGGGTTATCATCCGCCGGCCTCGGCCATGTGGCGAAACAACGCCTCGGATTGTGGATCGGCCGGGAACAGCGTTTCTATTCTCAATTCATCGGCCGTGACATCCTGCGCGGTGCCGAGGGTGGCGATGATCGCGAACATCGAGATCGCCTGGCCGCCCACCAGCATGTTGAAGGGCAGCACCGGCACGAGCGCCGTGTCCGCCGCCGACCAGAGAACATCGGCGTCCTGGTGGGGGGCCAACTCAGCGAGCACCGCCTTCATCTCCTGGCCGCCGAGCATTTCCGCTTCGCGCCGCGCGCGCCGCCAGATCAGGGGGCCGACAACGGCCCAGTTGGTCACCAGGGGCCGAATACCCTTGGGGTGGAAAAACAGGCGCATGAGATTGCGCTCACCGCCGCCCACCCTCTCCCACAGGTCGTCGCCAAGCATCCCGCTCAGAGCGTCGAACGAACGGTTCGACATCCGCACGTTCCAGGCGCGATCCATGGCGATGGCCGGAAAAGGCTCGTGCGCCGCCAGCATCATCCGAACCGCGCTCATCACCTGCCCCATCTGCGGATCGTCCAGGGGGCGGGTGCGGAACAGAGGCGCGAATCCGGCCGCCGCCAGCCAGGCGTTCCGATCGCGTAGCGGCACGTCGAGCGTTTCGCTCAACTGCAGGATCATGTTGCGGCTAGGATTGGCGCGCCCGGACTCCAGGAAGCTGACGTGGCGCTGAGACACGCCCGATGACAGCGCCAGATCCAGCTGCGAGAGCCTGCGCTTGTGGCGCCACTCGCGCAGCAGGCTCGAAAAGCCGCTGTCCATCGCCGCGCGATGGGGCTGTGCAGACATTGACACGACAATTCTCCGAAGATCGGGCCATGGATCGCGCGGGACCGACGGCGACGCAACGACCTCCAAGGTAATTGCCAGGCGTCAGCGCTCCGGCGCATTGCCTCCGTTGAAGCGGCCGAAATGCCGGGCGCCGAAGAGGCTGATCAGAAACATGCCGAGCCCCAGGGCGGCGACATCCTTCAGGTCAAGCAGATCGAAAGTCCCGACACGGCAGACAAGCAAATATCCCAGGGCGAGGTTGAAGAAGCCCCAGATCACGTTGACCGTGGAGGATGAGAGGCCCTGCCCTGGCGGTTTGGCGAACGGGCTCTGGAACGGCCGGCCCATTATGCCGCTGACGGCGTGAGGAACGGCGTTGGCCAGAAAGGCGCCGCCGAAGAGATACGAAACCAGGTAAAGCCACGGCATGGTCAGGCGTTCCTTTTCCGCAGCCGGTCGATGATTTCCTGGCTGGTCCCGGTCTCTCCCAGGCGCGGGAAGACGTTGCGCAGGCTGTAGTCGTGGGCCTCGGGACGCGGGTCGGTCATGGCGTCGTTGGCGAGGGTGACGTTGAAACCCGCCTCATAGGCCTGGCGCGCGGTCGCTTCGACGCCGGTTCCGGTGGCGACGCCGATCACGACCACCTGGGTGACGCCGATGGTCTTGAGGCGCGCCTCGATATCGGTGCTGGCGAAGGCGCCCCAGGTTCGCTTGGTGACGACGATGTCGTCCGGCTGCTGGCCGAGCTCGGGGATGAAGTCGGCGAAGCCTTCCGGCAGCGTGTCCGGAAGACGGCGTGATTGTTCCGTGCGGCCGGGCGCGCCGCCGACGACATTGATGAGCACGACCGGGAGCCCGGCCGCGCGGAAGGCGTCGACGAGCGTCTTTGCCCGTTCCACCACCGCGCCGATGGCCTCCGCGGGCGCCATGCCGACGATGCCCTTCTGAAGGTCGACGACCAGGAGCGCGGTGGTGGGATCGAGGGTGGTCAGGGCCATCCAGGCTTTCCTTTCGAAAGGCGAAGGTCGTCAGTCATCGGCGAGCCGCTTGAGCAGTTCGACGGCCCCGGCGAGGTGTTGCCGTTCCTCAGGCGACAGGTGGGCCTGGATCCTACGCGCCAGCCAGTCCTGCCGCGCCGCCCGGCCCTCCTTGAACCATGTGCGGCATTGCTCGGTAAGCGAAAGCAGGATCCGCCGCCCGTCGGTCGGGTCCGGCGCGCCGCTCACCAGGCCGGCGGCCTCAAGCACGGCCACAATCGTGGCCATGGATTGCGGTCGCATCCCCTCGCCTCGCGCAAGGCTCGACGTGGTGGCCGGCCCGTCCCGCTCCAGACGAAGGAGCGTCGAGAGCTGGGACGGTGTGAAGTCTCCCACATCGGACTGCTCACGCAGGCGGCGCTTGAGCTTGCCGACGATGGCGCGGAGTTCGGCCGATACGGCCGAAGCTGTCGCCTTCCGTGGCTCGTCCGCGCGATCGGGCATGGCGATCGCATGGCATATATACAGTCTATCTGTAAAGATAGGCTCTACAGTTTATCTGCTAATCACCCCCCCCGGCGGACTGCCGCTCGGTGAAGACCGCCAGTTGGGCGGCGAAGGCCCGTTTGAACGCGGGCCGCGCTTCGCCGCGAGCGACATAGGCGGCAAGGTTCGGATATTCGTCCAGCAGGCCGGACACGGTCAGCCTGAACAGCACGCTGACCATCATCAGGTCGCCGGCGGTAAAGGCGCCATCGAGCCACTCTGCCTCGCCCAGATAGGCGGAAAGCTGAGCCAGGCGGTCGCGAACGCGAGCCCGGACGAGGGGGAGGCGCGCCTCGGACCAGGATTCGGCGGCCTCCAGCATCCTGGCGGTGGAGAGGTCAAGTATCGGCGGCTCGACGGTGTTGAGGGCGGCGAAAATCCAGGTGATCGCCCGCGCCCGGCCGTTGGCGTCGTCGGGCAGCAGGCCGCCATGGCGCTCGGCTACATGCAGCACGATGGCCCCGCTCTCGAACAGGGCGAGATCGCCTTCCTCATAGGTCGGGATCTGGCCGAAAGGGTGGCGCGCGAGATGCGCCGGCGCCTTCATCTCGGCGAACGAAACCAGGCGAACGTCGTAGGGCTGGCCGACCTCCTCAAGCGCCCAACGAACGCGCATGTCCCGCGCCAGCCCCCGCCCGCGATCGGGCGAGTCTTCGAAGACGGTGAGGGTGGGGATCATCGGCGGCCCTATGCCGGCGCTGAACCGAGCGCCTTGGCCAGGGCCGCGCGGCTATCGCGCTCCGAGGCCTTGGCGATGTCCGAGCTTGCCGCCCACTGATAACCGTGAACGCCGCCGGGATAGACGTGAAGCTCCACCGGCACGCCGGCGCGGGTCAGGCGGCGGGCATATTCCAGATCTTCCTCCAGAAAGAGGTCGAGCGAACCGGTGGCCATATAGGTCGGCGGTAGACCGGCCAGATTCTCGGCCCGGGCGGCGGCGGCGTAGGGCGACACCCCCTCGCTTCCCGGCGGGGCGCCCAGGAGACTCGACCAGCCGAAATGGTTGCTCTTGGGCGTCCAGACATATTCGCCGGCATAGGGATGCGGGTCGGGGTCGACGCAGGTGCGATCGTCGATCATCGGGAAGATCAGGTGCTGGAAGGCCAGGGCGTATTCGCCCCGGTCCCGCGCCAGCAGCGCCAGGGCCGCGGCCAGGCCGCCGCCGGCGCTCTCGCCCATCACCCCGATCCGCTTGGGGTCGATCTTCAGTTCGTAGGCCTTGGCGAAGGTCCAGGCGAGCGCCGCGTAGCAATCCTCGACCGCGCCCGGAAAGCGCGTTTCCGGGGCCAGACGATAGTCGACCGATACGATGCAGCAGTTGAGGGCGGCCGCCAGCGGGCGGTGCCAGGCTTCCTGGCCAGCGGCCGAGCCAGCGACATAGCCGCCGCCGTGGATGTGGAAGATGCACGGCAGCACGGCCGCCACGCCCTTGGGCCGATAGACGATCACCGGAACATCCGGCGCGCCCTTGGGCCCCGGAACCTCGCGGACCACCATCTCGGTGCGCTCGACATCCTCGGGCCGGACCGTGAATTGCGAGGGCGCGGCGCGCATCGCCGGCAGCATCGCCTCGCTGAGCTCCAGCGGCGGCAGGGTGTCCAACAGCGGCAATAGTTGCGGGTCCACCAGGTGGCGGCTGCTGATCTGGCTCATTCAAGGCTCCTGCGATTTTGCGGTGACTTGACCCGGATTTCGAGCGGGATGCTAGCGCCATTTGGACCGCCAGCGTCCTCGCCGGCACGGGCGAAGCCCGAGTCTTGGATGGAAGACGGCCGCCGTTCCGGCGCCTGCCGGCGGGACGCCGGCGGTCCAGAAAGCCAAGATCTAGATATGCACCCCGCCGGCGACCTCGATCCGCTGGGCGTTGACCCAGCCGAGATCGTCGGAGAGCAAGGAGGCGATCACCGGGCCGACATCCTCGGGTGTGCCCACGCGGCCAAGGGCGGTGATGTCGGCGACGGCCTTGTTGATCTGGGGATTGTCGCGAACCATGCCGCCGCTGAAATCGGTGGCGATGGCCCCTGGCGCGACGACATTGACCGCGATCCGGCGCGGCGCGAGATCCACGGCCATATAGCGGCTGAGGGTCTCGACGGCGGCCTTGATCGAGCCGTAGCCGATGCGGCCCGGCATGGCGAAGCGGGCCAGCCCAGAGGAAATGTTCACGATGCGGCCGCCGTCGTTCATCAGCGGCAGCAGCGTCTGGGTGAGAAACAACACGCCCTTGAAGTGGACACGATAGAGCCCGTCCATCTCCGCCTCGGTGATCGACTGGAGATTGGCGGCCGATGAGGTGCCGGCGTTGTTGACCAGATAGTCGAAACGCTCTGCCTTAAGGGTCCCCAGCGCCTCCCCTACCCGCCGCGCAAAATCGGCGAAGGTGGCGGCGTCGCCGACATCGAGCTGAAGGGCGATCGCCTCCGCGCCCGCTTCTTTCGCCAGCGCGACGACCGTGTCGGCCTCTTCGCGGTTGGAATTATAGGTGAAGATCGAGCGGACCCCACGCCTGGCGAGACTGAGAACCGTGTTGCGGCCGATACCCCGGCTGCCGCCGGTGACGATCGCGATCTTGCTGTCGGACATGATGGGCCTTTCTGGGCTGTCTCCATTCACAATGGCGCCTGAAACCCCAATCATGGAATGCCGGAGCCCTTCGATTTCTTGCCTATTCCTGCTCGGTGGGCGTAGTCTTCCCGGCTTGGAAAGGCGGTGACGCAATGGAGCAACTGGCCGCGGCCCTTCTGCGCTATACCGATCACCATCCGGGAAAAAGCCCGCTTGGGACAGCGATCGACGGCATGGCCATCATGCGCTCGGACTATCCCAAGGCGCCGGCTCACATGATCTCCCGGCCGGCCCTGTGCATCGTCGCCCAGGGCGCCAAATGGGGAACCTTCGGCGGCAACCGCCTGGAATACCGGGCCGGCCAGGCCCTGGTGATCGGGGTCGAGACCCCGTCGGTGGGCCGGGTGGTGGAAGCCAGCCCTGGCGCGCCATGCCTGGTCGTCGCCCTGGAGCTTGACCTTGCGATCATGCGTGAGGTCGCCGAAGGCCTGGAGGCGCCGCCCATGGCCAGCGGCGAGCCGGGCCGCGGCGTGTTCGTCACCGATTTCCAGGGCCCCCTGGCCGACTGCGCCCTGCGCCTTGTCCGTTTGCTGGATAAGCCGGCGGCGATTCCGACCCTCTATCCAGGGATCATGCGCGAGATCTGCTATTGGCTGCTCACCGGACCCCACGGCGGCGATATCGCCAGGCTGGCGCTGCGGAACAGCCCGTCGCGGCGGGTGATGGACGCGATGCACAGCCTGCGCGGCCGTTTCCGCGAGACGGTCAGGGTGAAAGACCTGGCAGGGGTCGCGCACATGAGCGCTTCGGCCTTCCACCGGCAGTTCAAGACCCTGACCTCCCTGACGCCGCTGCAGTACCAGAAGCAGCTCCGGCTGCTGGAAGCGCGCCGACTGATGGTCACGCGCCCCCTCAAGGTCGAGGCCGCCGCCTACGAGGTCGGCTATGAAAGCGCCTCCCAGTTCAGCCGCGAATACGCCCGCATGTTCGGCGCCCCGCCGAAACAGGACTTGAAACGGTTGCGCTCGGTGCTCCCCGAAGGCCTGACGCACGACGAGGGCGCGGCGATAGCGCGGAAAGCCGCCTAGGAAACCTCAACGTCTATGAAAACCTCGGAGCGGCGCGCGCCATGACGGAGAAAGCGACAACGTGCGGAAAGTCCCCTTCCCAGCTGATCGACGCGCGGATCAAGGAACTGGGCGACTGGCGCGGCGAGACGCTCGCTCACGTCCGCGCGCTCATCAAGGAGGCCGACCCCGAGGTGGTCGAGGAATGGAAATGGCGTGGCGTTCCGACCTGGTATCACAAGAAGATCATCTGCACCGGCGAGACCTACAAGAGCGTCGTCAAGCTGACTTTCGCCAAGGGCGCCGCGCTTGCCGATCCGTCGGGCCTTTTCAACTCCAGCCTGACGGGCAACGTCAGGCGCGCGATCGATATCCATGAAGGCGAAGCGCTGGACGAGGCCGCCTTCAAGGCGCTGGTGGGCGCGGCCGTGGCGCTGAACGAGGCGTGAGAGGAATGAGTCAGGACCGTTTGGCGAAAAGCTCAAAAAACAAAGCCTCGCTACGCTCCAGACCTTCCTTAGTCAGCAAAACCGATTTTGCCTTATTCACGGGATCAGAGATCAGGTTCTTGTCATGCAGACGGTTTAGCACGTCCCAGTCGAACGATTTCCAGGCGCGTGCCGCGCCGGAAATCCGATCGCGGTCGTGCAGTGTTAGATACATCAGAGCTAAAACGGCATCGTCGATCCGGCTCGTATCGATCTCCTGATCCGCCATCTTCGTCACTTTGTGACTGCTTCGAGGCCAAGGTGTTCGACAAACGGATCGAAATCTCGGTCACTATAGAGGAGCAAATAGCCGTCCTCGATACATCGAGTGGCGATCAGAGTGTCGATGGTCTTACGAATTGTCACGCCCTTTCCTCGCAGAATGCGGAAGTTTCGTGCGGCTTGAATGGCGATATCTCGCCCGCCTATATCGATTATACGGAGGGCGGCCATTAACCGCAAAGCTTCGTTGAAGTCCCGCTCTTGGGTGAATCCTTGCAGGACTTCCGCCAACATCAGATCGCCGACGGCTAAAGGTTCGTCATTCAGCAGCCGATTCAATCGGTGAGCCTGCGGCGTGGAAGCCCCTCGGAAGTAGTCGATCCAAACACTGGAATCGACAAGGATCACCCGTCTACCCGCATAGCTTCGAGATCACCTTCCCATTGGAGCTTGCCGCGAAACTTGCGGATTTCTCGCTGTCGCTGAAGGCGTAAAAGCGTTTGAAGTCCAAGCTCCACCGCCGCGCGCTTGGACTTGAGTCCGGTTTCCCTGAGGGTGTCGGCCATCAATTGGTCGTCTATAACAATGTTGGTGCGCATTTTTGTGTATCCAAAACCGAAGTCATACACATAGCATCAAGCCTGAAATCCGCAAACGGCTTGCCGCAGGGAAATCGAACCGATGACCATCCAGGTTTCCGCCTTCCGTTGGGTGCCGCTCGACGCCCAGGGCTATGTGCGCGATCTTCGCGTCCGCTGGGCGCTGGAGGAGGCGGGGCTGCCCTATGAGATCGTCTTCCTGGGCGGCCCAGGCCAGGGATCGGCGGAATATCGCGCCTGGCAACCCTTCGGCCAGGTGCCGGCCTATCGCGACGACGAAGTCGAGATGTTCGAATCCGGGGCCATCGTCCTGCACATCGCCGACAAGTCCGAGGCCCTGGCGCCCAAGGATCCGGCCGGGCGGGCGCGGGTGATCAGCTGGGTGATCGCCGCGCTCAATTCGATCGAACCGATCGCCCAGCAATTGATCGAGGTGGCGGAATTCCATGCCGGCGAAGCCTGGGCCGACGCGCGGCGACCGGGTCTTGAGGCGCTGTTGGGCGGACGGTTGACGGTGGTGAGCGAACGGCTCGAGGGCAAGGACTATCTGGAAGGGCGGTTCACCGCGGCCGATCTGATGATGACCATGGTGATCCGTGAACTGGTAAACTGTGGCTTTCTGGCCAAGTTCCCGGTGCTGGACGCCTATCGCCAACGCTGCGAGGCGCGGCCGGGCTTTCGCAAATCCCTTGAGGCTCAGATGAAGGTCTATCGGGAGAATACGCCGGCGTGAGCGCCGAGACTCCAACGCGGGTGCGGATCGCCGAATGCCGATGTGGCGCGGTGAGCGCCCGCTGTGTCGGCGAGCCGGTGCGGGTTTCGGTCTGCCACTGCCTCGCCTGCAAGCGGCGGACCGGCAGCGCATTTTCCGCTCAGGCCCGATTTCCGGTGGAAGACGTGACCATAACCGGCGAGGTCAAGACCTTCGAGCGGCAGGCCGACAGCGGCGCCAAGCTTAGCTATCGGTTCTGTCCGGCCTGCGGCTCGACGATCGCCTACCGGATCGAGGGTTATGATCAGGTGGTCGCCATTCCGCTGGGCGCCTTCGCCGATCCGGCCTTCTCGCCGGCGCCGAAATTCTCGGTCTACGAGAACCGCAAACACGATTGGGTGGCCATTCTGGGCGAGGATATCGAGCGCCTGGGCTGACGCCCCTCCCCGCCTCAGCGCTGCTGCACCAGGCGCCCGTCCTTCAGCGCCAGGACGCGGTCCATGTGACGGGCCATGTCGAGGTTGTGCGTGGCGATCAGGGCGGCGACGCCGGTGGCGTGGACGAGGTCGCGCAGATTGGCGAACACCGCCTCCGAGGTTGCCGGATCGAGGTTGCCGGTAGGCTCGTCGGCCAGCAGCAGTCGCGGCTTGTTGGTCAGCGCCCGGGCCACGGCCACCCGCTGCTGTTCGCCGCCGGAGAGCTGGGCCGGCTGATGCTTGAGCCGCTCGGAGAGCCCGAGCTGGCTCAGCAGGCTCGCCGCCCGCTCCCTCGCCACCTTGCGACTGGCGCCGGCGATCAGGGCCGGCAGGGCGACGTTGTCGAGGGCCGAAAGCTCGGGCAGCAGGTGATGGAACTGATAGACGAAGCCGATCATGGCCAGGCGGATGAGGGTGCGCATCCGATCGTCCAGGGCGCCGCAGTTCTTGCCGCCGATGACCACCGAGCCGGCGGTCGGCCGCTCGAGCAGGCCGGCGGCGTGCAGCAGGGAGGATTTGCCCGAGCCCGAGGGGCCGATCAGGCCGACGACCTCGCCGGGCGAGATGCTGATATCGGCGCCCTTGAGCACCTCGAGGCTCCCCTCGCCGGTGACATAGGTGCGCCGCAGTCCCTCGATGACGAGGATCGGCTCACTCATAGCGAAGCGCCTCCACCGGATCGAGGCGCGAGGCGCGCCATGCCGGCAGCAGGGTGAAGACGAAAGAGGCGGCCAGGGCCCAGACCGAGACCAGGGTCACCTCGCCCCAGTCGACCTTGGCCGGCACGTGGGCGAGGAAATAGATGTCCGAGTTGAACACCTGCACGCCGGTCACCCATTCGATGAAGCTCTGGATGGCCTCGATATTGAGGCAGAAGACCAGGCCGAAGAGCAGGCCGGCCACGGTGCCGGTCAGGCCGATCATCGCTCCGGCCATGAAGAATATCCGCAGTATGGCGCCGCGCGAGGCGCCCATGGTGCGCAGGATGGCGATGTCGCGGCCCTTGTTCTTCACCAGCATGACCAGGCCGGAGATGATATTCAGGGCGGCCAGGGCGACGATGAACATGAAGATGTAGCGCATGACGTTGCGCTCCACCTGCAGGGCGGTGAAATAGGCGCGGTTCTTCTCGGTCCAGTCGCTGACGACGGCGCCAGGACCGGCGGCCGCGGCCAGGGCGCCCTTCATCGCCGGCGCCTTGTCCGGATCGTCGAACTTGACCTCGATGAAGTCCACGGCCGAATCCCGGCCAAAGAAAAGCTGGGCTTGGTTGAGCGGCATATAGATGAAGGCCTGATCGTACTCGCTCATGCCCACCGAGAAAATTCCGCCGACGATATAGGTCTTGCGGGTGGGAAGCTCGCCCATGGCGGTGGTGTCGCCATTGGGCGAGACGAGGGAGATCGGATCACCGGCGTTGAGCCCGAGGTTCTCGGCCAGCTTCTGGCCGACCAGCACCTCGTCGCCGCCCTCATCGCCCTTGCCGAAGCCCGCGGCCGAACCGGAAACGATATTGCCGGCGATGATCGGGGTGGCGTGAAGATCGGCCGGATCGATCCCGCGCACCACCGCGCCGGCCGAGGCGCCCGGCCCCTGAGCCAGGGCCTGGGATTCCACCACCGGCAGGGCCTGGACGACGCCCGGCACGGCGCGGATGCGCCTGACCATGGCGGCGCGGTCCCCCGGCGTCATGGCCCCGCCGACCACATAGGCGTGGCCGTTGAAGCCCAGGATCTTGGCGCTGAGCTCGGTGCGAAAGCCGTTCATGATCGACATGGTGATGATCAGGGCGGCGACCGCCAGGGCGATGGCGGTGAAGGAGATGATCGAGATCAGGGCCACGCCGCCGTGGCTGCGCTTGGTCAGCAGATAGCGGATGGCGATCGAGCGCTCCCAGGCGCTGAAGGGCCTGGCCACTAGCGGCGCGCCAGCGCGCGTTTCGCTCCGGCCCCTCGCCTCACCCGCAAATGGCCTTGAGCGCGTCGTCCAGCGGCAGGCTCTGGCGCTCGCCGGTGGCGCGGCGCTTGAGTTCGACGACGCCGTCGGCGAGGCCCCGCGGCCCGATGATCAGCTGCCAGGGCAGGCCAATCAGGTCCATGGTGGCGAACTTGCCGCCGGGCCGCTCGTCGGTATCGTCGAGTAAGGGCTCCTTGCCGGCGGCGGTGAGGGCAGCATCGGCGCGCTCGCAGGCCGCGTCGACGGCGGCGTCGCCGGGCCGAAGATTGATGACGCCGACGCCGAACGGCGCCACGGCGTCGGGCCAGATGATGCCGTCGTCGTCGTGGCTGGCCTCGATCACCGCGCCAACCAGCCGCGAGACGCCAACGCCATAGCTGCCCATCTGGACGGCCGTCTCGGCGCCGTCGGGGCCGGTGACCGTGGCCTTCATCGGCTTGGAATATTTGTCGCCGAAGAAGAAGGTCTGGCCGACCTCGATACCGCGGGCGGTCATCCGGTCCTCGGGCGTGGTCTCGCGTTCGTAGCGTTCGGCGTCGTGCACATCCTCGGTCGCCGCATAGAGCCGCGTCCACTCCCGAATCACCGGCGTCAGATCGCCCAGGTAGTCGACATCCTCACCCGGCACGGCGAGATCGAGCATGCGTCGGTCCAGGAAAACCGCCGACTCTCCGGTCTCGGCCAGGACGATGAATTCGTGGCTGAGCTCGCCGCCGATCGGCCCGCTCTCGGCCTTCATGGGAATGGCCTTGAGGCCCATGCGGTGGAAGGACCGCAGATAGGCGACGAACATCTGGTTGTAGGACGCCCTGCCCTTTTCCTCATCCAGATCAAAGGAATAGGCGTCTTTCATAAGAAATTCCCGGCAGCGCATGACGCCGAACCTTGGCCGCTGCTCGTCGCGGAACTTCCACTGGATATGGTATAGATTGACCGGCAGGTCGCGATAGGAATGGACGTAGGCGCGGAAGATCTCGGTGATCATCTCCTCGTTGGTCGGTCCGTACAGCAGTTCGCGCTCATGCCGGTCGGTGATGCGCAGCATCTCGGCGCCATAGTCTTCATAGCGCCCGCTCTCGCGCCACAGATCGGCGAGTTGCAGGGTGGGCATGAGGAGCTCGATGGCGCCGGCGCGGTCCATCTCCTCGCGCACGATCTGTTCGATCTTCTTCAGCACCCGGTGGCCGAGCGGCAGCCAGGCGTAGATGCCGGCCGCCTCCTGGCGCAGCATGCCGGCGCGCAGCATCAGCCGGTGCGAGGCGATCTGGGCCTCGGCGGGGTTCTGCTTCAGCACGGGCAGAAAATAGCGCGACAGGCGCATTCAGGTGGTCCTCAAGGCGGGCGGGCCGGTCAGATAGCCTCTGGCCCCAGACCTTGGCAACGGAAAGGCGAAGGGGCGTCAGGGCGGCGAGGTCGGGAAACTCGGCAGGGTCACCAGATGGAAGTGCAGCGTCAGCCACAGCAGGGCGAAGACGATGGCCGAGACCCAGGTGGTGGTGAAGAACTTGCGTTTGAGATTGGGGTTCACCGGCGAGGACGGGTCGCCGCCGCCCGGCACGGGCTTGCCCTCCTCCGCGTGGCTGCGCACGCCGATCGGCAGAATCGCGAAGAGGGCCGTCCACCAGATGGTGAGATAGATGGCGATGGCCGTTGGGATACTCATCGCTAGTGACCGGGCCCCGGCGTTTCCATCAACTCCACCAGCACGCCGCCCATATCCTTGGGGTGGACGAAGATCACCGGCACGCCATGGGCGCCGATCCTGGGCTCGCCCGTCCCCAGCACGGTGGCGCCCTTGGCGCGCATGTCGTCGCGGGCGGCGAGGATGTTCTCCACCTCGAAACAGACGTGGTGCTGGCCGCCGCGCGGGTTCTTGGCCAAGAAACCGTGGATTGGCGAAGCCTCGCCATAGGGTTCGATCAGCTCGATCTGGGCGTTGGGCAGGTTGACGAACGACACCCACACCCCCTGCTCGGGAAGCGCCCGCTTGGGCGTGATGTCGGTGACGCCCATGATGTCGCGGTAGAGCTTCCAGGACTCCTCGATAGAGGGGGTGGCCACGCCGACGTGGTTCAGTTTTCCGATCATGACGGCTCCTTACACCCTCAGCACCGTGGTCTCCACCACCGGCCGGCGCTTCCAGATGCGGAAGGCGGCCTTCTTGACCGTGCGCGAGAGCAGGCTTTCGACGGCGTTATCATCCTCTCGATCGTCATTCGAGAGCCTTCCCATGGCGCGCTCGGCCTCGCCGGCGAGATCGTCCAGGGCCTCGGAGAGCGGATAGTCCTCGTCGCCCGGCATGCCCAGGGCGCGGACCTGCGGCCCAGACGCGATGCGCCCTCGGCCGTCGAGAGCCACCGAGATGGTCAGGACGCCGTTGAAAGCGGCGTGGCGGCGTTCGCGCAGAGCGTCGCCGTTCTCTGGCGTGACGACGCCGGCGTCGACATAGAGCCGGCCGGCGGGGACCTCGTCGATGATCTCGGCGCGGCCGGGCGCCAGGCGCACCATATCGCCGTTGCGCGGCGCGATGGCCTGCGGAACCTGGAGGTCTCGGGCGAGAGCCGCGTGCTCCAGCAGGTGGCGCCGCTCGCCATGGGTGGGAACGGCGATCTGGGGCCTCGCCCACTGGTACATGCGCTTGAGCTCGTCTCGGCACGGGTGGCCGGAGACGTGGATGCCCGGATGATCGCGCTCGGTGTAGAGGCGCACGCCGCGATCGGCGAGCTTGTTCTGAAGGTTTCGGATCGGGATCTCGTTGCCGGGAATGATGCGCGAGGAGAAGACGCAGGCGTCCCCCTGCCCCAACTTCACATGCGGATGGGTGCCATCGGCGATGCGCGATAGGGCCGCGCGAGGCTCGCCCTGGCTGCCGGTGCAGAGGTAGAGGATCTTGTCGCCCGGGAAATAGCCGGCCTCGGTATCGGAGATAAAGGGTTGCACGCCCGCCAGCAGCCCGACCGAGCGCGCCGCCTGGGACATGCGGATCATCGAGCGGCCCACCAGGCAGACGCGCCGGTCATTGGCCTCGGCGGCGCGGATGATGGTGTCCATGCGCGCGACATTGGAGGCGAAGCAGGCGGTGGCCACCTTGCCCTTGAGCTGGCCGATCAGGGCGTTGAGGGTCTCGCGGACCTCCGCTTCCGAGCCGGCCTCGCCGTCGACGAACACATTGGTGGAATCGCAAACCATGGCGAGGACGCCCTCGTCGCCCAGCGCCCGGATGGCGGCCTCATCGGTGGCGGCGCCGGTAATCGGGTCGGCGTCGATCTTCCAGTCGCCGGTGTGCAGGATCGAACCCAGCGGCGTGCGGATCGCCACGGCGTTGGGCTCGGGGATGGAATGGGTCAGGGTGATCAGGGTCAGGTCGAAGGGGCCGAGGCTGAAGGTCCCGCTGAGCGGGATCTCGGTGATGCTCACCTCGTCGAGGATGCCAGCCTCGCGCAGCTTTTCCCGAAGCAGGAAGGCGGTGAACGGAGTGGCGTAGAGGGGCGCCCTGAGGCGGGGCCACAGCCAGGCGACGGCGCCGATATGATCCTCATGGGCGTGGGTGAGGACGATACCGAGGATATTCCTGGCGTATTCCTCGATGAAGGTCGGATCGGGCAGGATGATCTCCACCCCCGGCGTCGTCTGATCGCCGAAGGTCACCCCCAGATCGACCACGATCCACTTTCGCGCGTGGGCCGGGCCAAAGCCGTAGAGATTGAAATTCATACCGATTTCGTTCGAGCCGCCCAGCGGCAGGAACACCAGTTCGTCGTCTTTTGATTTTTTCATGTGCCCGCGAAATGGGGATTGCGGCGCACGATTTCGAGCATGCCCAAGATTGTAAGGTCCGCATCGAAGTGATCGATGGCCTCCGTGGCCCCGTGAAACAGCGAGGCGACGCCGCCGGTGCCGATCACGGTGAGCGGGTCGGGGTATTCGGCCCTCATCCTGCCGATCAGGCCCTCGATCAGGGAGACATAGCCCCAGAAGACGCCCGACTGCATAGCTTCGACCGTATCCTTGCCGATCACGCGAGCCGGCTTCTGGATCGCCACCCTGGGAAGGCGGGCGGCGGCGGAGTGGAGGGCCTGCATGGAAAGATTGATCCCTGGCGCGATGGCGCCGCCCTCGAAGGCGCCGTCGGCGGCGACGATGTCGAAGGTGGTGGCCGTGCCGGAATCGACCACCAGCAGAGCGCCCGGATAGGTGGTGTGGGCGCCGATGGCGTTGACCAGGCGATCGGCCCCGGCTTCCGACGGTTTCTGGATACGCACCTCGATGCCCAGATCGACATTTTCGCCGATGATCATCGGCTCGACCTGCAGATAGCGCCGGGCGAGGTTGCGCAGGTTGAAGATCGACTGCGGCACCACGCTGGAGACGATGCAGCGATCCATCACCCCCATGGAAAGGCCGCCCATGGCCAGGAGCTGGGCCAGCCAGACGGCGTATTCGTCGGCCGTGCGCGCCGGGTCGGTGCCGGCCCGCCATTGGGCGATCCAGGTCTGGCCGTCGTGGACGGCGAACAGGGTGTTGGTGTTGCCCTGTTCTATGGCCAGAAGCATCGGCGGCTCCTCCTCAAAAGAACACGTCGCCGGCGGTGATCCGGCGAACGGCGCCGGCGGCGGTGCGCAAGCGAAGCGCGCCGTCGGGATCGAGGCCTTCGGCGACGCCCACGACCGTTTCATTGGCGAGGCGCGCCGTGCAGCGCTCGCCAAGGCCGTGAGCCCGCGCGGTCCAGGCCTCGGCGATCGGCGCGAATCCCAGACGCTCCCAGACGCCCCGCCACCGTTCGAAAGCCTCGGCGAGGATCGTCAGGGCCTCCAGGGGGGCCGGCGGCGCGGTTCGCATATGCCTTGCGAAGGCGGTGGCCGGGCGCTCGGGAATATCCGGGGCGTGCATCAGATTGACCCCGATCCCCACGGCGACCCAGAGGCCGGCGCCGGCGAGCGGGCCGGACTCGACCAGGACGCCGGCGGTCTTTCGCCCGTCGATCAGCGGATCGTTGGGCCACTTCAGGCTCACCAGAGTATCGGGCACGAAGGCGCGCGCGAGGTCGGCCGCCGCCAGGGCCGCGACGAAGGATATCTGCGCGGCCTCGGCCGGCGCCTTGGCGGTGGTGAAAAGATAGGTGGCGGCGAGGTTGCCCTCGCCCGTCTCCCAGGCGCGGCCTCGGCGCCCGCGACCGGCGTTCTGGCGCCTGGCGGTGAGCCACATGGGGCCGGCCTCCCCGGCCTCGGCCCGGCGGCGCGCCTCGGCGTTGGTGGAGTCGATCTCCTCGAACGCGTGGATCGGCGGGAGCTCAGCCATCGGCGGGATAGGGCGAAGGCCCGCCCTCGGCGATGAACCGGTCGATCCTGGCCGTCACCACCGGCAGTGGCACCGACCCCAATTCCAGCACCGTGTCGTGGAAAGCGCGGATGTCGAATTTCGGGCCGAGGGCCGCCGACGCCTTGGCGCGGGCGTCCATGATGGCCATCTGGCCCAGGTAGTAGGACAGGGATTGGCCAGGCCAGGAAATATAGCGGTCGATCTCGGTGCCGACCTCGTGATCGGAAAGCGCGGTGTTTTCCGCGAGATAAGCCCGAGCCTTGTCACGGCTCCAGCCCTTGGCGTGCATGCCGGTGTCGACCACCAGGCGGGCGGCGCGCCAGGCCTGATAGCTGAGCATGCCGAACCGCTCATAGGGCGTAAGATACATGCCCATCTCCTCGCCGAGCCGCTCGCAATAGAGGGCCCACCCCTCTCCATAGGCGGAGATATAGCTCTTGCGGCGAAACTCCGGCTGGCCCTTGGCCTCGTCGGCCAGGGGTATCTGAAACGCGTGGCCGGGCGCCGACTCGTGCAGAGTCAGGGCGGTCAGGGAATAGAGCGGCCGGGACGGCAGGTCATAGGTGTTGAGCAGATAGACGCCCGGGCCGCCGCGGCCGGCGGTATAGAAAGGCGCGATATCGTCGGGCACCGGGCGAATGGCGAAACGCGACCGCGGCAGGCGCCCGAACCAGTCCTTGGCCTTGCCGTCGAAGGTCTTGGCGGTCCAGGCGGCGCGGTCCAGCAGGGCTTGAGGGGTGGTCACGTAGAATTGCGGGTCGGTCCGCAAAAACTTCAGAAATTCAGCTGTATCACCGGTAAACTTCAACTCGGCCATTACCGCCTGCATCTCGCCTCGAATCTTGGCGATCTCGGCCAGCCCGATGGCGTGTATCCGCTCCGGCGTCAGGCTGAGCGTGGTGAATTCCTGGATCTTGGATTGGTAGTAGGCCGGGCCGTCCGGCAGCGAATAGGCGTCGATCGCGGTTCGCGCGCCCGGGATATAGGTGTCGCGCAGAAAGATGAGCAGTGTCTTGTGCGCTGGGATCACCGCCTCGGCTATGGCGGTCTCGCCCTCGGCGCGCAGTTGCGCCGCGAGCGAGGCGTCGAAGCCCGGCGGAAAGGCCTCGAACGGCTTGTAGAAGATCGTGAGCTTGGGAGAAGCCGCCTCGGCCACGGCGGCGACCGATTTGTCTCGCCCTTGCAGGGTGATCTGGGGCGGCGTGAAGCCGCGCGCGAGGCCGGCTTTCATATTGGCGATCTGGTCGTCGAAATAGCGCCGGGCCTGGCGCATCTGGGCGATGTAGCCGCGGTAGTCGGCTTCGGTGCGGAAGCTGCGCTGGGCGGTTTGGGTCCAGTCTCCCCAGAAGGAGGAATCCGAGTTGAACGGCGCCTCCCAGTCGCGGTAGGTCCAGGACTCTACGAACGCGTCGATCTGGCCTTTATAGACGGCGAAGTTGATCTGATCCTCGACGTCCAGGGTCTTGGGATCGACGGCTGCGAGCTTGGCCCGCACATCCCGCCAATAGGCCAGACGACGCGCCTGGTTGGCGGTGGATTCGTCCGGCAGATAGGGCGCGATGGGCTTGGCCTCATCGCTATCGTCGGGAAACTCCTTCTGCCGCCAGGCCCATTCGGCGGCGTAGATCGCCTCGAAGTCCGAGGTCGAACCGGCAGCGGCGCTCGCCGGCGCGGCCGCCAGGACAGCGGCGGCCAGCGGAAGATTGGTGGTGACGACCCGTCTGGTCAGGCTGGCCAATCCTCGCGCCTCAGCCCACGATCGCCATCAGCGAAGGGCGAGGGCGGCGGCGGCGGCGTGGGCCGCCGGGTCGAGAAGCATCAGGGCCAGCAGCACCACCGGGAAAGCGAAGAAGGCGCTGGCGTAGGTCACCGCCACCGCTTCGCCCGTGGGGGTGTCGGTGTGGCCGGGCGCGGGGTCCAGCCACATGACCTTGATCAGGCGCAGATAGTAGAAGGCGGCGACCACACTGCCGACCAGGGCCAGCACGGCGACGGGCGCAAGCCCGGCGCCGATGGCCGCCTTGAACACAAAATACTTCGCCCAGAAGCCGCTGAAGGGCGGAAGGCCGAGGGCCGAGAGGGAAAACACCGTCATGGCGACGGCCAGCGCCGGCCGCTCCTTCATCAGGCCGGCGAAGTCGTCCATGGTCTCCATGGGCCGGCCGTCGCGCGACAGGGCCGCCAGGCAAGCGAAGAAGCCGGTCACATCGACCACATAGAGCACCATGAAGAGCAGCATGGACTGGATGCCCACCGCGCCGCCGGCGGCGAGGCCCACCAGGGCGTAGCCGATATTGGCGATCGAGGAATAGGCCCACAGGCGCTTGAGATTGTTCTGGGCAAGGCCCGCGAAGGCGCCCACGGCCACGGAGATCAGGGCCAAGGCGATGAGGACCTGCCGCCACTGCTCCACCGCGCCGCCGAAGGCCTCGGTGAGCACCCGGGCCAGCAGAACCATGGCCGCCAGCTTCGGCGCGCCGGCGAAGAAGCCCACGACCGGGGTCGGAGCGCCCTCATAGACGTCGGGGGTCCACATATGGAACGGCGCGGCCGAGACCTTGAAGCCGAGGCCGCAAATCAGGAACACCAGGCCGAACAGGACGCCCGGGCCGGCGCCCGACCCCACCGAAGCGGCTATGAACGAGAACTGGGTCGAGCCGGCGAAGCCGTAGATCAGCGATGCGCCATAGAGCAGCAGGCCCGAGGAAAGCGCGCCCAGCACGAAATACTTCAGGCCCGCCTCGGAGGACTTGGCGTCGTCGCGGCGGAAAGCGGCGAGGATGTAGAGGGCCAGGGACTGGAGCTCGATGGAGACATAGAGGGAGATGAGATCTCCGGCCGAGACCATCATGCCCATGCCCAGCGCGGCCAGGATCACCAGCACCGGATATTCGAAGCGGGCGGCGCCGCGCCTGGCGAACCAGCGATCGCCCAGCGGTATGGCGACGGCGCTGGCGGCGTAGATCACCACCTTGGCGAACACAGCGCCCTCATCGGCGATCAGGCCGCCGGCGAAGGCGCGGCCCATGGGCCCCACGCAGGCGGCCACGGCCGCGGCGGCCAAAGCGGCCATGCTGGCGACGGTGAAGAGGATGCTCGCGCGGCCGGCGAAGGCGCCCCAGACGAGCAGGACGAGCGCCGAAAGCGCGAGAATGATCTCGGGAGACGCCAGCAGGATGGTGGGATCGAGCATCACTGCGGCCTCACCTTCCGGTCGCGGCGTGATAGGCGCCGACAAGATGATCGGCGGCGGCGCCGGTGACGTTGAAGATCAGGTTCGGCTGGAGGCCGAGCAGCAGCGTCGCCGCGATCAGGGGAATGAAAATCAGCGTCTCGCGCCGCTCAAGGTCGGTGATGGCGCCGAGCGCCGGATTGGTGATCTCACCGAAAACGACGCGCCTATAGAGGGTGAGCGCGTACACCGCCGAGAGAATGACGCCGGTGGTGGCGATGATCGCCGGCCAGGTGCTGGCGCCATAGGTTCCGGTGAGCGTCAGGATCTCGCCAACGAAGCCGCTGGTGCCCGGCAGGCCGACATTGCCCATGGTGAAGAGCATGAACACCGCCGCATAGATCGGCATCCTGTTCACCAGGCCGCCGTAGAAGGCGATCTCGCGGGTGTGCATGCGGTCATAGACCACGCCGACGCACAGGAAGAGCGCGCCAGAGATCACCCCGTGGCTGAGCATCTGGAAGATCGCCCCCTGCTCGCCCTGGAGATTCCCCGAGAAAATACCGAGGGTGACAAAGCCCATGTGGGCCACCGAGGAATAGGCGATCAGCTTCTTGATGTCCGTCTGCCGGAACGCCACCAGCGAGGTGTAGACGATGGCGATTACCGACAGGGCGAAGATCAGCGGCGTGAACCGCCAGCTCGCGTCCGGGAACATCGGGATCGAAAAGCGCAGGAAGCCGTAGCCGCCCATCTTCAGCAGGATACCCGCCAGGATCACCGAGCCGGCGGTCGGCGCCTCGACGTGGGCGTCGGGCAACCAGGTGTGGACGGGCCACATCGGCATCTTCACGGCGAACGACGCGAAGAAGGCCAGCCATAGCCAGGTCTGCACGGCGGGCGCGAACTTGAAGGTCAGAAGGTCAGGGATGCTGGACGTATGGGCGATGCCGATCATGGCCAGGATAGCGGCCAGCATCAGCACCGAACCCAGCAGGGTGTAGAGGAAGAACTTGAACGCCGCGTAGACCCGGTTCTTGCCGCCCCAGATGCCGATGATCAGGAACATCGGGATCAGTTGGCCCTCGAAGAACAGATAGAAGAGGATCAGATCGAGGGCGCAGAAGACGCCGATCACCAGAGTCTCAAGGACCAGGAAGGCGATCATATATTCGACCACCCTCATGGTGATCGAGCGCCAGCTGGCCAGGATGCAGATGGGCATCAGGAAGGCGGTCAGCAGGACGAACAGCACCGATATCCCGTCGACGCCCATGCGGTAGTGCAGGCCGGCGAACCAGGGGGCGTCCTCGACAAATTGAAAGCCGCTCGAAGCGGTATCGAACCTCGCCACCAGCAGGACCGAGAGCGCCAGGGTGGCCAGGGTGGTCGCCAGGGCGATCCACCTGGCCTTATTGTCGAGCGACGCCTCCTCGGCCTTGGCGAAGGCGCGCAGGATCAGGATCGCGGCGACGCCGAAAAGCGGCGCGAAGGTGGTGAGGGAAAGGATGCCGACCATCAGGAGAAGGCCCACAGGGCGTAGGAGAGCAGGCCCGCGATCCCCAGCAGCATGACGAAGGCGTAGTGGTAGACGTAACCCGTCTGCGCGCGGCCGGTGGCCTTGCCGGCGAGGTAGGAGACCGCGGAGACGCCGTCGGGGCCGAGGCCATCGATCAGGCGCTTGTCGCCGCCCTTCCAGAAGAGATCGCCCAGGAACGCCGCGGCCCGGACGAAGGTGGCGTTATAGAGCTCGTCGAAATACCACTTGTGGTAGAGGAACAAGTAGAGCAGGCCCTTGCGCTCGGCGATCCGGGCGCCCATCCCCTCGTGAACGACATAGACATACCAGGCGCCGATGAAGCCAAGGACCGTCACCGTCAAGGGCGCCCAGGTCACCCAAAACGGCAGGGCTAGGTGATCGAGCACGTGGTTGGTAGGGAGGGTGAAGAGGGCGCCGCGCCAGAAATCGGCGCGCTCCGGCCCCACGAACTGTTCGACAAAGACGCCGCCCGCGGCGATAGCGCCCACAGATAGGATGAGCAGGGGCGCGAGCATGACCCAGGGGCTTTCGTGCGGCTCGACGCCGTGGCCATGCCCGTGATCATCGCCATGGGCGTGATCGTCGTGGCCCCATTTGGCGTGACCGTGGAAGGTCATGAAGATCAGGCGCCAGGAGTAAAATGAGGTCAGGCACGCGGCCAATACGCCGACGATGAAAGGGAACTCTCCGACCAGATCCGAATGCCGCGCCACATAGGCGGCGTTGATGATCGCGTCCTTGGAATAGAAGCCGGAAAAGCCCAGATCGAGGCCGGGAATGCCCACGCCGGTGATCGAAATCGTACCGATCACCATGACGGCGTAGGTAATGGGGATCCTCTTCCACAGCCCGCCCATCTTCCGCATGTCCTGCTCGTGATGCATGGCGTGGATCACCGCCCCGGCGCCCAGGAACAGCAGCGCCTTGAAGAAGGCGTGGGTGAAGAGGTGGAACATGGCCGCGGGATAGGCGCCGACGCCGGCGGCGAAGAACATGTAGCCGAGCTGCGAACAGGTCGAATAGGCGATCACCCGCTTGATGTCGTTCTGGGCGAGGCCAACCGTGGCGGCGAAGAGAGCCGTCACCGCGCCGATGACCGTCACCACCGCCTTGGCGTCCGGCGCATATTCGAACATCGGCGAGAGCAGGCAGACCATATAGACGCCGGCGGTGACCATGGTGGCGGCATGGATCAGGGCCGAGACCGGGGTTGGGCCCTCCATGGCGTCGGGCAGCCAGGTGTGCAGCAGGAACTGGGCCGATTTGCCCATGGCGCCGATGAAGAGCAGCACGCACGCCAGATCCATCAGCCGCCAGCTCTGGCCGGCGAAGCTCCAGGTCAGATGGGCGTGGCTTTGCACGAGGGGAAATATCTCGGCGAAGCGGATGGTGTGGAACGACCAGAAGACGGTCATTATGCCGAGCGCGAAGCCGAAATCGCCGATCCGGTTGACCACGAAGGCCTTGATCGCCGCGGCGTTGGCGGTGGGTTTCTTGTACCAGAAGCCGATCAGCAGATAGCTGGCCAGGCCCACGCCTTCCCAGCCGAAGAACAGCTGCATGAAGTCGGCCGCCGTCACCAGGGCCAGCATGGCGAAGGTAAAGAGCGACAGATAGGCGAAGAAGCGGGGCCGATGCTCGTCGTCGGCCATATAGCCCCAGCTATAGATGTGAACGAGGGCCGAGACGCTGGTCACCACGATCAGCATCACCGCCGACAGAGAGTCGATCCGAACCGACCAGGTGGACCGGAAGGCGCCGACATCAATGAAGGGCGCCAGCTCGACGGTGAAATGCGCCGGCCAGCCGCCCCAGATCACCTGGATGAAGGTCAGCCAGCCGAGACCGCAGGTGATGACCAGCAGGCCAGTGGTGACGGCCATCGAGGCCGTATCGCCGATCCGGCGACCGAACAGGCCCGCGATCACCGCGCCAAGCAGCGGCGCGAAGACCAGCAGGGTGACGATAAGCTGAGGGGTCATGCGCCTGGGCTCAGCCTCGCATGACCGAGGCGTCGTCCACGGCGATATCGCCGCGGTTGCGGAAGAAGGTCACCAGAATGGCGAGACCCACCGCCGCCTCGGCCGCCGCCACCGTCAGCACGAAGAGGGCGTAGATCTGGCCGACGACGTCGTGGAGGAAGACCGAGAACGAGACCAGATTGATGTTCACCGCCAGCAGGATCAGCTCCACCGACATCAGGATGACGATGACGTTCTTGCGGTTCACGAAGATCCCCAGCACGCCGATGGTGAAGAGGATGGCGGCGACGGTCAGATAGTGGGCGAGGCCGATGGTCATGCGTCGATCCCCTCGCCCGACTTGATGGAGACGATCCGCATGCCCTTGGCCGGCGTGCGCGCCACCTGGGCGGCGATATCCTGGCGCTTGACCCCTTCGCGATGCTTCAGGGTGAGCACAATGGCGCCGATCATGGCCACCAGCAGCACGAGGCCGGCGATCTGAAAGAAATAGACATAGTCGGTGTAGAGCACCCGGCCGATCGCCTCGGCGTTGCTCACATTGGTCGGGGCCAGCGGGCCAAGGGACTTCGACGCCGCGCCGCGGCTGGCGACATTGGCCGCGACGATGACCATCTCCACGGTCAAGACGCCGGCGACGGCGAGGCCGATCGGCAGATAACGGGCGAAGCCTTGCCTCAAGGCGGTGAAATCGACGTCGAGCATCATCACCACGAAGAGGAAGAGCACCGCGACGGCGCCGACGTAGACCACCACCAGGATCATCGCCAGGAACTCGGCCCCCAGCAGGATGAAGAGTCCGGCGGCGGAGAAGAAGGCGGTGATCAGGAACAGCACCGAATGCACCGGGTTTCTCGCCGAAATCACGGCGAGCCCCGCGGCGAGCGTCGCCGCGGCCAGAACATAAAAGGTGATGGCCTGAAGGACCATGTAGGGTGATCGGGCTCCGTCCTTTAGACCGGCGAGAACGGGCGGCGCGCGCGCGCGAACGGCCCCCCTGTCAGTCGCATCGGGGTCTTAGCGATAGGGCGCATCGAGTTCCAGGTTCTTGGCGATCTCCCGTTCCCAACGATCGCCGTTGTCCAGGAGGCGGGCCTTGTCGAAGTAGAGTTCCTCCCGGGTTTCGACGGCGAATTCGGTGTTGGGACCCTGGACGATGGCGTCCACCGGACAGGCCTCCTGGCACAGGCCGCAATAGATGCATTTGACCATGTCGATGTCGTAGCGGGTCGTGCGCCTCGAACCGTCCTCGCGGGGCTCGGCCTCGATGGTGATCGCCTGGGCCGGGCAGATGGCTTCGCAGAGCTTGCAGGCGATGCAGCGCTCCTCGCCATTGGGGTATCGCCGCAGGGCGTGTTCCCCGCGAAACCTCGGCGACTGAGGCCCGCGCTCGTTGGGATAGAGCACGGTCGCCTTGGGCCGGATCATATATTTCATGCCAAGGGCGAAGGCCCCGGCGAAATCCATCAGGGCCGCGCCCCGCACCGCCTGGCCGATCCGCGCGAACATGCCGCCTCCCTGCCCGCTCATAGGCCCGGCCCATACAGGCGATAGGCGCTGACCAGCATGACCGCCGCGATCGAAAGCGGCAGGAACACCTTCCAGCCCAGGCGCATGAGTTGGTCATAGCGGTAGCGCGGCACGATCGCCTTCACCATGGCGAACAGGAAGAAGAAGAACAGCGTCTTGCCGAAAAACCACAGGAAGCCGAAGAAGCTGGCGGCGGTGGGATCCCATGAGGCGGTGAAGGGCGTCGGGAACGGCGCCTGCCAGCCGCCGAAGAAAAGCACGGTGATCATGGCGCACATCAGGACGATGTTGGCCAATTCGCCGATCATGAAGAGCAGGAACGGGGTGGAGGAATATTCCACCTGGTAGCCGGCGACCAGCTCGGACTCGGCCTCGGGCAGATCGAAGGGCGGCCGGTTGGTCTCGGCCAGGGCCGAGATGAAGAACACCACCGACATGGGGATCATCACCACGGCCATGGGCAGGTTTTTCAGGCCCCCGCCTCCCAGGATGTTCCAGTTCCAGAAGCCCCCGGCCTGTTTCTCGACGATGGTCTGGAGATTGAGCGAACCGGAAAGCAGGATCACGGTGATGATCACAAAGCCGATGGAGACCTCGTAGCTGACCATCTGGGCGGCGGAGCGCAGGCTGCCAAGGAATGGGTACTTCGAGTTGGACGCCCAGCCGCCCATGATGATGCCGTAGACGCCGAGGGAGGAGATGGCGAAGAGGTAGAGGACGCCGATATTGACGTTGGAAACCAGCCAACCTGGCGCAAGCGGCACCACGGCCCAGCCGACGAAGGCCAGTATAAACGTCACCAGTGGCGCGGCCAGGAAGACGACCTTGTCGGCCCCCGCCGGGATGACGATCTCCTTGAGCACGAACTTGATCAGGTCGGCGAAGGACTGCAGCAGTCCGAACGGTCCCACCACATTGGGGCCCTTGCGCATCTGAACGCCGGCCCAGACCTTTCGGTCGGCCAGCAACAGGAAGGCCAGGGAAAGCAGCAGCCACACCAGCACGGCGAGGATCTGCAGGACGGTCAGCAGAGTCCATCCGCCGGGGGAGGCCCAAAAATCGTTGGCGCCCATCCCCTACTCCGCCGCCATTTTGACGCCGGCGCCCAGGGCCGCGCATTCTGCCATGGTGACGCTCGCCCTGGCGATGGGATTGGTGAGGTGGAAGGCGGTGATCGGCGTGGCTAGCGGCGCGTCGGGAATCTCGCCGGCCGCGCCAAGGCCAGAGAGATCGAAGGCGGTCGGTACGGCGCCGGGCGCGTAGTCGATCTCGCCGAAGGTCGGGTGGTCGGCGAACAGTTTGGCGCGCAGCTGATCCTGGGTGTCGTAGGGCAGCTTGGCGCCCAGGTGTTCGGAGAGCGCGCGCAAGATCGCCCAGTCCTCCTTGGCCTCGCCCTTGGGAAAGACAGCCCGCTCGCCGCGCTGAACCCGGCCTTCCGTGTTCACATAAAGACCGGCCTTCTCGGTATAGGCCGCGCCCGGCAGGATCACGTCGGCCCGGTGGGCGCCGGCGTCTCCATGAGTGCCCTGATAGACGACAAAGGCGTCGGTGTGGCCGAGATCGATCTCGTCGGCGCCCAGCAGGAAGAGAACATCGGCGCCGCCCCTGGCGGTCATCTCCGCCGTCGTCTTACCGCCTTCCCTGGGAATGAACCCCAGATCGAGGCCGCCGACGCGGGCGGCGGCGGTGTGCAGCACATTCCAGCCATTCCAGCCCTCGCGCACCACGCCGAAGGCCTCGGCGGCCTTGGCGGCGGCGGCCAGCACCGCCGCGCCATCCGGCCGCGCCAGGGCGCCCTGGCCAATGATTAAGGCCGGCTTTTTCGCGGCCTTGAGCACGGAAACAAAGGCCGCATCGCTGTCGGCCAGGCCGGCCAGCGCGCCCGCGGCGGCGCCCAGAACCTCGGCCCGGTAGTGAAGGTCTTCGGCACGTCCGATCACGCCGAACTCCGTCGTTCCCGCCAGCCACATCTTGCGCAGACGGGCGTTGAACACCGGCGCTTCGACCCGGGGATTGGTCCCGATCAGCAGGATAGCGTCGGCCGCTTCGATGCCCGCCAGTGTGGAATTGAACAGCCAGCTCGGACGGGGCCCAGCGCCAAGCGCCACGCCGTCCTGCCGGCAATCGAGGCTGGTCACGCCAAGGCCGCCGAACAGATCCAGCGACGCCTTCATGGACTCGGCGTCCTGGAGATCGCCGGCGATCACGCCGATCCGGTCGGGCGAGGCGGCCTTGATCCTGGCCGCGACCAAGCCGAGCGCTTCAGACCAGCTCGCGGGACGTAGTCGGCCGCCTTCGCGGATCATCGGCCGATCGAGCCTTTGGCGGGAAAGGCCGTCGCAGGCGTAGCGGGTCTTGTCGGAGATCCACTCCTCGTTGATCTCGTCATTGGTGCGCGGCAGGATCCGCAGCACCGCCGGGCCCCGCGCATCGACGCGGATCGCGCTTCCCAGAGCGTCCATCACATCGACGCTCTCGGTCTTGGTCAGCTCCCAGGGCCGGGCGTTGAAGGCGTACGGCTTGGAGGTCAGGGCGCCGACCGGGCAGAGATCGATGACGTTGGCGGAAAGCTCGCTGGTCACCGCCTGGTCGAGATAGGTGGTGATCTCCACATCCTCGCCGCGCGAGATGAGGCCGATCTCCGAAATGCCGGCCACCTCGGTGATGAAGCGCACACAGCGGGTGCATTGGATGCACCGGGTCATCACGGTCTTGATCAGCGGACCCATGTATTTTTCTTCGACCGCCCGCTTGTTTTCCGCATAGCGGGTGGCGTCGCGGCCATAGCCCATGGACTGGTCTTGCAGATCGCACTCGCCGCCCTGGTCGCAGATCGGGCAATCGAGGGGGTGGTTGATGAGCAGGAACTCCATAACCCCCTGGCGCGCCTTCTTCACCATGGGCGAATTGGTGATGATCTCCTGGCCCTCGGCCGCCGGCAGGGCGCAGGACGCCTGGGGTTTGGGCGGCCCGGGCTTCACCTCGACCAGGCACATGCGGCAGTTGCCGGCGATGGAGAGTCGCTGGTGGTAGCAGAACCGGGGAATCTCCTCCCCGGCCAGTTCGGCCACCTGGAGAACGGTCATCCCGTTCTCGAACTCGGTCTCGACGCCATTGACCTTTGCCGTGGGCATGCCGGGCTTCAGCCTTCCGCGCCAAGGGCGCGGCCGATCGCGAAGGCGAGCGGAAGGATATGAGCGTGGGGATGGGCCATGGCGCTGCGGCGATAGCCCGCTACTCGGCCGCGATCAAGGCGGCGCCGGGGTGGTTGGCCCGCCGGATGCGATAGTTGGCGATCCGCTCCTCAATCTCGGGCCGGAAGTGCATGAAAAGGCCCTGGATCGGCCACGCGGCCGCGTCGCCGAGGCCGCAAATGGTGTGGCCCTCGACCTGGCTGGCGACGTCGAGGAGCATGTCGATCTCCTTGGGCTCCGCCTCGCCGGTGACCATCCGCTCCATGATCCGCCACATCCAGCCGGTGCCTTCACGACAGGGCGTGCACTGGCCGCAGCTCTCGTGCTTGTAGAAATAGGAGAGCCGGGCGATGGCCGCGACGATGTCGCACGACTTGTCCATGACGATCATGGCCGCGGTGCCCAGGCCCGATTTTCGGCTCGCCAGATCGTCGAAGTCCATCAGGGCGACCTCGGCCTCATCGGCGGGCAACAGCCGCACCGACGATCCGCCGGGAATCACCGCCTTCAAGTTGCCCCAGCCGCCACGCACGCCGCCGAAATGCTCTTCGACGAGTTGGCGCAGAGGAATGGACATGGCCTCCTCAACCACGCACGGCCGATTCACATGGCCTGACGCGCTCATCAGCTTGGTGCCGGAGTTCTTGGGACGGCCGAACTGGAGAAACCACTCGGCGCCGCGCCGCAGGATCTCCGGGGCGACGGCGATCGATTCGACGTTGTTGACCGTGGTCGGGCAGCCATAGACCCCGGCGCCGGCCGGAAACGGCGGCTTGAGCCTCGGCTGGCCCTTTTTGCCCTCCAGGCTTTCCAGCAGCGCCATTTCGTCGCCGCAGATATAGGCGCCGCCGCCGTGAGTGAGGCGAATGTTGCAATCCCAGCCGTGGATATTGTCCTTGCCGATCAGCCGGGCCTGTTGGGCCTCCAGCAGAGCCGCCTCCAGGTGCTCGCGCTCGCGGACATATTCGCCGCGGATATAGATGAAGCAGTCGTGCGCCCGGATGGCGTAGGACGCGACCAGACAGCCCTCGATGAGGCGGTGAGGGTCGCCGCGCATGATCTCGCGGTCCTTGCAGGTGCCCGGCTCCGACTCGTCGGCGTTGACCACCAGATAGTGCGGCCGCTCGCTCTCCTGCTTGGGCATGAAGGTCCACTTCAGGCCGGTGGCGAAGCCCGCCCCGCCCCTGCCCCGCAGGCCCGAGGCCTTGATCTGGTCGCAGACCCATTCAGGCGAAACGCTCAACATGTCGGCGGTGCCGTTCCACACGCCGCGCGCCTTCGCCCCCTCCAACCGCCAGTCGTCCCGGCCATAGAGGTTGGTGAAGATGCGGTCCTTGTCCTCTAGAATTCCGACCATGGGCTAACCGTTCGGATCGATGGGATGGGCGCGCGCATAGGCGGCGCGCTTGAACATGGAATAGGCGAACAATCCCCAGCCGAAGACGATCACCGCGACGCCCACGCTGGCGAGCCAGACCGGTAGTCCGGGCACAAAGCGGCCGGCGATCATCGCCATGGCGCCGACCAAGCACGCTACGAAGCCGGCGTTGCGTGTGCCGCGCTGGTAGGCGCGGAATGTCTCGGCATCGCCGGCGGCGTTTGAACTATCCCCGCTCATGCCGGCGCCTTCGCAGGCAGGTTCGGCAGCGCCGAAATCGGCTTGGCGCGAGAGCCGTCGTAGAGAGAAGGGTCGGTCAGGGTGAGCGGGCCGCCCTCGGGCGCGCAGCCCGTCCGGCCGCCGTAGGACCCCGGCGCCGGCGACTTACCGGCCGCGAAGTCGTCAAGGATCGTCGTGAGGGTCTCCGGCGTCAGATCCTCGTAGTAATAGTCATTGATCGCCGCCATGGGGGCGTTGGCGCAGGCGCCCAGGCATTCGACCTCTTCCCACGAAAACCGGCCGTCGGCGCTGGGGTGATCGCGGTGACCGATCCTGGCCTCCAGCGTCTTCTTGAGGTCATTGGCGCCGCGCAGCATGCACGGCGTGGTGCCGCAGAGCTGAACATGCGCCGTGGTTCCCACCGGCGAGAGCTGAAACATGGTGTAGAAGGTGACGTTCTCCAGCACCCGTATCACCGGCATGCCCAGCAGATCGGCGACCACGCGCAGGGCCGGTTCGGGAACCCAGCCCTCCTGCTTCTGCACCAGCCAGAGCACCGGGATGACCGCCGACTGCGCCCTGCCCTCCGGGAATTTCGAGATCCACCAATGCGCCTTGTCCAGCGCTTCCGGCGCAAAGGCGAAGGAAGCCGGCTGTTCCTTGGCGAGACGGCGAACGCTCAACGATCGATCTCCCCAAAGACGATATCGAGGGAGCCGAGGATGGCGCTGACGTCGGCCAGCATGTGGCCGCGGTTCATCCAGTCCATGGCCGCCAGATGCGGGAAGCCAGGGGCGCGAATCTTGCAGCGGTAGGGCTTGTTGGTGCCGTCGGCCACCAGATAGACGCCGAACTCGCCCTTGGGGGCCTCGACGGCGGCGTAGACCTCGCCCTCGGGCACGTGAAAGCCCTCGCTGTAGAGCTTGAAGTGATGGATGAGCGCCTCCATCGAGCGCTTCATTTCGCCCCTGCGCGGCGGGCTAACCTTGTGGTCGTCGGTGAGAACCAGACCGGGTGTTTTCCGCAGCATATCAGCGCACTGCCTGATAATCTTGATAGATTGACGCATCTCTTCAACGCGGCAGAGATAGCGGTCGTAACAGTCGCCGTTGATGCCCAGCGGAATATCGAATTCAAGCTCGTCATAGCACTCGTAGGGCTGGTTGCGGCGCAGGTCCCAGGCCACGCCCGAGCCGCGCAGCATCACCCCGGTGAAGCCCCAGGCCAGGGCTTCTTCCTTGGTCACCACCCCGATATCGACGTTACGCTGCTTGAAGATGCGGTTGCCGGTGATCAGGCCCTCGATGTCATCGAGCTTGGGTGGGAAGGCGACCGCCCAGGCGTCGATGTCTTCCACCAGCGCCGGCGGCAGGTCCTGACGCACGCCGCCGGGGCGGAAATAGTTGGCGTGCATGCGCGCGCCGGACGCCCGCTCATAGAACACCATGAGCTTTTCGCGTTCTTCAAAGCCCCACAAAGGCGGAGTCAGCGCGCCGACGTCCATCGCCTGGGTGGTGACGTTCATCAGGTGGTTGAGCACCCGGCCGATCTCGCAATAGAGCACCCGGATGATCTGGGCGCGCCTGGGAACCTCGAGGCCCATAAGCTTCTCGATGGCGCGCACGAAGGCATGCTCCTGGTTCATCGGCGCCACATAGTCGAGGCGGTCGAAATAGGGCGTGTTCTGGGTGTACGGACGGGCCTCCATCAGCTTTTCGGTGCCGCGATGCAGCAGGCCGATGTGCGGATCGACGCGTTCCACAATCTCGCCGTCCAGCTCCAGCACTAGTCTCAGAACACCATGCGCGGCGGGGTGTTGTGGGCCGAAGTTGATGTTGAACTTGCGCACGGCGGTTTCGGGGACCGGCGGCGTTTCATGGAAGATATCCAGAGCATTGGCTGGCGCGTTGTCGCCGGTCATGCGCCCTTCTCCGCCTTTTCGTCGCCCGGAAGCTCATAGAGATAGCCCTGCCCCGGCTTGGCGTATTGCGCGCCTTCCCAGGGCGACAGGAAATCCCAGTCACGGAATTCGACTGATTTTACAGGCTCGTAGACGACTCGCTTGAGCTCGTCGTCATAGCGGACCTCCACATAGCCGGTCATGGGAAAGTCCTTGCGCAGCGGATGGCCGTGGAAGCCGTAGTCGGTGAGCAGGCGGCGAAGGTCGGGATGGCCGGAGAAGAAAATCCCGTACATGTCGAAGGCTTCGCGTTCGAACCAGTCGGCGACCGGGAACACGCCCGCGGCGGATGGCACGGCCGTATCCTCGTCGGTCTGGACCTTGACCCGAACGCGCCGGTTCTTGGTCATCGACAGGAGATGATAGACGACGTCAAAGCGAAGCGGGCGCTGGGGATAGTCCGCGCCGCAGATATCCATGAGTTGGTGGAATTGAAGTTCCGGATCGTCGCGCAGCCTTGTCAACAGATCGACGATGCGGTGGGCCGGCGCGGTTACGGTAAGCTCTCCATGAGCCACCTCGAACGCCCCTTCGAAGCCGCTCACGATCCGCTCGCCGATCGCGGCCAAGTCGCTGTCGGACACCCCCCAGGTCATCGCTCGATGGTCCCAGTCCGGCGGATCTTTTTCTGCAGTTGCAGCACGCCATAGACCAGGGCTTCGGCGGTCGGCGGACAACCGGGAATGTAGATATCCACCGGCACGATGCGGTCGCAGCCGCGAACCACGGAATAGCTGAAATAGTAGTAGCCGCCGCCGTTGGCGCAGCTGCCCATGGAGATGACATAGCGCGGCTCGGGCATCTGGTCGTAGACCTTGCGCAGCGCCGGGGCCATCTTGTTGGTCAGGGTGCCGGCCACGATCATCACATCCGATTGCCGGGGCGAGCCGCGCGGCGCGAAACCGAAGCGCTCGAGATCATAGCGGGGCATGGCCGACTGCATCATTTCCACCGCGCAACAGGCGAGGCCGAAGGTCATCCACATCAGCGAACCGGTGCGGGCCCAGTTGATCAGGTCGTCGGCGGCCGCCACCACGAAGCCCTTGTCGGCCAGCTTGCTGGAGACTCCATCGAAGAAAGGGTCATGCGCCTTGGGGTCGTAGGCCTCGACCGAGGCGCGGCCGGCGGTCAGAGCGGCCGGCTTGGAAGGCGTGATCACTCCCATTCGAGGGCGCCTTTCTTCCATTCATAGATGAAGCCGACAGTGAGCACGGTCAAGAAACTCATCATGCTCCAGAAGGCGAACTGGCCGGTGGCGTGCGGCAATTTCATCAGCGCCACGGCCCAGGGAAAGAGAAACGCCACCTCCAGGTCAAAGATGATGAAGAGGATCGAGACCAGGTAAAACCGCACGTCGAACTTCATCCGGGCGTCGTCGAAGGCGTTGAAGCCGCACTCATAGCTGGACAGCTTCTCGGCGTCCGGCGCCTTGGGCGCGATCACCGCGGCGGCTAGGATGAAGGCCGCGCCCAGGACGGCCGCGATCCCGAAGAAAATCACAATCGGCAGGTACTGAAGCAGGAAGGCGTTCATGTCGGCTTTCGGTGCTGGGAGTCGGCTGAGGTTCTAGACCAAGGCGCCGCGCCATTCAAACGCTCGGCGCCGCGCTTGCGAGATGGCGCGCCGGTTGACGAAGCGGGCCCGGGCGCCTATCAGACGGTCCCTCGCGCACGGACCCTAAGTCCGGCGCCTATGCGCGGGTGTAGCTCAGTTGGTTAGAGCGCCGGCCTGTCACGCCGGAGGTCGCGGGTTCAAGTCCCGTCACTCGCGCCATCATTGTCATGACGGCCCCGTCTTGTGTCGCGTGTCGATGCGGCGCACAATTGTCGCCGGGGGTTGTCGTGGCAACCGAGGGATGGGGAATTGGCTGGGGAGCCTTTCTCGATATACCTGATCAAGCCGACGCGTTATGACGACGACGGCTACCCCATTCAGTGGTGGCGCTCGATCATCCCCGCCAATTCGCTCGCCTGCGTCACCGCCCTGGTGAAGGACTGCATCGCCCGGGGAGTCGTCCCCAAGGCGGACACCCGCGTGACCGTCATCGACGAAATCCACACCCGAGTGCGCGTCGATCGCATCATTCGTCAGATCGCCGCCGCGGGCGGTCCATCGGTGGTGTTCATGGTCGGGGTTCAGACCAATCAGTACCCAAGAGCGCTGGATCTGGCGCGCCCCTTGCGGGCGGCCGGCGTTCCTGTGTGCATCGGCGGCTTCCATGTGTCGGGCTGCCTATCCATGCTCAGCGAGATGCCTCCGGAGATGAAGGAGGCCCAGGCTCTGGGCATCAGCTTCTTCGCCGGCGAGGCCGAGGAAGGCCGGCTTGACGAGGTGCTGCTCGACGCCAAGGTCGGCGCGCTCAAACCGATCTACAACCACGTCAAATCGACGCCCAACCTCGCCGGCGCGCCGACGCCCAAGCTCGACGCCGAAATCGTCGCCAAGACCTTCAGCAAATACGCCAGCTTCGATCTGGGCCGCGGCTGCCCCTTCGAATGCTCCTTTTGCACCATCATCAACGTCCAGGGCCGCAAAAGCCGCTTCCGGACCGTCGAGGACCTCGAAAAGATCATTCGCGAAAACGCCGTGCAGGGCATCACGCGGTTCTTCGTCACCGACGACAACTTCGCCCGCAACAAGAACTGGAAGGCCTTTCTTGGAACCCTGGCTCGGCTGCGCCGGGAGGAAGGCATCGACGTCCGCCTGATCATGCAGGTCGACACCCTGGCTCACCGTATCGACGGCTTCATCGATGCCTGTGTCGACGCCGGCCTTCATCAGGTGTTCGTCGGACTCGAAAACATCAACGCCGATAACCTGGCGGTGGTTAAAAAGCGTCAGAATAAAATCGAAGACTATCGGGAAATGTTTCTCGCTTGGAAGAAGCATCCCATAGTAATTATTTGCGGCTATATAATCGGATTTCCGCACGACACTAAAGATTCTATTCTGAAAGATATAGAACTGCTCAAAACTGAACTTCCGGTTGATATTTTATACCTGAACTATCTGACGCCGTTGCCGGGCAGCGAGGATCACCGCCGGATGATCGACGCCGGGACCTGGATGGACGGCGACATGAACAAATACGACCTCAACCATCGGGTCACCCATCACCCCATCATGAGCGACGCGGAGTGGGAAAGCGCTTATCGCGAGGCCCACGCCAGTTTCTACAGCTTCGGCCACATGGAGCGGGTGATCCGCCGACTGGCGGCCCTGGGATCCGACAAGAAGAAAACCACGGTGGGCCTGCTCACAGCCTATCGCGAGATGGTCAGGCTGGAGGGTGTGGCCAAACTTGAAGGCGGACTGGTTCGGCTCAAGGATCGGCGACAGCGCCGTCCGGGGCGTGGCGTCGAGAGCCGGCTGACCTTTTATCCCAAATACATCCATCATTTGGCCACGACGCTCCCGGCGGCCGTCTACACATTCGTCCGCCTCACCCGGTTCATGAAGAAGGCGCAGGCGGATCCCAACCGGTTCGCCTACACCGACGCCGCCATCGCCCCCATCGGCGAGGAGACGGCGCCTTTGCACCTGCTCGACCAGACCCGCGGCGCCGAACTCGTCGAAGCCCGGCAGGCGCGAAAGGCGGTCTATTCGGTGGCGTCGAGCAAGGATCGGGCGAGGATTTCCGAACCGGAAGCGATCTGAGCAGGCTGATCAGAGGCTCAGGCCGCCGCGACCATCGGCCTTGAAAACCGCTGGTTTCCGGTGATTTCGCCGTAGAGTTCGCAAAGCCGCTCAAGCACCAAATCCCAGTCATGGCGCGTCACCACGCGCTGACGCGCGGCGTGGCCAACCATCGCCGCATCACGCGAGAACAAGGCCCGCACGGCCTCGGCGAAGGCGCGCGGCGTGGATTGATCGGCGAGTTGACCGACCGCCATGTCAATGCTCTCGGCTACGCCGCCATGGGCCACGCCCACCACCGGCAAGCCGCAGGCCATGGCCTCCAGCACCACCAGGCCGAAGGGTTCCGCGTCGTTGGCGTGTACGAACGCGTCGCAACTGGCCAGGAGCGCGGCCAGCCGCCGAGGATCGGTTTCGTAGGGAAGTTCAAGAACGCGGTTGGAGACAGCCATTCCGGCTGTCGCGCCGACAAGCAACAACACATAGGGATGGCCAAGGCGCTCCACGGCCTCGATCAATACGTCGACACGCTTCTCCCTTGCCGGCCTGCCGGCGAACACCAGCAAACGATGCGAGCTATCCAGCCCCAGCCGGCGGCGAAGCCCCTCCCCGTCTCCATCACCTGGATGAAAGAGTTTCGTATCGACTCCGAGTGGAAGCGCGATGGGGTCCTCCACGCCGACGTCGGCCAGACGTCCGGCCATGAATCGGCTTGGCGCGATGACCCTGTCAAAACGCCGGTAGGTGTCCCCCCAGCGGCGACGTACCGGCGCCTCGGCCCACTCGCCCACGTGCAGAGCGGCAAGAGCACCCAGATCGGTGTGGCAAAAGCCAACGACCGGGACGCCAAGCACCTCGCCCGCCTTCAGCGCGGCAAGGCCTGGCGTATAGGGGTCCCCCGCCTCGATGAGATCAGGACGCTGGCGCAGCAATCGCTTCATCCAGGCAACACGGCTCGCCGGCCATCGATAGCCGTCGGCGAACGGCAAAGGGGCGGCGTAGATGGAAAGGCGTCCGGCTCCGTCATATTCGTGCCGATCGCCCGGCACGACCAAGGTGTGCCGAACGCCAGGCCTGTTCTCGCCAAGCCACGCCTTCTTGGCGGTGAGGTAGCGCTTCACGCCGCCGGATCGGGGCGCATAGAGCATGGTGGTGTCCACCAGCCTGACGCGGGTGTCGCCGCCGCGGGCGGCCTGGGCCGTCCTGGCGTCCAAACGATCTAGCAACATCCCGTAGGCCACTTCACCCCCATGACGCACCGCCCGACTCGCCCATTCTGGCGCCGGGTAAGAACGCGATACAACCCCAGTTGATTTTCGCGACCGGCCTGAAAGCCTTCCGCCTCCGGATTAGGCGAGGGCGGCGCCAGGTCGAAATACAAATTCCTTGACAGTTATATAACTATATCAGAATGTATAAATATGCAGGACCCGTTCGAAGCCATTGCCGAGCCGAATCGCAGACGCATCCTCGACCTCCTCACCAAGGGAGAGGCGCCAGCCGGGGCCCTTGGCGCGGCGCTCCGCCTCAGCCAGCCAGGCGCCTCCAAACATTTGCGCGTTCTGCGCAACGCCGGCCTGGTCCGGGTGCGCTCCGACGGGCGCCAGCGGCTCTACGCCTTGCATCCGGAGGCCCTGGCCGAAGTCGACGCGTGGCTCGCCCCCTACCGTAGCTTCTGGGCCTCGCGCCTGGACGCTCTGGACGCTCATCTCAAGGAGGAGAACTGATCATGGATGGCGCCATCACCGCGGTGAAGGGACGCTATGAGGTCCGCTTCGAGCGGGTCTTTCCGCGTCAAATCGAGGCGGTGTTCGCCGCTCTCACCATCCCCGAGAGGTTGGAGGCCTGGCTGGCCAAAACCAAAATCGAACCCAGGGCGGGCGGCGCCATAGTTCTCGACTTTTCCGACCCGCCCTACCGGATGCGTGGACACGTTCGCCGCTTCGAGCCGCCCACCCTGTTCGAATTCACCTGGCCCGAGACGGATGCGCCGGAGCCATCGGTCGTGCGCTTCGAACTGGCGCCGCATCCGGAGGGTTGTGAGCTCACTCTCACCCAGACCTTCATCTCGCGCGGCGATCTGCCCAACGTCGCCGCCGGTTGGCACGAACATCTGGAGCGACTGGCGATCGCCGCCGATGGTGTCTCGATCACGCACTGGAATCGGCGGCGCGAAGCCTCGCTGGCCGATCACTACCGCGCCATGATCACTGACTGATTAGAGTCCGGTGGTGGGCGGCGAGGGGTTCGAACCCCCGACCTCCTGGGTGTAAACCAGGCGCTCTGACCAGCTGAGCTAGCCGCCCATCGAGGCCATCGCGCCCAAGCACGAGGCTCCGCTCAGTTCAGCGCGCCCTTCAGACCCTCGCCGATCTTGAAACGCGCTGTCCGGCTGGCGGGACTGCGAACAGGCGCCCCGGTCTTCGGATTGCGGGCCATGCGGGCGGCCCGTTCCACCGGGACGAAACTCCCGAACCCCACCAGACGCACCTCATGTCCGGCCTTGAGTTCGCCGGTCACCGAGGCGACGAACGCATCCACCGCATGCTTTGCCTGAGCCTTCTGCAAACCTGTTTGCCGCGCGATGGCGGCCACGAGTTCTGCCTTGGTCATTGTTCTCTCCCCAACGTCGGCGAGGCCATGTGTCTGGCGCCGCTCCGCGTCGGGGGAATTATCGCCCTAGAATTTCCCACGTCAAACAAGAGTGGCGCGGTTTTCACCGCGCCACTCAAGTTATCGCCGTTAATACTAGTGAGTGACGACTAGACCGCCCTCGGCATCCTCCGAAACGGCCGGCGGAGCGGGCGCTTCATCCTCCTCACGCCACTCGATCGGCGTAAGCGGCCCGGTTAGAGCCAGCAGCAGAACCTCATCGACCGTGCTCACCGGGATGATCTCCAGTCCCGACTTCACGTTCTCAGGCACCTCGGCCAGATCCTTGGCGTTCTCAGCCGGGATCAGCACGGTTTTGATTCCCGACCTCAGAGCCGCGAGGAGCTTTTCCTTCAGGCCGCCGATGGGCAGAACCCGGCCGCGCAGGGTGATCTCGCCGGTCATGGCCAGATCCTTGCGGATCGGCACGCCGGTGAGCACCGAGACGATGGCCACCGCCATGGCGACGCCGGCCGACGGACCATCCTTGGGCGTGGCGCCTTCAGGCACGTGCAAGTGCACATCGGTCTTGTCGAAGGCGCTGGGTTTGACGCCGAACCGCGTCGCGCGCGAGCGGACATAGGACGCCGCCGCCGAGACCGACTCCTTCATCACCTCCTTGAGGTTGCCGGTGATGGACATGCGCCCTTTGCCCGGCATCTTGACCGCCTCGATGGTCAGGATATCGCCGCCGAACTCAGTCCAAGCCAGACCCGTGACAATGCCGACCTGATCCTCCTCGTCGGTGGCGCCGTGGTGGAAGCGGCGCACGCCGGCGTATTTGGCCAGACGTTCGTCATCGATCGTGATGGCCAGAACCTGTTCCCGAGACATGTCGCGAACCGCCTTGCGGGCAAGATTGCCCAGCTCCCGCTCCAGCGACCGCACCCCAGCTTCACGGGTGTAGTAGCGGATCAGGTCTCGGATCGCTTGTTCGGGAACGGTCCACTCGCCTTCCTTCAGGCCATGATCCTTGGCGAGCTTGGGCAGGAGATGGCGCTTGGCGATCTCAACCTTCTCGTCCTCGGTGTAGCCGGGGATGCGGATGATCTCCATCCGGTCCAGCAGCGGCTGAGGCATGTTGAGCGAGTTGGCCGTGGTGACGAACATCACGTTGGAAAGATCATAATCCACCTCGAGATAGTGATCATTGAAGGTGGAGTTCTGTTCCGGATCCAGCACCTCCAGCAGGGCGCTGGAAGGATCGCCACGCCAGTCGGCGCCCATCTTCTCGATCTCGTCGAGCAGGAAGAAGGTGTTGGTGGTCTTGGCCTTCTTCATCGACTGGATGATCTTGCCGGGCATGGAGCCGATATAGGTGCGCCGGTGGCC